>Ga0181579_10000068_pt1 | contig 65213 bp, 74 predicted proteins | sample 071ome_24_FD_132996 | JGI IMG/M metagenome (GOLD analysis project Ga0181579, IMG submission 132996) | Coastal salt marsh microbial communities from the Groves Creek Marsh, Skidaway Island, Georgia - 071402CT metaG (megahit assembly) | ecosystem: Environmental > Aquatic > Marine > Intertidal...
AACCTTGATCGGCACCCCGGTCACTGCCCGCATCGACAGCGCCGCGCCGCCGCGCGCATCGCCGTCCATGCGTGTCAGCACGATACCGGTGAGGCCGATCTGGTCCTGGAAGTTACGCGCCGTGTTCACCGCGTCCTGGCCGGTCATCGCGTCGGCGACCAGCAAGGTCTCGACCGGGTTCACCGCGTCGCGGATCTGGCGAACCTCGTCCATCAGGCCCTGATCGATGGAGATCCGGCCGGCGGTATCCAGCATGACCACGTCGAAGCCCTGGAGCCGCGCCGCCGTCATCGCCCGCTTGGCGATCGAGACCGCGCTCTCGCCATCGGCCATCGGCAGGGTGGCGACGCCGGTCTGCTCACCCAGTATCCGCAATTGCTCGCGCGCCGCCGGACGGGTGACATCCAGCGAGGCCATCATGACCTTCTTCTTGTCTCGATTGGCGAGACGCGCCGCGATCTTCGCCGTACTCGTCGTTTTGCCGCCGCCTTGCAGACCGACCATCAGGATCGGTACCGGCGGCACCGCGTTAAGCTCAATCCAGGCCGCCTCGGTGCCCAGCATCTCCACGAGATTGTCGTGGACGATCTTGATTACCTGCTGGCCCGGCGTGACCGAGCGGATCACCTCTTGGCCGACCGCGCGCTCGCGCACCCGGTCAATGAAGTCCTTGACCACGTCCAGCGCCACGTCGGCCTCGAGCAAGGCAACCCGCACCTCGCGCATGGCCGCGTTCACGTCGCCCTCCTTGAGGGCTCCGCGTCGCTTCAGGCGATCAAAAACCTCGCCAAGACGATCTGACAGACTTTCAAACAAACCACTCTCTCCCTCTTTCCAGCCAACGCCGGAGCCCAAACGAGAAACGCGCCCGTGCTCGAAACTCGAGGACGGACGGAACCCGCGAAGGTCTCAACGGCGGGTGCTGTCGAGATGGCGCGGGTTATAGGCGCGGTGGGGTGGGGGTGTCAAGGATGGGGGAAATCGCGTCGTGACCGATCGAAAAGGCATCTAAACGGAACGCCAAGGCGGAAATGCTCTTGGGCTCGTTATACCATCAGTCCATTCGTCATCCCGGCGAAGGCCGGGAGCCATTCCGCCGCGCTATATGTTCTTCGAATTTTAGGATCAAAAATCCATCTGATCCAAGTTCGATCAACTATCGAAACGGTAACGAATCCGTCGGAATGGGCCCCGCCCTTCAGCGGGGTGACGACCGTGGTTAGGCTGATCCTACCCCACAACCCCGTCAAACTGCTCCTTCGTCATCCCGTTCTCGCAGCCGAGCTTGGTCATCTCGGCCCAAGTGTTGTCGTCGATGGGGATGCCCTCGGCCTTGCGCTTGGCCATGGAGATCTGCTCGGGCTCGCCGGCGACCATGATCTTTTCGTGGCCCTCGGCGGGCTGGCCGGATTTGACATAGTCGACCAGGCTGTCGAACTCATCGGCGAAGGGGACACCGGAGTTGAACTGCTTGGGGTCGATGACGATGGTCAGCATGTTGTTGCGGATCGTATCGCCGGAATTCAGCTCGGGGCGCGCGGTACCGCCGCCGGGCAGACCGCCGGCCAGGAGATCGCAGAGGATCGCCAGCCCCGAACCCTTGTGCTGACCGAAGGAGAGCATCGCGCCCATCGGGTCGCGGAACACCACGCCCGGATCCGTCGTCGGCTTGCCGTTCGGGCCGACCAGGGCGTCGTCCATCGGCATCGGCTTTTCGGCATAGTGGGCCACCCGGACCTTACCCTGGGCCACCCGGCTGGTCGCCATGTCCAACACCATCATCGGGGTCTTTTCGGTCGCCGGGATCGCGGTGCAGTAGGGATTGGTGGAATAACGCGCCTCATAGCCGCCATAGGGCGCCACATAGGGCTTGTGGCCGGTGGCGTTCACATAATGGATGGAGATGAACCCAGCCTTGGCGCAGATCTCGCCCCAGGCGCCGATCCGGCCGAGATGATGGACGTTGCGCAGACCGACGATCGCCGCGCCGTTGCGCTTGGTCTTGTCGATGGCGATTTCCATCGTCTCGCGTCCGACGGTCTGGCCGTAGCCCATATTGCCGTCGAGCAGCAGGTAGACGCCGTTATCGGTGATCAGCGAGGCCTTGGCGCCCGGGTTCATGGTGCCGGTCACCGCGTGCAGCATGTAGCGCGGGGCCAGGCCGACGCCGTGGCTGTCATGGCCCATCAGATTGGCCTCGACTAGGTTCTCGGCCACCGCGACCGCCTCGGCGTGCTCGCTTCCCGCGCCTTGAATCATTTTCGTGACGAGATCCGTCAATGCCTCATGACCGACGATGACCACTGGCCGTCTCCATTCCAATGAGTTGATTTGCGCCGGAAATACCGCATGCCGACGCTGAAAACAAACCTGGATCTAACGATCCCGCGCAAGAATCGTTGGCGCGATGCGAATCGAAGCGTATATCAGCGACATGATGCGGATCGATTTCATCAAGATGCACGGCCTCGGCAATGATTTCGTCGTTGTCGACGCGCGCGCCCAGGACCCGGGACTGGACGAAGCCGCCTATCGCGCCATCGGCGATCGGCGGCGCGGGGTCGGCTTTGATCAGTTCCTGACCATCCTGCCGCCGGTAAACGGCGGGACCGCCTTCATGAAGATCCACAATCCCGATGGTTCCGAGGCCGAGGCTTGCGGCAACGGCACGCGCTGTGTCGCGGCGGTTCTGATGGACGAGACCGGCAAGAACGAGGCGGTTGTCGAGACCGTCGCCGGGTTCCTGATCTGCGGCCGTTCCGATGACGGCCGGGTAACCGTCGACATGGGTCCCGCCGGGCTGAATTGGCGCGATCTCCCCCTGGCGCGCGAGGTCGATACACTGAGCGTGGCTCTCGAGGACGCGCCGATGACCGGCGCCTGCTGTGTCGGCATGGGCAATCCGCACTCGGTGTTTTTCGTCGACGACGCCGAGACCGTCCCACTGGCCGAGATAGGCCCGGTCCTGGAGAACCATCCGATGTTCCCGGAACGCGCCAATATCGAGTTCGCGACGGTCCGCTCGCCCACCGAGATCCGGATGCGAGTCTGGGAGCGCGCCGCCGGCATCACCCAGGCCTGCGGATCGGGCGCCTGCGCGGTTCTCGTGGCCGCTGTTCGCCGAGGCCTCGCCGAGCGCCGCGCCGATGTAATCCTCGACGGTGGTATCCTGACCATCGAATGGACGGAAGAGGAGCGCGTGCTGATGACCGGCCCGACCGCCACGAGTTTCGAGGGCAGCCTGCGTTTGCCCGATCGCGGCGGTTGAACGCTTGCATTCGGCGGCGATTCCCGCCATCTCTCTCGGCCATGAACGCGCGTCCCGACACACAGACACGGATAGAGACTTTCGGCTGCCGGCTTAACGCCTTCGAGTCGGAGGTGATGCGTGGCCATTTGGAGACATCGACGGATCGCCGGCGCATCGTCTTCAACACCTGCGCGGTGACCGCCGAGGCCGAACGCCAAGCGCGGCAATCCATCCGCAAGGCGCGGCGCGAGAATCCCGACGCCGAGATCATCGTGACTGGTTGCGCCGCGCAAATCGATCCCGACGGCTACGAGGCCATGACCGAGGTTGATCGAGTAGTCGGCAACGAGGAAAAGCTTCGCGCCGAGACCTGGGCGCCCGCCGGCGCGGAGGAACCGCGTGTTCTGGTCAACGACATCATGAGCATCAACGAGACCGCGTCGCATTTGGTGCCGGGTTTCGAGGGGCGGGCCCGTGCCTTCGTGCAAGTCCAACAGGGCTGCGACCATCGCTGCACCTTCTGCATCATCCCCTTCGGCCGCGGCAATAGCCGCTCGGTTCCGATCGGCGAGATCGCGCGCCAAGCGAGACTTCTGGTCGAGAACGGCTATCGCGAGCTGGTGCTGACGGGTGTCGATATCACCTCCTATGGCGGCGACCTGCCGGGACGCCCAAGCCTCGGTCAGCTTATCCGGCGTCTGTTGGCACAGGTCCCGGATCTTCCCCGGCTGCGCCTCTCCTCGGTTGATCCGGTGGAGATCGACGATGACCTACTGAGGCTTGTCGCCGAGGAACCGCGACTGATGCCGCATCTGCATTTGAGCGTTCAGGCAGGCGATGACCTCATCCTAAAGCGGATGAAGCGCCGTCATTTACGCGACGACGTCATCCAGATGGCCGCGCGCCTCAGGGATTTGCGCCCAGACATCGTGCTTGGCGCCGATATCATCGCGGGATTTCCGACCGAGACCGAGACGATGTTTCAGCGCTCGCTCGATCTGGTCGCGGAGGCTGGTCTCATCCATCTGCATGTCTTCCCCTATTCCGAGCGCGAGGGCACCCCGGCGGCGCGCATGCCGCAGGTCGCCAAGGCAGACCGCAAGCGCCGAGCCGCGCTGTTGCGCGCCGCGGGCGAGGCGGCGGCCAAGAGTTTCGCCGAGACACGGATCGGTCGAACCGAACATGTGCTGATCGAAAAGGATAATGCCGGTCTGACCGAGCATTTCATCCCGATGGTGGTCGACGGCCCATGCCAACCCGGCGACATTGTCGAGACGGTCGCGGCGAACCTTGATGGTGACGGTGGATTGCGCGGCGCCACGCGGGACGAGGTGGCGGCATGAGCGCGGAAGAACAACGGCCGGAACGCGGGAGCTGGTTTCAGCGCCTGAAATCCGGCCTCTCGCGCACCTCCGACAAGCTGGTCGGCGGTATCGCGGCGCTATTCATCAAGAAGAAGCTGGATGACGCGACGCTACAGGAGCTCGAGGATCTCCTGATCACCTCCGACCTCGGGGTCGCGACCGCGGCCAGGCTGACCGGCAATCTGGCGGCCGAAAAGTTCGACAAGGAAGTCACCAACGAGGAAGTCCGCGAGGCCTTCGCCGGGGATATCACCGACATACTCGAGCCGGTCGCCAAGCCCCTGGTGCTCGACCCGGCCAATCAGCCGCATGTGGTTCTGGTCTGCGGCGTGAACGGCAGCGGCAAGACCACCACCATCGGCAAGCTCGCCCGGCAATGGAAATCCGAGGGCAAGACCGTCTGGCTCGCCGCCGGCGATACCTTCCGCGCCGCCGCGATCGAGCAGCTCCAGGTCTGGGGCGAGCGGGCCGGGGTGCCCGTGGTCGCGCGTCCGCAGGGCTCCGACCCCGCGGCGTTGGCCTTCGACGCCATGTCTGAGGCCGCCGCCGGCGGCGCCGACGTGCTGATCATCGATACCGCCGGGCGCCTGCAGAACCGGGCCGAGCTGATGGACGAGTTGGCCAAGGTCGTGCGCGTCATCAGGAAACAGGTGCCGGACGCCCCGCATGACTGCCTGCTGGTGCTCGACGGCACGGTCGGCCAGAACGCCCACAATCAGGTCAAGGTGTTCCGCGAGATGGTCGATGTCACCGGCCTGATCGTCACCAAGCTCGACGGCTCGGCGAGGGGCGGCGTGGTGGTGGCGCTGGCCCAGGACTTCGCCCTGCCGGTTCACGCCGTCGGCGTCGGCGAGCAACCCGACGACCTACGCCCCTTCGAGGCCCGCGCCTTCGCGCGCGGGTTGATGGGGTTGGAGTAGTCACGCCGGTTTTTGGGAGAACGGATATGACCCAGGCTCGCCATAACACCACCAGCAACTCCCGCGCCGATTTCTACGAGCGCATCGGACAACGCTCGATGACCCCGCTTTGGGAGGTCATGCGCGGGCTGGTGACCCCGGAGCCGGCAAGCCCCTGCGTGCCGGCGCTGTGGCGTTATGACGAGATCCGGCCCTTCATCATGGAAGCCGGCGGCCTGATCACCGCCAAGGAAGCGGAGCGCCGCGTGCTGGTGCTTGAGAACCCGGGAATGCCGGGTCAGTCGCGGATCACGCGCTCGCTCTATGCCGGCATGCAGCTGATCCTGCCGGGCGAGGTGGCGCCAAGCCACCGGCATATGCAAACCGCGCTGCGTTTCGTGATCGAGGGCTCCGGCGCCTATACAGCCGTGGATGGCGAGAAGACGATCATGCGGCCCGGTGATTTCGTCATTACCCCTCAATGGTGCTGGCATGACCACGGCAATGACAGCGACGCGCCGATGGTCTGGCTCGACGGGCTCGATATCCCGATCGTACAGCTGTTCGATGCCAGCTTCGCCGAGCATTACGAAGCGGATGAGCAGCCTCTGACCCGGCCCGAGAGCGACAGCCTCGCGCGGTTTGGCGCAGGTCTGTTGCCGGTGGATCAGGAAGCCGGCGTTCTTTCCTCGCCGGTCTTCAACTATCCATACGCCCGCACCCGCGAGGCGCTGGAGACCATGCGCCGGACCGGCGAATGGGATCCATGTCACGGGCTCAAGATGAAATACGTGAACCCGGTCACCGGCGACTACGCGATGCCGACCATGGCGACCTTCATGCAACTCATGCCCAGGGGTTTCGCGGGCACGCCATACCGATCGACCGATGGGATGGTCTATGTTTGTGTCGAGGGAACCGGCGAGACGGTGATCAACGGCGAAACCTTTACCTGGGGCCCGCGAGATACATTCGTCGTTCCCAGCTGGGCCGCGCACCACCATAAGGTCACGGGCGACGACGCCGTGTTGTTCAGCTTCTCCGACCGGGTGGTTCAGGAGAAACTGGGCCTCTGGCGAGAAAAGCGCGGATAGGCCGCTGTTTTAGGTGTCCGCGCCGGGTTTTGCGATTACCCGATCCGACGGAAAAATCAAGGATACCCGCAAGCCATGCCCGGCTTCCGGCTTGCTGAAGGCCACGCGTCCGCCATGAGCCTGCATCAGGGTGTCCACCATCCAAAGACCGATACCCCGGCTCTTTCCGTCTTCTTCCGGCGTCTCGTCCTTTCGGACGCCGAAATGAACGAGGTCATGCATTTCGCTGGCGTCGACGCCTCGACCATCATCGGATACCGAAAGGGATAGCTCCCCGGTTTCCCGCAGCTCGCCTTCTATCTCGACCTGGGTACCACCACTGTATTTCGCGGCGTTTTCAACAAGATTTGTGAGCAGCCGACGCATGGCCAGTTCATCCGCGCGCAGCCACGGAAGCGAGTCAAAACCCGTGATCCGCAGCTCCAATGAGGCCGCGTGAAGCGAGCCTTGCAGGACACCTCGAAGCGCCAACATGAGCGCGGACAGATCAACTTGCTGATCGTTCGGTTGCCACCCACCCTCATCGAGAGCCGAGATCTCCAGAACCTGATCGATCACCCCTTTCAGATGCAACCCGCTTTCGTGGACATAGCCCGCATAGGATTGCTGGTTCTTGTGAATTTCCGTGTCAAGGGAGCCGGACCTCAGCAAGTCGGAAAAACCCAGGATGGCGTTCAAGGGCGTTCGAAGATCATGGCTTACACCGGCGAGAAACCGCCGCTTTGCGTCAATTGAGGCCTGAAGGGATCGGTTCCGCTGTTCCACTTGGTCGGCGAGATCATTCTTTTGACGCGCCAACTCACCGGCTTCCAAGGCGGTACGCCGAAGTCGCCAAACCACGGGCAGGACGAGCAAACCGCCGGCCAGCGACGCCACCGCCGCGACGATCAACGCCGTCACCGTCGCGGCGTCGACGATTGGCGCCATGTCGATGACCGGAAGGGAAACCTGTCGGGCGCCTCGGATGTCGCCGATTTTCCACTTACCCTGAAAGCCGAATTCCGGTCGGTTGTGACACTCCACGCAATCCGCGGCCATGACCATCGCGCGGGCGTATCGGATGGTTTCGACGCCGTTTCGGGCTTCAAATTTCGCGAAGTCCTGTTCGGGGTTCTTCATGAGGAAGGCGAGTGACTCCCGTTCAAACCCGTCTAGAGCGCGCTTTCGGCCCGGAAAGGGAAACGCGCTGTAAAGCTTGGTGTCGAGATTGGGATTTACCGATTGCAGCGCGTTGCCGAACTCAATCGACACGGATGCGGGAAACGGGAAGGTTTCGGGCTTGTCCTTGAAATCCAGGGCGAAAGCGCCCCCGCTGGATTTGATCCGCGGGACGAGCTCCTTGGAATAGTATTTGTGAAACCCGATGATCGACTCCAAAAAGGTCCGGGCCTGATCATGGGACGCCTGCCTGCGGGCCTCTTCGGCGTAATATCGCACTCCCCAGACAAACCCCGACAACGTGACCAGGATCAGGGCAATTACACTGGCATGGGGAAAACGAACCATGAGGTCGCGCATTGAGAGGAACATCCCATCCGGCGGTTCGATCAACAAAACTCACATTATCATCATATCGCACGCGGAGGTGAGCACCACCCGCTTGGGCGAAACGACAAGCGGTTCACCCCAGGCGATTCACCTCAATTGCTTCACCCAAGGAATGCGGGCTGCTAATCTGCGCGCGTTCGATCCGAAACGCCATGCGCCCACCGGCGCGAAGAAAAGGCCTATCCATGAGCACCGCGATTCCCTCCTGGCCAACGACCACCATTCCCGTGGTCGGCGGCGATCCGTTTCCCGTGCGCCGCATCTATTGCGTCGGTCGCAACTATGCCGCCCACGCGCGCGAGATGGGCCATGACCCGGATCGCGAGCCGCCGTTCTTTTTCATGAAACCCTTCGACGCCATTGTCCCCACCGGCTCGACCATCGCCTATCCGCCCGCGACCTCGGATCTGCATCACGAGATCGAGATGGTCGTGGCCTTGAAGTCCGGCGGACGCGACATCGACGAAGCCGACGCCAATGCCTGTATCTTCGGCTACGCGGTCGGGCTCGACATGACCCGACGCGATGTCCAGGGCGAGGCGAAGAAACTCGGGCGGCCCTGGGACATGGGCAAGGGCTTCGACAATTCCGCGCCCTGTTCACCGATCCACCGGGTCGAGGAAACCGGGATCATCGAGAACGCCGCCATCTGGCTCGACGTGAACGGCAAACGCCGCCAGGAATCCAACGTCACGCACCTGATCTGGTCGATTCCGGAAACCATCGCCTATCTCTCCGCCCTGGTGGAGTTGAAGCCGGGTGATCTGATCTATTCCGGCACCCCGGACGGGGTTGCCGCGGTCGGCTCCGGCGATACGCTGCATGGCCATGTCGACGGCCTCACCGACCTTACCATCATCTACGCTTGAGGTTGCGTCATGCGCGTCACCACCTGGAACATCAATTCGGTGCGTCTGCGCGCGCCGCTTGTGGTCAAACTGTTGGAAGAGGCGAAGCCGGACGTGCTGTGCCTGCAGGAGACCAAATGCCCGGACGAGCACTTTCCTCACGAGGCCTTCATTGAAGCCGGTTACCCGCATATCGCGATACGGGGCATGAAGGGCTATAACGGCGTCGCCTTGATCTCGCGTCTACCGTTCTTCTCCACCGAAAGCCTCGATTGGGTCGGCAAGGAGGATTGCCGGCACATCTCCGCGCGCTTCGAGAACGATGTTGAGGTTCACAATTTCTATGTCCCCGCCGGCGGGGACGAGCCCGACCCCGTCAAGAACGATAAGTTCGACCATAAGCTGAAATTCCTGGACGAGATGCGCGACTGGTTCGCCGCCAACCGCAAGCCGGACAATCCGATGGTGCTGGTCGGGGATCTCAACATCGCGCCGCTGGAAAACGACGTCTGGTCGCACAAACAGCTTTTGAAGGTGGTCTCGCACACGCCTATTGAGGTGGAGCGCCTGGGCGCCGTGCGGGACGGTCTCGGCTGGATCGACACCGCGCGCCACGTTACTCCGGAACCGGAGCGGCTCTACACCTGGTGGAGCTATCGTTCCCGCGACTGGTCGGCGGCGGATAAGGGTCGGCGCCTCGACCATATCTGGGTCACGCCGGCGCTTGGGGACAAGATCAAGGATTCGTCCACCCTGCGCGATGCCCGCGGCTGGGAAAAATCCTCCGATCACGCGCCGGTGACGACCGAATTGGGGTGAGGGGCGAGGCCGCTTGAGGGGGTCTGTTTTACAAAGACCCTTCGAGACACGGCTTCGCCGTTCCTCAGGGTGAGTTGCAGGTATTCAGGCTCACCCTGAGGAGGCGCGAATGCGCCGTCTCGAAGGGTCTCGGAAACCGCGCAATCCGATGCCCGGGCGACGGAGAAAAACTTCCCCTAAGCCGCGATCTTGCCGTCGAGTTCGTCCTCGATGAAGGCGCGGATGATCTCCTCCATGGAGTTGTCCTGAACGAAACCCAGCGACAGCGCCTTTTGGGTGTCGAACTCGGGTGGCCAGCCATCGACGATGCCCTGGATGAAAGGGTCGTGTTCCCAATCGATCCGATCGGCGACGGTCTTTCCCGCCACCGCTTCAAGCGCGTCGGCCATGGCCTGAATGGTCATGCAGAATCCCGGCAGGGTCGCCTCGCGGGATGGGCCCCATTTGGCGTCGGTCAGGTTATGGGCGCGCACGACATTCTCGATGATCGAGCGCGGCGAGGCCAGGAACATGCGGGAGTCCGGGTTTACCGGACAGATCGCCCGGTCGCCCTGCAGCGGCTCGCGGATGATCGAGGAGGCGAAGGTCGAGGCCGCCTTGTTCGGCTTGCCGGGCCGCACCACCACCGTTGGGAAACGCAGCGCGCGGCCATCGACATAGCCCTTGCGGCTGTAGTCGTTAACCAACAACTCGCCGATCACTTTCTGAGTCCCGTAGGAGGTTTGCGGCGTGCGCGCGGTCATGTCGGCGATCACCTCCGGCATGTCGCCGCCGAACGCCGCGCAGGAGCTGGCGAAAACCAGCTTGGGCTTGGTTCCGTGGCCGCGACAGATGTCGAGGATCGCCCGCGTGGCATCCAGGTTCACGGCCATGCCGAGATCGAAATCCTCCTCCGCTCCGGCGCTCACCACGGCGGCGAGATGAAAGACGCTGTCGGTGTCGGCGGGGATCGCCTTTTCCAGCAGGGCCCGGTCGGTGATGTCTCCGGTCACCACCGTAACCCTCGGATCCTCGGCGAGCTCGGCCGAGGGATCGATCACGTCCAGCAGGGTCAGCCGCTCGACCCGCGCCGCCTCGCCGTTCGAGCCGATGAGGGAGTTCGCCGCGAGCAGACGATGCGCGAGCTTGCCGCCGATGAAGCCCGAGGCTCCGGTAATCGTTACATTCATGGTCATCTTCCCCCTCAACCACGTCCCGCGAACCAGCCAAGTCCGGCCACGGTGTCGCCCTTCGGACGATACTCACAGCCCACCCAGCCGTCGTAACCCAGCTCATCCATCAGGTCGAACAGGAACGGATAGTTCACCTCGCCCACATCCGGCTCATGCCGTCCGGGTGTACCGGCGATCTGCATATGGGCGATGATGTCCATGTACTCCCGCATATGCACCGCGAGATCACCTTCCATGATCTGGCAATGATAGAGATCGAACTGAAGACGCACATTGTCGGCCCCGACATCATCGATGATCGAGCGTGCCTGAGCCTGATAATTCAGGAAGTAACCGGGAATATCTCGGGTGTTGATCGGCTCGATGATCAGGGTCTTGCCCTGGGCCGCCGCGACCGGCGCCGCGCGCTTGAGGTTGGCGACCATTGTCGCCCGATGCGCGTCGCGGGACGCACCCTCGGGGACCAGACCACTCATAACGTGGATGCAGGTATTGCCGAGCACGGTGGCGTAACCGAGCGCCTGTTCGATGGCCGCCTCGAAATCCGCCTCGCGTCCGGGAACCGCGGCAAGGCCTCGCTCGACATCCCAGTTGCCGGGATAGGTATTGAACAGCGCCTGGGCCATGTTGTGTTCGTCCAGGCGCGCCTTGATGTCCTCGGCGGCGTAGTCATAGGGAAACAGGAACTCAACCCCCTTGAACCCCGCCTTCGCGGCGGCGCCAATTCGGTCGAGGAAATCATGCTCGGTGAACATCATCGAGATATTGGCGGCGAAATTGGGCATGGCGTCGGACCGTCCCTGGCTTATCATTGGGTGATGGTTTCGGGCGGAGACTACACGACCCCCGCCCGGCCAACCAAGCGCTTCGTCAACCCCGCCGCCCCCGGCTGGAAGGAAACTGATCATGGCACCCATTCTCGGCTGCATCGCCGATGACTTCACCGGCGCGACCGATCTCGCCAATATGCTGGTGCGCGGCGGGTTGCGCACGGTTCAGCTTCTGGGCGTCCCGGAGGCCGGCGATCCGGTCCCGGATGTCGAGGCAGTCGTCGTGGCGCTCAAGTCCCGGACCATCGAACCGGCCGAAGCGGTGTCCCAATCCCTGGCGACCTTGAGCTGGCTTCAGGCCGCCGGGGCAAGGCAGTTCTTTTTCAAGTATTGCTCCACCTTCGATTCCACCGATGAAGGCAATATCGGTCCGGTTACAGACGCGTTGATGGACGCGCTGGGCGCGGATTTCACCATCGCCTGCCCGGCCTTTCCGGAAACTGGACGGACGATCTTCAAGGGTCATCTCTTCGTCGGCGACCAGCTCCTCTCCGATACCCATATGCGTCACCATCCGCTGACGCCTATGACGGACAGTAATCTCGTTGCCGTGCTGGGGCGGCAAACCAAGCGCGCGGTGGGTCTCATCCAGCATCGCGAGATCGAACAGGGCGTGGCGGCGATCAGCGAGGCGATCGAGGCACTGAAAGCCGACGGCAAACCGATCGCCATCGTCGACGCGGTGGATGACGCCCAGCTCTTTACGGTCGGCGAGGCATTGAAGGACCTCAAGCTCATCACCGGCGGCTCGGGCATCGTGCTCGGTCTCCCGGAGAACTATCGCAAGGCCGGCCTGGTGGGCGAGAACAAGGCCGCCGACCAAGTTCCCGCGGTCGAGGGGCCGGCCATGGTCCTGTCCGGTAGCTGCTCCGCCGCGACACTTGGCCAAGTCGCGGAATTCGCGAAGACACACCCGACCCTGCCGCTCGACCCCCTGGAAATCGCCGAGGATCCAACCACCGTCGACCGCGCGATCGAATGGGCAAGGGGAAGGCTTGCCAATGGCCCTGCCCTGATTCACGCAAGCGCGCCCCCGGATTCGGTCAAGGCGGTCCAGGAGAAATTGGGACGCAACGAAGCGGGTGACTTGGTCGAGCGGGCGATGGCTCGGATCGCCGAGGCCCTGGTGGAGGGCGGCGTGCGACGCCTGGTCGTGGCCGGTGGCGAGACCTCGGGCGCGGTTGTCGGCGCGCTCGGGGTCAAGGGGTTGCTTATCGGCGCGCAGATCGATCCCGGCGTGCCCGGGACCGTGACCATGGGGGAGCAACCAATGGCCCTGGCTTTGAAATCCGGGAATTTCGGCGCGCCGGATTTCTTTGAAAAGGCGCTGGGGGTCATGCCATGAACCAGCGTTTCGACATGGACCGCTATGTCGCCCTCATGGCCGAAACCCTCGACATTCCGGTAAGCGAGGAAGAACGTCCCGGGGTGATTCTACAGATGCAACGCACCGCCGATCTCGCGACCCAGGTGATGGAGTTCGAGGCACCACAGGACCTGGAACCGGCGCCGGTCTTTAAGCCATGACCGCCGAAAGCCTTCTCGGCGCCACGGCAACGACCATCGCGGCGGCGGTTCGTGGTGGCGAGGCGCGCGCGAGTGACCTGCTGGAAATCACGCTAGCCCGGATCGAGGCGGTCAATCCCTCCATTAACGCCTTCAACACGCTCACCAAGGATCGCGCCCTAGCGGAAGCTCGAAAGGTTGATGAACGCGTTGCGTCCGGCGAGGACCCGGGTCCGCTCGCCGGCGTCCCCTTCGGGGTCAAGAACCTTTACGATGTCGAGGGCGAGGTGACCCTGGCGGGCTCGATCATCAATCGCGACAATCCACCCGCGAGCCGAGACGCCACCGTCGTCGAGCGCCTGTCATCCGCCGGTGGTGTTCTGGTCGGCCTCTTGAACATGGATGAATACGCCTACGGCTTCACGACCGAGAACAGCCATTATGGCGCGACCCGGAATCCTCACGATCTGGAGCGTTCGGCGGGAGGTTCATCCGGAGGATCGGCGGCGGCGGTGGCGGCGGGCTTGGTGCCCCTGGCGCTCGGCACCGATACCAATGGCTCAATCCGCGTACCCGCCTCGGTCTGTGGTATCCATGGTTTCAAGCCGACCTATGGCCGCTTGTCCCGCGCCGGGGTTTTTCCCTTCGCGGCCAGCCTTGATCACACCGGCCCGCTTGCGCGCTCGACCGCCGATTTGGCGCTCGCTTATGATGCGATGCGTGGCCCTGATCCGCGCGATCCGATCTGCCGAACCGAACCCAGTGACGCGCTCCTCCAGGACCCGGGACGCGGAACCAGCGCTCTTAGAATCGCGATCACGGGTGGATATTTCCGCGAGACCCTCGAGGGACAGGCGCTGGACGTTCTGGACACCGCCGCCCAAGCGCTGGGCGCCCGTGACGTGGTGGAGATACCCGAAGCCGCCAAGGCCCGGGCCACCGCTTTCGTGATCACCACCATCGAGGGCGCTTCCGTTCATTTGGCCAATCTGCGAAGCCGAAAGAATGATTTCGATCCGTTGATCCGCGACCGCCTGATCGCCGGCGCCATGGCGCCCGCCGCCTGGTACACCGCCGCGCAGAGATTCCGGCGCTGGTATCGGGACCGGGTCCTGGCTCTGTTCGAGGATTGCGACGTCATCCTGGCGCCGGCCACGCCCTGCGTACCGCAGCCCCTATGGCAAGAAATGATGAACTTGGATGGCCAGGAACTTCCGGTTCGTCCGACCATGGGCCGATTCACCCAACCTCTGACCCTGATCGGTTTGCCCATTGTCGTTGTTCCTGTCCCGATCCCCGGCCAGCGTCATCCAATCGGTCTGCAGATCATCGCCGCGCCCTGGAGAGAGGCGGACGCGTTGCGGGCCGCGCGCGCCTTGGAGGAAGCCGGCGTCGCCGCGGTCCGAGAACCGGAGATCTCACGCGCCAAGGCCTAGGACGCGAACAGGCTAAAAACGCGAAAGGGCCGTCATCTGGACGGCCCGTTGCACAAGTCCTGAAAATCAGCTCGGTTGATCAGCCGCCCGATTTAGTCCCGGTCTGGGGAATCGGTGTCTGCGCCGTGGTCACAGGCGCATCGGTTTTCACGGATTGCTGATGCTTGCCACCGGAGCAATCGCCCATCGCCATGGCGGTTCCGGCGGTGAACGCGAAAACGGCGGCGGTAGCCAAGGAAGTCGTGAGAATCTTACGCATGAGGAGCCTCCTCAATCATTGGTGCGACAAATTGTACACGTATCCACCCCGAACGCCAACTATTGAGACGCTCCATCCTTCAATGGCGTCCCGCGCCATAGCTTTCCCTGAAATCCATGCGCGGCTTGCCGTAGCGATTTCCTTGCCCGTATCCAACGCCAAAGCTACGCACGAGATCCTCGTCGTCCTCGGTTTCGATGAACTCCGCGATTACGTCAATATTCGCGTGTTCGCAGTACTGCATGACGCTTTCCAGCAACCGACGGGTCCGGGCGCTGGTGTGAGAGCCCTTCACCAAGGCGCCGTCGATCTTGGCGTAATCGACCTGGATGGAGCGAAGGCTCTCGAAGGACGTACCACCGGCGCCGACATCGTCCATGCAGACCTTGTTCCCGAAACTTCGGAGTTCCTGCAGGCGCCGGTTGGCGGCGGCGAAGTCCCTGATGAAGGTGGTTTCCGTCAATTCAAAGAGAATCTGCGGAAGCAGATCCTTGTAGGGTCGCAGTACCTGATTGAGCCTCGGAAGGAATGAGTCGCTGCCCAGGGATCGCGCCGAGATATTGACCGCGACATGCGGGCGCCAGTCATCTCGAGCCTCCAAGGCCAGGGTCCGAAGCGTGCTGTCCAATACCGCCATGTCGAATTCCTCGATCATGCCGGTATCCTCGATGAACAGGATAAATTCCTGGACAGAGGGAAAGCCCTTGACCCGGTTCAGGGCTTCGAAATGCTTGATCTCGCCACTGGCTATCTCGACGATCGGCTGGAAGGCGAGTTCGAATCCCCGCGCCGAGATAACCGAGCGCGCCTCGGCGATCCTGGGAACCGTCTTCCTTAGGGTTTGTCGGGCGGCGTCGATTACCGATTGCAACTTAAGGCCCGCGCCGTCTTGCGATTCGAACTGTCGAAGGGAATAGAGCAGCGCCCGCACCGCGTCGGATTCCTCCACGCCGCCGTCGTCCAGATCAACGCTTTCCGCCGATACCTCGATCGCGTCGGCCGCGTGTTTTCGCGTGATTTCCGACACCCCGTCGCGCAAAGCCCCGGTTTCGACATCTCGGCCATGAATCACCGCGTAGCGGTCATCGCTTATCGCGCCCACGCCGTCGCCGCCCAGGGAGTTGGCGCGCAGATAACTCGAGAGCGTGGACAGGAGTTGGTCCGCCGAATTGCCGCCCTGCCGCTGATAGGCTGTCATGCCGTCCAACAACAGATAGGTCAGGCTGACCGGCTGACCGATCGACATGGATTGATGCAGCTTACGCTCCACCACGGTCTCAAAGTCACGACGGCCTGGCAAGACAGGCGAATCGCTTTCCTCGCCACCACCGAGACCTGGGCTGATGAAGGTGACGGTCAGGTAAAGCACGCCGGGGTTGGTCGGCAATCGGCAACCACCGAGCATCGCGGGCAAGGGCTCCCCATCGGGGCCGTTGAAGCGCACCGTGACCGGCGTCATCTTGCCACCAACCTGGATACGGCCAAGCAGGGTCGTCACGAAGGCATGATCGGTTTCGGCGACATGGGAAAGAAACGGATGGTTAAGAACCGCGGTCGCGCCCGACCCGGCTCCGTTCAGTCTCGAGCTGGCGCCGGACACAAAGGACACCACGCCCGCATCGTCCAATTCCAGGAGAATATCCGCCGCGGCGAAGGAAAACGCCACGAACCGGTCGCGTTCCGCTCTCATGGAACCATTTGTCGGGGTTTTTATCGGCGTCGCTTCGGACATGCGGGTTTCGGCTTCTCGATTGGATCTCGCACCCCGTCAGAGTTCGCTTTAACGCGCGCCAGGTCAATGCCTAGCGTATGTGGGGAGAGTCTTCCAAAATCGCTTGATACAGCCCCGCCACCTCGGCGCCGAAACAACAGAACACCACTTCTTCGACTGTTGGCGCCTCAATCAGAGAGTCTCGGACGGTCACCACGGCAATCTCGCTCGCGGCTTGAACGGGGTAGCCATAGACGCCCGTGCTGATGGCTGGAAATGCGATGGTGCGCAGATCATGGCGCGCCGCGAGTCGCAGGCTTTCGCGATAACAGGACGAAAGCAGTGCCGGCTCGCCATGGGCGCCACCGCGCCAAATCGGCCCGACGGTATGAATAACATGGCGCGCCGGCAGGGAATGGCCGCTGGTGATACGCGCCTCGCCGGTTGGGCAGCCGCCCAGCGCGCGGCATTCCTCAAGCAACCCCGGTCCCGCCGCCCGATGGATCGCGCCATCGACACCGCCGCCGCCGAGCAGGGACTCGTTCGCCGCGTTCACGATCGCGTCCACGGCCAGGGTCGTGATGTCGCCGTCGATGACCTGGAGAATAGTGGTCATCCCGCGGTCCCCGCCGGCGCGGCTGTTTTCTCAACGTCTCTATTCGCTGGTCCGCCGCGGCGGCCAGCATGGTTCGGATAAACACGCATCAGCACCAAGAGCAATAGAAGACCTGGCACCGCGACGCCGACCGAAAGAATGAAAAAGTCGAACCAACCGACGTAGTCCACCAGATATCCCGAGGGCGAGGAGAGGAGCGTGCGGCCAAACGCCATGAAAGCCGAGAGCAAGGCGTACTGCGTTGCCGTGAACGCGGTGTTGGTCAAGCTGGAGAGATAGGCGACGAAGGCGGCGGTTCCCATGCCGCCGGTAACGTTCTCGACCGCGATGGTGATGGTCAGGACCCCGACGTCATTGCCCGCCACCACCTGATACGCGAAGACGAAATTCGACGCGGCCTGAAGCACGCCACTGATCAACAGCGCGTTCAGCAGACCCGTCCACCGAATCAGCAAACCGCCTATGAACAACCCAACGGCCAGCGCGATCAAGCCGAATAGCTTGGTCACCTCCGCGATCTCGGTCTTTGTGAAGCCGAGATCGATATAGAACGGGTTGGTCATGATCGACAGGAAGGCGTCGCCGAGCTTGAACGTCACGATGAAGAGCAGAATGACCAGCCAGCCGGGCCGGGTGGCGAATTCAAGGAACGGCGCCACGACGAAATCGGCGAGCCATTGGCCAAAGCTCCGACGCTCTCGTTTGCCCGCTTCGGTGGCCCCTGTATCGGGGCCGGGCGGCTCGGGGCTCAAAAGGATGGTTACGGTGCCGACCAGAACCAGCACCGCCATCGCCAGATAGGCGTGGGTCCAGGTCCAAAGATCGGCCAGGATCAGGGCGCCCGCCCCCGCGACGAGCATTCCACCACGATAGCCATAGGTGACGGCCGCCGCGCCGATACCCTGCTCGTCCTCCTCGAGGGTCTCGATCCGATAGGCATCGATGACGATGTCCTGACTGGCCGAGAAAAACGCCACCAGGACCGCGAAGCCCGCCATAAGCAACGGGGCGTCGCCCGGGTTGGACAGGGCAAGGCCCGCGATCGCCAGCATCAACATCGCTTGGGACAGAATCATCCAGCCCCGTCGTCGACCCAGCAGGTCGGTCAGGATCGGGAGCCTGAGCCCGTCCATCAGCGGCGCCCACAATGGCTTTAGCGCGTAGGGCAATCCGACCAGGGAGAACAGGCCGATCGCCGACCTTTCCACATCCGCCTCGCGCAACCAGGCGCTGAGCGTGCCGAAGGACAGCAGCAAGGGCAATCCACTGGCGAAGCCGAGCAATAGAACAACGATCACCCTGCGCCGAAGATAGGGCGCGATGGATTCCCGCAGCAGCCAAGCGACTCGGGTAACGGGATCAGGTGTCGCCAAGTATCGTCTTCGCCAATGTTTTCAAGTCGGTTTCAGGGCGCGCGCCGAAATGGCTGATGACCTCGGCGGCGGCGATGCCACCGAGGCGGCCGCATCGAGCCGGGTCCTCGGAGCGCGTGAAGCCATGGAGGAAACCCGCCGCGTATAGATCGCCCGCGCCGGTGGTATCCACTACGCGATCCGCCTTTTCGGCGTCCAAGACATGCACCTCGTCATCCGATAGCACAACCGAGCCCTTGGCGCCCCGGGTCAGAGCCACGGTTTGGCAGTGGCCCCGCACGGCCTGCAACGCGGCATCGAAATCGGATGCCTCGTAGAGCGAAATGATCTCGTCCTCGTTGGCGAAGAGAATATCCACATGGTGTTCGACCAACTCGCGGAATTCGGAACGATGGCGCCCGACGCAAAACGGATCGGATAGGGACAGGGAGACCAAACCACCACTTGCGTGGGCAATCGCGGCGGCCTTGAGGAACGCCTCCTTGGCTCGCGGCGGATCCCAAAGATAACCCTCGAGATAAACCACCTTGCTCGACTTGATCAGATCCTCGTCCACGTCCTCGGGCCCAAGATCGACGCAAGCACCGAGATGGGTGTTCATGGAGCGCTGCGCGTCCGGCGTGACCAGAACAAGACAACTGGCGGTCGGTGGGCCACTAGTGCTGTTCGCGGTATCGAATCGCACCCCGGCCGCGGTGATATCGTGGCGGAAAACCTTGCCGAACGAATCGTCGCGCACCTTGCCGATAAAGGCGCCATTGCCACCAAAACCGGCCAAGCCGACGATGGTGTTGGCGGCGGAGCCGCCGGACATCTCGATACCCGGCCCCATGCGCTCGTAAATGTGGCTGGAACGCTCGGCGTCGACAAGGTTCATCGCGCCTTTCTCAATTACGTTATCCGCCAGAAAGGCATCGTCGGTTCGAGAAATGACATCGACGATCGCGTTACCAATTCCCGTAACGTCCGTGGTCTTGTTGGGCATGAGGATTTTCCGTGGTTCAAGGGCGCCAGGACACTACCCGAGAACGGCGTCGGGGCAAAGCCGATCAACGAAGGCTTGTGCGCGGCGACAGCTTGTGGTTTTCCTGGGCGAATTCCACGCGGAACCGCGGAGTCCATCATGTTCGCTGCATTATCCAAGGCTTTCGCCCAGCTACCCGAACGCACGCTTCGTCAGTCCGTGATCCTGAGCGTGCTTTTCGCTCTGGTGATGATCCTCGCCAGCGGGATCATAAGTTGGTTCCTGATCGCCAAGGTCGGGGTGTTCGACATCGAGTTGCTGGACAAATTGTCGGCGGCGATTGGCGCAATCGTGGTCGTCGTCTTCGCCTTCGTCTTCTATCCTTCGATGGTGATGATCGTCGCCGGGTTTTTCGTCGATCGCGTGGCGCAGGCCGTGGAGGAGAAGCACTATCCGCATCTGCCGGCGCCCCGCGATCAAGGCCTTGGCGAGATCATGAAGTCGGCGCTTGGGTTGCTCGCGGTGACGCTGATCCTGAACATCATTCTCATGCCAATTTACGTGTTCACGTTCTTCGTGGCCGGGCTCGGCTTCGTGATCTTCTATCTCTTGAACGGTTATCTTCTCGGGCGCGAGTTCTTCGAGATCGCGGCCGGTCGCTACATGGACCCCAAGGCGGCGCGAGATCTGCGCCGATCCAAACGCTGGACCGTGTTCGGCGCAGGCGTTGTGATCGCGGTTATGACCACGATTCCGATCCTGAATTTGGCGGCGCCGATCATAGCTGTTGCCTTCATGGCGCACATGTTCCAGTTGTTGCGTCCGCAAAGTGGACCATGATATCCTTGGGAAGTTCGAACTCCTTGAATTTTCTGGAGTTTTAACGACAAATTTCGAAAGAACCTGAAAATGTCCCTGTTTCGACGGAAATCGCCCGAGGACGCGGAACCCAAGCTTGGCGACCCGGCGGTCGATATCGTCGACGCGAGGGCCGGTGAACCGTCGACACCCGTGAATCCAACCGCCGCGCCGGCGGTAGATAATGAGCGGAAGTCACCTGAAACCAGCCTGTCGCCCGAGGCCAGGCCGCAACAAGGAGCCCCCATGGCGTCGTCTAGAACCCCTTCCGCGGGATTCGTGCCGGAAATTCCCAGGCGCACGATCGACCTTCCGGGAGCCCCCGCCCGTAAACCGATACCCGGCCAGCGAGGGGGCACCGAGGGCAAGCGGCTCACGGTTGGCCGAGAGATTTCCCTGAGCGGTGAAATCACGGCGTGCGAAACACTGATCGTCGAAGGCTCCGTCGAAGCGACCTTGGAGAACAGTCAGTTCCTTGAAATCGCCGAAGGTGGGCTGTTCAAGGGGACGGTCGTCATAGACGAAGCAGTGATCGCCGGCACCTTTGACGGGACTCTCACCGCGCGCGAGCGATTGACGGTGAAAGCGTCTGGTCGCATCACCGGGCATGTGAAGTTCAGCCGTATTGAGGTTGAACTTGGCGGCGAAATCGATGGCGAGATCCACGTTCTGCAAGATACCGCTGCTTCGGAATCACCGGCATCTTCATGAAGCGGCGGATCGGCGCCACGCTCGGCGCCATATTGCTTTTAGCGGTACAGGCCTGTGAGACGCACCAACACGAGGTCGCGTCGGCTGCACGGACCGACGCGACGACCGTCGTGGTGCCCCCCACGGTTCCAAGGAAATCGAAGGATACCGCGCGGCAAGCGAGCCTTGCGCCGCCCGAGCCCACACTGTCAGCGGCTGATCGCAATCCCCAACGCCTATTGCGGATGAACCCTCGAAGCTTGGCCACGTTGCTGGGAAAACCTCAGTTTGTTCGCCGGGAAGCGGACGCGCGCGTATGGCAATATCGCTCGGAGTCCTGCGTCCTGGACGTGTTCTTGTATCACGTCGCGGCGACGCATGAGGTTACACATTTTGAGTTTCGACCCGCGACAACCCTTTCCGGTCCGACGCCCGGTTGTTTCGAGGCGTTGTTGACCCGGGCCGGGGCTATCGCCAGTAGTTAGGCGGTCGTGAGCGGGTTACCCGCTAGGTCGAGGGAACGGTCTTGTCCTTGAACCGGCAAAGATCCGAAATCACACAGTCCGGGCAATCAGGCTTTCGTGCCTTGCACACGTAACGGCCATGCAGGATCAGCCAGTGATGCGCGTGGAGCTTCCAGTGATCCGGAATGCGGCGCTCTAGGTTTAGTTCCACGGCGAGCGGGGTTTTACCGTTCGCGAGCCCGGTTCGATTTCCGACCCGAAAAAGATGCGTATCCACCGCTATGGTCGGTTGGCCAAACGCAATATTCAGCACCACATTCGCGGTCTTTCGCCCGACGCCCGGCAAGGTTTCCAAGGTTTCTCGATCCCGTGGAACCGCGCTGTCATGATCGCGGATCAAAATCTCGGAGAGCGCGATCACGTTTTTTGCCTTGGAGTTGAAAAGCCCGATGGTCTTGATGAATTCCTTGAGCCGGTCGACGCCTAGTTCAACCATCTTCTCCGGTGTGTCGACCTCGGCGAACAACGGACCGGTGGCGCGATTCACCCCGACATCGGTGGCTTGCGCCGACAAAACCACGGCGACCAACAGAGTATAGGCATTGACGTAATGCAGCTCGCCCCGGGGATCGGGGTTTGCTTGCGACAATCTCGCGAACATCGTGTCGATGTCGGCTTTTTTCATGGGACGGGCCATGTGTCGTCATACCCCGATCGCGGTTCGAGGCATAGCTCCATCAGATACTTTACGTGTTGGCGCCACGCCAATTATTGTTCTTACCATGATGCCAGGGACACAGAATCAACCAAGAGAGCCTAAAGCCGAGCTCTTGTTCGAGGCCACGCTCACACCACATCGCAGCCTTCCACCCTTGGGATTCCTAATGGTGATGAGTGTTCTGATCGGGATTAGCGTCGCGATCGGCATTGGGTTTTCCCTGGTCGGCGCCTGGCCGGTGATCGGTTTTCTAGGGATCGATATCCTATTGGTTTATTTGGCCTTTCGAATCAGTTATGCCGCCGCGCGCCAATTCCAGCATGTTAGGCTAAGTTCGGAAGCGCTCGAGGTTTTGTTCCGCGATCCCGGCGGTGGCGATCGACGCGCGGTACTTCAGCCTTACTGGGCCCGTGTCGAGGTCGAGCCGATCAACGCGGGACGTGGTCGTCTGGTCGTCAGATCTCGCGGCGAGATCCTTGAGCTAGGTGCGTTCTTGGCGAATGACGAGAAATTGGCATTCGCTCAAGCTTTGGCCCAGGCATTGCGACGCGCTCGCGACCCAATTCAAGGCCACGGCCTGCAAACCTAGCCCTTCAGGCCGAGAACATCCGTCATGTCATAGAGGCCTGGAGGCTGATCCACGGCCCATTGCGCCGCTCGAATCGCGCCGGATGCGTAGATATGCCGGCCCGTGGCCTTGTGCGCGATTTCAACCCGCTCGCCAGCGCCCGCGAAAATCACAGAGTGCTCGCCGACGATATCGCCCCCGCGAAGCGCCGCGAAACCAATATCGCCTCGCTTGCGCGCGCCGGTTTGGCCTTCGCGGGAAAGTACGCTGGCCTGTTCAAAGTCGACGCCACGGCCCCTGGCCGCCGCTTGACCCAGGCCAAGCGCGGTTCCCGATGGCGCATCGATCTTGCGATTGTGATGGATTTCAAAGATCTCAATGTCGAACTCGTCGTTCAAGGCTCGGGCAACCTGTTCAACCAACACAAAAAGAAGATTCACGCCGAGGCTCATATTCGGCGCGAAAACAACCGGTACGACTTTCGCCGCCTCGGCCATCGCGGCGTCTCCCTCCGCGTCCAGGCCCGTTGTACCAACGATCCAAGGAGTTTTCGTGTCCATCGCGGCGTGGGCGTGCTCGGCGACCGCCTCCGGCAGCGTGAAGTCAATGACGGCCCGCGAGGAGGCGAACAACGCGGCGGCATCGCCAACCGCCTGGATTCCAAGAGGTCCAAGCTGGCAAATCTCACCGATATCAATGCCTTGATGGGTACTACCCGGCCTTACCGACCCCCCGGCGAGCCGTGTATTTCGGGTCTCCAAGACCTGACGGACGATCATTGTCCCCATTGTACCGGCGACCCCTGTAACGCCTATCGTCAATTCCTCCATCCGACTATCCCCCAGTTTTAGTAACTCAGCTCAGCGACCCTCCGCCGAGTCCTCGACTCAGTATCCGCTGGAATCGAGCCTTCGAAAAGGAATTGCCTTAAGCATTTTAATATATTATTTTTTTTAAGTCGATATATCGAGAAATTTCCCGAAGAAGACCATGAATCTGTCAACCCTCTGCCTCGGCTTGTTGCTTGATGGTCCTCTTACCGGCTACGCGCTTAGCCGCATGGTGGAGGAACGTCTTGGGCATTTCCAGCACGCGAGTTTTGGTGCTTTGTATCCAGCGCTCGGGAAATTGGAAGCATCGGGCCTTGTCACGGCCGACCGGCGCGGCGCAAATGCTCTTTCAAAGCGTAAGTATGCGATTACAGAGGAAGGAAGATCAAGATTCAACACGGAACTCGTCCAATCATCCGCGTCAGAGACATTTCGGTCGGAGTTTCTAACGGCGATGCACTTTGCCGATCATCTTCCGTTGCCGGAAATCGAGCGCCTTGTTGACCAGAAACTCACCGACGCGCGAGAGCAACGGCGCCGTTTACTAGCATTGCCAATCTCGTCAATGACCGAGGGGCAGAGGTTTACCGTGCGGTACTCACTAGCCAAAAGCGCCGCCGTGATCAATTTTCTTCAGGGAGAAGGTCGCGCTATGGTCACATCCATTCAACGCGAACGCCTTTGAAAAATATAATGAAAACAATGTTTTAATAGAAGAAGTACTGGTCACATCATTGGGTATGACCTCCAGATCCAGAGAGTCCTACCCTTCGATCTAGCGAGTCCAGATCGGTAGTTCACCGCGTCCGAATGGACGCCATTAATCCTTTAGATCTTCCCAGAGGTCGCGCACCCGATCGAAGAAGCCCGTGGACTGAGGGCTGGTCGTCGCGCTGTTGGTCTCCGCGAACTCCTCGAGAATCTGCTTTTGCTTTCGTGTGAGGCTAACCGGCGTTTCAACAACCGCTTCGACATACAAATCGCCCCGTGCCGGACTCCTCAGCACGGACATCCCTTTTCCACGCAAACGGAACTGGGTACCGGTCTGGGTACCGGGATTGACCGTGATTCGCGCCCGCGCGCCTTCCACCGTCGGCACCTCTATCTGTCCACCCAAGGCCGCCGTGGTCATCTGCAGGGGCACGCGGCAATAGATATCCGCGCCATCCCGCTTGAAAATCGGATGTTCCTCGATCGAGAGGAAAATATAGAGGTCTCCAGGAGGCGCCGAGGGACCGCCCGCCTCCCCCTCGCCCGCCAGGCGAATCCGTGTCCCGTCCTCGACACCGGCGGGAATGTTCACGGACAGGGTCTTTTCCTTTTGAATCCTGCCGTTTCCTCGGCATGTTCCACAGGGATTTTCTATCACCCTACCGGCGCCGCCACAGGTGGAGCAGGCGCGTTCAATCGTGAAAAAGCCCTGTTGGACCCGCACCCGGCCCCGGCCTTGGCAAGCCTTGCAGGAACTGGGTTGCGTGCCGGCCTTCGCGCCACTGCCCGAGCAATCCTCGCAGTTCACGGTACTGGGGATCTGGATCTCCGTCTGCCGGCCCTTGAAGGCCTCCTCGAGACCGATATTCATATTATAGCGGAGATCGGCACCCCGCCGCGCGCCGCCGCCCGATCGCCGGCCACCCATGAAGTCGCCGAACATCTCGTCGAAGATATCCGAGAACCCGGCCCCGAACCCTTCGAAACCACCGCCGCCGGGTCGTCCACCCATGCCACCTTCGAAGGCATCGTGGCCGAACCGGTCATAGGCCGCACGTTTCTGCGGGTCCTTCAGGACATCATAGGCTTCGTTGAGTTCCTTGAACTGGGCTTCCGCGGAAGGATCATCGGGATTTCGGTCCGGATGATACTTCATCGCCAGTTTGCGATAGGCGGACTTCAGCGCGCCTTCGTCGGCGCCGCGGTCAACACCAAGGGTTTCGTAAAAGTCACGCTTCGCCATCGCTGGTTACCGCCCCCTGGCCCTTGAATGGAGCGCGCCGCCTTTCTCGCCGCCGACAAATCCCCCCGGATCCGGCGACTGATCGACGAAACGTCGTCGCGGCGCGCTCTGGCTTCCCGATTTCGATCGACGCTCGCCTAGGCCGACTTGTTCCGGTCCTGATCGTCGACTTCCTCGAAATCGGCGTCAACGACATCCGCGTCACCGTCCTTCTTCTCGGCGCTCGGACCGGCGTCATCGCCGCCCATGTCGCCCATGTCCGGACCACCCGCGGCGGCGGCCTCTTCCTGTTGCGCCTTGTACAGCGCCTCGCCGAGCTTCATCGACGCTTGCTGCAGGGCCTCGACCTTGGTCTTGATCAGCTCACCGTCCTCGCCCTCGAGCGCTTCCTTGACCTCGGCGATCAGGCCTTCAATCTCGCGCCGCTCGGACTCGCCAATCTTATCGCCGACATCGGCCAGCGTACGCTCGGTCGTGTGGATGGCCTGCTCGCCCTGGTTCTTGATTTCGACCAGTTCGCGCCTTTGCTTGTCGGTTTCGGCGTTCTGCTCGGCCTCGTTGATCATCCTCTCGATATCGGCGTCGGAGAGACCGCCCGAGGCCTGGATACGGATCTGCTGTTCCTTGCCCGTCGCCTTGTCCTTGGCCGACACGTTGACGATACCGTTGGCGTCGATGTCGAAGGTAACCTCGACCTGCGGAACCCCACGTGGCGCCGCCGGAATGCCCACGAGATCGAACTGTCCGAGCACCTTGTTGTCGGCGGCCATCTCGCGCTCGCCCTGGAACACCCGGATCGTCACCGCCGTCTGATTGTCCTCGGCGGTGGAGAATACCTGGCTCTTCTTGGTCGGGATCGTGGTGTTGCGATCGATCAGGCGGGTGAACACGCCTCCGAGGGTCTCGATACCCAGCGACAGCGGCGTGACGTCGAGCAGCAGCACGTCCTTGACATCACCCTTGAGCACACCGGCTTGAATCGCCGCGCCGATCGCCACAACCTCGTCCGGATTGACACCCCGATGCGGCTCGCGGCCGAAGAAGGTCTTCACCGTCTCCATGATCTTCGGCATGCGAGTCATGCCGCCGACCAGGATCACCTCGTCGATCTCACCGGCGCTCAGACCCGCGTCCTTCAAGGCCGCCGCGCACGGACTGACGGTGCGCTGCACCAGATCATCGACCAGCGCCTCGAGCTTCGCCCGGGTCAGTTTGATGTTGAGATGCTTGGGTCCGGTCTGATCCGCCGTGATGAACGGCAGGTTGACCTCGGTCTGCATCGCCGCCGACAGCTCGATCTTGGCTTTCTCGGCGGCCTCCTTTAGCCGCTGGAGCGCGAGCTTGTCGTTGCGAAGATCGATCGCGTTCTCTTTCTTGAACTCATCCGCGAGATAGTCGATCACCCGGTGATCGAAATCCTCGCCGCCCAGGAAGGTGTCACCATTGGTCGACTTGACCTCGAAGACCCCGTCGCCGATCTCGAGTATCGAGACGTCGAAGGTACCACCGCCGAGGTCATAGACCGCGATGATACCGGTGTTCTTCTTGTCCAGCCCATAGGCCAGAGCCGCGGCGGTCGGCTCGTTGATGATCCGCAGGACGTCGAGGCCGGCGATCTTGCCGGCGTCCTTGGTCGCCTGACGCTGTGCGTCGTTGAAGTAGGCGGGGACCGTGATCACCGCCTGGTCGACCGTGTCGCCGAGAAACGCCTCGGCGTCTTCCTTCAGCTTGCGAAGGGTGAAACTGGAAATCTGGCTCGGGCTGTATTTTTCGCCGCGCGCCTCGACCCAAGCATCGCCATTCTCGCCAGGGACGACCTTATAGGGCATCAGGTCGGAGAATTTCTTGGAATGCTCGTCATCGTGCCGACGCCCGATCAGGCGCTTGATGGCGAAAAGCGTGTTTTCCGGATTGGTGACCGCCTGTCGCTTGGCCGATTGCCCGACCAAACGCTCTCCGCCCTCGGCGAACGCGATCATCGACGGGGTTGTGCGTTGTCCCTCGGCGTTCTCGATTACCTTCGCGTCGGAGCCGTCCATGAAGGCAACGCAGGAGTTCGTCGTCCCGAGATCGATACCGATTACCTTGGCCATTTAACCCTCTTTCAGTCAGCAAACGGGTCCGGCCTGTGAAGCACCGCGCCCATTCCCGATTATCAAGTGTGACATTCTAGGGGCTATATAGGGGGGTGATCCGGGTGCTGCAAGCATGGTCGGCGTGATATTTAGTGTTAAATCGCAAGATTCGGATGGCCGCGCGCGATTACCCAGATCATATTTCACGACATGATCATATCGGCGAGCTACCGGACCGACATCCCGGCATTCCACGGCGCTTGGTTCGACAAGCGCCTCGACGCGGGTTTCTGCACGGTTCGAAACCCCTATTCCGGTACGGTGACACGCATTGCGCTGGACGCGGACGCGGTGGATGGATTCGTCTTCTGGACACGACGCCTGGGCGGTTTCATGGACACGCTCGACCGCCTAGCTAATCAGGGCTGTCCTTTCACCATCCAGTTCACCGTCACTGGATACCCCACCGTCCTGGAACCGGCGGTCATCGATTGGCGACGCGCGATCGGTGAGATCCAAGAGGCCGCCGCGCGATATGGCCCCCGGGCCGTGGTCTGGCGATACGACCCGGTCTTCCTAAGCGAGCTCACTCCCAAATCCCTTCACGTCGAGCGGATCGCCGAAATCGCCGACCGGCTTGCCGGCGCGACCGACGAAGTGGTGCTTTCCTTCGCGCATATTTATCGAAAGACCCGAAGGAATACCGAGCGGGCCGCCGCCAAACACCGGTTCGCATGGTCTGACCCAGATCCCGAGGAGAAACGGTCCTTGCTGTCGACTCTCGCGAAAACCGCCGCCCAACATGGGCTCAAGGCGACTTTTTGCGCGCAGCCGGATCTGCTTACACCTTCCTTGCGCCCAGCGCGCTGCATCGACGCCGACCGTCTTTCAGACGTTGCCGGTAAACGGATAACCAGTAGCCGGAAAGGAAATCGATCGGGGTGTCTTTGCGCCGACTCTCGCGACATCGGCGCGTATGACACCTGTAGTCATGGTTGCGTGTATTGTTACGCGGTGTCGTCCCGTGACGCCGCGAAGCGCCGGATCAAGGGGCTTTCCCTAGACGCCGAGGGGCTTCACGCGACGGGTTCGTGACGGGCGCGGGGTGGACCCCACCTAATCAGACGGTCGTGTCGAGGTGCTCGGGCACGTCCACGGCACCGGCCTTGGCGACACCGACCATGGCGGGCCGAAGAATACGGTCCTCGATCGCATATCCAGGCTGCAGCACCTGAACGACGGTTCCGGCCTCCTGACCGCTGTCCTCGACCTCGAACATGGCCTGATGGAAGTTGTAGTCGAACTTCTCGCCCATCGGGTCAATTTTGTGAATGCCATTTTTCTCGAAGGCGGTCAGCAATTCTTTCTCGGTCATCTCCACGCCGATGATCAGATTGCGAACCGCGTCATCGACGCCTTCCATGTTTTCAGGCCCGGCGTCCAGCGCGCGACGCAGATTATCAGCCGCGGACAACAAGTCCTTGGCGAAATTGCTGATACCGAACTTTCGAATCTGGTCACGCTCGCGATCCGCGCGCTTTCGCACGTTTTCCTGTTCGGCGATCGCCCGGAGCAACTGATCCTTGAGTTCCGCCACCCGGGCTTCAAGTTCCTCTTCGCGAGTCAAATCGCCCGCGGTGGTCTCCGTCGGCTCTTCGTCCCGCATCTCCTCGGGAGAAGCGGCGGCCTCCGCCTCGGAAGCCTCGGTTTCGACGGTTTCCTGATCTTTATCGGACATCTTGGCCTCTACCTGCCTCGTTGGTTCGCGATCGGCCCTCATGTAAGCGATCTCGACCGATTTGCAAATGTCGGATGAAATAAATTCACCAATCCACCGAGTCGCGCCACGGTCAATCCAGCAACTGCCCGACAAGTTTGGACGTATAATCAACCATCGGGATTATGCGCGCATAGTTCATCCGCGTCGGTCCGATAACACCCAGCGCGCCGACCACCCGGCGGCCTTGGTCATGGTACGGGGCGATGATCATCGAACATCCCGCGTGCTCGAAAAGTTGGTTTTCGGAGCCGATGAAGATCTGCACACCGTTGGCGTCTCCCGTCGCCTCCAACAGGCGCACCATCGATTCCTTGCGTTCCAATGCCTCGAACAAGGCGCGGATCCGATCCAGATCCTCGACCGCGTTCACGTCATGCAGAAGTTTCGATTGCCCACGCAAGATGATAGAGCCGCCCTGAACCCCTCCGGCCCAAAGCGCCAGTCCCTCCGCCACGAGTCGATTGGTGAGAGAGTCGAGCTCGGTCTTCTCCAGCTCGATCTCCTGTTGGATACGGGTTCGCGCCTCCTCCATGGTGGAATTGGCCAACCGTGCGTTCATATAGTTCGAGGCCTGGACCAACGCGGAGGGCGGAAGCCCCGGGGGTAGCTCCAGAACCCGGTTCTCCACCAAACCCGTATCGCTGACCATGACCGCCAAGGCCCGATTCGTGGACAAGGGCACGAATTCGATCTGACGCAAGGGTGAATCGGTTTTCGGCGAGATCACGAGGCCGGCACATTCCGTCAGTCCCGACAGCGCGGTCCCAGCCTCCCCCAACACATCCGAGAAGGTCCGACCCGCCGCTTGGCACTGACCATCGAGGCTAGCCCGTTCTTCCTTGGTAAGATCGCCGCCGATCTCCAACAAGCCATCAACGAACATCCGCAGGCCGAGATCCGTCGGCAGGCGCCCGGCCGAGGTATGCGGCGCGAACAGAAGCCCGACATCCTCAAGATCCGCCATGACGTTTCGAATTGTCGCGGGGGAAAGAGTCGCCCCCATCAGTCTCGCCAAGGTACGGGAACCCACTGGTTCGCCGGTCTCGAGAAACGAGTCGACGACCTGCTGGAATACCGCGCGCGATCTTTCATTCAGGGTCAGGACGGGCGAATCTTGCATAGCTCGAATTTAGGAAGCGATCGCGCATGCGTCAACGATCGCCGGCGTTTCGAAACATTCCCGCGATACTGGACGCGGATGGTCTCGTTCGTTAGGGTCCGCCGCTTCCCGAGAGTTCGATCCGGAGTACGGAAAACCATGCCCACTTCGTCCAAACGCCCCTCCGGACGCGCGCCCGGTCAATTGCGCGCCGTTACACTGGAACCGGGCTTCGCCAAACACGCCGAGGGGTCTTGCCTGATCAAGTTCGGCGATACCCATGTTCTGTGCACCGCCAGCATCGAGGACAGGGTCCCTCCGTTCATGAAAGGTCGAGGCAAGGGTTGGGTCACCGCCGAATACGGCATGCTACCGCGCTCGACACATACCCGCACCGACCGCGAGGCGGCGCGTGGCAAGCAGAGTGGGCGCACCCTAGAAATTCAACGCCTGATCGGACGCTCCCTGCGCGCGGTGACCGACGACAAGGCGTTGGGCGAACGACAGATCCGGGTCGACTGCGACGTGCTTCAAGCCGATGGCGGCACGCGAACCGCGTCAATCACGGGTAGTTTCGTCGCGCTTTATCAAGCCATGGACAGCCTAGTGCGGCTGGGGGTTCTGAAATCGGTACCGCTGACCGATCACGTGGCGGCGGTGTCCTGCGGAATCTTCGATGGCACGCCGGTTCTTGATCTGGATTACGCCGAGGATTCCAACGCCCAGGCCGACGCGAACTTCGTGTTGACCGGCTCGGGCGGCATTGTTGAGATTCAGGCCACGGCGGAAGACGAGCCCTTCGCGGGATCCGAGTTCGATGCATTGATGTCCTTGGCGCGGACTGGAATCGCCGATCTGGTCACGCTGCAAAAATCAGCGCTTGGCCTGGATTGACGTCGCATGCTGGGGAGTGGCGAGGGACATGGATTTTTCGGACGTCGCTTCGACGGGAACCGATTGGTCGTCGCCAGTCACAATCAGGGCAAGGTGCGGGAAATCAACGATCTGATCCGTCCCCTTGGTATAGAGGCGATATCGGCGGGAACGTTGGGCCTGCCGGAGCCCGAGGAAACCGCCGACAGCTTCAAGGGCAACGCCGAACTAAAGGCGCTGGCGGCCGCAACCGCTTCGGGCCTGCCGGCCTTGGCGGATGACTCGGGCCTTGCCGTCGACGCGCTCGACGGTGACCCGGGGATCTACTCCGCCCGCTGGGCTGGTCCGGAAAAGGATTTCGCGATGGCCATGGGCAAGGTCAATGACGCTATTCTGGCCATCGAAGCGCGAACCGGAAAACCGCAATCCCGTCGCGCCCGCTTTGTTTGCGCGCTTTGCCTGGCCTGGCCGGACGGCCATTTGGAAACCGTCGAGGGCGAGGTCGTCGGCGACCTGGTTTGGCCCCCGCGCGGCGAGAGCGGGTTTGGCTATGACCCGATTTTCGCCCCGTCGGGACATGATCGGACATTCGGCGAGGTCGATCAGGACTGGAAGCACTCGGTAAGCCATCGCGCGGATGCCTTTGGCAAACTCCTGGCGACGGTATTGGCGACACCATGACACCGGGGCCGTCAGCGGCGTTCACCGCGACCGATACGATCACCGCCGAGTACCCTATGGATGATGGGTTTGGTGTCTATGTGCACTGGCCATTTTGCCTCTCGAAATGTCCTTATTGCGATTTCAATAGCCATGTCGCCGACACCATCGATCATGACCGCTGGCGGCGCGGCTTGATAAGAGAACTGAAAACCCTCGCCGATCGGGCGCGGCGGGGGGCGCCAATCAGCATTTTCTTCGGTGGTGGTACGCCATCCCTCATGGCGCCCGACACCGTCGCGGGCATTATCGATACCGTTCGTGGGCTGTGGTCGGTGACTTCGGAGATCGAGATTACGCTGGAGGCCAACCCGACCTCGGTGGAAGCCGGTCGCCTGCGCGCGTTTCGCGAGGCCGGAGTGAACCGTGTCTCGCTCGGGGTACAGGCGCTCAACGACACCGCGCTCCGCTTTCTCGGGCGCGGCCACAATGCCGAGGAAGCCATCGCGGCGGTCGAAACCGCCCACCAAATATTCGACCGGGTCTCGTTTGATTTGATTTACGCGAGACCGGAACAGAGCCTCGCCGACTGGAAGCTGGAGTTGCGGGACGCCCTAGGCTTGGCCGGCGAACATCTCTCGCTTTACCAGCTTACGATCGAACCGGGCACGGCCTTTCATTCACTTCACCAACGCGGCGCGTTCTCCATCCCCGATGACGACTCCGGCGGAGCTCTTTTCGAGGCGACAGGAGCGATTCTCGAGGCGGCGGGCCTACCGGCCTACGAGATTTCAAACCATGCCCGTCCCGGAGCCGAGAGCCGGCACAATCTGGTTTACTGGCGCGGCCGGGAATATCTCGGCGTCGGACCCGGCGCACATGGGCGCTTGCTTGGCGGCGATGGGCGAATCATCGCTACACGAACCCATCGCGCGCCCGCGGTTTGGCTTGATCGGGTTGAACAAAGAGGCCACGCCTTGGTCGAGGAAACTCCCGTCGATCCGGATGAGCGTCTGGTGGAGATCCTCATGATGGGTCTGCGCCTGGTGGAAGGTGTCCCCCTCGCCAGAATCGAAAGGGTTTCGGGCCTGCCATTCGAAGGGGCGCTTGACCGGACGGTGATCGAGGATCTCGTCGAAGCCGGTTACATGACGTTGAGCGAAACAACGTTGCGCGCGACACCGGCTGGCCGTCAACGCCTGAACGCCGTGCTCTCGGCCCTGTTGGAGGCTCGTCTCTAGCTCGTCGCTCGTCGCGGCTCCGTTCAATAAAGAAAATCAGTAAAGCTCGACGGCGCCGGATCGATAACGCGGACACCATCCTGCTCCACCTCGAGAACCGCAAGGCCACGCTGGTTGGTGCCGTCCGGCAGCAAGCGGAAAATCCCATCGACACCCGCGAAACCATTGTTGTCAGTCAGGGCCTGGGATGAGTAATCCGCGCCGTTCTCGGCATAGGTAAGCGCGACCGCCAGCAACATGGCGTCATAACCGAGCGACGCGAGCCGAGGTGGCCGCCGGTTAAACGCGCGCTCGAACTTATTCTCGAAATCCGTCCGGGCTTCTGGAGACGCGGCGGCATACCAGCCACCGACCAAGGCCGGCTCGGCCCCAAGGCCGCGCGACTCGTCCCAGAGCGCGGTGCCGAGCAGGCGTATCCGCGCGGGGTCGACATCATAATAGGCCAGCAACGGCGCTATGCCGCGCAGCTCAGGATCCCCGGCGGGCAGCAATACCGAGTCGAATGGCGGGTCTCCGAAAGTGTCCAATCCGCCAAGCCTGGCGAGGGCTTGTTTGGAAATCTGATCCGTTCGGCCGGACAGGAGTGATTTCTGCGCGGCCAGGGCCGATTTGCGCGAATCATAATCCGCGAATTGGCTAATCAGATCCGAAAGCTCTGAATCGGTGGGATCGTAATAGGTCGCCCGGACAACGTTCACACCTATTTGCTCGGCGGCGGCCCGCGCCGACGCGACTACCAACTCGCCAAAACCGGAAGACGGCACCAAGGCACCCACCCGGCCATGACCTTTCGTGGCCGCGAAACCCATGATTCGGCGAACTTGCTGGCCGGGCAGGAAACCGAAGACATAGACGCCGTCCCCCGCGATATCCCGGTTATTCGAGAAACTTACTATGCTAACGCCGGCCGCTGTCGCGATTGGTCTCGCGGCTTCGGCAGAGGCACCAAACAAAGGCCCGAGAATCAACCGCGCGCCGTCGGCGATCGCTAGGCGCGCCGCGTCTTCCGCTCCCGCCGTCGTACCTTGCGTATCGAAAACCAAGACCTCAAGATCATCGCCCGCGGTTTCGAAAAGCGCCATCTGCGCCGCGTCCGAAAGGGCCTTGCCAATAGAGGCGCCGCGCCCGCTTAGCGGCAGAAGGAGCGCCAATCGATGGACTTGGTCCTCTGGCTCCGGTGAAGTGACCGGGGCCTGAGGCGTCGTCAGATTAAGCTTACCAGGCTTGGGGGATGTGCCTGACGCCGGGGGAGTCGAGACGGTTTCCTTGGGAGCCGGGGCAGCCACGGAAGACGGCGGCGGCGCGGTTTTGACCGCGGTCTTCACGACGGGCGCGGCGCCCGTGTTCCCGGCGCCGGTGGTCGGCGTGGTTTGACAGGCACCGATCACGGCGACGATCGACAGAACAGCGGCGCCGCGGATACGTTTCTTGATATTTCGCGAGATCAAATCCATCACCCCAGAACCACGACGCCATGCGCGGCGTCCCTTCGAAAGCTAATCAAGCGGACGAGATCAGTAAACCGGGCCATGATGGCAACACCAAGATGGCAACACTGTGGCGATCGAACCCCGAGCCTCGAGAAAAGCCGATGAAGCAAACCCGCGCGAAACGTCAAAAGGCCTATGATCACGGTCGGCTCGCGGAAAAACTGTGCCAGTGGGCTCTACGTTTCAAGGGTTACGCGATTCTGGAAGTCGGCTATCGCACGCGGGCCGGGGAAATAGACGTTCTGGCGGCCCGAGGTGGTTGGCTCGTCGCCGTCGAGGTAAAGGCCCGCGCGGATCGTGGCACCGCGATCGAGTCGATCACCTGGCGTCAGCGCCGACGAATCGAAAGGGCCCTGCAATGGTATCTGCGCGGGCATCCCGAACAAGGTGTCAACGGCATTAGATTTGATGTCTTTCTCGTGGCGCCTTGGCGCATACCCGCCCACATAGAGAATGCCTGGCGGGTCAATGAGTAGATTTTATCCTCGCGCGCTCGTATTAAGGCTTAGCACCGCGCCTGGGAGACATTTCATGATCAAGGATTGCCTTTTTCCAAGAAACGCCAAGGCGAATCCGACACCCAGACGATCGGGTCTCGTCAAACTGGCGGTAACGTCAATTGGCATCCTCGGGCTTGGATTGAACGGCTGCGGGCCGACCGGGTTGGCGGTTGGAGCGGGCGCGAGCGTGGCGACCGCATCGCAGACCGAAAAGGGCATTTCAGCCGCGGCCCGAGACCTTCGGATACGCACCGAGATCAATCACTACCTGTTCCAAAAGAACGTTGATCTTTTTAGCGCCGTCTCGCTATCCGTTGAAAGCGGCCGGGTGCTTCTCACCGGAGCCGTGGAAAAGCCGGAGGATCGCATCGAGGCCACCCGCCTCTCGTGGCAAGCCGAGGGCGTTCGCGAAGTGATCAACGAGATTCAAGTCCGAAACCGCGCAAGCCTGACCGATCGGGCCCAGGATGTCGTGATCAACAAGCGACTCCAAGGTATACTGCTGTTCGACAAGGACATAAAATCCATCAACTTCTCGACCGATACCGTCAATGGAGTGGTCTATTTGTTTGGCGTAGCTCGCGGCCAGAAAGAGCTGGATCGCGTGATAAACCATGTCCGCAATCTGGAATACGTCACGAATGTGGTTAGTTATGTGACCGTTTCGAAGCCCTGATGCCCGATAACACGGACCCCAAGGAATACGACCCGACGGAAATCCTACGTTCCGCGGCTGCTCAAGGCGACGAGCCTCTTGATATCGCGGAAACGGCGCTGGCCTTCGCCGCCATGGACCGGCCCGGCGTTCCCGTGGGGCGCTATCGCGATATCCTTTCCAAAATGACCGAGGCCGTCGCCGACCTAGTGGCGTCGCTCGGATCGGACGCGGGCCCCGAGGAACAGGCGGCCCAAGTTTCGCGTATCCTGGCCGAAGAACATGGTTTCGCCGGTGACAGCGCGACCTATGACGATCCCCGAAATGCCAATCTGATGCTGGTTTTAGATCGGCGCAAGGGCCTGCCGGTGGCGCTAGGGATCCTCTATATCCACGTCGCGCGCGGCCAGAACTGGTGGGCCGAAGGGCTGAACTTTCCCAATCACTTTCTCATTCGCACGCGGATCGGCGCGGAACAGGTGATTATCGACCCTTTCCATCGTGGCCGGCTGATGGACGCTCCGGCGCTACGCGCCCTAATCCAAGACATGAGCAACGGCAAGGCCGGGCTCACGCCGGCCGCCACGCAAGCGGTCTCGGACCGACAGGTTCTTCTGCGTTTGCAAAACAACATCAAGCTGCGTCTCTATCGAGACAATCGTTTTACCGAAGGCTTGGTGGTTCTCGAGCGAATGCGGCTTCTCGCGCCGGATATCCATGATTTCCAGCGAGAGGCGGGCATGGTGAACGCGCGGATCGGCAATCTAGGCGCGGCGATCACGCTCCTTCGTGATTATCTGGAACATGGCGATGGAGATGCAACGGCGCGCCACGAAACCGCCCGCGTGCTGATGGATCTGGAAAAACGACTGAACTGATCCATCGGCTCCCGGGTGAAATCCAGGTTATCGGATCAGGGGATTGCAACCCGGGACCGTCCCGCGCATGATCCGCTCGATTTCAAGGGGACCACCACTGGGCGTCGCTGGCGCCGGAAAATCGCAACAATCCGCCGGAGCAAAACCGAATGGGCCTGACCGTCGCTATCCAAATGGACCCGATCGAACCCATCGATATTGATGGCGATAGCAGTTTCGCCTTGGCGCTTGAGGCCCAGAAGCGAGGCTACGATCTGCTGCATTATCTGCCCCGACATCTCTCCTTCAAGGATCGCAAGGTAACCGCCAAGACCCGACCCCTGTCCGTGCGCCGGGTAAGGGGCGATCACTTCACACTCGGCGAAACGGCGGTCGTGAACCTGGCCAGCGATGTGGATGTGGTGTTGATGCGCCAGGACCCGCCGTTCGACATGTCCTATATCACCGCGACCCATATTCTCGAGCACGTCCATCCCGAGACGCTCGTGGTTAACGATCCGGCCCATGTTCGGAACGCGCCGGAGAAACTTTTCGTCACGCATTTCGACGGTTTGATGCCGCCGACTCTGATTACCAATGACGGGGACGAAGTCCATGCGTTTCGCGACGAGCACAAGGACATCATCGTCAAGCCGCTTTTCGGAAACGGTGGCGCCGGGGTGTTTCACATCAAGCCGGGCGATGAAAACCTGAACTCCCTACTGGAGATGTTCACCAATTTCTATCGCGAGCCGATCATCGCCCAACAATATCTCCCCGAGGTTCGTCAGGGCGACAAACGGGTGATCCTGGTCGACGGGAAGGCGGTCGGCGCGATCAATCGGGTTCCCGCCGAAGGCGAGGCCCGGTCCAACATGCATGTCGGCGGCAGGCCACTGAAATGCGAGATGACCAAGCGGGACCTTGAGATCTGCGAGGCGATCGGCCCCGCGCTCAAGGAACGCGGCCTGATCTTCGTCGGTATTGATGTCATCGGCGACTATCTGACCGAAATCAACGTGACCTCGCCAACCGGAATCCAGGAACTTGGTCGTTTTGACGACATCAATGTCGAAGCCATGATCTGGGACGCCATCGAAGCCCGGCTCTGATCAAGGTCGCTCTTCGCAACCCAATCGCTCCGCCAATCCAGCGGATCGCGCCTGAATCTCGGCAAGGCTCGGAGCGCCGAGATCACGGAAAAGGTCGATACCCGTTCGCAACTCCAGGTCGTGAAGCCCAATCCTATAGGCGACGTCACAGAAATCCGCCGACCGCGGCAGATCCTGGTCCATGACGAACGCGATCGCGGCACCCACGCCGTCCGGCGCCCCGATGGCGACAACTTTCCAATACCCGCTGGGGACTACATGGGTTTCGTCGGCATTGGGAAGCGGGCGCATCTTCCTCTCATATAGAGGCCCCGCGAGGATATGAACGGGCCGCGTTCCCAGATCGCGGGCCAGTCGCCGTACCGCCGCTTCCAGGCGGGCCCACGGGCCACGATTTAGCGCGCTGCGTTGCGGCGTCACGTTGGAGAGATAGTTCGTTACTCGCCATTGACTTGCCCCCGCGAAACTCGCCAGCGGGGCCAAATGACCACGATCCACGCCGATCGCGGCATACGCGCCTCGGTAATCTTCCGGCTCGAGCGTCTCGATTTCGGGCAATCGCGGATCGGCGCTCGTCAAACGCCAGGTTCAGGCTAAACTAGGAAGTGGCACTAAGCGTGGGGGCAGGCCATAGCAGCGCTCTCGTTAGGGAGAATGAAGATGGTGAGCGAAAAAGAACTGAGTTTCAACGTCGGCGTCGGGCCGAACGGTGAGCACACGCCTTTTAGGGAATCCGAGCCAGTTTTTTGCTTCGTTCGGGACACAGAAGAACAGGCCGTTCAGGTTGCTATCGAAACGATTCAATCCTATCTGCTTCACTTCAAGCAGATATCTGCGCCGGTAACCCCGAGGAAAACCGCAAAAATTCCTACTCAGCGGATTCAAAGAAGCAGACGTTACTCTGTGGATAGAATGGCTGCCGTCGCCTAATGCCCTTCATTTCTATCCCGCCGGAGAATTTGGCCCACTTGCCGTTGTTTGGTTACGATTTACTCACAGACGAGGGCGATTTTGCGTGGTACGATTCTCCGCGCGGGAAAATGAGAGTGGAAAAATCGAATCTCCGAGTTTGGGTCGAGGATGACACAACTGCCATCCAATTGGGCGCTATAGCAATCATGCAAGTAAACGGTGACGATTGTTAGATTGCCGTCACCCACCCCTTGTAAGTCCCCTCCATCGGGACTTCACGGGCTAACCCTTTCTCGACCATCCGCCACAAACAGGCACCAACACGCTTACGGATGAGCGACACGGCGCGGGCATCGTTCGGATCTAGCCCGCGTCCCTTAACAACCTCTATCGCTATCTCTAGCGACGTGATCGGCTCGGAAGCATTGCGGAGCGCGCCAAGGACAAAGCGCTGCATCTCGCCTCTGTAAGCGCCGTGACGGGCTGGGAACTGCTTTGGCTTGGCTAGCGAGAGATCCTGATCCGGTGCCAGCAGGTGGATGGTGTGGTCCAAGTGGTCGAGGTCAACGATCAAGTCATTGAGCGCTCGCTGGTGGTGTTCGATCTTGCCGGATATCTCGCGGCGCAATTCGATCAGTCCTGAGACTGTGTTCGGGCGTTCCATGCGGTAAGTGTATGGAAACGCGCGAAAAATTTTGAGGGGATTTTAGGTGTGGTTGCTACCTAATTCCGGGAAACTCCGCCAACTCGTCAAGAAACAGTACACCGCGATGGGCGAGCGACACCTCGCCCGGTCGAGCCTGCGCGCCGCCACCAACCAGCGCCGGCATGCTGCTGGAGTGATGGGGATCGCGAAACGGTCGGCGCCGGGAGATTCGGCCTTCGGTAAGCACCCCCGCGATCGATTGAATCATGCTGATTTCCAGCGCCTCGGAGGCTTCAAGCGGCGGCAGAATACCAGGAATTCGGGACGCGAGCATCGATTTACCCGCGCCCGGCGGCCCCATCATGAGCAAGTTGTGACCGCCCGCCGCGGCGACCTCGATCGCGCGCTTGGCCGATTCCTGACCCTTGATGTCCCGCAAATCCGGATAGCTCGGTTCATCAAGCGCCATGGCGCTGGATGGCGGCGTCAAGATCTGGGTGCCCTTGAAATGGTTGATCAGCGCCATGAGATCGGTTGGCGCCAGAACCTCTACCCGCCCCGCCCAGGCCGCCTCGGGGCCGGACGCCGCCGGACAGATGATGCCACGCCCGCGCGCCGACGCGCCGATCGCCGCCGGCAGGACACCCGCCACCGGCGTAAGCCGGCCATCGAGGGCCAGCTCTCCCAGAGCGCAAAATCCCGAGAGATCTTCCTCGGAAACCACACCCATCGCCGCCAGAATTCCAAGCGCGATCGGCAAGTCATAATGACTGCCTTCCTTGATCACATCGGCGGGCGCCAGATTGACGGTGATCCGCTGTGGCGGGAACGCCAGTCCCAGGGACGCCAACGCCGAGCGTACCCGATCCTTGCTCTCATCCACCGCCTTCGCCGGCAGCCCGACGATATTCACCGCCGGCATTGTGTTGGCGATATGCACCTGAACATCGATTTCAAGCGTCTCGATACCCCGAAAGGCAACCGTGTTTACACGCGCGACCATACCCACTCTCCCGGTTTTCCAGCACGGGGTTCCATCCAAGGGGGTTATGGACGGTGCAGAGGGGTTTTTCGGATAATGGGAATGGCGCCCGTGACCGGCGCGGTGATGTTACTGCTCGGTCTTGAGGCCGCGCGCGTCCGCGAAGGACCCCGCCGCGAGGGTTACTTCATCCAGTGACGCGGACGGCAGATCAGCATGATCAAACAGGGTGTTTTCCAGCAACGCTCCGGCGAAGTCGGCTTTCTGCAGGTTCGCGCCCACGAGTTTGGCGCCGCGCAGGTCCGTCGGCCATTCGCGAAGCACCTCGAGCGTGCGAGGGCGCAGGATCGCAATACGCGACAGCCGGGCCGAGGTGAGCGACGCGCCGGATAGGTCCGCGTCCTTGAAACTCGCGCCCCGCAGATCAGACCGAGAGAGATCCGCTTGCTGGAGGTTGCACCCACCGAAATTGGTGTATCTAAGGGTACATCCCCGCAGCTTCGTACCTTCCAGGTTGGCGCTGGAGAGATCGGCGGCGCTCAACTCGATCCCCGAGAGATCGAGGCCAGCCAAGTTCTTGCCTCGCAGATCAGCGCGCGCGCCGATCTTACCCGACGAACTGATGAAATTGAAATGGGAGATCAGCTGATAGCGAATATCATCCGGCATGTTGTCCATGCCGGCGGCCAAACGACAGTCCGAGATATCCGCGTTCATCAAGTTCGCGCCGTCAAGGTTGCAGGAGCGCAGATCGGCGCCGTGCAGATCGACATCCTCAAGGGTCGCGGATCCGAGATTGGCGCCTTGCAGATTGGCTCCGGCGAGATTCGCCCCGATGAACGCGCATTTCGAAAGATCGGCGTGGTGGAGGTTCGCCCCCTCGAGATTGGCGTCCAGGAACTTCGCGCCCGACGCGATCGTCCCCGAGAGATTGGCGCCGCTCAGATCAGTCCGCACCAAATTAGAGTCAGACAAATCGCTGTTTTGAAGATCGGTCACCTGCTGGATCGAGTTGTAAACGTCGCTCAATTCCATCGGGCGCATGTCGGCATCCGTAAGATCCGCCGCCATGAGCTTGCAATTCGCCAGGGACGCGCCTCTAAGATTGGCGCCGACGAGCTTGCTGGCCGACAGATCCGCATGGCTCAACCGCAAGGTAAGCATCTGGGCATCGGACAAATCCGCGCCCACGAAAACCGCGCGCTGCTAATTCGCCCCGGCCAACAAGGCCTGACGCAGGTCAACACCGGGAAGCTCGACACCGCGCAGGTCCTGATTGCGTAGATCGGCGATCTCGCCGCCAGGATAGCGCCGCAGAAACGCCTCGTGCTTGGCGACGACCTTGCTTAGCCGATCATTCGCGGATTCCTCGACCATTCCCCGACCCCACTCGACGACGGTAATGTCGACCGTTAATGGACCTGGCACCGCCTGAGGGTACGCGGTAACGGCGAGACGCGAGATCCCGCCACAAGGGTGCCTAAGCCAACTTGGCGAAGAATAGGCCACTGTAAAATTAAGTCAAGTTTCTCAACCAATTAGGGAGAGAGCGCGATTCAAGATCCGACGCTTGTTCGACCGCCGGCTACTCGCTAGGGCGCCGCAACATTCCACCCAGCCGCCTGCCGCCGAGAACATGAATGTGAAGATGCGGAACCTCTTGAATTCCGTCCGGTCCGTTATTCGAGATAATCCTGAAACCAGGTTCCTCGACCTCCATGATCCGCGCGACCTTCGAGACACCCTGAATCAACGCCGCTTGCTCTTCGGCGCTTGCCTGGGCGCCGAACACGGCCATGTTCTCGTACGGCCCTTTCGGGATCACCAATACATGAACCGGCGCCTGAGGGTTGATGTCGTGAAACGCCAGCACATGGTCGTCCTCGTAGACCGTATTATTGGGGATCTCGCCCCGCAAAATTCTAGCGAAGATGTTTTCCGGATCATAAGCCACAATCTATCCCTTCGACTTTCCGCCATTCATCGTCCGGTTCGTTTTCTCCTCTAGACCGGAGGTCCCGGCCCGGCGGGACAATTCATCCCACACCTCGCCGGGATCCACGCCCGCGTCGGCCCAGAGCACAAGGAGGTGATAAAGCAGATCGGCGCTCTCCGCGGACAGGCCCTGTTTGGAGCCCGCCAGCGCTTCCACCACCGTTTCCACCGCCTCCTCGCCTACCTTGCGCGCGATGACGGAGGTTCCGCGTTCGAACAAACGAGCGGTATAGGACGAATCGGGATCGCCGCCCCGTCGGCTGGCGATCACCCGATACAATTCGTCAATCGCGTGGGTCATTGGTGCGGCCTCACGGGGATGCCGGCCTCCGCCATCCGAGCCTTGGCCTCGGCGATGCGGAATTGTCCGAAATGAAAGACCGAAGCGGCCAAAACCGCCAACGCTCCGCCCTCGGTCACGCCCTCGGCGAAGTGATCCAGCGTCCCGACGCCACCGGACGCGATGACCGGCACCGACACGGCATCCGAGATCGCCCGGGTGAGCGGCAAATCAAAACCGCTTTTGGTACCGTCGCGGTCCATTGATGTCAGCAGGATTTCCCCCGCCCCGTATTCCACCATTCGGCGCGCCCAATCGACCGCGTCGATTCCGGTTTCCCGGCGGCCACCATGGGTGAAAACCTCGAACTTCTCGGGACCCACGCTTTTGGCGTCGATCGCGACAACGATGCATTGCGTGCCGAACTTGCGTGCTGCCTCGCGCACGAATTCCGGACGGTGCACGGCCGCAGTATTGATCGATACCTTGTCGGCGCCGGCCAGCAAAAGCTTTCGGATGTCTTCCACCAAGCGCACGCCGCCGCCGACGGTGAGCGGCATGAAGCATTGCTCGGCGGTTTTCGCGACCACATCGAACAGGGTGTCGCGATTGTCGCTGCTCGCCGTGATATCGAGGAAAGTCAGCTCGTCCGCGCCCTCGGCGTCATAGATTCGCGCCTGTTCAACCGGATCGCCCGCGTCGACCAAATCAAGAAAATTGACACCCTTCACCACCCGTCCGTCCTTGACGTCGAGGCAGGGAATGACCCTTACGGTCAGCATGACGATTCCACCTTTTCGGCGCCGGCGAGAATTTTCAGACCCTCGGCGAGGTCCAGACGGCCATCATAGATGGACCGGCCGCAGATTACCCCGGCGATACCGCTTTCGGCGCGTTCCCGCAGCGCGAACAGATCCGCCGCGGACGATACGCCGCCAGACGCGATGACCGGTGTCGAGATCGCCGTGGCCAGATCCGCCGTCGCCTCGACATTCACGCCGACCAGGGCCCCGTCGCGGTCTATATCCGTGAAGATAATCGCCGCGACCCCACAATCCTCGAACCGTTTGGCGAGATCCAAGGTCGAAACCGATGAGGTTTCCGCCCATCCCTCCGCCGCGACCATGCCCGCGCGCGCATCGATACCGACGGCGACCCTACCGGGAAACTTCCGACATCCCTCGATCACCAAATCCGGATCGCGCAGCGCCGCCGTCCCAAGAATTACCCGGGCGATGCCTCGCTCGAGCCACGCCTCGATACCCGCCATGTCACGAATACCACCGCCGAGCTGAACGGGAACGCCCGCGGCGAGAATTGGTTCGACGGCCATGCCGTTTACCGAGCGACCCGCGAAAGCGCCATCAAGGTCGACCACGTGGATCCATGCGCAACCCGCGTCGCGGAACATCGCGGCCTGTGCGCCGGGATCATCGTTATAGACCGTGGCGCTGTCCATCTCGCCCTTGAGCAGACGCACGCACGCGCCGCCCTTCAGGTCGATCGCGGGATAGAGAATCACGAGGCCGTTCCATCCATTTCCGAGTTTGGAACCAGAGTCTTGTAGTAGAAATGTCCCGCGACGTCTCGACCCGCCACCCGCGCATAGTGAGGGTGCGAGCCGAACCGGACATAGCCTAAACGTTCGTATAGACGAATCGCGGCGATTTGGGTTTCCCGAACATCGAGATTCAAGACTTGAAAGCCGGTCGACCGCGCGTGTTCTTCCGCTGCTTCGATTAGCTTGGCCGAGAGACCGTGACCCCTCGCCCAGGGTGCCACGAAGTTTGTCGTCAGATTACAAGCGAAGCTTTGCGCCTCGTTGTTACGGGTGGGAACCAGGATCTGACAAGAGCCCGCGATCACGCCATCCAGGCGTCCGACCAGAAGGTGCCGCTCGGGAATCAAGATCACGCCACGCCAATAGGCCTCGAGAACATCATGATCAGGGGGGCTGAGCCAGCCGAACCCGCCGCCATCGAGGATTGCCGCCTCGGCCGCGTCACAAATGTCGTTCAGGTCGGCCGTACTCAAGCGATCCACAAGGTCGACGCGAATATCGGGAGGGGAGCTGGATGAATTTTCGGAATTCATTGCTGTCTTCCTCAGGGTCGCCACGCCAGGAAATTGCCAATGAGCCGCAGCCCCGGCGCCTGGCTTTTCTCCGGATGAAATTGGGTTCCCACGATATTATCGCGTGCGACCATCGCGGTCACGAACTGACCGTGATCCGTTGTGGCTTGGATGTGCTCCGGAGACTTCGCGACTAGGTGATATCCGTGCACGAAATAGACATACGACCCACTATCAATACCCTCCAAAACCGGATGTCTAGGTTCGGCGACGGTGAGTTGGTTCCATCCCATATGGGGGATTTTCAACTGTTTTCCACTCTTGTCCGACGCCGGATCAAGCGCCTCCACGCGGCCCGGAATCCAACCCAGGCCAGACGTAACTTGGTGCTCGTGGCCGCGGTCGGCCATCAGTTGCATGCCGACACAAATGCCGAGAAAAGGTTTCCCGGCGCCGATCACATGATGCTCAAGGGCTTCGCGCATACCGTCGACCGCGCGCAGGCCCGCCATGCAATCGGCGAAGGCGCCAACACCAGGCAAGACGATATGATCAGCGCGTTCGAGGGCGTCTGGATCCGAAGTCACGACAACCTCTGGTGTATCCTCCATCCTTACCGCCGCCCAGGCGAAGGCTTTCGCGGCTGATCTCAGATTGCCGGAACCGTAATCAATGATCGCGACGGTCATGGCGATATCACGCCCCGCCTTCGCCGGACTCACCGCCGAGCGTCCCCTTGGTGGACGGCACGGACCCGGCCATGCGCGCATCGATGGTCACCGCCTGACGCAGCGCCCGGGCGAGCGCCTTGTAGCAGGACTCGACGATATGATGGGTGTTCTCGCCGTAAATGTTTCGAACATGAAGCGTGATCCCGGCGGATTGCGCGAAAGCCTGGAACCATTCCTTGAAAAGCTCGGTATCCATGTCCCCAAGCTTGGCCTGGGGCATCGTAACGTGCCAAACGAGATAGGGGCGTCCGGATATGTCCAGGGACACCTCGGTCAAGGTCTCGTCCATGGGAATGCTGGCGGCGCCATATCGGGTTATCCCGACCCGCGCGCCAAGCGCCTTACGAACCGCCTCGCCCACCACGTAGCCCGAATCCTCGGTGGTGTGATGAAAATCGATATGCAGGTCGCCATCGGCGCGAAGCGTCAGATCAATCAGCGAATGCCGGGAAAGTTGTTCCAGCATATGGTCGAGAAAGCCGATCCCGGTGACGACATCGTATTCTCCGGTGCCATCAAGGTTGACGTCGGCGTTAATCCGCGTCTCTTTGGTCACGCGCTCGATTGTCGCGGTGCGTTGGTCAGTCATGATCTTTCATCCCGTCGCTTCGGCGCGCTATGTAACAGGAACCACCGTTGCTGGCCACCCCGGCCGTCGGTCATGACCCGGCGGCGCGGCGCGTCAACTTGATAAGAATGCGTTAGACCCCACATGACCCGGATCATCACGGATTTGACAAGGCCGGCCGCGATGATAAGGCCGACGGCGAGTGAATGGACAGACCATGAGTGAACGCGACTCCACCTGGCACGGCACGACGATCCTATCGGTCCGCAAGAACGGCAAGATCGTGATCGCCGGCGACGGACAGGTGACCCTCGGCAACACCGTGATCAAAAGTCAGGCTCGCAAGGTACGACGGCTATCAAGCGGAAATGTCATCGCCGGTTTCGCCGGCGCCACCGCCGATGCCTTCACCCTGTTCGAGCGACTGGAAGCCAAGCTTGAACAGCATCCAGCGCAATTGACGCGCGCCTGTGTCGAACTCGCAAAGGATTGGCGTACCGATCGATATCTGCGCCGCCTGGAAGCCATGATGGCGGTGGCCGACGAGGAAACCTCCCTCATCCTGTCCGGGACCGGCGATGTCCTGGAACCCGAGGACGGCTTGATCGGCATCGGCTCGGGCGGCGCCTTCGCGTTGTCCGCGGCCCGCGCGCTTATCGATCGCGACGACATGGACAGCGAGGAGATCGCGCGTCGCGCCATGAAGATCGCCGCCGATATCTGCATCTACACCAACGAAAACGTAACCATCGAGTCGCTCTGAGCGACGTCTGTCTGGATTTTCAAATGACCGCTTTTAGTCCTCGAGAGATCGTCTCCGAACTCGACCGCTTTATCGTGGGTCAGAACGACGCCAAGCGCGCGGTGGCCATCGCGCTCCGTAACCGCTGGCGGCGTCAGCAACTCCCCGACGCGATCCGCGAAGAGGTTCAGCCGAAGAACATTCTGATGATCGGCCCGACCGGCGTCGGCAAGACCGAGATCGCTCGACGATTGGCGCGATTGGCCGAGGCGCCCTTCATCAAGGTCGAGGCGACGAAATTCACCGAGGTCGGCTATGTCGGTCGGGATGTCGAGCAGATTATCCGGGATCTCGTCGAGATCGCCATCACCATGGTTCGGGTAAAGCTCCGCAAGGAGGTCAACGCCCAGGCCGAACTCGCGGCCGAGAATCGGGTGATCGAAGCCTTGGCCGGCGAGAACGCGAGGGAGGAAACCCGCCAGAAGTTCCGCAAGATGCTGCGCGAGGGCCAACTCGCCGACAAGCAGATTGAAATCGAAACAGCCGACGCCAGCGGCGGCATGCCGACCTTCGAGATTCCCGGGATGCCCGGCGCACAAGTAGGCATGATGAATCTCAACGACATGTTCGGAAAGGCATTCGGCGGCAAGACCAAGCTTCGGACCATGACCGTGGCGGAATCCTACAATGTGCTGCTCGCCGAGGAAGCCGACAAGCTTTTGGACGAGGACAAGGTGGTCCGCCAGGCCATCGACTCCGTCGAGCAGAACGGCATCGTCTTTCTCGACGAGATCGACAAGATCTGCGCGCGCTCGGACCGCCATGGCGCCGATGTATCACGCGAAGGCGTTCAGCGAGACCTGCTGCCCCTAATCGAGGGAACCACCGTGACGACGAAGCACGGCGCGGTCCGCACTGATTTCGTGCTGTTCATCGCGTCGGGCGCGTTCCACCTGGCCAAGCCGGCGGATCTGCTTCCCGAGCTCCAGGGCCGGCTCCCGAACCGGGTGGAGCTGAAGGCACTGACCCGCGACGACTTCAGGCGCATTCTGACCGAGCCGGAAAACAGTCTGATCATTCAGTATACCGCCTTGCTGGGAACCGAGGAGGTCACGCTTGATTTTCAGCCCGACGCCATCGACGCCCTCGCGGATCTGACGGTCGAGGTCAATCGCAACGTGGAGAATATCGGCGCGCGGCGCTTGCACACGGTTCTGGAGAAGCTTTTGGACGAGATCAGCTTCGGCGCGTCGGACCGACCGGGCGAAAAAATCGTAATCGACGCCGACTATGTGAAAACCCATGTCGGCGATCTCGCCCAGGACACGGATCTCAGCAAGTTTATCTTGTGAGTGCCCGCGCCCTTAATGCCGTGGGCCAGGGGTCTCCAGTGGATCGTTCAGTTCGGCGAGCAAGGCGTCTAGCCGGGAGTCATCCAGATCTCCGATCTTCTCGGCGAGACGATTGGCGAGCTCGGTCGCCTTGGGGCTAAGACCGGCGGTGTCGACCACGACCCTGGGATGCGATAGCTCCGCTACCCGCCGTAGTGCTTCGGCATCGTCCCAAATCAAGCTGAAATACGCGCAAATCTGATGAAGTAGTCCTACTGTCGGACGGCCCTTTTTGCCGTGTTCCAGCGCCGACAGATAAGCCGGAGAGACTTGCAGGGCCTGGGCCATCATCGCCATCGTGACACCTTTCTCGGCCCGCAGGGCCCGGAGCCGAGCGCCAAAGGGTGTCATGGGGCGCGGCGGCGCTTGAGCAGCACGTAAAGCGCGCCCGAACCGCCATGCTTGGGTTGGGCCGGAGAATAGGCGAGCACCCGCTCGGCAAGCGGCGCTTCCTTTAGCCAACGCGGCACCATCCGCCGCAGCACGCCGGGCTCGCCGCGGCCCTCATCACTCCCGGGCGCATCCCGGCCTTCGCTCGCACGACGTCCCTTGCCGGTTATCACCAGCAAGCAGCGTCGATCATGGCGGTGGCCGTTGGTCACGAACCCCGTGAGCGCCGAACGCGCCTCGGCCTGAGTCATGCCGTGCAGGTCAATCCTGCCGTCTATCTCGGTTTTCCCGCGCTGAAGGCGTTGGGCGGAGCGCTTGTCCAAACCCGGCGTCCGCCCGGCGCCATGGTCGGCGAGCGCGGCCGGGAAAATGACATCGGATCGCCGACTCTCGGCCCGCGTTGCCGCTGTTAAGGGCCGCGTGTTCCTGGTCGAACCGGAGGGTGTGTCGGCTTTGACGATGGGTTTTTGAAGCGCTTCCCGCTTGATCGGCGTCGTTTCGGGCCGCAGTGGGGTCACGTCCGCCAGAACCTTGTGGAACAAGTCCAGATCCTCCTCCGACGGCCAATGGGACGCACGTGATTTCCCCATCATCCTTCCCCGACCAGCAGAATGTGGAGGCGAAGTGGGCCATGCACGCCGATCTCGATTTTCTGTTCAATATCGCCTGTTCTCGACGGACCGGTGATGAAGTTCGCGACCCGAGGCTGTCCGGATCCAGCGCTCATCGCGCGCAGCCGATCCCATGCGTCTTCATAGGACGCGACGACATGATCGCGCCGCAGGACAACGATATGTGTCGGCGGCACGAAGTTCAGCGTCGTGGGCGTGGCGGGTCCGGAGGACAGCAGGAGAGTGCCAGTTTCCGCGATGCCAGAATCCGCGACCGTAAGGCTTGTCTCGTCGGTTTTCGTGGCGGCGCCGATACGAGTCTCCATCGTGGGCGTGGCGGACCAGTCGATTTCCCCTAGAGCGGGCGCCTGAACCACTCTCGCAGGGAGGTTCTCACCGGCCAGATAGGTCGCGACGGCAACGGGAATTTCGGACATTGTCTTGATTTCCGCCACAGAGGCACTCACCCCCCGCGCCTTGGAAATGAACAATTCCCGCAAGCCTTGTGCTTCCAGATTGACACGTTCTGGAATAACATGGCGAGACGGGCGGGCCAGTCGGGATTTGACCGTGTCCAGCGCCTCCCCTTCAAGCGCCTGACGCCCCAGGGATCTGCGGATTCCAGCGAGAATCTGTTCACGTGCGTCGTTCATTCGAGATCACCACGCCGATAGGCGGACATGAAGGTACCGCCTTGCGGGGTGGGAAAATCGCGATACCGCGTCCAAGCCGTTGCGAAAGGCAGCCAGCGGAGCACGCCACGATCCCGCGATAAGCATCTCAACATCCAGGACGCAATACGAGCCATAGGGGCATATAGTCGAGGTCGTGATGCGAAGTATGACCATAAACCCAATGCATTTCTGGCGATGCTTCCTCCATGGCCATTTTGGTATGACCGCTCTCTGTAGTGACGCATCATCTTGGTGAGCGGAATTTTCATCGGGCAAACTTGCTCACAGCGCCCACAGAATGTAGACGCATGGGGCAAGTGCGCACTCCCTTCCACGCCTATCAGGGACGGTGTCAAAACCGCCCCCATGGGTCCGGGATAAACCCAGCCATAAGCGTGACCGCCGACGGCTCCATAGACCGGACAATGATTCATACAGGCCGCGCATCGGATGCACCGCAGCATGTCCTGATTCTCGGTGCCGAGCATCGCGGTCCGGCCATTGTCGACCAAGACCACGTGATAGGCGTCCGGACCGTCCAGATCCTCGGATCGGCGCGGTCCATTGGAAACTGTCGTATAGACCGAGAACTCCTGACCGGTGGATGACCGCGCCAGCAAACGCAGTACCGCCAGCGCGTCCTCCATGGTGGGTATCATCTTTTCCAAACTGGCCACCACGATATGCACCTTGGCGAGGGTTTGCGTCAGGTCGCCGTTACCCTCGTTGGTGACGATCACGCTGGACCCGCTTTCCGCGATCAGGAAGTTCGCGCCGGTGATTCCCACCTCGGCGGCGAAATACTTCTCGCGCAGCTGGCCGCGGGCCTCATCGGTGATGTCGCGTGACTCCGAGAGCCCCCGCCTGGGATCCAGGCCGTCATGGGCGGCGCGAAATGTCTCGCCAATCTGTTCCTTGGTGACATGCACCGCCGGAACAATGATATGGCTCGGCGGCTCGTCGCGAAGCTGAATGATGTACTCGCCGAGATCGGTTTCCACCCGGTCGATCCCCCGGTCGTCGAGATAAGCGTTCAGGCCAATTTCCTCGGCCACCATGGATTTACCCTTGGTTACCGTTTTGGCGCCGGCCTCCCGGCAAATTGCCATGACGGTTTCGCAGGCCTCCTCGGCGTTCCGGGCCCAGTGAACATGCCCACCGCTCTTGACGACATTGGCCTCGTAGATCTCCAGATAGGCGTCGAGATGCGCGAGCGTATGGTTCTTGATATCGCGGGCGACATCGCGAAGCAGCTCGAATTCGGGCAAGTCAGCCACCACCTCCGCGCGCTTGACCGGAAAACCCCGCTTCAGATTTCCGAGCGCGCGTTGAAGTATCGGATCATCCAACGCGGCCCGCGCGTTTTCCGGGAAAGCGTGAGATGTCGGCGCATGCGCCATTATCGGGTTCGTCCTATGGCGGGCCTTGATCCGTCTCCCGCAAGGATCTCGGCCACATGACGAAACTCAATGCTTGAACCCTCGCGGCTGGCTTTTCCCGCCATATTCAGTAGACAACCGAGATCCCCCGCTAGAACCGTCGAGACACCGCTGCTTTCGATATCAGATAGTTTCTTGTCGGCCATGGCGTTGGAGATGTCGGGATATTTCACACAGAATGTGCCGCCGAAACCACAACAGGTCTCTGCTTCCTGGAGCTCTTTCAACTCAAGCCCCTCGACTTTGGACAACATGGATCTTGGCTGGGATTTCACGCCGAGATCCCGCAGGCCCGAACATGAATCATGATACGCCACGGCGCCCGCGAAACGCGCCGAGATACCGGAGAAGCCGAGAATATCCACCAGGAACGATGTCAGTTCATGGCTCCGCGCGGCCAGATGGCGGGCCCGGTGTTGAAGCGCCGGATCGTCATCGAAGAGCTTGGGCAGATGCCGGCTCAACATAGCCGCGCAAGACCCGGAGGGCGCGACCACGTAGTCACAGCCCTCGAAAGCATCAAGGAAGCCTCGCGCGATGGAACGGGCCGAGCGGCGATCGCCGGAATTGAAGGCCGGCTGCCCGCAGCAGGTTTGTGCCTCCGGAACCTCGACAACACAGCCCGCCGATTCAAGAAGTTTGATCGCCGCGAACCCGACGCTGGGCCGAAACAGATCCACGAGACAGGTTACGAACAATCCGACCTTGATCGGCGGCTTTCTTGAGCCCGAAGGGTCGTTCGCGGACATTCAACTCTCCCGATGGAATCGCCGGCAGGATGCGCAAATCCCTGGAGCGATGCAAGCACTGGCCACCAAAAGCCATATGATCACTTCACGCCATCAACCTCGAGTGTTTTCGGAAGCAGAAGATAAATCCGGCCCGATGCCTTCATCGGACCAGCCAGGGCCCGCGCGACCTCTCCATGACCCCAGAAAACATCACCACGAACGGCACCGCGGATCGCGCCGCCGGTATCCTGGGCGACCATGAGCCGCCTGAGCGGCCGGCCCGATTCATCGCCATAGTCCGCCTCAAGCCAAACCGGAGCGCCGAGCGGCAGAAATTTCGGATCCACGGCCAAGGATCGGCCCGGCGTTAAAGCAACCCCCTGGGCGCCGATCGGACCCTCGCCGGCGATCTCGCGGAAGAATATGAAGGACGGATTACGGTTCATTATCTCGGTCTTCCGCTCCGGATTGGCTCCAAGCCACGCCCGTATCGACTGAAGCGAGATATCTTTTTTCGCGATCGCGCCCTCTTCGATGAGGTCTCGTCCAATAGCCCGATAGACGTGCCCATTGTGGCCGTCATAACCAACCCGCATAACGCCGCCATCCGGCAGGGAGATGCGGCCCGAGCCTTGAATGTGAAGAAAAAACGCGGCCACCGCGTCATCTACCCAGACCAGGGGCCGTGCCCTGTCCGCCAGCGCGCCCGCTTCGATTTCCGCGCGCGAATAATAGGGTTTCAAGCGACCATTGATGATCCGACCGGCGATCCTTTCGCCCCGGAGCTTCTCGCGCCAATCACCGAGCGTAACCAGGACAAGATCACTTGGCCGCTTGTATATGGGAATGTTGAACCTTTCCGACGGCGTCATCGATCCCCGAAGGCCCGGTTCGAAATAACCTGTAAACAAGCCGTTGGCCTGGTTTCCCAACAAAACCCGATAGGGCTGGAACCAAGTTTCAAAATACTCTCGCGCCCGAGCGTCATCCGCGCCGCTGTCCGGGAGCGCCCGGCAGGCCGGCACCCAATCACCCACGCGTCCACCAACTGATTTGTCGGTCATTTGCCGCGCGACCGGCGCCTTGAGCAGACGCTCGCAGGAACGACGCAACGCCTGAAGCGCGTTCGCCGTGCTATCGACCGACCAACCTGGAATGTCGAGGAACGCCGTTGCTTGAAAGGATGGTCTAGTCGGCGCGGGAACCGGGGTCGGCTCAGGCCCCGTGGGTGGCGCGCAGGCGCCAAGGGCTAGCACGATCACCATGACGACTAGACATACTGGCGATCGCATCAACCGAAGCCCGCTCGCTCGCCAGCCGTTATTCGATGTCCTCGGGCTCGCGCGTGGCGACGAGCTGCCAGTTTGGATCACTCGAGCGCATGTCCCGCGAGAACACCCAGATATCCCGAAGGGTTTCGATCTTACTGGGATCGCCCTCGACCACCTCTCCGCCCGCATCACGAACCACTTTCACCTGATCGGTCAGAAACTCCACGGTGATCGAAACCACCGATCCTTCCAGGGAAACATCGTCGATGGTGGCCGATTTCATCGAGGAAATCGTGGTCTCGAGCGTTTCGTTCGCTTTCTCGCGTTCGTCTATGGCCTCTTCAAAACTTGCATATAGGGAAGGTCCAAGAAGATTGCGAAGCTCGCCCCGATCTCCGCGCGCGAAGGCCGCGACAATCCATTCAAAGGCCCCCTTGGCTCCACGCAGAAATTCGCGGTCGTCAAAGCTCGGGTCCTTCGCCTTGAGGCGCGACAAGCCATTCAGCTCGGAATCAAATCCGGCGGACTCATCGTCGGTGGATTCCTTGGTCGCCCGGTCCGGCAGCGAAATCACATTGTCATTTTCCGCCGCGTCTTCGGCTCCGCGTTTGAAGGGGTTGGTCCTGCGTTGATCCTCATGACCCGTTCGCCGGCCCAAAACGCGACGTAGCTGAAACACGAGATAACCCGCCAGCATCGCGAAAATGATGATATCGAAGAAAGCGAAACCGTCGCCCATTTCGCGTTTCCGATCGGTGGCTATACTGATCCGCCGATCGCCCTTTCCCTGCCTGTCTTCACCGAGACTCTGGACCTGTTCCAACGAGTGGCCTAGCCAATTCCGGCCCGAAAAGAATTCCAAGCGACAGAGCCGCTTTCGCTGATAAAACGGTACACTACCCTACTTAAGCTGTCACTGTGCAAAGAGCAACCATGGCCGCCCTCCTTTTACTCTGCTTGTTCGTGGGTCTACCATTTGTCGAGATCCTGACCTTCATCGAGGTCGGCGGACGGATCGGCGGCTTGGCGACCATCGGCGCCACCATCATCACCGCGCTCATCGGCGCGGCGCTGTTTCGTTATCAAGGAATGAATACCTTGGCGCGCGCGCAAACAAGCCTCGCCGAGGGACGGATGCCGCTTGAGGAGGTGGTTGGCGGCTTGGGTTTACTATTGGCCGCGATCTGTCTCTTTGTCCCCGGATTCGTGACCGATGTGATCGGCTTTCTTTTGTTTGTGCCTCCGATAAGGATTGTGGTTCTTGGAATCATGCTACGTCCGGTCCTAGCCAAGGCAAAAGTCGGGATGTCCTCAAGGGGTTTCGGCCCGACCACGGAACCATTCAGCCAAAATGGGCGGACAATCGACGGAGAGTACCGTGATATCAGTGAGTCCGACCCCGATCATCCGATCATAACCAAGGTTATCTCCAATGATCGTGAAGATGACACGAAACCTCGAACCGGTGAAAAATCATGATTTTCATTCGCCACGGCCAGTCCGAGTTCAATGTTGTTTATACGGAGACTCGCGTAGACCCCGGCATCGAGGACCCGGCGATCACGCCATTGGGTGAAGAGCAAGCGCGATCCGCCGCCGCTCTCCTCGTCGATCAGGGCATAGAACGGCTGATAAGCAGTCCCTATAAGCGGGCCTTGCAGACAGCATCGATAATCAGCGAGAGACTTGCGGTTCCCATTTCAGTCGATCCCTTGGTCCGCGAGCACTATGCCTTCTCTTGTGACATCGGAAGTCCACGAACCGTTCTCGCGCGAACATGGCCGGACATCGATTTTTCCCATATCGAGGAGCGATGGTGGCCGCATGAGGACGAAACCGACGACCTGGTCGCCGGTCGGGGTCGCGCCTTTCTGGAGAGAACCGCGACGCTCGCCGACCGGCAATCCGTGGCGGTTGTCTCGCATTGGGGATTTATCCGAGGTATCACGGGGTTGCGGGTAACCAATGGCAGCGTGATTCGCGTGGATGAAAATGGCGCCGGCGTGGTTGTCGGACCTGCCGATACATGATACCTCGCGAGGCACCGAGCCAGGCTCCAATTACATATTTTACGAGGGAATTTTGATGACCGAAACCATCGACGCGAATGCGCAACAGGCCCCAGCCTCTGGAACCATGCCGATTCGCATCAACGCTCAATATGTGAAGGATCTTTCATTCGAAAATCCCAGAGCTCCCCAAAGCCTCCAGCAACAGGAAGGCCAACCCAAGGTCGACGTCCACGTTGACGTGAAGGCGACGAAGCTCGCGGACTCGGTCTTTGAAGTGGTACTTACGACCACGGTGAACGGGACCGGCGACCAGGGCCAGCTTTTTCTCGCGGAGTTGAGTTATGCCGGCGTTTTCACGCTGGAAGGATTTCCCGAGCAGCATATTCAGCCGATTTTGTTGGTTGAGTGCCCCAGGCTGCTATTCCCCTTCGCTCGAAACATCATCGCCGATGTCACCCGTGACGGCGGTTTTCCGCCGCTGCTCATTCAGCCCGTGGATTTCGCCCAGCTATATCGGCAGTCCCAGGAACAAAACGCGACGCATCCAGCGGCGGAAACCGTGGTTCAATAAGATAGGACCGTCAGTCGTCACGCCAAATTGGATCGGTGATCTGGTTCAAGAGCTCTTGATGCGCTTCTTGTTCGGCGGCGCTAGCGACGAAGTTCCGAGGTGGTCGAGCCGCGGATTCGCGGATTTCGGGAGCTGATTCCGGAACAGCATCCGCCGCGAGTTCAAAGCCAGGTTGCCTGCCGCCGATGAGCTCCAGATACACCGCCGCGAGCAAGTTCGCGTCAACCAACGCGCCATGTAGATCACGATGCGAGTTGTCGATCTCGAATCGACGGCATAGCGCATCCAAGCTGGCTTGCGCGCCAGGGTACCGGCGGCGTGCTATTTGTAGGGTATCCACCACCCTGTTCATCGGAATATCAGGGCGCTTTAAACGGCCGAGTTCCATGTTGATGAAGCCCATGTCGAATCGGGCGTTGTGAATGATCAACCGATCCTCGGCGATAAAGGCGAGAAACTCATCCACGATTCCATCGAAGGTGGGAAAGTCCGAAAGGAATTCACGCGAGAGACCGTGCACGTCATAGGCGCCTTGGTCCACGTCTCGTTCGGGATTTATGTAGCAATGATAGTGATTGCCCGTCGGCACGTGGTTCAATAGCTCCTGCGCCCCGATCTCGATGATCCGGTGACCGCTAAGCGCGTCCAGGCCCGTGGTCTCGGTATCCAGCACAATCTCTCGCATGAAGCTTCTCCGAACTTTTCGCTCAGGCGGTTTTACGAAGACGCTTTATATAGCGGGAAAGCCTACGGTGCGTGTCCGCGAATCCAAGCCCGGTCGCGATGACCACGCTAGCGAGGCGGCGCTTTCGATGATCCGGCATTTGGCGACCAAGGATCGAGGTGAATTTTTCAGCCGTCATGTCAGGTCTCGCGAGCGCCCGACGTCTTTGCAGAAAAGCCGGCGCGCTCACAACGATGACTTCATCGCAGATATCTTGTCCCTTCGTTTCAAAGAGTAATGGCACATCGAGTACCACGAAGGGCGCCCGGCGCCGGCGGTGCCTGGCGATGAAACGATCGCGCTCGCTTCGAACCAGGGGATGGACGATCGCCTCAAGCTTCCTGAGCGCCGGCGTGTCATTGAAGACACGAGCGCCCAGTTCCACGCGGTTCACGGCTCCGTTCTGTACAACCCCCGGAAAAGTTTCACTAATCGGCGCGACGGCCCGACCACCTTTGGCAAACAGTCGGTGTACACAGGCATCGGCGTCGTGAACCGGGATCTTGAACCGCCGCAGCATGGTCGCAGCGGTGCTCTTTCCCATGGCGATCGATCCTGTGAGGCCCAGTACCTTCATGTTCTCATTCTTCCAAAACACCGATGCTTCGCAGAAACCCGAGGGTCGGCCACAACGGCAGGCCCAGGATTGTGTAGTGGTCACCCCTAACATCTTCGAATAGTTGAGCGCCCAATCCCTCGACCTGATAACCACCAACGGATGCCGAGACCTGATCCCCAACGATCCCAAGGTAACGCTCCAGAAAGACATCGCTTAGATGCCTCAGACGAAGGGTCGCTTCATCCGTTTCCCGGAAGATGATCTTTCCTTCTCGAGCTATCGACACGGCGCTGATCAAACGATGGTTTCTACCCTCCAAGCGCTTCAGTTGCTCCCGCGCCTCCTCCGTGCCGCCGGGTTTTTCATACCACTCGCCATCGCATTCCAGAATCTGGTCGGCGCCGATAACAATCGACCTCGGGTTCCTGGTTGCGATTTCCAGCGTTTTCAACTCCGCGAGACGCAGAGCTCCGGCTTCCACCGAAGCGCCGTCGCCTATCATTTGTTCGCGGACCGAGGCTTCATCGATCGTGGGACGTTGGACTGTAAACACAAGCCCGGCGTTCCGAAGGATTTTCGCCCGTGTCGCACTGCCGGAGGCCAAGATAAATGCATCCACCGACATCGATGGATTCATAAGGGATACCTCCATCGGGAACTAACTTTCCTCGCCGTGAAAACGACCGTAATGTTGTAACACCGCGGCCGCCGTTTCCTCGATCGAGCGGCGAGTGACATCAATCACCGGCCAACCATGCGAACGAAACAACCGCCTAGCGTCCGTTACCTCGCGCTTAACTTTATCCAGATCAATGTAGTCCGACTCTTCTTTCTGGTTCAGCATCAGCATGCGATTGCGACGCACCTGGGTGAGACGCACCGGATCATTGGTCAACCCGACGATAAACAGATTCCTGGCTTCCAGCAGCTGATCGGGAAGCGGTACATTTGGAACAAGCGGTATATTCGCCGTCTTGTATCCGCGGTTAGCGAGGTAAAGCGATGTCGGCGTTTTCGAGGTTCTGGATACTCCGAGAATGATGATATCCGCGTCGGTCAGATCGTTGGTCAACTGACCATCGTCATGGATTAGGGTGAAGTCCATGGCTTCGATACGGCTGAAATACGCCGCGTCCATGCGATGCTGGCGCCCGGGGGTACCCCGGCTTTCCACTCCCAAATAATCGGCCAGGGTATCCAATACGGGATCGAGCACCGAGACACAGGGCACCTTGGATTTCTGGCATCCTTCGATCAGTTGGCGCCGCAAATCCGTATCAACCAGGGTGAAAAGAACGGGGCCTGGAAAAGATTCAACCGCGGTCAGGATTTTTTCGATGTGGCTACTGGTTCGAACCAGGGACCAAACATGCTCGGTGGGTCGGACACCTTGAAACTGTACCATGCAGGCACGCGCGATCTGATGATTGGTCTCGCCAGTCGCGTCGGACACGAGATGAATGTGGAGTTGATCCGCCATCACCGTGGCCGCCATTGTCTGGATAACTGGTTCATAACGAGGATAAACCGTTGTCGGCGGATAAATGCGAGAAACTTGCCCCTTTGGTCACATAAACATGAGATGGGTTGTTCGTGTCGGGAACAACCGGGTTGAAATGCATCGTTATTGTGGATGAGATTTCCATTCCCTCCTTTTCGCACTTAACTGCCATGACTAACAATCACCCATGGACCGTGAAAACCGAGTTTTCCACATCCTTATAAAGATCGCTCGTCGCAACAGCATGAAACGCCAATCGGTGGAAAACCTGTGGAAAGATTTTAATCCACGGGAATCACAGGGATTCACTACCACTTCAATCTATTTCTTTTAACTACGTATTGTTTGTATAACGAGGGCTTAACCGGTCTAGGCATTCCCATGAACGATCAGCCAATCCTCCATGCGCTTCATGGAGGCACATCCAATCGGCCTCCGTTTTGGCTTATGAGACAAGCCGGGCGATATCTTCCGGAATATAGGGAGCTTCGAGCCAAGGCCGGGTCTTTTCTGGATCTTTGTTTGACACCCAAGATGGCGGCCGAGGTCACGCTTCAGCCGATCCGTCGATTTCATCCCGATGGCGCGATCCTGTTTTCGGACATTCTGATTATTCCTTTCGGGCTTGGCCAATCCGTTCGATTCGAGGAAGGCGTGGGTCCGGTTCTGGAACCGTTGGATTCGGTTGAGGATCTGACCCGTCTGTCACTCGATCGATCCTGGTCGCGTATAGAGGCAACCTATGAGACGGTTTCAAGAGTGCGGGATGGGTTACCGGGGGATGTAGCCCTAATTGGGTTCGCCGGCGCGCCGTGGACGGTCGCGACCTATATGATCGAGGGTCGGTCGAGCAAGGATTACGCCAAGACCAAGCAATGGGCGTTTTCGGATCCCAAGGGATTTTCCGAATTGATGGACTTGCTGGTCGAAGCGACGATCCGTCATCTCAAGGCGCAGATTCGCTCGGGTGCCAAAGTGGTGAAACTTTTCGATTCCTGGGCGGGTGTATTGGCGCCCGACCAGTTTCGAGCCTGGACCATTGGTCCGATCCGTCGGATCGCCGACGGGGTGAGGAAAGAGTATCCGGACATTCCCATTATCGGCTTTCCCAGGGGCGCCGGCATTCAATACAGGGCTTTCGCCGAGGAAGCCGGGGTCGATGCCGTCGCGATAGACACGAGTGTTCCAACCAATTGGGCGGCGCGTGAGATTCAGCCACTCGCGCCGGTTCAAGGAAATCTGGATCCCATTGCCCTGGTATCCGGCGGAGAGGCGTTGAGATCAGCCGTTGACCGCATCCGCGCTGATCTGGAAGGCGGGCCCTTTATCTTTAATCTCGGGCATGGCGTAATCCCGAGTACGCCGCCCGCTCATGTCGAGCAACTTGCTGAAATGCTTAGAGCGCCACGATAGCGCTCGAGCGGAAGATCCGGATGGAATATTATCTTCTTATCAAAGCCTTACACATTATCAGCGTCATGGCTTGGATGGCTGGAATGCTATATTTGCCTAGGCTGTTCGTCTATCACGCGGACGCGAAGGTCGGCTCAGAGCTATCCGAGACATTGAAGGTTATGGAGAGGCGACTTATCAGGGCGATCATCAATCCGGCGATGATGGCGGCGTTTGGGTTTGGCGTTTGGATGTTGGTGCTTGTGCCGGAGTATCTCGAGCAGAGCTGGATGCAATGGAAAATCCTAGCCCTCGTCGGAATGACCGGTATCCATGGGATGCTTTCGCGATGGCGGCGGTTTTTCGAGAGAGACGCTAATAATTTATCGGCTCGTTTTTATCGGGTTGTGAACGAAGTTCCGACGGTTCTGCTCATCGCGATCGTTTTGCTGGTGGTTCTGAAACCCGATTGAATTTTTAGATTAACGTGGGCGCGATACCCGTTTGACTTTGTCCCAGGGTTTAGGTAAATGCTCGTTGCCTACGCGTGGAGCGTCCCGCTCCAAAATTCCTGTCCAGATATGAGTTAGTTTTCCGCGCGGACAGACCGAAGTGTATCAGCATTAAAGCCCATCTTTTCCATTTTCAGCAAAAGACCTGACGCAAAATGCATCTTCAGGAGCTTAAGAAGAAAACGCCGGCTGACCTTCTCGCCTACGCGGAAGAGTTGGAGATCGAGAATGCCAGTGTTCTGCGAAAGCAGGACATGATGTTCGCGATTTTAAAACAATTGGCCGAAAACGACGTGGCGATCCACGGGATGGGCGTGCTCGAAACGCTGTCCGACGGATTTGGGTTCCTCAGATCGCCTGAATCGAATTATCTGCCGGGGCCGGATGATATTTATGTCTCACCTAGCCAGGTGCGGCGGTTCGGTCTACGGACCGGCGATACGGTTGAAGGGCAAATCCGCGCGCCCAAGGATGGCGAGCGGTATTTTGCGCTTCTTAAGGTCAATAAGATCAATTTCGAGGACCCGGACGTTGTCCGTCACCGGATCAACTTCGACAACTTGACGCCATTGTATCCGGAAGAGCGACTCGGTCTCGAGGTGGAAACCCCCGGGAAAGCCGGCGATCCGACCTGCCGGGTTATTGATTTGATTTCACCGATCGGAAAGGGTCAACGCGCCCTGGTGGTGGCGCCGCCGCGCACTGGTAAAACGGTCATGTTGCAGAATATCGCGACATCAATTTCGAAGAATCATCCCGAGGTCTATCTCATCGTGCTTTTGATTGATGAGCGTCCAGAGGAAGTCACCGACATGGACCGGACCGTAAATGGCGAGGTCATCAGTTCGACCTTTGACGAACCGGCCAGCCGACATGTCCAGGTCGCCGAGATGGTTATCGAGAAAGCCAAGCGGCTGGTCGAGCACCGCCGCGACGTGGTTATCCTGCTGGATTCGATCACCCGACTGGCGCGGGCCTATAACACGGTTGTGCCGTCATCCGGAAAGGTCCTGACCGGCGGTGTTGACGCCAATGCCCTGCAGCGGCCGAAACGGTTCTTCGGCGCGGCGCGGAATATTGAGGAGGGTGGATCGCTTTCGATCATCGCCACCGCGCTCATCGATACGGGCTCGCGGATGGACGAGGTTATCTTCGAGGAGTTCAAGGGGACCGGTAATTCCGAGATCATTCTCGACCGGAAACTCACGGACAAGCGCACCTTCCCGACGATCGATATCACCCGGTCGGGGACCCGCAAGGAAGAGTTGTTGGTCGATAAGGGCACCCTGGCTAAGATGTGGGTGTTGCGGCGAATTCTCACTCAAATGGGGACCGTCGATGCTATGGAGTTCTTGTTGGATAAGCTCAAGACCTCGAAGAACAACGCGGACTTTTTCGACGCGATGAATTCCTGAAACGGATAAAACAGGAAGCAGTGGATTGAAAAAGGGGGCTCCATTGGAGCCCCCTTCGCCTTTTAGGAACGTTTTCGGTTCGAAATCGTTTCTACGGAACTAGGATTGTCGACCCGGTGGTCTTGCGGCCTTCCAAGGCTTCATGAGCGGCTTGTGCTTCGGACAAGGCGAAAGTCTGATCGATGCTGATCTTCACCGCGCCCGAGGCGACGACGGAGAACAGATCTTCCGACATGGCGCGTAGCCGGTCTGGGGTGTCCGCGTAGTTGAAGAGGGTCGGACGGGTAAAATAGAGTGAGCCCTTCTGCGCGAAAACACCGAGATCCACTGGAGGAATCGGCCCGGATGCCTGGCCGAAACTGACCATGATTCCCCGCGGACGCAAACAATCGAGAGATCCCGAGAATGTATCGGCACCGATGGAATCATAGACCACGGGAAGCTTCGCGCCGCCGGTGATCTCATTGACCTTGGCGACGAAATCATCCCGGGTGTAGACGATCGGATGATCACAGCCATTGGCCCGCGCGAGCTCGGCCTTGGCGTCACTGCCGACGGTGCCAATGACGGTGGCGCCGAGGCTTTTCGCCCACTGGCAGACGATGAGGCCAACGCCACCAGCCGCGGCGTGGATCAGGATTGTATCCCCCGACTGGACCTTGTGGATCTGGCGGATCAGATATTGCGCGGTAAGGCCCTTGAGCATCATGGCGGCCGCGGTCTTGTCATCAACGCCGTCCGGCACCTTCACGACCTTGGCGGCCTCTATATTCCGCGCCTCGGCGTACGAGCCGGGCGGGCCGGCGGCATAGGCAACACGATCTCCTTCGGCAATATCCGACACGCCGGCGCCGACCGCGTCGACCACGCCGGCGCCTTCCATCCCGATCCCCGAGGGGAGAGGGAGAGGATATAGTCCGCTCCGATGATAGGTGTCGATGTAGTTAAGACCGACAACAGTGTGTCGCACCCGTATTTCTCCGGCTCCGGGATCGCCGACGTCCACGTCGTCCCAACTTAAAACATTGGGCCCACCGGTCTGGTGGAAGCGGATGGCCTTGGTCATGGGAAAACTCCGTTTAGCGAAGGTTTGCTTGGAAAAAGTCGGCGGTTCGCTGATTGGCGAGATCGGCGGCCGCTTTGTCGAAATGCTCTCCGCCTTGGCGAGCGAACGCGTGGTCCTGTTGGTCATAGACGTGGAGGGAACAAAACCGGTTGTCGCCGAGACCGGCTTGAATAGCGGCTTGCGCCTCGGGGGGCACGAACCCGTCCAACGCGGCGATGTGCGAAAGATATGGAGTGCGAATAGCCTTGGCTTCGTCAAGCAGTCCGTCGAGCCCGACGCCATAGAAGCTGACATTGCAATCCGCGTCGGTTCTGGTCGCCATGAGATAGGCGAGTTTCCCACCTAGGCAATAACCCACGCTACCGACCTTGCCGGTGCAACCAGGCATTGATCTTAGGTGAGAGAGTGTAGCCTTTAGATCCGATACGCCCTTGTCGGAATCAAACAGGCCGAACAGCTCAAAGGCGCGATCCCATTCCGCTTGGCTTTGATCGGAAATATCAATGCCGGGTTCGATGCGCCAGAAAATGTCGGGGCAAAGTACATGATAACCGAGGCCCGCATATCCATCGGCCAAATCCCGCATCACTTTGTTTACGCCGAAAATCTCCTGAATAAGGACGATCCCGGGGGCGTCGCCGGGATTGGATGGCGCGGCGCTATAGGCTTGGAAAGCCCCACCGTCGTCGGAGCTGATTGTTACGTAACCCATTTCACTATCTCCCTTGGCCGTGGCGGCGGCGCAAGCGTAACCCGCGGGGAAAAATCAAGTCCACGGGGAAGCGCGGACTGGGTACCATGGACCTGATACCGTGTTTCAGAGGAGTCGGCCCTGTCCGGATTCGAGATCAAGAAGGAAAGCCTTGGTTTCAATACCGTTTCCACCGGAAAATCCGGTTAGCTTTCCCCCGGCGCCGACGACGCGGTGGCACGGAACGATTACCGGTATCGGGTTTTGTCCGCATGCGGTGCCGACGGCCTGCGGTTCCGACCCGACCGCTCTCGCGACATCGCCGTAGGTTAGCACCTGGCCGAAGGGGATGGCGCGCATCACTTTCCAAACACCCAGCTGAAGCGTGGAGCCTTCTAGGTGAACGGGTGTCGTGAATCTGGTCAGCGAGCCGGCGAAATATTGTGCGATCTCCCGCGCCGCGGCGTCCAGGATCGGGTCCGATGGGCAATCTTGAGTGGGAGCTCCATCTCGAATCCAAGCAACTCTTGTAATCGCGCGACCATTGCTCGATAGAGACAGCGCGCCGACGGGGGTTGTTATCTTTCTTTGTCCCATGTCACATCCTGGGTTTGGGAAAGAACGTGGTGACTTCAAGCGTTGAAAGACAGTCGCCGGTGTCGAGTTTTTACGCAAGACCGGATCTCCGGCCCTTTGCAATGGTTGCCGCGTGGTCCGAGGAGACAGGTTCGTGGGTTCCGACGAGGATACCATTGTTGCTCTTGCAAGCGCGCCTGGTCGCGCGGCGGTTGCCATTGTTAGAATCTCCGGTTCCAGTGCGTCGAAGGTTGGCGCGATCCTGGGCTTTGAATTGCCTCGGCCTCGGTTGGCGAGTGTAAGAAAGCTCAGGCATGCCGGGACTGAACTCGATCAGGCCCTGGTTTTGTTCTTCAAAGGACCCGGTAGTTACACAGGAGAGGATTTGGTCGAACTTCATATACATGGTGGAAAGGCTTCGTATGACTCAGTCCTATCGGTGCTCCTAAGTGTCCCGCATTGGCGCCATGCCGAGCCTGGGGAGTTTAGTCGACGGGCTGTTCTGAATGGCCGATTGGACCTTACCGCGGCCGAGGCAGTGAATGATTTGGTTAATGCGGAGACCGAGGCACAGCGTGAACTCGCGATGATGCAGCTTGGTGGTTCCTTGCGTGGTGTATTCGAAGATTGGGCCGAAAAACTTAC
>Ga0181579_10000070_pt1 | contig 64473 bp, 55 predicted proteins | sample 071ome_24_FD_132996 | JGI IMG/M metagenome (GOLD analysis project Ga0181579, IMG submission 132996) | Coastal salt marsh microbial communities from the Groves Creek Marsh, Skidaway Island, Georgia - 071402CT metaG (megahit assembly) | ecosystem: Environmental > Aquatic > Marine > Intertidal...
CCTACGGCAGCTAGGGCTTGGGGACCTAGCTCGCCGACGAACTTGGTTTGCACCATGCCGACGATGGTGTAGCTCAGGTTGCCCAAAATACTCGGCAAGGCTAGCTGCCAGATAGACGGGCGCAGGGCCGCATCGCCTAAGGATTCAGGCGTCTGATTCTGGCTCAGGGATGAGGCAGATTCGGCAACCTCCGGGTTCTCAGCCCTTGCAGTGCTTTGGTTAGCGTCAGTCACTTAATGCGGATGCCTTAAATTCTGGGCCGAGGCCATTGTGACCCGCCCGTTTGCGACACCGACTAAAATTCAAGCCGGCCTGACAGTTTAGCGCCTTTGCTGCCCTGATCCCCAGCAGAAAAACTCCGATACGGCCAAAACTTTCGTCTTTCTTTTGCATCCCAGAACAGAAACGCTACCCTGTTGTGCCATTGAATGACTGGAGAGCGTTATGGACGTAGGGAAGTTAGGAGTTTGGTATTTTTTCGATGACGTCAGCTCCGCTGATGCCGCAAACTCGGCAAAGCGATTAGAGTCTTTGGGATACAGCACCCTTTGGTTACCGGAAACCGTGGGGAAAAATCCCTACGTTCTTGCCTCATGGCTGCTGGCGAATACGTCCAAACTCAACCTCGCCACCGGTATTGCCAACATCTACCACCGCGAACCCACCGTCAGCCGGGCGCTGCAGTACACCCTTGCTGAACAATCCGGCGACCGCTTCCTGATGGCCATAGGCGTTTCCCACAAACCTTTAGTGGAAGGCGTGCGTAAGCTCGAATACGGGCCGCCGGTGGCCACCATGCGCAACTACTTGGAACAAATGGGCACCGCGCCCTATCGCGCGGTTCGGCAAGAGGCCGAGCCAAAGACGCTGATCGCAGCCCTTGGACCAAAAATGATGGAGTTGGCAAAAACTCATACCGAGGGTGCTCACCCGTACTTTACCGGCCCGTCTCACACCAAGATGGCCCGCGAGATTTTAGGAGACGGCCCGCTGTTGTGCGTTGAACAAAAAGTGATTTTGGAAACGGATGCTGCCAAGGCCCGAGAGCTGGCCCGGCCCGTGGCCAAGATCTACAACCGCCTGCCCAATTACCGCAACAACTGGCTGCGCATGGGTCTGACCGAAGACGATATCGACAATCTCAGCGATCGTTTTATCGACGAGACCTTTGCTTGGGGTGATGTGGACGCCCTGCGCGCAAGGATTAACGAGCATATGGAGGCAGGAGCCGATCATGTGTGCATTCAGCCTATCAATACCAACGGCAACATTGGCGAGTTGGACTGGGCTTGTTTGGAAGCCTTGTCACCAAACGGCTGAAGCAAGGACGAAGGGGCTTGGGCCTAACGGCCCAGAGACCCCGTCTCAAAAGCAGACGTATCTGGGCAACCCGGTTGCCACCCGGCCGTTTGAGCTATGCAGCGTCACTGTCTAGCCGCCGTCGCCGATAACCCAATCTGGCGGATAGCGTGGCGCCGACCTGTGCGGTCCCGTCGCTGTCTTTGCCGCTGCACAAACCAACACCCGCCCGCAGCCTGTGATCTACATTGAGGATAGCTGAGTTGCCGCCGCTACGAGTCAGTTCGTTCATTTCGATCTCATCGAGATGACGGCGCGCCGCGCCGATTCTTTGCCCACTGCTGAGAATTCGTTGCTCAAAGCCCCGCAGTGAACCCAGAGGCGCGATAAGCGTGCACAGGGTTTTGGCTGCAACTGCAGCGCCGAATCACTGTGCCGATTCAATCTGCCGAATCGATTTAGGGCCTCGGGCCTGACTGAGTGCGCTTGGAAGGGTTGTCTGCAACAAGCCCTTCCTAACGCGCGGGCCTATCTGAGCAGGTTGGTTGTACCCGCCAACGCCTGTTCCGCACCGAAGACCAGTTCATCAAATATTTCCTTGGCTGGCCGTACGGCCTTGATCATGCCAATACCCTGACCTGCGAAACCCGGGTTGATATCACCTCTGCCATCTCGATTGGCAGCGGCCATCACCGGACCTGAGATCATGCCTTGATATGGCATGGGCAGCGGCTCGACGTCTTCCCGCACCCAGTGCTCGGTCCATTTGGAGCGAATGATCCGCGCGGGTTTGCCCGTCACGGTGCGCGATACCGATGTGCCCTCTTCCGTTGCATCGACTATGGCCTGCTTCTGGAAGTCGAAAATATTGGCTTCTTCCGAGGCTAGGAAAGCCGAACCAACCCACACACCTTCCGCGCCCAGCATCAGGGCCGCTGCGACGCCGCGCCCATCCGAGATTCCACCGGCGCCGAGCACTGGCGTATCGCCGACGGCGTCCACCACTTGGGGTATTAGCGCCATTGTGCCAACCGGCGAGTTGTGCCCGCCGCCGTCGTGACCTTGGGCAACAATAATGTCCAAACCCGACGACTTCACCTGAATGGCGTGACGCACCGCGCCTACGACCGCCATCACCTTGGTGCCATTGGCCCGAAGCTCGCTCATCCAAGGTCCGGGGTTGCCCAAACCCGAGGCGTAAACAGGAACACGCTCCTGAATAATGACCTCCATTTGGGCTTCGAAGAATTCCTTGGTGAACAAGGCCGGCTCATCGTTATCCGGGCCGCGCTGACGGCTACCGGACTCCAACGGATCGATGCCCTCTTTACGCATAAACTCTTCGGCGAAGGCTTGTCTTTCCGGCAATAAATCCGCAGGCGTCGGGCCATCGCTGTCGTCGTAGTTGGCTCGCCGCACCGAGGCCGGCAACAGTGTGTCCACGCCAAAGGGTTTATCGGTCATCTCACGGGTTTGGCGAATCCACTCCCGCAGTTGTCTGGGACCGCAGGCTGCGGCTCCAAGTACCCCCAAGCCACCGGCGTTTGAGACCGCTGCTGCCAATGCCGGACTGCTGGCCCCGCCCATACCGGCCAAAACAATGGGCCGGTCAATTTCTAAAATCTCGCAAACCCGGCTTTGTAGCTTCTTTTGTTGTGTCATCGCTTCCCCTCCCTAGCTGATATGACTTAAACACTACTGCATAAACGATCCATACAGACTGCGGAAATACAGCAGCGGTGCGGACTGTCCGTTAACGCTCTGAAAATCCACGACCCGACCAACCACGATAGTGTGATCACCGGCGTCGTGCTCAGCCTCAACCGTGCATTCGACAAAGGCCAGCACGTTTTCCAGCACAGGCGCCCCGGTGATACCGGAACGCCACTGCACGTTGGCAAACTTGTCTGCGCCAGACTGGGCCATGTCCGCACACACCGTCTGTTGATCTTGGCCCAAAATGTTGATGCCAAAACTGCCGCTTTGACGGATTTTGGGCCAACTGGAGGACGACTTGCCCGGACTGAAGGCCACCAGTGGAGGGTCCAGCGACAACGACACAAAGGACTGGGCGGCAAAGCCGATCGGCTCTTGCTCCAGAAGTCCTGTCACCACCACCACTCCCGTGGCGAAATTGCCCATAGTTTGCCGAAACGCGGACTCATCAAACGCCGCTAGCTGCTCACTCATCCTATATCCTAGAACCGCATTGAATTGACTATATCTAACCATCTAGGATTTCGATACGCCGTGAAATTCACCGAAGCAGAGCTGATTTTTACTTTTTTCTTCCAACACCGCATGATGCCCGTCTGCTGAGCAATCGGTTTCATCCGAGGAGGTTTCAATGGAAATGATCATTATTTTAGTGGTGCTGGCGCTACTGGCGTTTTGGGTGGCGCGCATCTACAACCAATTGGTGGAGCTGCAAAATCGCCACGAAAACGGGTTTTCGCAAATCGAAATTCAGCTCAAGCGCCGCTATGACCTCATTCCGAATTTAGTGGAGACAGCCAAAGCCTACATGAGCCACGAGCGCGAAACCCTCGAAGCCGTCATCAGCGCCCGCAACGACGCGGTAGCCGGCTTAGCTGCGGCTGCGGGCAATCCGGGCGACGCGGCAGCCATTCAGGAACTGGCCGGCGCCGAAGGTGTACTGAGCGGTGCAATGAGCCGCTTCAACGTCACCATGGAGGCCTATCCGGACCTCAAGGCCAGTGCCAACATGACTCAGTTGTCCGAAGAACTCACCAGCACCGAAAACAAGGTGGCCTTTGCCCGGCAAGCCTTTAACGATCAGGTGACCGAGTTCAATACCTACCGAAGCTCCTTCCCTCCTGTGCTGTTCGCTAACGTGTTCGGTTTTAACAGCGACGCGGCTCTGCTGGAATTCGAGGACTCTCAAGCCATTCAAGCCGCACCCAAGGTTTCTTTTTAATTCAAAACTTCAGCCGAGAATTGATCCGTGAACTTCTTTCAGGCGCAAAATAAGGCGCGGCACAACACCCGTCTGCTGACCCTGCTGTTTATCGGGGCCGTGGGGTCGTTAGTCGTGCTGACCAACCTTTTGGTGCTGGTATTTTTCGTTGACGGCCAGCCGGGGCTGTCATTCACTGAGCAAATCAGCCAAGCCCCTCGAGAGCTGTGGATTTATACCAGCCTTGGGGTCATCGGGCTGATCGCTGTCGCCAGCGGGTTCAAATTTCTCGCCCTGCGCGGCGGCGGCAAGGCCGTGGCCGAATCTCTCGGCGGAGTGCTCATTCATCAAAACACCCGAGACCCTCAACAGCGCCAACTGCTGAACGTGGTGGAAGAAATGGCCATCGCAGCCGGCATGCCGGTACCGCCGGTCTATCTGATCCGCGAAGACTCCATTAACGCCTTTGCAGCAGGTTTTGGCATTCACGATGCCGTGATCGGCATCAACCAAGGCACCCTCGACCTGCTAAATCGGCAGGAGCTTCAGGGCGTTGTTGCTCACGAGTTCAGCCACATTCTTAACGGCGACATGCGCATCAACTTACGCATTATCGCCCTGCTCAACGGCATCTTAATTCTGGGCATTATCGGCGGCGCCTTGATGAGGGGATCCATGTTCAGTCGTTCCAGAGACCGAGGGGGTCTGATCGCGCTGGGGATCGGACTGCTAATCATTGGCTACGGCGGCACGTTCTTCGGTCAGCTGATTAAGGCTGCCGTCAGCCGGCAGCGGGAATACTTGGCAGACGCAAGCGCGGTTCAGTTCACTCGCTCCTCCCAAGGCATCGCCAATGCCTTGAAAAAAATCGGCGCCCACAGCACTGGCTCTCGGCTCCAATCCCCGCAGGCGGATGAAAACAGCCATCTTTTCTTTGGTTCCATACGATCTTTCAGCAGCCTCATGGCCACCCACCCGCCACTGGAAGCGAGAATTCAGGCTCTGGATCCGAACTGGCAAGCGCAGAAAGGCTTTGGCAGGCAGAACATGAGCGCCGGCTCCGGCACCAGTGCGGCATCTCAATTTGCCGGCCATAGTGAAGATTTTAGCCAGCGCTGCGGCAGCGCCAATTTGCCGAGCGCGCAACAATTAATCGCCAGCGCAGATGAGTCTTTGAACACCGCCAGCCATGAGACCTTCGAGGCCCGCGCCTTGATCTACGCCATGCTGCTAAGTTCAGACGAGGCAACGCGAGGGCATCAATTGAGCTTGGTGCAGCAGCGGGCAGAACCCGGTGTGCCCGGACTTGTGCCGGCTATGTATGAGCGCATTCAGCGCCAAGATCTTCAGCACCGGCTGCTTTTACTGGATCAGGCGATACCGACCCTGAAAGAAATGTCCCGCCCACAGTACCAGCGTTGCTATGACCTGATCGGACAACTCATTGTCGCGGATGGTCAGGTTGATTTGTTTGAGTGGGTCGTGCACCGAATCATTACCCAAGAGCTGTACGCCCACTTTGTTCAGCCGTTTCGCGGCAGCGGCCGGATTAGCCGCCAGAGCAAGGTGGATACGCAGGTCGCTCGAACCTTGTCCCTGTTGGCTGCCACCGGTGCCCGCGACGACAATCAGCGCCAACTCGCCTACCAGCGAGGCGCGCAACTGTGGGGCAGTCGTTCCGCCATGATGGACATTCAATCTTTCGATTATCAGGCGCTCAACCAGTCGTTAGAAAAGCTGCGACATCTGAACGCCGATCTTAAAGCCAAATTTTTAGACGCTTGCGCCGCTGTTGCGGCTGCAGACGGCCAGCTTCGGGACAGTGAATTTGCCCTGCTCAAAGGCATCGCAACCACACTGGACTGCCCGCTGCCGCCCTTGGACAATTAGCTCAGCGGAACCGGCCAGCGAATTGGTCGGCCCCGGCAAAGTTTGTGCTGAACCGTTGACCAGATCGCGATCTGGCATCAAGACCCCAGACTGATGATCTGGAACAAAGGATTTCCCATGCGCGACCAAGTATTTGCCTCACCCCAAGCCAACATCGTGGACTTTGCCTTCAACGAGGAAGTGGTAAGGGTGTTTCCCGACATGATTCGCCGGTCGGTTCCGGGCTACGAATTGGTCATTCCCATGGGCGGGTTAATTGCAGCTCGCCACATAGGCCAGCACGGCGTCGCTTACGATCTGGGGTGCTCGCTTGGAGCAAGCTCCCTTGCCTTGCTCACCTACTGTCCCAGTCCGGACATTGCGATCGTTGCCGTCGACAACTCCCAAGCCATGATTGATGAGGCCCGGAAACACATCGCGGATCCACGCATTCAGTTTCGCCTTGACGACCTGCTGGCGGTCGATGTCACAGGCGCCAAGGTAGTCATGCTGAACTTTGTGCTGCAATTTCTGGATCCTCAGTGCCGGAGCGAGCTGCTGGCACGCATCGCCCAGAGCATGGACCCTGCCGGTTTGCTGATCCTGTCCGAAAAGGTGCAAGACCAAGACCCCGACACCCATGCCTTTTTCGATTCTACTCACCTGGCTTGGAAACAGGCCAACGGCTACAGCCAGCTCGAGGTCAGCCAAAAGCGTCAGGCGCTGGAAAACGTCATGCGGGTAGAAACGCCGGAATCTCATCAAGAGCGCCTGCGGCACTGCGGGTTTAACGACGTTATTCCATGGTTCCGCTGCATGAACTGGGTATCCTTCGCTGCCTCGCCAACCCGAGTGCTGGCTGCCCATGAGTAATGACTGGCCGGACTGGATCACGGACTGGCCCAAGACTGCGGCCCTGCAGCGCTTTAGCGCCAACAAGCACGGCGACTACCTCAAGTGGCAAACCGGCATTGACGCCCTGCCGAGGTTGCAAACCGGCGCTGTAACCCTAGACAGCCCAGCCATTACCTGCGCCTTGCCGGAGGCCAGTGACGCTGATCTGGCTCAAATGGAAAACTGTTTAAGGCGCCTGCATCCGTGGCGTAAGGGTCCCTTTCAACTTGGCCCACTGCATATAGACACCGAATGGCGTTCGGACTGGAAGTGGGATCGCTTGGCGCCGGCCATGGGCTCATTGGACGGTCAGCGTATTCTCGACATCGGCTGCGGTAACGGCTATTTCGGCTGGCGTATGCTGGGGGCGGGAGCCGACAGCGTAATTGGTGTGGACCCGACCTTGTTATTTTGCATGCAGCATCGGGCCATCCAACACTTTTTGCAGCACTCTCGGCATTGGGTACTGCCCCTGGGCATTGAAGAACTCACAGCCACTCACCGCTTTGACTGGGTCCTGAGCATGGGCGTGCTCTACCATCGTAAAGATCCTCACGAGCACATCCGCCAACTACATCGGCTGACGGAACCCGGCGGCCGCTGCGTGATGGAAACGCTGATCGTGGACGGTGAACAAGTGCTTTATCCCGATGATCGCTATGCGCGTATGCGCAACATTGGCGCTATCCCGGATCTGGGGTCTTTGCAGCGCTGGATGCTGGCGGCAGGCTTTCACAACATCGAAATTATTGACGTCAGCACGACTCGTCTGGAGGAGCAGCGATCCACGCCGTGGATGCAGTTCGAGTCTCTGGACAAAGCCTTAGATCCCACAGACCCGAGCAAAACCGTCGAAGGCTTGCCCAGGCCCAGGCGGGCTATGCTGGTTGGCGGGCGCAGGTGAGCACTGCTGCGAAAGTGGGCACAATAATCGTTAAACTGTGCGTTCAACTTAGTGATCGGTTAACAACATGCTGGGACTGACCCCTTTAGAATTTCGCTTTCGCGGCAAGTCTCGGCTGCTGCTGGACATTTATTATTGCTTCATCGAACAGGGCAGTCCGGCCCTGCATCCCACCCAAATCGCGAAACATACCGGCATCAGTTTTGCCGAAGTGGCCCGCCGCTTGGACGCTACACCGGAGCTGTTCGTCAAACTGCCAAGCCGTGCCGGTGAGGTAACGCGCTATCGCATCAACACCAGCACCTCAGCGCGAAGCGCCGAAGAAGTCGAGGCCTTGGTGCAGCAAAACGTTCAGCGCGAGTCCCTGCTGTTTTACAGCTTGGTCTCCATGGTATTTCTTGCTCTGGTAATCGTTGTGATGACCATCGTCCCCAACGTTTAGCTGTAGCACCCCTCGACGCCGCCACCAACCAAGGAAGACAGATGCCTGAACAACTTAGCCCGGAACTTGTTGAACTGCGCCAGCGCTGCCAGAACTTTGCCCAGCAGCACATGCTGCCGTTGGCGGATTTGGATTCCGCTGAGGCTCGAAGTCGAATCCGCGAGGCGTCAAAAACCGCCGGACTGTTCGCTCTGACCCAGCCCAGTAACGGTGGCTCCACCAGCCAACTTGCCCTGTGTGTGGCTCGCGAAACACTGGCTGCCAGCAATCCGCCGGGCTTGGATGCGGTCTTTGGTCCCAGCCCCGGCGTGTTGGGCAGCGTGGGCGAACCCTTGGCCAGCAGTCACCTCGCCCCGCTCTTGGCGGGGGAAAAACGCGGCAGCTTTGGCTTTACCGAGCCCGACAATGTCCAGCCCACCGCCGGCGTTATCCAAGGTGACAACCTAATCATCAACGGGCAAAAGTCCTATGTTACCGGCGGTGCGGACGCTGACTTCATCAATGCCCTTGTGCGCATTGAAGACCACGGACCTTCCATGGTGGTAATCGATACTCATCTCGACGGCGTCATTCTGGACAAACGCTTCAACTCTCTGGACGGCAGTCATCATGCCGCCTTTCGTTTCGAGCAGGCCGCCGTACCGCTCAGTCACGTTATCGGTGAATTGGGTCAAGGTCTGCCCAAGGCTCTTGGGCAAATCGGTGACGTGCGCCTGCTCTTTGCCGCCCAAGCCTGCGGTTACATGATGTGGGTCATGGACTTGTTGCGCTCGCACCTGCAAAGCCCAGACAAAAGCGGCTCGCCCAGAGGGGACAAAGACGTCGTGCGCTGGCATTACGCCAATTTGCGCATTAAGGCCTTTGCCGCTCGCAGTATGCTGTATCGTACCGCCCGGTTAGCGGACCTAGGCGAGAACATCGTCAACGAAGGCATGGCCTGCAAGGTATTTGCCACCGAAGGCGTCGGCGAGGCGGTAGATATCGCTATCCAGCTGGTTGGGGGCGAAGCCCTGATCGACGATCACCCGCTGGCCGGCCTCTACAAAAAGGTGCGAGCATGGCGGCTGGCAGAGGGTGCCAGCGACGTGCTGCGCTTGAATATCGGCCGAGGTATTTTAGAGCTGGGCAAGGGCCGGATTTAGCGGCGCCAGCTACGGGCAGGCGCCCAAAACCAATCAATTTGAACAACAGAGATACATATGACTAAGAACATCGTTAAACCGTTTGCCACCGCCCTAACCGTCGCAGTCCTTGGTGGATGCACCTACGTCTCTCTCACCGAAGCGGGTAGCAAAGTGGCCCAAAGCGACGCTGATGCGGTGGCCGCCTGCACTCTGGTGGGCAACGTCTCCAGTCAGACTCGGGACAAAGTTCTGATTGATCGTAACACCGGTAAGGTCAAGCAAGAGCTGATTGTGCTGGCCCGCAACCGCGCCGCCGAACTGGGCGCAACGGACTTGGTTCAAACCGGCGACGTCGAAGCAGGTACCGCAAGCTTCAGCGCATATCGCTGCAATTAAGAGAGTCTGGATCCACTACAGGTCGCTCTTCTGACCAAAGCGCTCGCGGTTCTCCTCACTGCTGCGCGGAGACTTCTTGATCAGAGCATAGACCGAACCGGTGCCGCCGCGATGACGCTGAGCTGAACAGTAGGCCAGCACTAAGGGGTGCTGGATCAACCAATGCGCCACATAGCTTTTGAGCCGCGCAGGTGTCGGGCTGCGCAGCCCTTTGCCGTGACTAATCAGCACACAACGCCAATCGTTCGCGTGAGCTTGGCCGATCAGTCTATAGACGTCGGCATGGGCTTCTTTCACCGTCCGCTGATGCAGATCCAGTTCTCGCGCGATGTCGTAACCGCCCTTACGAAGCTTGTCGAACACGGCCAGTTGAATGCCATCCTGCCGCCATTCCAGCACTTCTAAAGGATCCCGAGCTTTTACTTCGCCGAGGGTAAGAAAGTTGTCTACCTCCTGCTCCGATGTAAATTCCTCCGCTGCCCTTTTACGCGCCTGTAAATCCTCCTCGGCAGCGGGCTTTTTCGGTGCGAAGGTTTGCCTGCCCTTGGTTAAAGGCTCCACATCCTGCATGGCTGACGCAAAGTCATCCCAATCAAGCGCTTCATCGCCCTCGGCCGGATTCGCGTTGTTGTTATTTTTCGGATCACTACCCATCACGAACTAGACCCTTTAACTTTCGATTGACGTTGGGCTATGGCTGACCCTGCCTAACGACCCGTTGTTCCAGCGCTGCTGATCTCAGCGCCTTTATTTGCCTGCTTGCTGTTTCGGCTTTTGTCCCGGCTCGGCTTACTGCCACGCTGCCTGCTTCGGCACTTGCTAACTTTCTATTTCAACCGCTGCTATTGCAATGCTGGGGAAGCGGTCTGATCGCGTATTCGGCAGAGGACGGTTGCCGCTACGGTGGTAGGTAAACACTGGTGACAGCTTCACCGCATCGGAAACATTGCGTCCCGCCGCATGAAACAGGCGGCAGTGAAAAAGCAGCACGTCGCCGGCGCTGAGTGCGACGGTTTCTGCAGCGTTTATCAGCGCTTGGTTTTCCGGCAGTTCTGGGCGCAAAAACAACTCGTCGTCAAACCGTTCCGCCTCAACCTCCTGCAGATGGGTTCCGGGGATCACCTGCAACGCGCCGTTTTCCGCTGTCTCGTCCCCTAAAGCAAACCAAACCGAAATCAGATCCGGGTGCTCAAAGGACCAGTAGCGAACGTCCTGATGCCAAAGAGTGGCACTGCTGAACCCGGGATGCTTGGTCATGATGCAATTGTGGTGGCATTGCGAAAGACAAACGTCTTCGCCCATCAGATTTTGCAGCAATGCGACTATCTCGGGACGCGAAGCTAACGACTTAAATTCGTCGGACCGGGCGTAGGCGTGCAATAGTCGTCTGGGGGTTGATCCCCCCGGCGCAGACCGATCCTTGGGCGATCCCGGATAGCCCACATCGGCCTCAAATTCAGCTGGACCAACCAAGGGATCCATAGCCTGCCGAACTTGATCAATGAGCCTTTGGCGAAGATCACTCGCTAGGACACTGGGCACCACTACAAAACCCCGCCGATCAAATTCGGCCTTATAGGCCGCTAGCGTAGCATCGGCGGTGTCGTTGGTTCTGAAAGACATAGCAAAGACAGCCTTTAGCTCCGTAAATTCTGCTGCAGCAGCGGATCGCCGTTAACAGTGATGTTGAGTTCCCCGGAGCCGGCCCAGTACCGAGCCTCAATGTAGTGATGTTCTTCCCATTCCAGCTCAACATTTGTCCAGACGTATTGCGGCCCTTTACCTGAGTCCTCGCGACGCTTGCGCAAACAGCCGTCCAGCCAAAGCTCGATGGCGCCATCATCGGTAAGCCTAAACTCAAACGTCTTGTGCCGATGATTAAAGGTTAAAGTCTTAGGCAACGCTCGCTCCTGTTCTCGGTTCCTGATTGAAGACGGCTAGCATACCAGCGCCCGCTGCCGACTCCCCGTGAATTTTCTCCACAACTTTGCCGGACGCCAAGTAGTATCAGTAGCTACAAGAACATCCCAGGAAGCGCCATGTCCGAATCAACAGGTTTCGCCAAGGTTCTCAAATCCCGAGAAGTGGTCAGCCTCGCTTTTGGCGCCATGATCGGCTGGAGCTGGGTGCTCATGACCGGGGTATGGTTAACCGACGCGGGTAGCTTGGGCACGCTAATCGCCTTCGCAGTAGGCGGATTCGCCGTTACCCTCATTGGTCTCACCTACAGCGAGCTGGCGGCAGCGATGCCCAAGGCTGGGGGTGAGCATATATACACCCTGCGCGCCTTGGGGCATCGCTGGTCGTTTGCCTGTACCTGGGCCTTGCTCTTCTCCTACGTCAATGTCTGTCTTTTTGAGGCCGTGGCGCTGCCCAGTGCGGTGGAATACCTGCTACCGGAAATCCGCCTTGGCACCCTCTGGACATTTTTGGGCAGCGATGTGGATCTTGGCTTCGTCTTATTGGGAGCCGGCGCTGCCGCTGCCGTGGCATGGATCAATGTCCTTGGAATTCGCACGGCAGCGTTTATGCAAACACTGGTGACTGGATTGATTGTGGTATCCGGGGCGCTCCTCATCTCCGGCGCCGCTGCGTTTGGCAGCGTGGAAAACACACAGCCGCTCATCGCCACGCCTGCGACCGGAATGCTAGCGGTCCTGATCATGGTGCCGGCCTTACTTGTGGGCTTTGATGTAATTCCTCAATCCGCCGAAGAAATTGACCTCCCGCCCAACCAAATCGGCCGTCTGTTAGTGATCTCGGTAGCCTGTGCGGTGGGCTGGTATGCCCTGATTGCATTTGCCGTGGGCCTAGGCCTCACCAGCGAACAACAAGCCAGCAGCGAAATGGCTACCGCGGATGCTGCCCGAGCACTCTGGCAACAACCTTGGGCTGGCACGCTGTTGGTATTGGGTGGCATTGGGGGCATTTTAACCAGCTGGAATGCCTTCATCGTCGGCGGTTCCCGGGTTCTCTACGCCTTAGCAAACTCAGGTCACGTGCCCGCCATCTTCGGCAAGCTGCATCCGACTTATCAAACCCCTTGGGTGGGTATCACGACCATTGGCGCCCTGAGCATGATCGCCCCGCTCTTTGGCAAAACCATTTTAGTCTGGCTCATCAACAGCGGCAGCTTTGCCACCACCATCGCATTTCTTTTTGTGGCTATTTCTTTTCTGGTGCTAAGACATCGTGAGCCAGACATGCCCCGGCCATTTAAGGTCAGTCATCCACGCCTTGTGGGATATGGCGCGGTGTTTTTATCGCTGGGGCTGATTGCAGCATTTTTACCCTGGAGTGACAGCGCCCTGCAGTGGCCTGAAGAGTGGCTGACCATCGTTGTCTGGAGCACATTGGGGCTACTGCTGTTGATTCGCTATGAGATTAAGACGGGAACGTCGAAGACCGCCGATTAAAAAGCATCCGCGCCGGGGTGCTACAGATCCAGCTGCATGAATAAATTGCTGCGCTCGTACCGCTCGTCTTGAGCCGCCGGTTTGACCACAAAACCCGCATCACCGTAAACCTTCAGCGCCGGCGCTAGAATATCGTTGGTGGACAGCACGATCTGCCTAACCCCGCGCGCCCGCGCATAGGCAATGGCGTGGGCGAGCAGCCGTTTGCCGATACCCTGTCCCTGACAGGCTGGATCTACGGCCATCTTGGCCAACTCGTACGCTGCAAAGCTGCCATCGGCCTGCAAAGACTTGGGCACTAACGCCACTGTGCCGATAATGTGCTTACCCTGCAGCACAAAGAAAATCTCGCCACCGGGCACAATGGCATAAGCCTCTGGATGATCCAGCGCGGCTCTATCCTCGTCTTCAATACGGAAATAGTGCTCAATCCATTGGTAGTTCAGTCGGGCAAAGTCCCGAGCGTACTGCGAGCTGTAACCAATAATACGAATACTGTCTTGCGGACCCATAACGAATTAGACCAACCAGCGGGATTATTGAAGGAGCCAGTTCAATATGCGCGAATTTTCCTCTTGGGGATAAGTGTGGGACAAATTCGCAATTTCTCGATACTCGACCTTGGCGCCGGCAGCGCTTAAGGCGGCATTGGCTTCCTGTGCAACGCTGACCGGGAACATCCAGTCCAAGGCTCCGTGCATCAGATAGATTGGTAGGCCTTGCAATCGCTGCTGATCCACTACTTCCAAGAGCATGGGGTGAAAGGATGCGGAACAGGGGGCTAGGTGAGTAAAGGGCGAGTCACTTTGCAGACCGCTGACGTAGCTGAAAGTGCCCCCGTCGGACATACCCGTGAGTAAGATCCGCTCAGGATCAACGGACCAATGTTCCTTGGCGTAAGCCACTAAGTCGTGCAGGCGCTGACTGTCTGCGGCCGGATTCATCAGCGACCAAGTGCGCTCGGAAGACGTGGGCGCAATAAGTATGCAAGGGTTGGATCGCACGGCGCGCAGCCAAGACCACAGAAAGTGACGCCCGTGACCGCTGCCGCCATGCAAGGCCACGACCAATGGCACGGTTTCGCCTTGGTAATACTCGGGTACATAAACAGAAAAACCACCGCGTTCTTCCGACGCATTGTCTGCGTGCATCACACCGACGTTCGGTCGCTGGGGGTCAGCCTCCATCAGTTTCTGCTGTAGCGCGGAGTCGTCACGCACATCCGGCTCAAGATAAAAGCGGCTTACCGGCGGCAGCATGGCCGCCAGAGGATAGGCCGCTGCATAAGCCTGAGTAGCAAACCCCATGGCTTTGTAGGCTGCCATGGCCGGTTCTGGCTGCTCCAGTGCCCGGACAAAGCCGTCGAAGGCTCGTAAAGCCAGCGTGGTGGCCATGTTCGCGTGCAGCGTGAAGGCCTCCAGATGCTCGGGCCACTGCACGGCGGTAAACGTTTGGCGGCCCGCTTCCAGAGGTTCTTGATACGGGGCAATGGCCTGCACCACTTCGGCAAGCGCCGGCGGATGCATCAAACGCCCGGCTTGCTGCAGGGCATCTAAGGCATGCAACAGCGGCAGCACAAGCCCCGTTGTCGCCTCCAACAGCTCATCGGTTTCATCTTGGGCGCTGTCCGCTTCACCATTCTCTTGATCCGTCACGTACTGTCTCTTTGTTTTTTTTCACGTTAACGCCTGCTCGAACCGCCGGCAAGATGCCTGAAGTTGAAGACCTATCCTTATTTGCGATCTTCACAAGCCCTGCACGCCGCTGTCCGCATGATCTACCCTTTAGACGACGCGCCTCTGGCAGACAACATCAATAGGCAAGACATGACCCAAGCATCCCGTTCAGGCGCCGAAACAGCGGCACCCTACTACCTACCCCTAGCCGACGAAGTCGAGGTCTTTCAGGCTGCCTACGCTTCGCGCCTGCCCGTCTTACTCAAGGGTCCGACCGGCTGCGGCAAAACTCGCTTTGTAGAACACATGAGTTGGCTGCTCAAGGATGCCCGCTCAACTGACGACGAACTCGACGAGCCGCTGCTGACCGTATCGTGTCACGAGGATCTTACCGCCACCGACATGGTGGGCCGGTATCTGTTGAAAGGCGATGAAACGGTTTGGTCGGACGGTCCTTTGACCCGCGCTGTGCGCTCAGGCGCCATCTGCTACCTAGATGAAATCGTCGAGGCTCGAAAAGACACGACCGTGCTCATTCACTCCCTTACCGATCACCGTCGCATTCTGCCCATCGATAAAACCGGCGAGTTGCTGGACGCCCACCCAGACTTTTTGTTGGTGATCTCCTACAACCCCGGCTATCAAAGCGTGCTCAAAGATCTCAAGCCCAGCACGCGCCAGCGGTTTGTCAGCCTCGAATTCGACTACCCCGACGTTGCCACCGAAGCGCAGATTGTGGGGCATGAATCCGGGGTCGACAGCGCCACTGCTGAACGCCTAGCGGTTATCGGCGAGCGGGTTCGTAACCTCAAACAACACGGTTTCGAAGAAGGTGTCAGCACCCGCTTGCTGATTTATACCGGCGAACTCATTGCCGCCGGTATCAGCCCGAGGCGTGCGGCCACCGCCTCGATCATTAGCGCCATATCAGACGACGCCGGCGTACAGCAGGCCGTCGCCGACATCGTCGATGTCATTTTGCCCTGACCCAAACCCGAATGAGTGACGCCCCAGCGACAGCCGTTGAAGTTTCGGAACCCGGAACACAGCTTGCCGACGTAGAGTCTGCGTTGGCTCTGTTTGCCGAGGGCATCGCTGGACGCTACCTGCACATACGCGGCAGCCAAGAATTTAAGAGCAACCCACGTTTGAAGCTGAGCGTTGAAACGACGGGCCAGAACAGTGACACCTTGTTCCTACCCGAGTCTTTGACCACCACAAATTCCTCGGCCTATCGCGTGCTCGTAATGGAGCAAATCGGGCTGCGCGAGTGCGACACTCTAAGCTTTCGTATGAAGACTGCCCTTGCCCGGGTGCCGGACCTCGAATCACGCTACACAGAAAATCCGGACGCCGGTCCACGCATCGGCGACTTCCGCCTGTTATTCGACTGTTTTGCTGTTCCAAACTTGGCAGAGGACTTGTTTTTGCTCTTTGAAGACGCCCGTATTCAAGGCCACCTGCTGCGGAACTACCCGGGTCTGGGCAAACATCTGACCAGCTATTACGCCCACCTTTTAGAAATGCCAAGCGGCACCGATCTAATCGCCCAAGCCAAACGCTGGCAAATGGGGGAACCGCTGTCTGCGGTCAGTGATGCTTTTGCAAAGGCTCTGCGGACCTCGCTGATTCTCCATGCCGATACAGCCCAAAGCGTCTACGACAGTGTGTCGAAACTGTGCCAGCACTACGACGAGGTACTGGGGCGTTACGAACTGACAGACGGCGATCATTCCGGCAACGATGAATCCCTAATGGACTGGCTCAATCGCGAGCAGCGCGTGGAAGAATGGGAAGAGGAGCTAGAAGAGATAAACGAACAGCTCAATCAGTCCATGGCCATGGACACCGCCACCGGTGAAGAGCAAGAGGCGGTCTTTGGTGATGCCGGTGACGGCAGCCAGCGCCAAATGGATATCGAAATCAAGGAACTGAAAGAAGAGCGGGATACCCTGAAACGCCGGGTGGATATGGAGCGCTCGGCGGTGGCTCATGCCTTGGGTAACACTCAGGGCGATGCCCGAAGCTTTCGTTACGATGAGTGGGATTATTTGAATCGCACCTATTTGCGGTCTTGGTGCCGGGTATTCGAGCAGTCCTTGGACGGTGAAAAAGCAGAAGATGTTGCCCAACTCAAACAGGTGATTCGCGCGTATCAGTCCACAGTGCAGCGTCAGCTGGAGCACATACGCCCTACCGGGCTTGAGCGCATTCGACGAGTTCAGGACGGAGATGAATTAGACCTCGATGCGATCATCGAGGCGCGACAGGATATTCGCGCAGGCCAAAGCCCAAACGAGCGCGTCTATTCCCGTAAAGAGCGGGTGCAACGAGACGTCAGCGCCATTTTTCTCGTGGACTTATCGGCGTCAACCGATGATCCCATTCACCCGCCGGAACCCAAGGATTGGTCAAATTACGAGGAAAGTGACGCCGACATGCGCGGTGGCTGGTACGCCAGCTTCGATGACATTGAAGAAGAAGTTGAAGAGCCGGGGCGAAAGATCATCGACCTGGAGCGGGAGGCTATGGTGGTGATGGCGGCAGCCCTCGAGGCGTTGGGGGACAGCTACGGCATTTACGGCTTCTCGGGTTACAGCAAGGACAACGTGGAGCTGTTCATCGCCAAGGAACCCGACGACGCCTTTTCTCAAAATACCCTAAAGAGCATTGCGGCCATGGTGCCAAAGGGTTCCACACGAATGGGGCCGGCCATTCGACACGCCAGCACAAAGCTCATGAATACCGGCAGTGCGATGAAGGTGCTTATGGTGATAAGCGATGGCTTTCCTCAAGACTGCGATTACGGCCCGGTACGGGGCAACCACGACTACGGCGTAGAGGATACCGCCCGTGCGCTTCAGGAATCACAGCAAAAAGGCATCGAGACGTTCTGTATGACCGTAGACAAGTCGGGCCATGACTATCTCAAACGTATGTGCCCAGACGAGCGCTATATGATTATTGAAGAGATGGAAGACCTGCCGAACCAGCTCACCAAGGTCTATACCGCCCTAACCGGCAAGTAACGGCTGCGGCAAATCCAAGCCCAGACCAAGGCTTAATGCACTGCCCGGCCTTACTGCACCGACCAGATAAGCATCAACACGAACAAGATTACCAAGCCCAGCACGAACATGGCCGTAGACCAGTCACCGGGCTGAGCTTCAACCGGATTTTCCCGCCAGTTTTTGTACATGGGCCATATGGCAAACAGCATCATGCCCCCGGCAACCAACGCTAAAATCTGCATCCATTCCATGGTGTTCTTTCCACTAGCCAATAAAAAACCCGACTTACCCTTCGCGCTGCGAAGTCTCCATCGGGTTCGGGTTCGCCTGCGGCGGCCTAGTCAACCAGACTAGTCATCGCCACCGAAAATGCCAAGCAACTGCAACAAGCTGATGAAGATGTTGAAGATGCTCAGGTACAGGCTGTAGGTAGCCATGATGTAGTTGGTCTCGCCGCCATTCACGATGGAGCCGATCTGCATCAGGATCAGCGCACTCATCAGCAAGATGATGCCCGCTGAGATCGCAACTGCCATGATCGGGATTTGTAAGAAGATGTTAGCGATCATGCCAACCACCATCACCATCATGCCAATGGCCACGAATCCGCCCATAAATGAAAAGTCACGCTTGGAGGCCATGGCGTATCCAGCCAAGCCTAGGAAAATGACCGCCGTACCGCCAAGGGCCGTGCTTACAATCTGGGCGCCATTGGCAAGGGTAAGGTAGAGACTAATGACCGGTCCGAGACCGAAACCCAGCAAGCCTGTCACCAAAAAAATCACCCCGAGACCGGCCCCGGAATTAGCCGTTCGCGGCAGCACAAACATACCCAACACCATGGAGGCGATGAGACAGATCAGATAGGCCCCGGGTGGGACGTTCATTGCCATGGCGATTCCCGCCATTAGAGCGCTGAAGCCCAGTGTTGCGGACAGCAGCAGATAGGTATTTTTCAGTACCTTGTTGGTTTCCAGTGCTGACAGACCGGCTACCGACGCTTGATTCATTGATCGTTGTTCCATTGATATCACCTGTCGTTATCGGCGAAACCGTTTCTTGGCCGCCTTGTTAACTTCCTTGTATTCAAGTTCATGCAGAGCGATCTGCGATGTGCCTATATTGGCGACTGGGGCCGGTTTTGCAACCCTGACGGGTAAAATGTACAACTTGTTCAACACTTTGGTCCCAGAACACGACCCGGGAATGTGGTCGCTGGCTGCAAAATGCGTTTAGGCCCGTAAATAAGCCCAGCACAGAGCTTTCCTGCGCACCATACAACAAGCTAGGCTGCGCTTTGAGAGTCTTTGGATGGCACCAATGCCCGCACCCAACGCCCAGTCAAAACCCGCGCCGCAAGTGGATCCGGCCTTCGCCGCCTATATTCGGGACGAACCCAAGATCACATACGTGCAGCCTGAAGACCCTTGGCTTACCCGTCAGCTCATTTCCACCGTTGAGCGCCTCTTTGGACGCAAGCAGATTGAAACGATCTACCAAAATCTTAAACGCGGGCCCTTCGATATTCATCGCTTCTTTGAGATGGCTTTTGAAAAAACCGACATCGAACGCCGCTACAACGGCGTCAAACTTAGCGAGATCCCTGAAACGGGTCCGCTGGTGTTCGTGGCGAACCACCCTTTTGGCATTATTGATGGCATGGCGCTTTGCGATATGGCGCTTCAGGCCAGAGGCGACTTTCGCATTTTGATCAATTCTCTGCTGTGTCAGGACAGGGATTTGGCGCCGTATTTCCTGCCCATTGATTTCAGCCCCACAAAGGATGCGCTGAAAAACAACATTCGGGTGAAAAAAGTCGCCCAAGACTGCTTGGCGGATAACATTCCCATCCTAATTTTTCCGTCGGGGTTCGTGTCTACGGCCGACAAGGGGGGCTTTGGTAATGTGATTGACGCACCCTGGACTACTTTTGCTGCCAAGCTGATTCGCGACGCTCAAGCCAGTGTGCTGCCAGTCTATTTTCCCGGCCAAAATCGCCGCGCCTTTCACCTTGCTTCACATATCGCCGAACCTCTGCGCATGGCCTTACTGCTCAGCGAAGCCCGGAACCGCTTTCATAAGCCGCTGGAAGCCATCATCGGTGACGTTTTGGCGTGGGAGGAACTCAGTCGCTTCGCAAACCGACAGGCTCTGACCGACTACCTCTATCAGCAGGTTCAGATCTTGGCTCCTCAAGCAGCCAAATCTGTGGTCTAACTCGGAACCGGCGGAACCGACAGGTTTCGCGGCCCCGCTGCACCTTCCTTGGTACTATGTCGCCATGAGTGAGCAAGACACCCCATGGGTTGAAGTGTTTCGCGCCGAGGACAAGCGCCTGATTCTGGACGCCAGCCTAGTGCTGCTGGCGGTTAAGGTCGCTCATCGAGTGGATATGAACGCCACCTCGTCCCCTTGGTCGCTGATGGTGCCGCCACAGGAACAGGCACGGGCTCATCAGGAACTCACCGCTTACTGGGCGGAAAACAGCAAGCCTCCGCCAGTGCGAACCCAAGTACCCACCGTGGACAGCGGCTGGCTGGGAGTCTTGGGGTTTCTCGCCGTCATTTGGGCGGTTCCCTCTCTGCAAGGTTTTGCAAACACCAGCATTGTCGAGGCCGGTGTGCTGCACAGTGAGGCGGTCAGTCAGGGCCAGTGGTGGCGGGCAGTTACCGCCCTGACACTCCACGGCGGTTTGCAACATATTCTCAGCAACAGTTTGTTCGGCAGCTTGTTCGGTTTTTTTGTTGCCCGATATTTAGGTTCCGGTGTGGGCTGGCTGACCATTCTTGGCTGCGCGACCCTAGCCAATCTACTCAACGCCTATGTGCATCCGGATGACTTTCGAGCTCTGGGTGCGTCCACAGCCAACTTCGCGGCTCTTGGATTGGCCCCGACCCTGCTCTGGCGAAAAGGCGCTTTCCGGGAACAAGACTGGCGACGCAATCTGGCGCCGATCTTTGCGGCGGTCACCATGCTGGTCTTTACCGGATTTGGCTCGGAACGGGTGGATGTTGGCGGTCATTTGGCAGGCTTTGCGTTCGGGGTTATTGCCGGGCTGCAGTTGTCTCGGGTGGACTTTGCGGCCATCTCCGTACAGCGTCAGCAACAAAGCGGCATTCTCGCCATTGCCTTTATTGTTCTGTGTTGGATTCTAGCCCTGTGAAATTCTGCCACCATTCATGAACAACCGGTTCAGCGACGGTTCAGACTTCGGCTCTTAGCATGATCGCACTGCTGCTAAAGGATTTGGGAATGGGTCACTATAAACTGCTGTTTTTGGCCGGCATGTCGCTGAGCATGGCCAACGTAACGCCGCAAACGTTGGCGGCAGCCTCCGCCGGTCCAGCGACATCACCGGCACTCACCAAGCAAACGCTACCGGAGCAAGCGGCCTCGGAGGCACCAGCACAACAACTTCAAGCTCTGGTGGCGCCGCTCATTCACTACCCGGATCACATGGTTAGCGCAGTGTTCGCCGCCAGCGCTAAGCCTGAGCAAGTTGCCTTAGCGGCTCGCTACCTAAACAGCCCCTCCAGCATTGAGGGCGACCCGAATTTCGACCAAGCCACCCTGACCCTCATGCAATATCCCGCCTTGGTGAACTATATGGCCGCCAATTTGGTGTGGGTAAGTGAGTTGGGTCAGATGCTCGCCGCCAACGAACACGGACAGCTTTGGGCGGCGCTGGCAAATGAACGTTTAATGCCGAAGGCGGCCCTTGAGCCAATCCATGTGGTTAGAACCAAGCAGTATGTTACTCACCGCAGCAGACCAATCCACACGTCGGCACGGCGCTCCGCTCACGCCTACAGCACGTTTACGCATCATGCAGACCGCCCTATCCGGCATTATCGGGTCAAACACAGCTATATCGCCCCGCCCAGACACCAGCGAATTTGGTGGGACACTATGTTCTACGACCCTCATTTTGCGCGACATGGGTCCCACCACCGGTTCAAACATTGGCAGTTCGGGGCGTCCTATGGGCACCCGCCCCGGCACTTTTCCCATCACCGGGGAGGCATCGACGATTTTCTGTTTCGTCATCAACGCGCACTGGAACGGCGCATTCACCGCCAACATCGTGCCCACGTTCATCGAGAACACAACCGACAGCACCGACAGGGGCGCCGACAAGAACGCCGAGGGCACCACGACGCCAATCTTCGACCAACACCCAAAAGGGAAGCACCCCGTGCTTGGATGTTTGCCGAAGGCCCATTGAGATAGGTCTTGCAACGGTGCGCCTTGGGGAAATATCTCAGGGCTTTGCCCCTGCAGCAAAGGCAGGCAGCCGGCGTTATCGGCTTGGCAACGGCCTCGCAACCCCAGACCAATCTAACCGCCGGCGATCGCATACCCACACAAAGGCAAACATCGCGCCTCCAGAAATGGGGCACCAATAGAAAAATGCGACATCATGAGTCGCTAGATAGGCCACAATGGCGCAGGCCAAACCAAAGCCCCACAGGATCAATCGAAAAGAGCCAATGCCGAAACGCGCCAACAAGATACTGGCGAAGATGGCACCGTAAATATAATTCGGCAGCTTAAAGGTGAGTTGCAACAGCCCTTGGGCCGAGTAGCTGGCGAAAAACATCGCCAGAGCAAAAAAGATCAACGCCCACAGCCCCATAAAAAGCCGGGAAACGCCCAAGTAATGCCGCTCACTTTGACCGGGACGCAAGGGCGCATAGATGTGATTCACCGTCAGATCAGACCCTTCTGCCAATGCCGAGTCTAGGGTTGAAATCGCTGCAGCAAAAATTGCCGCGACAAATAACCCCGATACGCCCGAAGGAAGTTCGGTGGCGATAAAGTAGGGAAAAATCCGGTCCGGTGCGTCCACCAACTGCGCGGCCAAACTCTCTGGCACACCGCGTTCGCCGTAAAACGCAAAAAGCGCCAGACCTACGCCCAAAATTAGTACGTGAACCACGTAGAAAAATGCCGCCGCATCGAAGGCTTTGCAGGCGTCGTTGACGCTGCGGCAGGCTTTGACACGCTGCCACGTGCCTTGGGTGCTCCCTTGCGCAATACTCAAACAAATGGCACCGATCACACCGGCCCAAATCGTGCTGCTTTTACTGATGTCGCTATCGAAGTCGAACAAAATCAGCTTTGCCTGAGCATCCAAGTCGGCCAAGGTGTCACTCAGCGGTTTGTTAATCTCACCCAGCAGATACAGCAAGGAAAACAGTGCTCCGGCGGCAAACAGCAGAAACAGTAAAAAGTCTGTCCAGATCACTGTTTTGATGCCCGCTAGGGCGCCCCAGAGCGCGCTGATACTGACGATGAACAAAGCGCAGCCGGCCAATCCCCAGCCACTAATCACATCGAGTACCAAGCTGGCAGTCAGCAGTTTGACCCCGGAATTTATGGTGTTCAGCAACAGCCCCAAGGTCATGGAGAAGGTTCCAGTTCTCGAATCAATGCGTGCGCCAATGTATTCGTAACTGGTGGCCAGATTTTGACTCTCGTAGAAAGGCCGGGCCAACACTCGAGCCACCACCACTTTGCCCAAGGCCAAGCCGAGGATGACCTGAAAATAGGTGAGGTTGCCCTCAGGCGCAAAGACTGCGGCCGGCACCGAAACAAAGGTCACTGCGCTCACCACGGTGGCGATGATGCTGGCCGACACCGCCCACCAAGGCATGGTTCCGTCTGCCTGAAAGAACCCCCGACGATCACGAATAGAACCGCTGAGTCGGTGACCGGCCCACGTCACTCCCAACATGACGACGGCGATCACTATCAGGTCAACAAGGCTCAGTCCGGTGCTCACGATTATTCGGGGACGAAGGCCGGGATAAACCGCCGAACAGCAATACGCCAGCCCTCATCAGTCAGCACGAATTCATCGTGGTATTCACCCATGGCGGTAAAACCAGCCACCGCAACCGGACCCGTATCCTTTGATGATCGCTGCTCCCCCACGAAAATCAGCGCATAACTGACGGCAGATGCCCGCTCGGCATCCTCAACGGCGACGCGAATATTGCTCATCATGTGTCGTGAGCGCTGGTTTGACGCCTGCGCGAAACGCGCCGCAAGGGCTTGGCGCCCGACAAAGGTTTCGCCGTTAACCGTTAGCACACCGTCACCGGTAAACAGGTTGGCAAAATCATCCCCGCGACGTTGGTCACGCAAACTGGCGTAGTCGAGGATCAATTGCTGGCAGGCGTTCCGGATAGCCGCTTCCGCCCGAGCTTGTGCGTCGGCAGCTGAAGCGGTTGGACTAATACACAGACCCAGCACCGTCAGCCAAACCGTGGTCAACGCCGCTAGGCTGAGTTGTCGAGACGGAAGGTCTGGGGCTTTGAGCTTGTTCGCCCGCGCCACGGCTATTGGTCAAGCCTAACGATGCGTGTGCCCACGTTGCCTCCAGACAGCAGATCCACGAACCCTTCCGGCGCGGCGGCTAAGCCCACCACTTCATCTTGCAGGCTGGTGAGGCGGCCGGACTCCAGCCAACCGTATATGTCCGCTCTGGCCCGAGCGTAATGTTCAGCAAAGTCGAAGAGCAAAAACCCCTGCATGGTAATGCGATTGTTCACCAGCAAGCCCGGAACACCCTTGGGGCCGGGTTCCGGCGTATCGGTGTCGTACTGGGACACCACCCCGCAGCAAGCGATACGTCCGCCCACGTTCATACGAAACAGCGCCGACCCTAGGATCATGCCGCCGGTATTATCGAAGTATACGTCTACGCCATCGGGGGTCGCTTCTTTCAGGCTTTGACGGTAGTTCGCATCTTTGTAATTCACCGTGCGGTCAAAACCCAGTTTTTCCGTGAGCAGCCGGCCCTTTTCATCACTGCCGCAGACGCCGACCACTTGGCATTCCTGAATTTTCGCCATTTGACCCACCATGTGGCCCACGGATCCGGCGGCAGCGGAGACCATGACCGTATTGCCTGCCTGAGGTTTGCCGACCTCGAGCAAACCAAAGTAGGCGGTTAGACCGTTCACCCCCATGGGTCCCAAATAGTGAATGGGGTCGTGGGCAGGATCGATGACCGTGACCAAATCCGCCTTAAGCGCCGCGTATTGCTGCCACCCGGTCGGCGCGGTCACCCGATCGCCAACAGCAATAGAATCTACATTGGAAGCAACCACCTCACCAACGCCGGTTCCATTCATTACCCGACCCGCCGCCGGCGCGCCGGCGTAGCTGGCGCTGCCCTGCAAACCGGCACGCGTTCCTGCAGTGATGGCAAAGGCAATGGTCTTGATCAACACCTGATCTGGCCCCAGCTCGGGCATCGGCCCGTGGACCAGACGGTAGTCATCGGCTTTGAGTTTGCCCGACGGCAGACGATCAATCAGAACTTGTTGGTTTTCCATGATTCCCCTTTCTCCTTCCTCGAATCAAATCGAATCAATAATAGCGACCTGACATTGTGCACTAATTTGGCAGACGTCATTTATCGGCTATTGGCTTCTTACCCTAGCCGCGCAGTCGCCGACTCATGGCGTCTATGTGTTCGGGACCAATACCGCAGCAACCGCCGATAATTGACGCCCCTTTGGCCTGCCAATCTTGGCTATAGCTCACGAACTCGGTCACCTCCATATCTCGACCACCCATGGACTTTTCGTTGTCTAATGTCCAACCCTCGGGGACATGGTAGCTGTTGGGATACGCACCAATGGGTTTATCGGTCAACGCCGACAGAGTCTCAATCGCCGCAGTAATGGCGCTGGGTGACGTGCAGTTAAACAATAGCGCATCCGGCCGATAGGCCTGCACCGCGGCCAACGCCTGCTCAAGAGACTCGCCGCTGCGCAGTCCGGCGCCCGGTGTTTCATGGAGCGTCCAAGCGACCCAAAGCGGCTTGTGAGGATCGACCACCCGGGCGGCCGAAGCCGCGTTTGCACCCTCGCGGGCACAGGACATGGTTTCGCACAAATATAAATCCACATGGGGACTGAGTACCCGCACCAGCTCTTGGTAGATTTCCCGAGACGGTTCATCCGCCGGCACTAAATCATGACGGTAACTCTCATCCAGTGGCGGTAAACACCCGGCCACTAACGCATTGCTGCCGGCAGCCTCCACCGCCTGACGAGCCAGCTTCGCGGCTGCCACGGTCAGCTCTTGATAGCTTTCTTCCATACCGGCCTTGGCAAGATAGCTTGGAATTGTCGAATAGGAGTTAGTGGTAATAATTTGGGCGCCAGCGTCGATGTACTCTTTGTGTACTTGAACCACCGCTTCAGGCGAATCCAGCAACGCGCGAGCAGACCAAAGCCCGGTTCTAGCGGTAATACCCCGTCGAATCAGCTCCGCCCCCATGCTGCCATCCAAAATCTGTAGTTCGTGGTTCACGTTTCATTCCTCACCAATGGTTTTACCCAACCCCCGGGCTGCCCGATCCGGGCGGCACAGGTTGCTTGGCCCTTTGTCGTGTGGGCGTCAATTTCGGTGCCCGTTTCGCCGTTGCAACTGTGTCGCTAGCGACCGGCCTTTGCCGGCGCGATACGCGCAAAAACGCGGTGACTTTTGCCAGCGCCGCAACTTACCAAGTTCCGGCAAAAACACCGAGCCTTTTTGACCAAGTCAGTGGTCAATCTCAGGTATGGTATGAATTAATTTCACTAGGGAGACGGTCCACGTGGCGCTGATCAGATACGTAACGGAAATGGGTATGGGGGCAGACGTCCACGGTCGGGACTATACAAAGGCGGCGAAACGAGCCGTGTCAGATGCTATCCGCCATTCCAGCCTGAATTTTTTTCGGGCACTGGGAAAGTCTCCTAATGACATGAAGATAACCGCAAGAATCGGCGCCGCAGAACCCGGCCAGATCGATAAAGCCGCCGTGGCCGCAGAACTGCCCTATGGCGAAGTGTCTGTTGAATGTGTTGTGGGCGGCCTCGATGTGCCTGCGGCTCAAGACCCGGGCAGCAACCAGCCGGGTAGCGACGCTATCGTCATCGCCAACGCCGCCATCATCGTCTGTTTTGAAGAATAACGACTAAGGGTGCTGAGCGGCATACGCCCGCTGGAACTGCCCCGATATTGGTCTGGGCATGAGCCGAAACAAAAAAACCCCAGCGACGTTACGCTGGGGGTTTTGAGAGCGTTTGCCTTTGTCGACTTACTTGCGAGTTACGCGAACTGGCAGCGAGGTATAACCTTTCACGAAAGAGGAGAACGTACGCTCCACTTCACCGACCACTTCAATCTTTTCAAAGCGCTCGAGAATCTCTTCCCAAAGCACCCGTAGCTGCATTTCCGCCAGGCGGTTACCCATACAGCGATGAATACCAAAACCGAAGGACAAGTGATTGCGGGCATTTTCACGGTCAATGATTAGATCTTCACCGCGTTCAAAAACGCTCTCGTCACGGTTACCGGAGACATACCACATAAGCAGTTGATCGCCGGCCTTGATGTTTTTGTCACCTATCACGCAATCGTTGTTTGCGGTGCGGCGCATGTAGGCCAGCGGCGTCTGCCAACGAATGATCTCAGCCACCATGTTGGGGATCAGCGAATGATCGTTCTTCAGCTTTTCAAACTCGCCCGGGAACTGATTCAGCGCCAACACGCCACCGGACATGGAATTACGCGTCGTGTCGTTGCCTCCAACGATCAACAGAATCAGGTTACCCAAAAACTCCAGCGGCTCCATATCCTTGGTGTCTTCGCCGTGAGCCAGCATAGAGACGAAGTCGCCGGTTGGGTTCTTTTTGCGCTCTTCCCAGATCTGGGTGAAGTACACCAGACACTCAATCAGCTCTTCACGGCGCTGCTCTTCGGTATCGATGACGCCGCCACCGGGAACCGCCGTGGCCACGTCGGACCAACGGGTGAGCTTGCTGCGCTCTTCGTAGGGAAAGTCGAACAATGTCGCCAACATGCGCGTGGTCAACTCAATAGATACCAGATCCACCCAGTTGAAGGTTTCGCCTTCCGGCAGCGAGTCCAGAACTTCGCAGGTACGCTCTCGAATCAAGGCCTCCATGGCCGCCAGATTTCGGGTAGATACCACTGGCGATACGGTTTTGCGCTGAACGTCGTGCTTGGGCTGGTCCATGGCAATGAATAGGCTGATATCCAGCGCACCTTCGGGCAGGGGCTGGTCAATCGGAAAGCCAATGGTGATGCCGTGGGCGCTGGAGAAATTCTTGTGGTCGGTGTCTACCGCTTTGATTTCTTCGTAGCGAGTAAGGGACCAATACCGGCCTGCAACTTCGGTTTCGTTGAAATGCACCGGATCTTCGCGGCGCAGACGCTCGAAATACTCCAGCATGCGGTTTTCGCTGAACAGCCGGTTCCACACCGGGTTGATGTCTTCCAAGGGCATATCCGCTGCTGCTGGGATAGGTCCTTTTTTCTTATCTAACTCGGATCCAGGACGCACAAACTCAGGCGTTGGAGAGGTATCGATAGCTTCGCTCATTGTGTTGCCTCCTTTTACTTCGGTTTCTGAACCTAAATGTAACCCAGTTTTCTCGGTGGTGCGATGGCTCGGGTACAGTCACCGCCGTCTTGATCACGTTTCAAAACGAAAAAAGCGGGCCCAAGGCCCGCTTAAATCTTGATTACTCTTCTCGCTTTACGGGCTGGAGATCCACACTATCAAAGTGTTAACCGAGCACTCAGAGAGTAGTAGCGACCATATACATCGTAGTTGCTTGGGAAGGTGTTACCTGAATTAGACGACGTATCGCCAGCTTCGTTGCCCAATATAGGCGGCTCTTTATCAAGCAAGTTCTTTACGCCGAAACTCACTTTCACGCGCTCTTGCCAAAGTCTGTAATCCAAATTCAGATCAAAGTAGTCGTAGCTGTCTATCGAGCGAAAAGCCTGGAAGACGTTATCGCGCTCTGGAATCTCAATATCAACGCTGTCGGTATGACGCCACAGCAACGATGCGGTGAGATCATTCCAATCCCATGTTGTGCGCTGCGTCCAAGACAAGTCAGAAATAGGATCGCAGCTCGTGCCAAAGAAGCCCCTACAGTCTATAACCGGCGTGAGGGAGTCGCTCCTCCTCTCCTGCGTTAGGTACTTATTGACCGAGCCAGAGAATTGCAAGGTACCGTAGTCTTCTAAATCAAAACCAAATCTGAAGTTAAGTTCCAAACCTTCAGCCTGCTCGTAGTCTAGATTCGTCGTGAAGAGCCTTACTCCAGATGCTGGGCTGGTCAAATCACCATCGACCCGGACGATATTGCTACACGCTGACGCCAAACCAGCCACGTAGCATTGGTCAAGCACCTGTTGAGCCGAAAACTCCCCTATCACATCGTCAATATCAATGTCGTAATAATCCAGTGCAATACTGACGTTTTGCACCCCTTCGAATTCTGGCGACCACACAAAACCAACCGTAAAAGTATCCGCTGTTTCAGCATCAGGCGGATTCGTCAAGTCGCTGCCCTCAAGTATGTTTATTTGACCAGAGACAATGTCTTGAAGCACACCCACCTGAGCTGCCAACATTCCAGTTGAAATGCAAAGGTCTCGCAAGCGAGTATCGATATTCGCTGCATTCGCAACAGAACAAGGATCCAGCGTAGCGTTATCTAGCCCCGTAGTTATTGGCGAGAAGAGCTCTTGAATATTCGGAGCCCGTGTCGCCTCCTGCTGCATAACCCGAACCAAAAACTGTTCATTGACTGACCAGTTCAACCCCGCCTTCCAGGTGTTAGCAGAACCGACGGTGGAATAATCCGAAGCGCGATAGCCAAATTCGAAGTTCAACGATTCAACAAAGTCCACACCTTCAACCAAGGGTAGATAGCCCTCCAAGAAGAATTCGTCCACCTTGTAGCCCCCGCTAATCGGTAACAGGTTACCGCCAGCACCACCTTGGCAACTGGCCGGGGCCAACTTCAAACATTCATCTGGTATCAGAGCACCATTCTCGGTACGTGTTTCAAATCCTAGGCTTAGGTCAAGAGGGGAATCTGCTGAAGGTAGTTGAGCAGCCTCAACGGGGCCGGCAAACACCACTTGTCCTATCCACTGATCGTATTGCTGTTGTTGCAGGGCGATGGCGCGGGCATACCCGGCTGCCTCCGGCGTAATGGTGCCAAACCCACCAAAAAGGTCGATAGGCACGCAGGTAGAGTCGCCATTGGCGCAGGTCTTGCCGTCCACAGAATCTAACGCGGCTTGAATATTAGTTAAATTCGTATAGCCGTCACGAACTGTTACTCGGTTAGATTCACCGTATTGAAAAGAAACGTCGTAAGTCCAATCTGCCGCCAAATCGCCCCGCGCACCAACCAAGAAGGAAAAATTATCCGTATCATAGCTTTCGCTTCGAGGACCGAGTTCTACCGTGCGGCGTCTCAGTTGAAATTTCAGGTAATCGTCAACGTCAACCACACCATTCCCGTTTACGTCATTCCAGTTGTCGCCCTGCCCACCGGCGGTAAGGGTGCCCAGCCCAACGGCGTTATTGGCGAAAGAGATGATCTCGTTTCGCGCCGATTCGGAGAAAAAGGGGTTGGCTAAGGGCACATTAAAACGCGCACCAAACGTACCTGACGGAGCAATCTGCTGCCTTACGGTGGTATTGCCATAGCGCAGTGTTGAATAAACTGTAAGGTTATCGTTGACCTCAAAATCACCGGTCGCGAATAGATTGTATTTTTCTTGAGGCGTTCTGAAGTAGTTGTAGGGGTTATAATTAAAGACGCTGCACCCGCCCCTAGCTTTAAGACCTGTCCCCGTGTCACCCGTGAAAATAGTGCGGTCGTCTAAAAACTGACCCACATTATCGGCCCCAGCTATGTTCACACGAGTTGGAATTGCAGTAGTCGAGCCACCGGTGGCCGCAACATCTGGACCACCGCAGCCTGCCATCGGCGTAGTCACCCCGGTACCGGCTAAAAATTCATCCAGACCTGCGCCGTCTGCAGTTTGAATACCAACAGTGCCAATGGGCCGCTGTCCGAGCAGAAGCGGCTTTCGGTCAGCCCAGCTAACGTTCAAGGCCACATGACCGCGATCGCCTTCAAATTGGGATCCAAGTGTAAGAGAAACACTGTCCGTCTCAGCGTCACTTTCTGCAGATCTCGACGTATTGACCAGCAGGTCGACGCCTTCGAAATTGTTTTTGAGAACAATATTAACCGCACCCGCTATCGCGTCTGATCCATAAACCGCAGAGGCGCCACCGGTGATGATGTCAACTCTTTCAATAAGCGCCGTGGGAATGTTCGCAGTGTCTACCCGACCACGGAAATTAGCAGGTGTCATTCTTCGACCGTTTAACAGAATCAGATTGCGCTCAGGACCCAAACCACGTATGTCCACGGTACCAATACCATCGGTCCCGTTATTAACGTTTTCGTTATCACCGGGAATTGTTGATGGTAAATTCCGAAGGATGCGTTCCAGATCCACTTCTTGCTGTAGCTCAATTTCCGCCGCATCTATGGTCACGATCGGACTTGAGGACGTCAGCCCGGGTCGTTTAATTCGTGAACCCGTGACGACTACTTCCTCTATGGCCTGTTCGCTGTCTTGGGCGACAGCAATGTTAGTAACACCAAAGACGGATCCAATTAGAACACACAGACCGACCAGCGCAGCGTTAAGCGGTTGCTGGTTGCTGGTTGCCGTCGTATCGCAGACCAAATAAGTCATGCGTTAAACGCTTCACGTTTTTCATTACTCTCTCCTATATGTGAGAGACCTCAACGCTGGGTTGTAGAAAACCGCAACAAACCAAACCACCCGAGGCGTTCGACGATTCGCAAATGTCCCGACCGTGCTTTGCTAAGCAAAGCGCCAGCACCGTCACGTAAAATCCAAGCCCAAAGAGTGGCGTTAAGACTCTCGTACCGAAAAAATTCGGCAACCCTTATCGGGTCGCCGTAACGGCCTGAAGGTCTTTCAATTGCAATGTCTTTCCCAGCTCGAACTTACGAACGGTAGCCTGCAGCGAATGAACGCGGGCTTTGGCAAGCCCTGTGGGCTGGCGGCACGATAGAGCCGCCATACGAGACTAAAGATTGTTGGGCAGCGCGGGCGAAGCGACGATCAGATAGCCTGAAGTTCCTGAAGCAGGTCACGCGGCGTATCGCTGGGCAGCGAAATCACATCCACAGCCCCAGCAAAGCGCTGCTGGATCTGATCTTTGATTTGGTCGTAGCGTCCGGTAACGCAAAATTCATGGACCACATCGTCAGACACGGCTTGGGTCATATCATCCCATTGGCCCTTTTTCGACATGTCGTTGAGCTTGTGGCCCAGATCTTCCCAGCCGTGCTGCTCAAAGACCGGCCAATAAGACGGCGTAGAGCCATAGAAGCCCACGCGCTTGCGCACCCATTCGAACATTTTATGCACCGCCTCGTCGTCGGCGCCGGTCGCGATGAATCCACCGCCACTGATCTCGAAATCCGCCCGGGTGCGGCCGGAGTTTTCTAGGCCCTTATCGAGCCGAGGCATAATGACTTCTTGCAGGTATTTGCCAGTGCAAAACACATGCAGCATCACACCGTCACATTCCTCTGCGGCGACCCTCATCATGGCGGGGCCTACCGCCGCGATCTGCACTTTGGGCACACCCTGCTCGCAAGGTTCCGGGGTGAAATTAGGCGTCATCAAACTGAATTGGTAGTGCTCACCCTGATAATTCAATGGTGTGCCATTAGCCCAACAATCCCAAATAGCGCGTAAGGCCTGAACGTACTCGCGCATCCGCGGGGCCGGAGCGGACCATGGCACACTGAAACGTCGCACGTTGTGGCCCTTCACCTGACTACCAATGCCCAGCGTAAAACGTCCCTTGCTGGCGCGCTGTATATCCCACGACATATTCGCCGCCACCATGGGACTGCGCGCAAAGGCAATGGCAATACTGGTGCGCAGCTCTAGGCTTGTCGTATTCGTCGCCGCTACCGCCAAGGGTAAAAAGGCATCCTGACGATTTTCCTGAGTGGAAACACCGCTAAAGCCCTGTGCCTCAATTGCCTTGGCCGCAGCACCGACCGCGTTTAAGTCGTGTGCCGGCAGGCCGGTATTAATTTTCATGGTCTACCCTCGCTGCAGCAGTTAGGCCTGTTGTTTTTCCCGTGCGCTTTTAAATCCCGGGCGCTCCATCAACATGTCCAGATAGCGTTTGCAGTTGGGCTTATAGCGGGCGTCCAACCCCAGGGAGACCCCAAGAAACAACGCATAACCCACCACGATATCGGCTATGGTGAATTTGTCCGCGCACAAAAATTCTTTGTCTTCCAGCGCCATCTCCACCGAGCGCAGACGCGACAGGTACCAGATGGAGTAATCCTCTACCACCTGTGGAATGCGACGCTCTTCCGGTTCGAGCCGGGTGTAGCGCAGCACCAAGGTCTGTGGAAACGTCAAGGTGGCGTCACTGCGATAAAGCCAGTTCAAATACTCGCCGTAAGCCGGATGGTCCTTGGGCACCCCGATCGAGGTGGGACCGTATTTGTCTTCCAAATACTGACAGATCCCGGAAGATTCGGTCATTACCAGATCCCCATCGGTAAATGTTGGCACTGTACCAAGAGGATTTAGTTCCAAGTATCCGGGATAGGTCGCCCGCGGCGGAAACTGCATGTTGATCAGTTCGTAATCCAAACCCATTTCTTCCAGCGCCCACAGCGGTCGCAAAGAGCGTGCATCAGCACAGTGATATAACTTCATTTTTGAACCTGCCATGTTGTTTTGTTGTTCTCGTTCTTTTGCGGGATCTTCGTTGGAACCTTCTCTTGGGTCTTCATGTCGACTCCTGCTCAGGCCGCCAACTCATCAAGCAACTGATTCATCAAGCAACTGACTCATCAAGTAATAAGGGAGCCAGCAAATTTCGGTGATAGGCCGCATCACCGAACTGATACTGACACCACAGGGCCCGGCGCAGGAACAGCTGGGCATCGCATTCGTAGGTGAATCCAAAGCCGCCGTGAAACTGCACCGCGCGGTCGCCGGCAAAAGCAAAGGCGTCACTGCCTTGCGCCTTGGCCATACGCAGGGCCCCCTCAATTTCTTCGGTATTGTTCTGAGCAATACAGGTGGCGGCGCGATACAAGTGCGACCGGCAAGCCTCCATGGACAACAGAATTTGCACCGTGGGGTGTTTCAATGACTGGTAGCTGCCAATGTACTGATCGAACTGCTTGCGGGTAGTCAGGTAATCGATAATCACGTGCAGAACACCGGACAGGCCGCCGGACATTTCCGCTGCGAGCAGCAGCAACGCCGCCTGTTCGATACCAGCAAAGTCTGCGCCCTCTAACACCTGATCTGCGGGCAGCGCTAGGCGGTCTAGCTCTAGGGTAAAGCTGCGGCGGGTTTCGTCGATCACCGTCTCTCTGACCAAGGCGCCTTCGGGCAGTTGATCTGCCTTCACCAGCACCAGCCGAGGTTGGCCGTCGATATTGGCAGAAACGATGATCACGCTAGCTTCCTTGGCATCCAGCACAAAGTTTTTCTTCGTGGTCAGAAGAACATTACTGCCCTGAATCTCGGCAAAGCTGCCAATTTCGTTGAGATTCCAGTTACCGTCTTCCTCCGTCAGCGCCAACGAGGCTGACGCGCCAGCGGCTATGGCAGGCAACCACTGTTCTTTTTGGGCTTCACTACCTGAGGCTATTAACGCTTGCGTTGCTACGGTCGTGGGCACAAAGGCCGAACCCATCAAATGACGTCCCATGCTTTCGACAATTGGCACCACGTCGGCCAGCGACAGGCCCAAACCACCATAGGCCTCTGGAATGGTGATACCCAGCCACCCAAGGTCCACCATTTCCTGCCAGATAGCCGGATCGACACTGGCCTGCTGATCGATTTGCGCACGCACGCGGTCCAGTGGAGAGTGTTTACGGCAGAAATCTACCGCGGTTTCCATGAGCATGGTTTGCTCTTCTGAAAAGTCTATGGTCGCCATATATGCGTCATTCCTTGTATTGCGATTTGCGCCGTTCATCTCAGTGGCGCTTGGTCTTGCAATTGCTTAGCCCTTGGGCAGCCCGAGCACACGCTCGCCGATAATGTTGTGCTGTATTTGACTGGTGCCGCCGCCAATGGTCCCCGAAAAGGCGTTTAGATAAGAACGCTGCCACATGCCGCCATCGACGGCCTCAGGGCTGACATAACGAGCACCGTTCGCACCCTGCAGTGAAATCGCGAACTGGCACATTCGTCGCTTGAGTTCAGAGGAGCGAAGCTTGCCGGACATAGAGATAGCCGTTGGCCAATCTGTCGCCAGCGCGGGCACCTTGTCCCGAGCCGCCATGTAGCTATTGCTTCGAGATTCGGTAATCAACTCCACCAGTTGCGCTCGAACGTGGGGGTCTTCGATAGCGGGTTTGCCATTGCGCTTGGCACGGCGAGCGAGTTCCACAATATCGTCAATACTCAGGTCCATCATGGCGAGACCACCGGCCTGACCGCCAGCGGCACCCCGCTCAAACATCAGGGTCGCCATCGCTACCTTCCAGCCCTCGCCTTCTTTACCCATCATGCAAGACGCAGGAATACGGGCGTCATTAAAAAACGTCTGACAAAACCCGTACTCGCCGGTGAGTTTTTTGATGGGCCGCGGTTCGATACCCTCAGCCTGCATCGGTGCTAGGAAGAAGCTCAAACCGGCGTATTTATTGGGTCCGTCTGTGGATGTGCGGGCAATCAAAATCATGTACTTCGCATACGAACCCAGACTGGTCCAAATCTTCGAGCCGTTGATTACGTATTCATCACCGTCTTTTACCGCCCTGCACTGGGCGCTGCCTAGGTCTGAGCCATGATCCGGCTCGGAAAACCCCTGACACCAAATGTCTTCGGCACTGAGAATTCCCTTTATGTACTTACTTTTTTCTTCCTCGCTGCCCATGGCCAAGATCAATGGCCCGGCCCAGTTCAGACCGATGGTGTTGGGCAAAAACGGCACCCGATGCTTGGCCATGGCCTTGGTCGCAATATCTTGGAACACCTGATCCATGCCCAAACCGCCGTATTCCTTGGGCCAAGACATGCCTACATAGCCGTTTTCATAGACCTTGTTTTGCCAGTCGCGCAAAAACTCAAATTGTTGATCGGTGCCAACTTCCATAAAGGTCTCGGGCAGAATAAATCCGGGATTGGCCGGCTTGTTTTCGGCGAACCACCGATCCGCCTGCTCTTCAAATTCGGCGATTTCCGCTTGTGTGGTGCTCATTTTCGATCCTCTTTAATGTCGTTGTCTTTGTCCGTCACGCCGCTAGGTCGGTTGGGAACCGCGCAACGCCAGCAGGGGCGCAACCAGCTCGATCCATTTAGCCACGTAATTCAATGTTTGTTCCGGCGTGACCCCGTATTGTTCTTGAATCAATAAACCGCGCATAAAGCTGCGGGTCATATTCAGCAGCATAATCACTTGCGCATCACCCTCTTGCGCAGGAAGCCCAGCGTCGGCACTTTGATAAATATCCAAGGATTGCTGATCGAGGTTCTTGCCCCAAGCCAGCAGTTGGGCCGAAATTCTCAACTGTAGCTTACGGTCAGTGCGAGCTGCGATAAGCACCTCAAGCAAAGCCTGGTAAGCCGATGTATTGATGAGTCGCTGCCACGCGTTCATTAGCGCTTGGTCAACGCTGTCGTAGCGCTGGCTGGCGCTGGATACGGTTCGCATCAGCAGGTGCTCCAGCGTGGCGGCGATGAGTTCTTCCTTGGTAGGAAAGTGATACTGCACAGCGCCCTTGGAAAAACCGGCGTGTTTCGCCACGCCGGCAATGGTGGTTTCTGCATAACCTACCTTGGCAAGCAATGCGATGGTCGCTTGGCATATGCCTTGACGCGCTCGCGCGCTTTTGAGCTGCTGTAGTCCTTGTTCCGCTGCCACAGGTCTCCCCCTTGTTCCATCCGGAACGTTACCACAAAAAAACCTTACGGCCGGCTTTTTATTCTGCTAACTTTGGTCGTCGAGGAATCTTAGCGATGGAGAATTGGGGGAGTCAGAATGCCGATCTTGGATTCAAAACTGGACACAAGAGCCGAGGTTTTCCAGCAGAACAAATCGGATATGTTGGAAACGCTAGCGCAGCTACAACAGCTATATGACCAAGCCGCCGAAGGCGGTGGTGAAGAGGCTGTGGCGCGGATTCGTAAGCGCGGCAAGATGCCGATCCGCGAGCGTATTTCGCATGTACTGGATCGCGACTCGCCCTTTCTCGAAATCAGTCCCCTTGCCGCATGGCGTTCTTCCTACGACATAGGTTCGGGGTTTGTTGTCGGCATTGGCGTCATCGAGGGCGTTGAATGCGTGATTTTAGGTCACGACCCGTCAGTTCGGGCCGGGGCTTTCAATCCTTTCAACTCGAAGAAACTCATGCGCGGATTGGAAATCGCCAGAGAAAACCGCATGCCCTACGTCCAGTTCGTTGAAAGCGCCGGCGCGGATTTGCGCGGCGCCAGCGGTGACGGCCAAGGGGATCCAAACGCCGAAGCGGAAGCCGACCTGCAGCGCGAGATCGAACATTTCGCTGAATCTGGTCGGCTGTTTTACGAGATCTCCGAACTCTCGAAATTGCGCATCCCAACCGTATCTGTGATCTTTGGCGCAGCAACGGCGGGCGGCGCCTATCAGCCCGGCATGAGCGACTACAACATCATGGTGAAGAACCAAGCCATGGTATCGCTGGGCGGCCCACCGCTGGTCAAGATGGCCACCGGCGAAGACGCCGACGCGGAAAGTCTGGGCGGTGCAGACATGCATACTCAAATTTCTGGCTTGGGCGACTATTTAGCCCAAGACGAAATGGACGGCATTCGCATTTGTCGAGAGGTGGTGTCTCACCTGAATTGGCGCAAGCTTGGCCCGGAACCCAAGAGCGGCTTCAGCGAGCCAAGGCACAACCCGGAAGATTTGCTGGGCTTGGTATCCAAAGATCTGAAAAGCCCCTTGGATATTCGTGAAGTGATTATGCGTATCGTCGATGACTCGGCATTCGAAGAATTTAAACCCCTGTACGGGCCATCGGTGGTTTGCGGCTGGGCCTCGGTTCACGGCTACCCGGTGGGCATTTTGGGCAACAACGGCGCCCTGTTCTCGGAATCAGCGGAAAAAGCCGCCCAGTTCATCCAGCTGTGCAACCAAATCGATGTGCCCTTGCTGTTTCTGCACAACATTACCGGATTCATCGTGGGCACCGATTTTGAACAGGGCGGTATCACTAAGAACGGTTCAAAAATGGTCAATGCCGTGGCCAATTCCACGGTGCCACACATCACGGTAATTGTCGGGGCTTCGTATGGCGCGGGTAATTACGGTATGAGTGGCCGAGCCTTCGGCACTAAGTTCACCTACATCTGGCCTCATTCCAAAATTGCCGTAATGGGCCCGGCGGTAATGGCTGGCGTTATGACGATTGTCGGTAAGGGCGCAGCGACTCGCCGGGGTATTGAGTTCGACGAAGAGGCCGATGCTCAACGTGCGGCCTTTGCCGAGCACTGGGCCGAGGAGCGCTCCAAAGGACTGTATGCGACTTCCCGAGTTTCCGACGACGGCATGATTGATCCAAGGGATACCCGCAACGTCGTTGCTCTGTCCCTGTCTGCCTGTCACAACAACACCGTAAAAGGCACTAAGGAGTACGGCACATGGCGCATGTAATTACCCCCATTTCCCGTCTGCTGATAGCCAACCGCGGCGAAATTGCGCGACGGATCAACCGCACAGCTCAAGCCATGGGCATCAGCACCGTGGCCATTTACGCCGACGGCGACGCCAACGCGCCCTTTGTGCAAGAGGCTGATACCGCCATCGCCTTGAATGGCAAAACCACCGGGCAGACCTATCTGGATGTCGCCAAGGTGCTAGAAGCTGCCGAACGCAGTGGCGCTGACGCCATTCATCCGGGTTACGGATTTCTTTCAGAAAACCAAGCATTTGCTCAGGCAGTGATTGATGCCGGCGTGAAGTGGCTTGGCCCTTCGCCAGAAGTTATTGGCCTGATGGGTGACAAGCTGTCCGCCAAACGCCTGATGGACGAGGCCGGCGTCCCCACGCTACCCGGCATTGAAATCACTCAAGACACCGACATCGTTGCCGCCGCCAAGGATATTGGCTACCCGGTACTGGTCAAAGCCTCTGCCGGCGGCGGTGGCCGAGGCATGCGTGTAGTGGAGGCCGAGGGTGACTTACTGGACGCGGTAGAAAGCGCCAAACGTGAGGCTGGCGCCTCCTTCGGCGACGACACGGTATTCCTTGAAAAGTGGCTGGCCACCTCCCGCCACATCGAGATTCAAATTCTTGGCGATACCCACGGCAATCTGGTGCACTGCTATGAGCGCGAGTGCTCTATCCAGCGCCGCCACCAGAAAATCATCGAAGAAGCCCCGTCACCGGCCGTCGACGATGCCCTGCGTTCACGCATGGGCGACGCGGCTATCGCTGCGGCGCGAAAGTTAGGCTACGCCTCGGCCGGCACCGTAGAATTTCTGTTAGGCGACAACGACGACTTTTACTTTTTGGAAGTCAACGCGCGCCTGCAGGTAGAACATCCGGTTACCGAAGAAATTATTGGCCATGACTTGGTGCGGGAACAAATTCGGGTTGCTGAAGGTGAAACGCTGTCATTTCGCCAAGAGGATCTAGCCATCAATGGTCACGCCATTGAAGCCCGACTGTATGCGGAAAATCCGGCAAAGGGCTTTTTGCCATCACCGGGACCGATTTTGGTTTGGAAGCCGGCCACCGCCGGTGGTGCACGCTTTGACTCCGGCGTTGAAGCCGGCAGCGAAATCACCACGCAATTTGACCCTATGATCGCCAAGGTCATTGTCCACGCGCCGACCCGACGGGAAGCGGCAGGCCGTCTGGCTAGAGTGTTGGAGAGCACGGCCATCGCTGGCCTGAACACTAACCGGGATTTCTTGGTCACCACTCTACGCACGCCTGAGTATTTGGCGGGGGACACCACCACCGACTTTATCGACCGGGTGAAGCCGGCACTTAAACGTGAGGTTTCCCGACGGGAATGCCGGCAGACGGCCATAGCGGTGGCTATGGAGGCTCAAGCAGCGCGCCGAGCCCAAGCGCGGGTTTTGAGAACCCTGCCCAGCGGTTGGCGCAACTCCACCATGCCCATGGAGTCTGTGTCCTATGACATTGGCGATGAACAGGTAACGGTTGCCTATCAAAGCCAGCGGGACGGCACGTTCAAAGTCATCTGCGATGAACAGACCCACGCGGTCACCGTCCATCGTGCTGGGCACGGGTCCATTGATGTTGCCTTGGACGGTCAGCGCCTACAGTTCGACATCCAGCAGCAAGGCCTGCGCTGGCTGGTTCACGGGGACCACGGTGACCTCGTGCTGGTGGAAGCGCCCCGCTATCCCGACGCCAGCAGCGTGGACAGCGGCGGCGGCCTAACCGCGCCAATGCCCGGCTCGGTGCTGGCTACCGAGGTAAACGCCGGCGACAAGGTCGGTAAGGGCCAACTGTTAGTCATATTGGAAGCCATGAAAATGGAACACCGCATCGTCGCGCCACGAAATGGCGTCGTCGAGCAACTGCATGTGGCAGTGGGCGATCAGGTGGACAATGCGCAACTGCTGGTCACGCTAGCAGACGAGGATTAAAGGAACAAAAGATGAGCAGCAACGAAGCAACCCTGTACGAAATACGCAACGGAGCGGCCTGGATCACCCTCAATCGGCCAGAAAACCGCAATGCGCTGTCCGCCATTTTGGTGACGGAGCTTTACGATCATCTAACCAATGCCAATGCCGACGACGAGGTTCGCTCAATCGTTATCACCGGCAACGGTCCGGCGTTTTGCGCCGGAGCGGATCTTAAAAGCCCGCCGGGGCAACTTTCTGAGGGTGTTGGACGCGCCGTACCCTACGCCGACGTGCTCACCGCGATCATAGACAGCCCCAAACCGGTCATCGCAGCGGTCAACGGTGCTGCCTTTGCCGGCGGGCTGGGCTTGGTCGGGGCGGCGGACATTGTCGTCACCCGGACAGACGTGCAATTCAGCTTCAGCGAAGTTCGCATTGGGGTCATACCCGCAATTATCTCCGTGGTCTGCATGCCGAAGCTTGGCGTCCATCACGGTACGAAGCTGTTTCTCACCGGTGAGCGTTTTGACGGCCAACAAGCCGTTGATATGGGACTGGCCCATATCTGCGTGCCAGAGAACGAGTTGGTGAACACCGTTGAAGAGCAAATCGCCATGATCAACTTGGGCGGCCCTATCGCCGTACAGGAGTGCAAGAAACTGGCTCGCCGTGTGACCCAGCTATCCATCGAGGATGGGTTTAAAGAAACCGCTGAATGGAGCGCACGCATGTTCCGGTCTGACGAAGGAGCCGAGGGGATGGCGTCTTTCCGAGAAAAACGCAAACCCAACTGGGTAAAAGAATAAAGCAAGAGGAAACCGGACCACGCCGTCCGGCGAGGGGGATGAGATGAGTGACGTTATACGTATTGCCAACTGCAGCGGCTTTTATGGCGACCGCCTAGATGCTGCTCGCGAGATGGTCGAGGGTGGCCCAATTGATGTACTGACCGGCGATTATCTCGCCGAGCTGACCATGTCGATTTTGTACAGCCAGCAGCAGACCCGAGGTGAGGACATGGGCTATGTCGGCACGTTTCTCAAGCAGATCAAAGACGTGGCCGCGTTGTGCGCAGAGAAAAACATCAAAATCGTTAGCAATGCTGGGGGCTTAAACCCCAAAAGCATGGCAGCGGAGGTCGAGAAGATTCTGGCGGAACTTGGTGTGGATTTGAAATTTGCCTACATTGATGGCGACGATCTGCTACCGGAACTTGATGCTTTGCAGGCCGATGGAGAGGCTTTTACCAACTTAGACACCCAAGAAGACTTGGGCGAAACTCGGAAAAAAGCCCTCACCGCCAACGCCTATCTGGGAGGCTGGGGCATTAAGGAAGCCTTGGACCAAGGTGCTGATATTGTGATTTGCCCTAGGGTAACCGATGCGGCGGTGGTCATCGGCCCTGCGGCGTGGAAGTTCAATTGGCAACGCAACGATTACGACGCGCTGGCCGGCGCACTGGCAGCCGGCCATATCATCGAATGCGGCGCGCAATGCTGTGGTGGTAACTACGCCTTTTTTGAGGAGGTACCGAGCTTTCACAACGTGGGCTATCCCATCGCGGAAATCGAAGCCAACGGCAATTTCACCGTAACCAAACACCCGGGAACCGGAGGACTGATCTCAGAAGGCACAATCAAAGCCCAGCTTTTGTACGAGATTTCTACGCCTGCCTATTACAACCCGGACGTTATTGCCCACTTTGACACCATGACCATTGAACAAGCCGGTGAGGATCGGGTTTACGTCAGCGGGTGCCGGGGCAGCAGTCCGCCACCGACCCACAAAGTGTGTTTCAACACCCAAGGACCGTTCAAACAGTCCATGGAAGTATTGCTTACCGGGCTGGATATCGAGAAAAAAGCGGAACTGTACCTTGATGCGGTATTCCACAACCTAGGCGGACGCGAACAATTTGACGACGTTGACGTTGAACTAATCCGCAGCGACCACGAGGACCCAGACAGCAACGAGGTAGCTCACGCCGCCTTGCGTGTCACAATAACCGGCCAAGACCCGAGCAAGTTTGGGCGTATTTTCGCGGCGAAAACGACGGAATTAGGCCTTGCGGGCATTCCAGGCAACACCGGACGCGGGGCTGCTGGCTTTAACGGCGCGCCGGCAACAATTCATTGGCCGGCCTTAGTCGACAGCCAGCGCATTACGGAACGGGTTCATTTTGGCGGCAACACCACAGAGGTTCTGCCCACCCAGCGCCTTGGCTTGGACGAAATTTACTATCAGGAAGTGCCGGTAAACATCGCGCCTGCCCCATCGGGGCCTTTGCGAAAAGTACCCTTTGGCCGGTTATTTGGGACCCGCTCCGGCGACAAGGGCGGCAATGCCAACTGCGGTGTTTGGGCGCTAACCGATGAGGCCTACAGCTTTTTGTACGACTATCTGACCGTTGAGGAATTCAAACGGCTGGCGCCAGACTTTGGTAAGTACGAGGTTGAGCGCTACGATATGCCCAATTTGCGCGCCATGAACTTCTACATCAAAGGCGTTTTAGGCACCGGGGCTGCGTCCAATCATCGCATCGACAAACAAGCGAAGACGCTGGGTGAGTACCTGCGGGCGAAGTACATCGAAGTACCTGAATCCTTGGCCCGCGATATTGCCTGACCGTGGGCGCTTAGCTGAATCGCACCACCGCTGGCCAAAACATCACCAGCGGTGGGCGACGGCCGGCTAATCTGCCGACGCGGAGTCCGATTCAGACCCGAGAATCTGAGAAGCGATCACCAGCAAAAAGTTTGCGATAACAATGCCGGCGAGAAACACCGCAATATTATCGATGATGCCGTTCAAATACCCGCCAACGACCGGGATGGCGTCCAAGGTATCGGCAATCATCGGCATAGCCACAGCCGCTACTGTATAGGCGGTTCGGCTAGCCATATCAGACAATGGCCCCATAAAACCACTCAACAGGCCCAAGGCAACCAAAATCAGTGCCCACCATTGCAGTGCGACAAAAACCGCCACCACGGCTACCAGCAGCCCAAGAATTGCCAGAATTCGATTCATACTCATACATTTCCCCTCATGTGTTTAAACAATGCTCTGTCGCCTTTGACGCCAAAGAACCTTTGCGGCAGAAAACGTGTAAATCAAAAAACTTGCCAAACAAAAGATCTTTTCAAAGCAAAGAGCAATGGAAGCAAACCACACCACAGCGCCAAGGCAGAGCCGGTCGGCTAGGAAATTTGTTAGGGCTGTGAGGTAATGCACACTTTTGTTAAAGGCTGAGCAGGTCGCACGACCAACACAGGTGAACCAAGGCTGCAAACCGAGGGTGTTGCGGAGTATGGGCGCCCTGTTATAGCAGCACTGTTGATAGAGGCACTCTTTTGCACCCGCGATGAAAACGACCAACCAATACACAAGTAAATCTTTACGCTCGCTTATCCCGGCACTGTTTGTTTGGGGCTGCTTGCTGTTGAACCTACCCGCTTCGGCGCAGGCCCAAGACTGCGATGCACCCGAGGGCGCGGAACAATCCGTCTATTGGGGCGATCTGCATGTGCATACTGAACTATCCTTCGATGCCTACGCCTTTGGGTCAACCGCCTCTCCACGGGACGCTTACCGGTTCGCCAAGGGCCAGCCGCTCATGCTGGCAAACGGCACCGTCGCGCGCATTGATCGACCATTAGACTTTGCCGCAGTCACCGATCACGCCGCGACATTTGACGTGCTTTATCTGTGTACTGACCCCATGTACATCGACAACCACTATTGCCGCACGCTGCGGGAAGCCAGAGACAAACGAGACGGCAGAACCTTATTTAACGACTTTCTGCTGCCCATAGTTGGCGCCACCGAACCCGCGTCTGCGGCCATTTGCAGCGACGATGAATTTTCTTGCCCTGACGCCATGATTAATCAGTGGCAGCGCATTCAAAACGCTGCGAATGAGGCCAATCAGCCCTGTGAGTTCACCGCGCTCATCGGTTACGAATGGACTGCCTCGCCCGGCGGCCTGCACTGGCACCGCAATGTCATCTTTCGCAGCGACTCGGTACCCAATCAGCCCTTCGATTACGTCCGCTTCCCACAGGTATCGATGCTGTGGCAACAGTTGGATGCGCACTGCAAGAAAAGCGAAGGCTGTCAGGCCCTAACGATCCCCCACAACATTAACTGGGCGGACGGCGGCCCGACTTTTGACGTCGAACGCGAGGACAGCAGCATTCAAACGCTGCGCACGCGCTTTGAGCGGCTTGCTGAAATGCACCAAGAAAAGGGCAACAGCGAGTGCATGGCGGAAAAACCCAGCGCCGACGACGCTGACTGCGGCTTTGAACGGGTGGTAGAAAACGCAGCCAGAACCCGGTTAAGCGGACCATCCGATCTCACCCCGGAGCAAGCCTGGAAACAAGCTCGCTCCAGCTACTATCGGACCCTACTCAACCGCGGTCTTCAGACCTATCAAAGCCGGGACGATCGAAGCAATCCGCTGATGCTGGGCGCCATAGCGTCCACCGATAATCATTTTGGCCTTGCCGGTAGGGTCGCAGAAGCAGGCTATCGCGGCAGCATCGCGTCGCTGTTTTTAACCGACGAAGAAGTGCTGCAACGCACAGACTTTAATCCCGGCGGTTTGGTGGCGGTTTGGGCCCGTGAGAACACGCGAGAGGCTATTTTTGATGCCCTGCATAGCCGCCGAACCTACGCCACCAGCGGACCCAGAATCACCCTGCAATTTTCTGCCGGCAGCGCCGACGCCTGCCAAATCCACCCGAATATCGGCGGCGAGCATACCGCCATGGGTAGCACCCTTAAGGCCAACCAAGACGCCCCGCCGGTTTTCACCATTAGCGCGCAGATGGACAAAACACCTTTGGCACGCATCGAACTCATTAAGGGTGAACTGTGGGATGGCGAAATTCGAGAAACCGTCATCAGCTTACTACCCGACCCAATGGCCAGTAGCGGGCCACCGGGCAAAGCCGCCAGCAAGGGCAAGACCGGTGCCTGCGTGTCATGGACAGACTCGTCATTCAAACCTCAGGCCCCAGCCTATTGGTACGCTCGCATCACTGAGGAGCCGACACCACGCTGGAGCAAACTGCTGTGCGAATCTTCCAACAAGTGCGACGCGTACCCAGAAGCGGACAGGATGGTGACCGAACGGGCGTGGTCGTCACCCATTTGGTTGCTGCCGTAATCCGGGCTTGCTGACGGCTGCCGCCAGCCCACCTGAGCGCAATTCGGCGGTTCGCAGCAAAAGAAGAAGCAGCGAAAGAACCGCCGTTTTTCGGTAACGCCAACCCTCAAGCCGGCTTCTCGTCCTGCTCTGACGCCCAATTGTTTGACCTTGGCGTTTTTTGCTGTCATCACGGATCACAACACTCTATATTAAGTGCTTCCCTGTTTTGTCTGGTCAACGAAGGTTACATGCACTAAATGACTTATTGCCTTGCCATACAAATCAACGAAGGCTTGGTTTTTTGCTCCGACTCCCGCACCAACGCTGGCCCAGACCGAGTAAGCACCTACAGCAAAATGCACCGCTTCGATGTCGCCAACGAGCGCTCCTTGGTGCTGTTGACGGCTGGCAATCTCGCCACCAGCCAAGCGGTTCTGGCGCAACTTCACCGCGATTTAGCCGACGACAACGAAATGAACATAGCGAAAGCGCGCTATGTTTCCGAAGTCGCGGACTACATAGGCCAGATCAGTTCCGTGGAGCGAGCCAAGTACCAGAAGCTGGGTGGCCCCGATGCAGAAGGATTTGATGCCAGTGCAACGTTTATTCTCGGCGGCCAAATCAAGGGGACGCCATCGGAGCTTTATTTGATTTATCCTGAGGGCAACCACATCACGGCGTCCGAGCAACACCCCTACCTGCAAATTGGCGAAACCAAGTACGGTAAACCGATTCTTGATCGCATCATCCGCCACGAAACCTCGCCGGAAACCGCCTTGCGATGCGCGATTTTGTCCGTTGATTCCACCATGCGCTCCAACGCCACGGTGGGACCACCGCTGGAATGTCTGTTTTACCGCAATGACAGCCTCGAACCCTACGAGCTATACAGCACCTTGGAGGAGAGTCATCCCTACCTGATCGCGATCCGGCAGGATTGGGATAAAAGCATTCGCACAGCCGTGGAGCGTTTGCCCAGCTTTACCGCAGGTCTCGAAGAGACGCCATAACCCGGTGCACGAACTCCAGCTTCTCGACCACTCGCGGCCCAATCGCAAAGGGGTAAGCGTCTGCCCGTCCAACGCTGCGATTGAGTTCATTTAACATCACGCTAAGGTGCTGCCACGCGGAGACTCTGTCGGCAATTGTCGCATCCTCCGCCATATCGGGAATCAGATCGTGAGATTGCGCAGTTTCCAGCGCGTCAAAGATGTGCAGATAGTGTCCCCAGGTTTCTGCCCAGTCTTCCAGCGGATGAGCCGTGGCGTAGGCACTAATATGGGTTTCATTCCAGCGCGGAGCCGGACCCGTCTGGTAGTAAGTCTCCAGCGCGTTCGCATAGTCTGCGGCAGGATCACCAAACAGACATTCGAAATCCACGAGACACTGGGCATTGGCCTCAAGCAGTGACCAATAATAATGGCCGGATTCATGCCGAAAATGCCCCAGCAGAGTTCGATAAGGTTCGCGCATCTCTGCCTGCATGGCGGCTCGGGCGATATCGTCGGCTTCCAGCAAATTTAGCGTAACCACGCCTTGGCTAAAACCCGAAGTAACGAAGCTATCGGCAAAATGCTCCGGCTTGCTGCGAGCATCGTCAAGAAAATCAAACAGCAGTCCCGATTCTGGCTTCTCCCAACCACTGTGCAGCGGCAAACCCAGCTGCATTAGGGTAAAGAACAGCCGCTTTTTTGCTTGCTCAAGAGCGGTCCAATGTTTCAGATTGTCATCTAACCCGAGGTTTGGAATGGTGCGGTTGAATTGGCAGGCTGCGCACAGCGGATTATCGCCGTGGTCCGCTCGCACCCAGTTGCAGACCCCAAACTCCGGCTCGTTGCTGCAATACGCGCGATGATCGGCTTGATCCATGGGCACCATCTGCATGCGCGCCGGGTCAAAACCCACCGCCGTTTGGCAATTCAGACACCGGTGATTTTCAAAGAAAATCTCACCGCCGCAGCTACAGAAAAATCGTTTCACTGACCGTCGACCCGGAACCACGTGTCCTGAATCGCAACGTGCAGGTTATTGAGCTGTACCTGGAACTCATCAATAAACGGATGCAGTTCAGCCTGAGTCATCTCTTTTTTGTTCAGCCTGTTCAGTCGACGATTGAGACGACTCACCACTTTCAACGCCTCTTCGCTGCCGCTGAGTTTGGCTAACTCATTGCGAATTTCGCGGATGCAGAATTTCACTGAACGAGGGAAACCCGGCGCCAGAAATACGAAGTCGACTACCGCCGGCCGATCAACAATGGGGCCCACTTCCCGGCGGTAGGCACTTTCGGCAGAGAGACCTTGCAGCAGCGCGCCCCACAGCAGCGGGTCCACGGTGCTAAAGCGCTCGGAGCGTTCACCGATGTCGCCAGCGCCTACATCGATCATTCGGGTGGCCATGTCCGCGCACTCCAGCAGACGACCCAATTTCGTGAAGCTGTGGGCATGGTCTCGGGTGAGCGAGCTAAGCAGCAAACCGTTGATGGTTTGACACCGCGATATCACCTCGGCGAGGAAGGCATGACGATTACGACGCCCTACCGAATTCGACGCATTCTCTTGGGCGAATAGCGAAAGCTCGTTCACCAGTTCCCAGATTTCTTCTGGGAGGACGTCTCGTGTGGTGCGTACGTTTTCCCGAATCATCTTTACAGCATAAGGAATGCTGCAAGGAGCGTTAGCGTCGGCGACAAGAAGTTTGAGCACGTTCTGCTCGTTAACACTGCGAAAACGCTGCTCAAAATGGGGCTGGGCGTCCAAAATTTGCACCATGATGTACCAGCCGGGTTCGGCCCCCTTTGGAATATCCATGATCAGGTGGTTGTATGCACTGACGATACGCGCGGTATCCTCGGCGCGCTCGAGGTACCGCGACATCCAGTAAAGGCGCTCGGCCACTCGCGACAGCATGCTCATGACTTACTCTCGACTATCCAGGTGTCCTTACTGCCACCGCCTTGGGAAGAATTCACCACCAACGACCCTTCCTTCATAGCTACTCGGGTCAAGCCGCCGGGGGTCACCCACGCGTCCTTGCCCTGCAAGATAAACGGCCTCAGGTCCAGATGCCTCGGTGCGATGGCGCCGTCCACATAGGTCGGCGCCGTGGAAAGCGAGAGCGTCGGTTGGGCTATGTAATTGCGCGGATCCTTCTCAATCAGCTTGGCAAATTTTTTGTGCGTTTGCGCGCTACTGTGCGGCCCCACCATGATGCCGTAACCACCGGACTCATTCGCCGGCTTTACCACCAACTTATCCAAATTATCGAGCACGTATTCCCGATCCTTGTCGCGCATGCATAAATAGGTGGGTACGTTTTTAACCAGCGGCTTTTCTTTCAAGTAGTACTGAATCATTTGCGGCACAAAGGCGTAAATCACTTTGTCATCGGCCACACCCGCTCCGGGCGCGTTAGCAATAGCCACCCGCCCTGCCCGCCAAGAGCGAATGAGGCCGGGTACGCCCAACACCGAGTCAGCCCGAAAAGCCTCCGGATCCATGAAATCTTCGTTAATCCGCCGGTAGATCACATCGACTCGAGCCGGACCGTCCACTGTGCGCATGTATACACAGTCGTCATCACCCACAAATAGGTCAACACCCTCCACCAGTTCCGCCCCCATGCCTTGGGCTAGGTAGGCGTGCTCGAAATAGGCCGAGTTGTAAATACCGGGTGTGAGCACAACGATATTGGGACGCCGCCGAGGCCGTGGCGACAGCGCGGCTAAGGTTTCGTAAAGCTTCAGAGGATAATCGTCCACCGGCAGAATGCTGTAGTTTTCAAACAGCTCCGGGAGCACTCGCTTGGTGATCTCGCGGTTTTCGATCATGTAAGAGACGCCGGAAGGCACGCGCAGATTGTCTTCCAGTACAAAGAACTGGCCCAGATGGTCGCGTACCACGTCGCTGCCGCAAATGTGCGCCCAGACACCAAAACGAGGCGAGACGCCTGCGCACGAACTTAGGAAGTTGGACGACTCCAATACGATCTCAGCAGGCACCACGCCGTCCGCGAGAATTTTCTGTCCGTTATAAACATCGTCAATAAAGCAGTTGAGTGCCCGCATTCGTTGCAGCAGACCGCGGCTTAGCTGTGACCACTCTCGACCCGTAATCACCCGCGGAATGAAATCAAAGGGCCACGCTCGATCAATATTCGCGCCTTCAGAATAGACGGTAAACGAAATTCCCATTTCTCTTACGGCTAGCTCCGCTGCTCGCCGCCGCTCGGCAAGTTCTGGGCCAGACAAACTTTTTAGGAAGTTGATCGCACGGCTAGCAGCCAAACGGGGGTTGCCATTTGCGGTAATCGATTCATCGAAGAAGCCATCCGACTGGTAGTCTTTCCAGCTTGTGTCCATTGTGGTGTCGATCCTCAACCAAGGTTGCGTTTGGAGACCGTTGCAAAGTTCGACAGTGTCTGCCAGTCAACACCTGACGTTGATCCGGCACTGTCAGACAGCCGGTGCGGCAAAGCGAAAAGGAGAACCGAAGAGTCAAGAACCGTGAGCGGCTGTGGAGCGCAGGTCGATCTGCAAATGCCGCCGCAATGCTCTTGGCTATGCGGTGTTGCCGAACCGTTGAGCTATGTTAGCGCAACAGCGCTGGCTCAACCAGAGCGAAGTACCAGTGTTTTCACTGGTTTATCTGACAGCCCGAGAAAAACCTGCGCCAACGCCGTTAATGTTTGCTCCTAGCTTTGGCTTCAAAGACTGCAGCGACGACTCGCCCCTGCTGGTACGATCCGCCTTTTGCTGGAGATCCCTGTGAGCTACAACACTGTGAACTACGAGGTCACGGACGGCATTCTGACGCTGACGCTAAATCTGCCCGAGCAGTTAAACGCCTTCACCCTCGAGATGGCCCGAGAACTGGTGGACGCCTTCAATCGTGCCAGCGAGGACGATGCTGTGGGCGCGATCGTCGTCACCGGCGCCGGACGCGCATTTTGCGCAGGCATGGATTTATCCATCGAGGGCAATGTCTTTGGCCTAGACGAAAGTCAGCAACCAACTCTAGAAGACGTCGCCGAACGCGGCGAGGAAGAACACATCCTGCACGGCGTACGCGATGAGGGCGGCTTAGTTACGCTGGCGATCTATGAGTGCAAAAAGCCGGTCATCGCTGCGATCAATGGCCCGGCAATGGGCATCGGCGCGACGATGACCTGCGCCATGGATATTCGCTTAGTTTCTACCAAGGCCAAGGTCGGATTTGTGTTCAACAAAATTGGCATTACACCAGAGGCTTGCTCGAGCTGGTTTTTGCCTCGGGTGGTCGGGCTGTCTACGGCGCTGGAATGGTGTTACACAGCAGAGATCCTTGACGCCGACACCCTAGTGCAGGCGAGGTTCGCCAAAGCCGCCCACCAACCTGACGATTTGCTGCCCGCGGCCTACGCCATCGCGGAAAAAATTGTAAAACACAGCCCTGTAGCCATCGCGCTAACTCGACAGATGATGTACCGCAACTCGGCGCAAGAGCATCCTCGTGATGCTCACAACGTAGATTCGTTGTCCATTTTCTATGCCAGCCTCGGCAGCGGCAAAGAAGGCGTGCAATCGTTCTTGGAGAAACGCGAAGCGGTATTCAACGATTCAGCCCAAGAGATGCCGCCCTTTTATCCATGGTGGAAGTGAACCCTCGCTGCTCCGAAAACCTGCAATTTGGGCTTGCGCCGGACGGGTTCGCGCCTATGCGCGGGCATGGCAAGCGGCCTAATCGACCATCCCAGATGCCACCGCTGCTTAGCGACGCGCTGATGACCAATGCGGCGGTTAGGTGACTCATGGCGCTTACTCAGACCTGAGCAATCTGCCGAGAAAAAGACTTGAAATGACCCTTGGTCAGTTATTAAATGACCGAACGTCATTTAAGTAGCTATCGGAGACACTATTGAACGCACCACAGAAAACTCTCATCGACTCAGATATCGAACTGCAGATGCAGACCGCCCTGCAAGCCCAACGCGACAGCTACGTGGCTGAAGGTGAGGTATCCGCCGCGACAAGAATTGATCGAATCGATCGGGCGATCAATGTACTGGTGAAGCACTCCGAAGCGATCAGTGAAGCGATGAACGCCGACTTCGGCTGCCGGCCGAGAGAAATCAATTTGATGACCGATGTGACCGGCTCAATTGAGTGCCTCAAGCATTCCAAGAAACACCTGAAAACTTGGATGAAACCCGAGAAACGGCCCTCAATGTTTCCGCTGAATTTGCTGGGCGGACGCTCCTGTATCGAATATCAGCCAAAGGGTGTCGTTGGCGTGCTAGCCCCATGGAACTTCCCGTTAGGTATGGTTTTTGAGCCATTGGCTAACGTCCTAGCAGCAGGTAATCGGGCTATGATCAAGCCTTCCGAATTTACCCCAGCCACTTCTGCCCTTATCGCCGAAATGGTTGCCGAGGCCTTCGACCCAACTGAATTAACCGTTTTTGCCGGTGGCCCAGAAGTAGGACAGGCGTTCTCAGCATTACCCTTCGACCACATGATCTTTACCGGAGCAACCAGCATCGCTCGCCATATCATGACTGCGGCTGCGAAGAATCTGGTGCCTGTAACCCTAGAGCTGGGCGGCAAGTCTCCGGTGGTCGTATCTCGAAGTGCGAATCTGCAAGAAGCGATTGAGCGGATCATGGTTGGTAAAATGCTGAACGCCGGCCAGGTCTGCATCGCCCCGGACTACCTGATGGTTCCCGAAGAGAGTCTGGACGCGGTGGTCGAGCATGCGACGGCAATCGTGCACCAGATGTACCCAACCTTGCTCAACAACGATCAGTACACGGCCATGGTTAACGCACGCCACTATGACCGCATGCAGGAAAATCTGCAGGATGCCGAACAACGAGGCATCAAGACCGTGACCATCAATCCAGCCGGTGAGGATTTTACTGTCAATCCCAACCAAAAAGTCCCGCCCACATTAATCATCGATCCGGACGATGACGCCATCTGCATGCAGGACGAAATTTTTGGGCCCTTGCTACCCATCAAGACCTACAAGAATTTCGAGGACACCATCGGCTACATAAACGATCACCCGCGCCCATTGGCGGCCTATTTCTTTGGCGATGACAAGGCAGAGGAAAAACGCTTTCTCACAGGCACAACCTCCGGCGGCGTTTCCATCAATGACGTGATGTTCCATATGCTGCAAAAAGATCTGCCTTTCGGCGGTGTTGGTCCAAGCGGCATGGGGGCGTACCACGGCCTCGAAGGCTTCAAGACCTTCAGCCATGCCAAAGGCGTTTATCGTCAGCCCAAACGCATTCCGGTGGCCAAGCTGGCCGGATTTATGCCTCCTTACGGACCGGCATCAGAAAAAAATATTCAGCAGAAAGTTAAGAAATGAGCCATTCGTTAAAACGCGCGCGAACTCAAGATCAGAAGCACTTTCGCCGCCAACAGATATTGGAAGCGGCGGAACAGCACTTTCACGACGTCGGGTACGAAGCATTCTCGATGGCGAGCCTTGCTAAGATGGCAGGCGTGGTGAAAGGCACGCTCTATCTCTATTTCAAGACCCGAGAAGAGGTGTTTTTAACGCTATACAACCGGAGTCTGTCGCGCTACAGCGAAACATTTCTCGGCAGCTGCCAGCATGACATGACGGATCATGACTATGTCCGCACCCTCTACACCACAGCCATGGACGACGCTCATTTCGTCCCGCTACTCACGCGACTGGAGCATGTGATTGAGCACAACGTTTCCATCGAGAGTCTGATCGCATCGAAAAGGCACTTTATTGACCGATTGGACCATCTGGCGAAAGCCGCCGCACCCATTCTCAACTTAACGCCTGAACAGTCCTTGGAGATGGTGAAGACCTTGGGCGTTCTATTGGTGGGTGCCGCCAGAACTGACCAAGGCCCTTCATTGCAGGGAGAGGACATTCCGCAGGATGTGCAGGCGCTGATGGACAGCTTCTCATCCGAACGCCTGTTCATTAAGAACGCCTGTCGCATTATCGAAGGAATCCGGGCAGGTAACGGCTAGACACCCAACGAATCAGGCATACCGCCAAAAACTCAGTTAAAGGAATACCACAATGACACTGAACCGACAGTGGCTACTGGCCGCAAGACCCCATGGCATGGTCGGCCCGCAAAACTTCGAATACGCCGAAACAGCAATACCGACGGTGGCGAGCGGGCAGATTCTGGTTAAGAACCTATTTCTGTCCTTCGATCCCACCCAGCGTAACTGGATGGTTGACCGCCCCGGATATTTACCGCCAGTGGCCCTTGGGGAAGTCATGCGCGCGGGTTCTGTCGCCCAAGTCGTAGAGTCCAGACACCCTGACTTTGCTGCCGGCGAACTTGTGCAAACCACCGGATGCTGGCAGGACTATGCCGTCGTTGAACCTGGCAAAGGCCCAACGGGTATTAATAAGTTACCTCCAGGGGTCTCACCGGAAATGATGCTTTCCATCTTGGGCATTACCGGAACCACAGCCTATTTTGGCCTGTTGGACCATGGCCAGCCAAAGCCCGGTGAAACCGTGCTGGTATCCGGCGCCGCCGGTGCCACGGGATCGGTGGCAGGTCAGATCGCCAAGCTCAAGGGCTGTCGCGTTGTGGGCATTGCCGGCGGTCCGGAGAAATGCGCTTGGCTCAAAGATGAGGCCGGATTTAATGCTGTCATCGACTACAAAAACGAAAACGTCAGCGAGCAAATCGCCACGCACTGCCCGGATAAATGGGATGTGTTTTTTGATAACGTCGGCGGCTCGATCTTAGAGGCCGCCCTCAATCACTTGAACCTTTATTCTCGTGTTGTCATGTGCGGCGGGATCGCCAACTACAACAATATCGAGCCCGCACCCGGTCCCAACAATCTGATGAATCTGGTAACCAATCGCGGTCGTATGCAGGGTTTTATCATTCTGGACTACTTACCCCGCGTCATGGAGGCCATCGAAGCCCTCATGGGGTGGGTGGCTGCCGGGGATATCGTCTATCAAGTTGATGTGCAGGAAGGTTTTGAGAACATTCCAAGCACCTTGCAGCGACTCTATACGGGCGAAAACGTGGGCAAGCAACTGCTAAAGATAGCCGATCCGGAATAGCCTGCGGCTTACCTGCTTAGGAAAAGTCGCGATCACCTCCTACCAGTGCCAAGTAAAGGTGACGCGACCACTCCTGGGTTCCAGCGGGTGAAAATGCACATCGTCGACGCCGCCAGCCCTTTCGTCAGACAACCTTGAGCGATAGAAATAAGCAATGTCATCGTCTTCGCTGTCCAAAAGATTAAAGACGTCTAACCGCCACTCGGCGGCGCCCCGCCGATAGGTCAGACCCATGTTCACCAGCGCAGACGCATCGGAGCGAACAGAGTTGTCCTCCACCAGCGGCGCCTCGCCCAGCCAGCGAATACGAAGGCTGCTCGAGAATCCACTCTGCCAAACCGCGTTCATGCCCAACGAAAATGTGGATTCTACGGCACCGGGTATTTCGCGCCCGCCCCCTTGATCCTGCTTGAACCGAGAGTCTGTCACCGTATACGCGGCATTAAGGGTCAATCTGTCCGTGGCCTGCCAGAACAAAGCGCCCTCAAAACCCAGCCGTTCACTGCTATCGTTGACTTCAGTAGCGCCCGCATCGCCCACAAAGACGAGCTCAGATTCTAGTGCCAGCCGGAACGCTGTCAGCGTGGCGTTAAAATGAGCCCCGTCCTCATAACGCAGCCCCAACTCCACTCCATCCGACGGGACAAGAACAGGCACGTTCTCGACCGGATCGCCGCTAGCCGGGTCTAGCGTAATCGTTGCACCACGCACATCGTTGGAATGAAAACCACGGCCGTAGTTGAAATAGGCTTCGACCTTATCGGTCAAACGCCAGGCCAGCGTCGCTTTCGGGCTCACTATGGTGTCGTCACCACCGCCGGAATTAACCCGTTGACGCGCACGAACATCCCAGTCGTACCAATCAAGGCGGGTGCCGAACACCGCCCGCAGACGCTCCGACACCTGCCATTGGGCTTCCCCCCACGCTGCGACTGAAAGTTCTTCCACCCGATCATCACGGACCGTATTTGTTCGGACCCGGCTATTGGTGTCAAAAAGCCCCACTTCTTTAATGTCGTCGAGGCGAAGATCTGCCCCCCAACGCAGCGCAACTGCGTTAAAGAAATCTGGCTCAGCGACGCCACCGGTCAAGTTGATGCCATAGATGCGTCGCTGGTCGCGCTGCTCAAACTCATCACCCAGATCGGGATCGTCCAGAAAATAAGTGAAATTCGAGTACAGCGTGAAGTCGTAGTCAATGGCATAAGCCGCTACCGCCCAGCGACCGAAGTCAAGCCTAGCCGTGAGTGCGTAGCGCGATGTATCGCCGCCAAGATCCGGGTCTAGGTTACCGCGGGCGCTAATCAATCGGGAACGAACCGCGCGCTCAGGTATCTGATCTGTGGAGTTCCACTGGCTGTCATAGCCCTGCAACGTAACCCGCAGCTCAGCATCTCCTAGCCGGCCCGTGTATCCGCCGAATAACTTCCGTTGCTCAAGGTCTTCATCTAGCTGCCACGGCCCTTCATAGCGAGTCATGTCCAAGGCACCGGTTACAGCGCCCATGCTGAAATCTGTCGACCCTGCGGCTAGCGTTCGGTAGTAGGCGTACCCCCCTAACGTCTGCGACAGCAGATTTTCGTCAAGTTGATCGTAGAGTTTGAAATCCACGCTGGCCGCAGATGAAAAGTCCCCAACGCGCACAGAATAAGGACCACGTTGGTAACGGGTAACCTGAACCAGCTCTGGAATCAGGAAGTTCAGATCAAGATAACCCTGTCCGTGACCGTGACTACGCATGTTAATGGGCACACCTTCCACAGACACAGCAAAATCTGTTCCGTGGTCCAGATTAAATCCACGGATGAAATACTGATTAGCCTTTCCTGTGCCGGCATGCTGAGTTGCAACCATACCCGGCACCGCCTCGACCAGTTCGCCGACCCGGTGCATTGGTTGAAGCCGAATGTCGTCGTAGCCCACCAGACCTTCGGACGCCGAATTTGCCAGTCCTAGCTGAGCATCAGCGCGCCCGTAGACGACGATTTCTTCAATGTAATCAGAGCCAGCGCCACGTTCCTGTGCGTGAGTTGGCCCTGCAATACCCAGCGACAAACTGGCGGTTAGGACGAGTGCAGCGGGTAAAGCGTTATCCTGCATAGACTTTCACAACTTAGGCCAATATAAAAAACTTTGAGATCGCCAAGCGTGAATCGTTACCGAACTGTGGATTGGCCAGCTTCATATTCTGTCTTAAGGGCTGTACTGCCAACATCTAATGCCGCACCGAAGAAAGTGCCTGAATCAAATGTCGGCCCAGTATGGGTCCCTCGCCAATTCATCGGGCGCGCAGACCGTCCTTCTGCATTCGCCACAGCAGCACATCGAGGCGATCCTGACCAAAGAACGGCTCACTTTGATAGACGCATGTCGGCACACCCCAATGACCCGAGCGATCGTGGTCGGCCTGGTTCGTTTGGATCACCGACTCCAACCGGTCAGACTCAGCTACTACGCGCTGATCCATCTCCGCAAGATTGAGACCTGCTCTGTGGGTCACGTCTGCCAATAGTTCGCCCTGATCCCATCCTTTGGTTCCGCCCCAGATCAGCGACGACACTTCATCAGCGAACTCAATACCGCGCCCCATTTCCTCCGCCAAAACGCCAAGCTTGGTAAGCCGGTAAATATAAGGTTGCTCCGCACCGGTCTGGCGCCTGCCATTCTGATCGACCAGCTGTACGACGGGATCCGGCCTCGCTGGCGCAAAGGGCAGATCCAAAAACTCAGCGACGCGGAGCACGTCGATGGCGAAGTAGGAAAACCACTGCGATTGCACCTGATCGAAGAATTCCGGCATGCGTACAGCTATTGGATACACTGCTCGAAAATTCACTTGAAGGTCGTACTGCTCCTGCCAGTTGCGCAAGCGTTTCGTGGCTAGGTAGGACCACGGACTGCGAAACGACCAGAACACATCAATTTCCGTTGGTTTACTCACTTTTTCTTCTCCTCGGCTCAGGTGCCACTACTAATTCAGCCAAATCGGCGATGACCACGCGCGTTCCAGTATAACTGCTTGGAGATTGTCGCGTGGTGCGACTCCGGCGCGCAGCGCGTCCCAAGTGGACCAACGGCAGGTGGGGTTTTCAAGAACTCGTGCGTAATAAAAGGCTCTTTGACCGTAATCGTACTCTGGGTCCTGCCACAGGGCCTTCAGCTCGCCGGCCCCTCGATCAGCGGAAATCGCACAATCCGCAAGGTTCACCTTGGCGCCATTGTCCGGGCAACGATGGGTTTTCGGGTCAACGGCCAATCCGTCTGAGCAGGCAACGTCAAACACACGCTCGTGGGTTTCACCGTCCTCGTACCAGCCTTTTATAATCTGCACCCGCTGCAGCGGCGCCGACTGCGCATCCCTTGCGGCCCAGACGATGAACGACGGCACCTTATTGGGTTGCCTGACGAGGTCGCCGCCCATAGCGACGCCACCGCCGTAAGCGCGGGACATGCCATCTGCTGATTCCAGCATAGTGCTGTCGAGATCATGACCGGCGAAGAAGCGTACTTGTATCCGCGGCCCTGAGGTTGCGAAGGTTTCCTTGCGGCGGAAGGCGTCATAAATGGCTTCACGGGTATTTTGCTCAGCCCACACGGCGGCCAAACCCGAGGCTCCATAAACAGATGAGCTGCGATGCAGATAACGTCTGCCGTCGGACGCGACATAAAAAGACGATGGGGCAGCCGTCGCTAGACCAAGGGTATCCACCTCGTCGTCAGAGATAGGGACCGAACCGCGAAGCGCGGCAGTTGAGTCAAGCAAACCCACTTTCGCGAAGTAATTCGTTTCATCATAGGAACCTGCCCCGGTGTGGGTATCAGAAGAACCGATAAAGCCGTATTGAAATGGATTACCAAGCCCGTTCGCTTCCAGCGCCAGCCCTTTTTTCATCGCGTCCCGCACATAGCCACCGGAAGGCTGGGCGATTCTCAAAGGCCCACCACCGGCGATGTACGGATCGATCTCAAAGCCTGCCCATTCATCCGTCATGGAAAGCGCAGGGTGGGTCTCTGAGGTTCCTTTTACCTGAGTGATCTCAACCAGCGGTTCGTTACGAATGCGTTTTTCGTTGTGATCCAAGGTCATCGGATCGCCCGCCCATGTCGCCAACTCAAACATCTGACCGTTCGACTTATTAGAATTGTGAGGAATCGCCAGACTCTCGACACCCGCGTCTCGTAAACCGTCCATCCAGTTCCAAAGATCCTCGGGATCCAGCGACATCGTTCGATCGAAAGGGATCGCCGGTAAATTATCGGTACCGCGAAAGATCACATTCCTGTGCATGCTGCCACCATCCTGCCGGGTGCTTGAGAATTCGTAGGCGGCAAAAGTGGTGAAGCTTCCCGGTTTATAGTGTCTGTCGGCTGCAGCAATCTCATCAGCCCAAGTCGTGCGCATAATGCTCGCAACTTCCGCTCTCAGGGACTGCGAGCCAGTCATCGCCTTTCTGAAATCTCTGATCCACGAGCGAAAGTTCCGCATTGGGATGCTCTCAAGATCCAGATTCTCCGCGGCGTTCAAGTTGTGAATCGACTCCATAGCCGGATAAGCGGAAATCTTTGTTGCGGTGTTGGCCCCAGCTCGTACTACGCCGAGGTAAAAACCGTGGTCTGTTATCGCATAAAAATCCAGAGGCCGGTCAAGCTTCATATCAAAGCCCCCCGGATGCGTGATCGTCTCGCCCTGCGCGTAACGGTAAGCGTCGTCGGGAGTGGCTAGCGTGCCAAACTGAAAAGCATCCATGGAGTACGTGGTGTGAACATGCAGATCGCCGAAGTACGCATAGCGATCGCCACTCAGCGCGGCTATTCGAGCCGGCACCTGCGCAGTGGATGTCTCTTGCTCGCCTGTCGTCGCAGTGACCTGACTGTTCGCCGCTGGCTCCCGGTCGTAGCAGCCGCCAGCAGTTGCCGTTAGCGAACACACGATTAGTAAGTTCGTCAAAGACCCTAATCTTCTTTCCATTCGAAACCCCCTCGGATGCTGAAATCTTGGCCTCGGCGCCAGACTCGAACACAGCTTTTACGCCGCCCGCAAGACCTTTCAAGCGTAAGCCAACCTCGGCCAGAAGCCGGTCGGATTATGCGTCTTATGAAATACCGGCATCAACGTTGGCGTTGGCGTTGGCGTTGGCGTTGGCCGGAAAGCGTTCTCACTCGGTAGCACCTTGGGGGATCTTGGCATCGTCCAACAGATCAATTTGCGAGTCCGGGTTCAGATCTCAGTTTGGATCCACCAAATGACCGCCGGGGAAAGCAGATACGTCAGTCCGCGAAGGCGATATGGCATCAGACAATGCCGAATTGCGTCGCGGCCTGCTCGCGCAACGTCGCAACACGCTGACAGTAAGCGATCTGGCGAGTTCAGCCAGTGCCTTGAATTCAACCTATGCGACTTTCAACTGATAAAATGTGGGGCCGCCGCAGAGAAAAATTTTTCAGGATTCAAAGATGACAAAACGACTCGTTAGCGCAGGCATTTTTATATCACTGTATCTGATCTTTCTCGCGTGGTATGACGGCTGGGGCAAAAGCCCCATGACGGCTGCGGAGGTTGAGCAGTATCTTTCAAATGTTCCGCACAGTTTTGAGCGTGGCGACTTTCGAGACAGGATGCGCAAGCTGGGGGCCGACGACGATGGCGGGGAAATCTTCATGCTGAATCTGAACCGCTACAAATACGCTGCCGACGAACCAAGGGCGGGAGCGCCGGCAGCCTACCAGTCTTATGGTGCGTCCGTAATCGGTATGATTCTTGAGAACGCCGGCCATCCGATCTACTCCGGTGAGTTCTTCTCAAGCCAGATCACAGAAGCCTCCGACAAAGCCGACTGGGACGAAGTCATACTGGTAAGATACCGCTCGCGCCGCGACTTCCTTTCCATGGTGACGTCCGATGCCTATCAGGAAATTGCCCGGGACCGGACGTCGGGCATCGCCTACGCGAGAGTCGCTCCATCGGTGTCAACGCTCAACCTCGTTACGCCGCGCTTGGTGGTATTGATCCTGCTATTGGCGCCGGGGTTACTATTTGACTATCTGCTGAGAAGAAAAACCGCGTAACCGCCTGCAACATTGACGTAAGGCTCGGAGCAACCGCAAGAGGCGGCAGCGAACAAAAATTACTTGCTGTGTTGCAGTTGCGCTAATTCATTTTAAGCTACCTAATGTTGTTGCGAGCCAACGGAGGACCCTATGGAACACGATCTTATTATTGCAGGCGGCACCATTGTTGATGGCACAGGCGCCGCACCGGTAAAGGCAGACCTTGCAGTTACCGACGGTCGAATCACGCGAATCGGTGATCTTGCGGGCAATACCGCCGCCGAGACAATTGATGCCAGCGGTAAAATTGTGACGCCGGGGTTTGTCGACCTGCACACCCACCTAGACGCCCAAATCGGTTGGGATCCAATGATGACCTCTACGTCTTATCACGGCGTGACAACCGCCATGATCGGCAACTGTGGCGTCACCTTCGCACCCTGCGGACCTAAGAATCGACGCTACCTTGCCGAGCTTATGGAATCGGTCGAGGACATTTCGGCCGATGCCATCATGGATGGCCTGCCGTGGGACTGGAATAGTTACGGTGAATACTTGGATTCCATACAGGCACTAAATCCAGCACTGAACATCGTCGGATTGGTTGGCCACAGTTCTGTTCGATACGAAGCCATGGGCGATAAATCCATGGATGAAGGCGTGCAACCTGACGATTCAGAACTCGATTACATGGTGAGAATGGTTCGGGAGTCTATGGAAGCTGGTGCGGTTGGTTTTTCGACCTCGCGGTTCCTGCAGCATAAGGTCCCAGACGGGCGTTGCACGCCCGGCACTTGGGCAGACTTGCGAGAAACCAAGGCAATTCAGGAAGCCGTCATTGCAGGCGGAGGAATCGGTTCTATGTTCCAGTCGGCCAACGATATGGCTACTCGGTTCGAGACGGAACTACAGATGTTTCGAGACGGTATGGATCTTGGTTGTCAGGTCCTGTTTTCCGGCGGCACAGGCCCCCAAGGAGACGGTGGTGTTGGTCGCTGGGCGGAATTCTTGGAGGCCGGGAATCAGAACGGCAAAAGAATCGCCAGCATTTGCCACACCCGCCCGAGCGGCGCCTTCTTCGGTCTTGCGCAACTGTCGCCCTTTACCCGCAAATCCAGTGCATGGCGCGAGTTGATGGCCTTGCCCACCATTGCCGACCGGGTAGCACACATGCAAAAAGCCGGCGTGAGAGACACCCTCGTTAAAGAAGGCATTGAGGCCGGCGACCTGAAGCAACTCGCGCAAATGCTGCATCCATTTGGTCATGGCGAACGACCAGACCTAGATTTTGATCGTAAGTGCAGCCTAGCCCAGCTAGCCGAAGCCTCGAATCAAGACCCGGTTGAGATTTACGTGGATCGGCTGATTGCCTCTGAAGGCCGCGAGTACTTCAACCTGTGGATGTTCGGCGGCAATCTTGAAAATCAGTGGAACTACATGCGTCTACCTCATGTGGTGCCGATGTTAGGCGACGCTGGCGCCCACGTTGGTTTCTTCACCGACACAGATTCGCCAACCGTTCTTTTAAGTGAGCTAACTCGAAAGCGCGGGGTTTACGCCTTAGAAGAAGCGATTCATCGAATCACCGGCAAGTCAGCTGAGATCATAGGCCTGAAAGAGCGCGGCAATTTGAAGCAAGGATGGCATGCCGACATCAACGTGATTGACTACGACAACTTATCAACCCATCACGCAGAATATGTGAATGACTTTCCTCATGGCGGCGGCCGTTTCACGGTGAAGAGCACTGGCTATGACGCCACAATAGTTGCCGGTAAAGTCGTGGTTCGAAACTGTGAACACACAGGTAATCGCCCCGGCGAGGTCATCCGCGAGTTCCGCCGAGGCTAAACAGCCCTGTGGGTCCGGACTGGCCGGACCCGCTTACCCTGCTATGACAAAATCATGAAACCAAAAGACTTCGTGCTTGAGATTTTTCGGGAAACCGATTTCCTCAATCAATCAGTGAACTGGGACGCGATCTCTGGCGAACCAACCGCCGGCCAGCTACAAGAATCCTTGTTAGCGATCAACAAAGCCTGCAGTGCCTTTCTGAACGGTCAAGATACGCAAGCTGCAACAGACAAGTTTTTACGTCGCCAGCTTGAGGAAGACGTTTACGAAGAACTCGAAATCTGGGGCAAATTTTCACCGCCGCCGCAGTTCATCAGTGAGCAGCCGGTTGCGGCTGTCCATGGCTCGGACGGCGCCGATTCAACGAAAGACCGTAAACCATAGCGGGCCTTGAGGACAGTTTTGACGGTTCTTGAAAAGCGTTAAGCACGACCATCAGCGCTCAGGCTTTACGCCCCGCTTCCGGCCGCCTACGCTCCAAGGCAAACCGCCAAAATCGGCCGAATACGATGCCCGGCTATCGCACTGACCGGACTAGGGTTTCAACATGGTCAGACTTTGCGCTGGATCATTTAGTTTTGGCAAGCAATCGACCGCGTTTGCGGACAACACCCGGGGGGAACTGTGTTAAAGAAAATAGGTTTTGGTATTGTCGCCCTGCTGCTCATCACTATCGGATTTGTTTGGGTCAAATATGTGATCCCGCTACAGTCAGCCGCCGACAGGTTCGGCCCGGATAGCGTAGCCCGAGACTACGCCTTGCAGGACGACAGTAGAGTTACCGCGCCGACAGCCGCGCCCGCTGCTTATGCTGAATTACACGATCCCGACATGCGCCTGTATTGGGGTGAGCTGCATGTCCATACGGCAGAAAGTTTTGACGCCTTACTCTTTGGTACAACCCTTGGAATTGAAGACGCCTATCGCTTTGCCAAAGGCGAGCCTTTGACGACTCCGGGTGGTGAAGTCATGCAGCTTAGCCGTCCGCTGGATTTTGTCGCCATCACCGATCATGCAGAGGGCTTTGGCACTCGTACCCATTGTGATGACCCTAACTTATCGTTAGGCGAGCGGGGCGCGTGCTGGCTGGCCCACGAACCCAACCCAATGATTTTCCAAATTCTGGTGGGCAATGCGCGGGGCAAAGCGATGCCCGGTGATCCTTCAATGCCCGCGGGGGTTTATCAGCAAACATCTCGCACCCCCCTCCGCCCGGGGGCCTTTCCCACCTGCCGGTTTGGAGATGAGGCCTATGAGCGCTGTATCAAAAACCTCAGCACGGATTGGACTCGCTATGTGGATTTGGCTAACAAGTATTATGAGCCGGGCACGTTAACCACCCTGATCGGCTACGAATTTTCTCCCGGATTACCGGATCAGGGTAAACATCACCGCAACGTGATTTTCCGCACCAACACGGTACCCGAGCGGGCCATCTCCAGCCTAGATGTGCCCAACGCCTTGGAGCTGTGGCAGGGGCTCGAGGCTACCTGCGTCGACGACTGTGACTTCTTGACCATCCCCCACAACTCCAACAAGGCATGGGGACTGACCTATTCACGCTTCACCTGGGATGGCAAGGAATACACCGAAGCCGATTGGCGCTTGCGCCAACAGCGCGAACCGCTGGTGGAAATATTCCAAGTTAAGGGGGCACAGGAATGCGCCCTTGGTGTCGGCGCGACCGATGAAGAATGCGCTTTCGCGCAAGTGCTTGAACCATGTCAGCCCGGGCAAACCACGGGTTGCGCGTTCGCAACAGGCTTTGTGCGGCAAGGGTTGAAGGTCGGGCTAGCCCTTGAGCAGGACATGGGCTTCAACCCCATACAAACTGGCTTCATCGCAGCGACAGACA
>Ga0181579_10000074_pt1 | contig 63235 bp, 51 predicted proteins | sample 071ome_24_FD_132996 | JGI IMG/M metagenome (GOLD analysis project Ga0181579, IMG submission 132996) | Coastal salt marsh microbial communities from the Groves Creek Marsh, Skidaway Island, Georgia - 071402CT metaG (megahit assembly) | ecosystem: Environmental > Aquatic > Marine > Intertidal...
ACCGGGCGCCCGTGTGGAAACCGGGCCGGACGGGTGGGTTGTTTTGACCAACGCCCGGGATGTGATGGCCGTGGCCGCCAAGACAACGTTTTCTTTGCCGAAGGAAGCACGGGATCCGAAAAACACGCAGGTTTTACAGAATATCGGCAGCATCCTGTTCAAGGTGAACAAAGAACCGGATCGAAAATTCGAAGTCAAAACCCCTTTTCTGATCGCCGGGGTCAAAGGCACGACCTTTAGCGTCAGCGTCAGCAATAGTTCTGCCAACGTGTCCGTCAGTGAGGGCACTGTCGGCGTTTCTTCCTCGGATGGCTCTTCCTCCTCCGATGTCAGCACTGGCCAGACCGCCAGTGTGTCGTCGGCGACCGGTGGCGATGTCAGCGTGAATGCGACGTCAGGACGCGGCGGCCAAGGCCAGGGGCAAGGTCAAGGTCAGGGCGCCGGTCCGGGCGCGGGTCAGGGTAATGCCGGTCGGGGCAACAGCAACGCCGGCAGCAACGGGCGTGGCAACGGGCGTGGCGCCGGTCCGGGTCAGAGCGGCGGCAATGCCGGCGGTAACAGCGGTGGCGGCGGTGGCGGCGACAGCGGCGACAGCGGCGACAGCGGCAGCTTCGGTGACTCCGGTGGCGGTAACGGCGGCGGTAACGGCGGCGGTAACGGCGGCGGTAACGGCGGCGGTAACGGTGGCGGAAAAGGCTAGGTGAGACAGCTTCCCCAGTTCGATATCTCTGGATTTCTGCGTGTGGCGCGAAGAGGGTTTCTACCACACCTTTTGTTGTTTGGGTTTGTCGCCCTTGTCTACCTCAGCGGCGGACTGTCCTTCCTCGAACACCGGTTGATGGATTTCCGGTTCGAGAATACCCCGCGCACCGCCATCAAGAATCTGGTCATGATCAACTTGGATCCCAAGAGTATCCGGGAAATCGGCGTCTGGCCCTGGCCACGCAGCACACATGCCCAACTCATCGAAAAATTAAATGACGCCGGGGTGCGACAGATCGCCCTGGATATTGACTTCAGTTCCCGCTCTACCCTGGCTGAAGATGAAGCTCTGCTCGCCGCCATGCGGAAATCCCGCGCAAAGATCATCCTTCCCGTCTTTCGCCAAGAAGTCCGGGACGGGGCCGGCAAATCCAAGTTGGTGCTGTCGGCGCCCTTGCTGCCTTTCCTGAAACAGGCGGAGATCGCCTCCATCAATATGCGCCCGGACAGCGATGGCCACGTTCGGAAGCAGGTCTATGTGGAACTGTGGGACGGCCAGGCCGTGCGGTCCATGCCCATGGCCCTGGCGGGCCGGACCGACGCCAGTTTTGACAGCTTCAACATTGATTTCGGCATTAAGCACGCCGCCATCCCCCAATACTCGTTCATCGATATCTTGAAAGGCCGGGTCCCGCGTTCCCTGTTGATCAACAAGGACATCCTGGTTGGCGCAACGGCGATCGAATTGGGTGATCAATTGACCGTCCCCGTGCACAAATCCATCGCCAGCCCCTATGTTATCGCCCTCGCCTATGAGAGCCTGGTGCAGAAGCGGGAAATCCGAACCCTCAATCCAATGATCCTCTTGCTGGCCGGGTTGATTTTCATCTTTCCGTGCGCCCGCTTCCTAAATGGGCAAGGCTGGCGCGGGGGCGCCGTCGGGACAGGCCTTTCCATCATCGCCTTCGGCGGCATTCCCTATCTTGTCCAGCTGAGCTGGCCTCTCTCCATCCAGGCAACACCGCTGATGCTGCAGGTGGTGCTGTCCTATATCTACAGCCTTACCGTCAACCTGGATCGGCAGTCGCTGATCGCCTTTCGGGCGAGCATGGCCGCTTCTCACCAAAAGTCGGTTATTCGAAAGTATGCGGAGAACGCGTTTGACGGCATGGTCATTGTCGATCACGACGACAAGATTGAATTCGCCAATCCAGCGCTGGAGCGGATGTTCGATTTCGGGTCGGGGGAGCTGATCGGCAAACCGGTCAACATCCTCATGGCTGACGAAATCGTGCCGATCAACCAAACGGGCACACGAGACGAGAACGACGACACCACCGCCTTATGTTTCGAAACCAGCGGTCAACTCAAGGGTGGGCTCACTTTTCCCATTGAAGTGGCTGTCACCGAAATTCAACACAAGGTCAGCAAGCACGAATTGGAACAGCGGGAAACCGAACGGGTCAATAAGCTAATGGTGATCCGCGATATTACCGACCGGAAGATCATCGAACACGGTCTCCGCGATTCCAACACCGAACTTGAACGCAAGGTCCGCGAACGGACCAAGGAACTGCTTGTCGCCAAGGAAGCCGCCGAAGCCGCCAACCGGATCAAAGCCGAATTCCTAGCGAATATGAGCCATGAATTCCGCACGCCGCTAAACGCCATCATCGGATTCTCGGAAACCATGTCGAGCGGCATATTCGGGCCCCTGGGCAACGATAAATACGCAAACTACGCAGAGAACATCTATAACTCCGGCGTCTACTTGATGGATTTGATCAATGACATTCTCGATGTCTCCGCTATCGAAGTCGGCAAGATTGAACTGCATGAATCCCAGATTGATCTCCTGGATATAGCCGACTCGGCAATCACCATGGTGAGCCACAGGGCCGCCTTCCACCAGGTGTCCATCATCAACAAGATGGGCGACAAGGCGCCGACCATTTATGCCGATGGCGTCCGCATCAAACAGATCCTCGTCAATCTCCTGTCCAACGCGGTCAAATACACGCCGGAGAACGGGATCGTAATGCTGCAGATGGATGAAGACCCGGAAGCCGGTCTCAAAATCTTGATCACCGATACCGGCGTCGGCATGACCGCCCGGGAAATCGAAATCGCCCTGACCCGCTTTGGCCGGGTGCAGAACAGCCAGGTTTCCGAGGTGGAGGGCTCCGGCCTCGGCCTGCCGCTCGCCGCCGGCCTGGTGGAAGCCCATGGCGGCAAGCTCAACATCACCAGCAAGCCGGAATTCGGCACCACGGTCACCGTCCAACTGCCCGAGGAACGGGTGATACACTGAATATGGATCCTCGGGTCATGCTTCCGGCAGTCCGTGGATAACGAGTGTTTTTTGCCGCTAAATATTTGGTCATGCGCGGTCCTGCCTGCGCGAAGCCGGAGCTTCGCTACGGCGGAGGCAGACTTGTCCCGCGTATCCATTATTTAACCACGAAGATCACAAAGGACACGAAGTTGGTTTTGCGCCTTAATCCCTTCGTGAACTTCGTGCTCTTCGTGCTCTTCGTGCTCTTCGTGGTGAACTAAATGGGCCACCCCCACCCGCGTTGTCCGGATAACCCCGGACCCCGCACCCTCCCCCGTAAAGGGGGAGGGCATTTGGCTGCGGACTTGCTCTCACGACAGCCTTCCCCCCTTGCGGGGGAAGGTGGCCCGAAGGGCCGGATGGGGTGAACAATATATGGTGGTGCCCGCGTCCGGACTTGAACCGGAACTCCCTTACGGAAACGAGATTTTAAGTCTCGCGTGTCTACCAATTCCACCACGCGGGCATCGCGTTGAGCGGGCGGTCAACCTATCGTTTTGAATGGATCAGGGAAAGAGGGTTGCGCCTTTCCGCCTCAAGAAAGCGCCTGCCACCGCGCATACTCATCCACCGCCGCACCGTCCACCATTGTCGGGCCGGTGCCGCGCCCGGAGGTGCGGTGCATGATCCTTGCCTCTGCGCCTTCGTCCCAGGGGCGGCCGCGATGGTTTACCCGGCGGTTATCCCACATGACGATGTCGCCCTCGTCCCATTCATGGGTGTGCACGAATCGATCCTCCGCGCAAAACGCCCGCAGCTCATCGATCAGCGCCTTACCTTCGTCTTCCGGCCAGCCGACGACGGTCTCGGCCTGGGACCCGACATAAAGACACTTGGCCCCGGTCTCTTCATGACGGCGCACCAACGGATGGCGGAGCGGCGGCCACTTGGCCCGCTCTTCATCGGTGAACACCAGCCCTTCCTTCATTCGGGAGCGCTGGAAATCATGCTCCAGGATCAACCCGTCCAATTCCGCCTGACGTGACGCCGGCAACGCCGCCCACGCGGCTTGCAGATCCGCCCATTGGGTCGCGCCACCGGTGGCGGGCATTTGCCGCGCCGACAGGAACGAATAGCGGGCCGGCGCCTGATAAAAGGTGCTGTCCGAATGCCATTGCTGGTTTGAGCGCAGAAACTTGGAAAGCCGGGAGTCCGGATCGCGCAAGCTTCCGTCTGCCTCCCTATTGGACATGAAGGCCACATGCTGAGTGGGATCCATCAGATCGTCTTCCAACGGGCCGAAGCGCTTGGAGAATTCCACCTGCTGTTCATCGGTCAGATGCTGGACCTTGAACGCCAAAACCGCGTGTTCCAGCGCAGCCTGGTGCAATACCTCAAACAGCTTGTCATTCAGCGGCTTACCGAGATGGATCTCGGTGACCTCGGCGAAGAAGGTCTCGCCGAGCCGGGTTATGCGGGGTCCGCCGTCGAGCGGCATTGGCTGTTCTCCCCTTATCAATCGTCCCTAATAGTCGTCTTTTGCTTCGCCTTCCGGCGTGACCAGGTCCTGCTCAATGGGCTCGCCGCCCAGATCGACGATCATCGCTTTGATCTTGCCAACAATCTCTTCGAGTTCAGCCTCGCTGGTGCCCCGGGACACCAAGGTACAGCCGAACTTTCCGGCGCGGCGGAACGGATAAGAACCGATATCCACGTTTGGGTGCTCGTCCTGAATCGCGCCCAAACCCGCTGCAACTGCGCCCTCTGGCAGATAACAGGCGACCGCCGCGGAAAGCACCTTGTCCCCGCTTTGCAGGGTCAGAGCGTAGCCTTCGAACATGGCGCGCATAATCGACGGCACGCCAGCCATCACATAGACATTATCCATCCGGAAGCCCGGCGCCTTGCTGACCGGGTTATAGATCAACTCCGCGCCGACGGGGATTTCCGCCATCTTGAGGCGTGCTTCGTTCAGGTTTTCCTTGGCAATGAAACCTTCCAGAAGCTCGACCGCCTCCTTGCGGCGTTCGATCTCCACGCCAAAGGCCTTAGCGACGCAGGAAGCTGTAATATCGTCGTGGGTCGGGCCAATGCCCCCCGTGGTAAAGACGTAGGTGTATTTGGCGCGGCATTCGTTGAGCGCGCCGACGATCACGTCTTCCACATCCGGGATCACCCGCGCCTCTCGCAGACGGATGCCCATCTCGGTCAGCCGTTCGGCCAGCCAGTGCATGTTGGCGTCCTTGGTGCGGCCCGACAGAACCTCGTTGCCGATGATCAATACACACGCGGTGATGGTTTTAGAATCCGCCATAATGTCCCTGTGCTGGTTGATTTGCGCAGCCATCATTGGCGGATTTTCCGCCGATGGCAAGGGGCGCAGTGATCACAAAAAATCCTGCAGGAGCGCGACCAGCGGTTCATCAGCCGGCGGCATAGGATAATCGCCGAGGCGCATGGGCCGCACCCACTTCAATTCCTGACCTTCCTGCGGCATAGGCGCGCCGTTCCACACCCGGCACAGGAACAGCGGCATCAGCAGATGAAAATCGTCATAGGCATGAGAGGCAAAGAACAGCGGCGCGAGGCAGCTTTGGCTGACGTCGATGCCGAGTTCTTCCTCCAGTTCGCGGATCAGGGCCGCCTCGGGCGTTTCACCATCCTTGACCTTACCGCCGGGAAATTCCCAGAGGCCCGCCATGGCCTTGCCTTCGGGACGCTTTGCGATCAGCACCCGGTCGTCCACATCCAACAGCGCCACGGCGGCGACAAGCACAATCGGCGCACCGGGCTTGGACGCCCGAACCTCCGCTTCCAGACACGCCGGATCAGGACCGGTAATCGGCATTGATCGAAATATAGCCGTGGGTGAGATCGCAGGTCCAGACGGTGGCCCGCCCCTGGCCGACCCCCACATCCACTTCGATGAGGATGTTCTGACCCTTCATATGTTCGGCCACCGGCGCCTCGTCATAGCCGGGAACCACGCCGCCGTCCCGGGCGACATCAATCCCGCCGATGGTGATGCGGAGCTTGTCCCGATCCGCCGCCTCACCGGACTTTCCGACCGCCGCGACGATCCGGCCCCAGTTGGCGTCTTCGCCGGCGATGGCCGTCTTTACCAAGGGCGAGTTGGCGATGGAAAGGCCGATGGTCTTTGCCGCCGCATCATCCTCGGCGCCGGTCAATTGGATTTCCACAAACTTGGTGGCGCCCTCTCCGTCCCGAACGATCTGATGGGCGAGGTCCACACACACCAGCCCAAGCGCCATCTTGAACGCCTCCAGTTCGGGATCGTCGACGGACGTGATCTCTCCATTGCCGGCCTGGCCGGTGGCGAACAGAATCAGCGTGTCGCTGGTTGATGTATCCGAATCAACCGTGATCGCGTTAAAGCTCTTGTTGGTGACATCGGCCAGGATCGGCTGCAGGACATCCGCCGGCAGTTTAGCGTCCGTGAAGATAAAGGCCAACATGGTCGCCATGTCCGGCGCGATCATGCCGGAGCCCTTAGCGATCCCAGTGATGGTGATTTCCGTACCGTTGATCTCGGTGACCGCCGCCGCGCCCTTGGGGAACGTGTCGGTGGTCATGATGGCGTCGGCTGCGGATTCCCAATCCTGGGCAAACTGCGCTTGCAGGCCCGGCAGGTTCTCGGTGATTTTGTCGACTGCGACGGGTTCGCCGATCACCCCGGTCTGGGCAATAAATATATCTTCCGACGCGCACCCCAACAGACCCGCCGCCGTGGACGCCATAGCCTCCACCGCCTCGACACCGGCCCTGCCCGTGAACGCATTGGCGTTACCCGAATTGACCACAAGTCCACGCGCCTCGCCGCCTTCCAGGCACTTGCGGCACCAATCGATGGGCGCGGCGGCGGTCTTGGATTTGGTAAACACACCGGCCGCCGTGGTGCCCGGCGCGAACGAGGCAAACAGAACGTCGGTCTTGTTTACATAACGCACGTTGCAGACGCCGGCGGCCATCTCCAGGCCCTTGATGGCCGGCAGGTCGGGGAATTTCTCGGGCGCCAAAGGCGATTTCTCGGGCATGGGACTGTCCGGTTAAAGTCTTGATGAAACGGCGCTTCTTTTAACGGTAAGCGAGGCAGTGGTCTAGGGTTGTTGCCTAATTTATGGAAGGCAAACGTAGATCACCCTCCCCCGCGCGATGCGCGACCCCTCCCCTCGTGGGAGGGGGTGAGGGGGAGGGCCAAACCTACGGAACCGGTTTCCCGTCCGGACCGTAGATCACGATTTTGGCCTTGCTGCGCAGCAATTCCATTTGCTGGCCCGTGATCTCGTCGCGCAGGCTTTCCCGCAACGTCGGAGCGGCTTCGTCGAAGCTGGGTGGTTTGCCCTTTCGTTTGGCTTCGACCTTGATCACATGCCAGCCAAACTGTGTTTTCACCGGTGTTGTGGTGTGACTGCCGGGTTTGGTCTGGAACGCGGCAACTGAAAACGGCGCAACCATGCGGTCCGCGGTGAAGAAGCCAAGATCACCACCGCTTTTCCCCGAGGGACCGATGGAGAGTTGTTTGGCCAGGGTGGCAAAATCCTCGCCCTTGTCCAGCCGGCCAATGACCGTTTTGGCCTCACCCTCGGTCTTCACCAGGATGTGCCGGGCGTGGACTTCATCCCGTCCCGGGTTCTGTTTCACGAATTCCTTGTAGTGAGCCTGCAGCCGGTCCTTGGACATGCCCTTGGCCACGGCCCGTTCAACAAGTTCCTGGCGCAGCACCTGTTCATTAAGGCGTTCCAACCGGCGCTTGATGGCGCTTTCTTTGTCGATACCCTGCGCGCGCGCCGCCTGCGCCCCAAGACGGGCATCAATGATGTTATTCAGAATAAACTGCTGAATGACCAGTGGCGGATACTGCGCTACTTGCGCCCCAAATTGCGCTTTCGCTGCGTCGATATCCGACTGATAGATGATCATCCCGTCGACTTGCGCCACAGGCACCTGTTGAGTGATGCCGTCGGCGGCAAACGCCCCGACGCCGAGGGATCCCGCGACCATGACAGCCGCTACGCCCAGTATTATTGATTTTCGCACGATCCCTCTCCTTCTCCGAAATTGGATGGCCGATGCGGGATTGTAGCCGACCGTGAAGGGCATAAACAGCACACAAGCGCGCGAGCAGGGAATCCTGCGGAAAAACATGGTGATTCAGTCCTCTGGTGTCGTTGACAGAGGCCCGTTCCGGTTCTATCTCTCTCCCATGAATGGCGCACGCGCCCCGACGCGCGCCGAGAATTGGAAAATCAGAGGAATTTGAATGCTTGATTCCCTCGCCCAGCGGCTCTTCGGCTCGGCTAACGACCGATATGTGAAGGGGCTCGCCAAGATCGTCGACGAAATCAATGCGCTTGAGCCGGAGATGGAGAAACTCTCCGACGACCAGCTCGCGCAGCAAACGCCGGCATTCCGGGAACGCCTGGAAAACGGCGAAGAACTGGACGCGATCCTGCCCGAGGCCTTCGCCACGGTGCGGGAAGTCGCCAAACGGACGCTTGGTGAACGGCCCTTCGATGTTCAGCTCATGGGCGGTATGGTTCTGCACCGGGGCATGATCGCCGAGATGAAGACCGGTGAAGGTAAAACGCTTTGTAGTACTCTCCCGGTCTATCTTAATGCCCTGAGCGGCAAAGGCGTACACGTGGTGACCGTGAACGATTATTTGGCCCGGCGCGACGCCGAGTGGATGGGCCGGATTTACGAGCGGTTGGGCCTGACCGTCGGCTGCATTATTCCGAACCTTTCGGATGAGGAACGCCGGGTCGCCTACGCGGCGGATGTCACCTACGGCACCAACTCGGAATTTGGGTTCGACTATCTGCGCGACAATATGAAATTCACCCTGGTCGAAATGGTCCAGCGGCCCTTTAACTACGCCATCGTCGACGAAGTGGACTCAATCCTGATCGACGAGGCGCGGACCCCGCTGATTATTTCCGGCGCAGCCGAAGACTCGTCCGAAATGTATAACCGGATTGATCTGGTCATCCCGCAGCTCGACCCCGAACATTACGAGAAAGACGAAAAAGCCAAATCGGTGACCCTGACCGACGACGGCACCGAGCGAGTCGAGGAAATCCTCGGTGAGATGGGCTTACTCGGCGACGGCGGCATGTACGATATCTCCAACATCGCACTCGTCCACCACGTCAATCAGGCGCTGCGCGCGCACAAATTGTTCGAGCGCGACACGGACTACATCGTCAAGGACAACCAAGTCATCATTATTGACGAATTCACCGGCCGGATGATGGAAGGCCGACGCTATTCCGAAGGTCTGCACCAGGCGCTGGAAGCCAAGGAAGGCGTCGAGATTGCCAACGAAAACCAGACTCTGGCGTCGATCACCTATCAGAATTATTTCCGCATGTATCCCAAGCTGGCCGGCATGACCGGTACGGCCATGACCGAAGCCGGCGAGTTTTCGGAAATCTACAAACTGGAAGTCGCGGAAATTCCCACCAATGTGGAATGCGTCCGGGCCGATCACGATGACGAGGTCTACCGGACCGCCGGCGAAAAACACAACGCCATCGTAGGGCTGGTCAAAGAATGCCAAGCCAACGGTCAGCCAGTGTTGGTCGGCACGGTCTCCATCGAGAAATCTGAAGTCATTTCCGATCTATTCAAGAAGGAAAAAATCACGCACCAGGTGCTGAACGCGCGGCATCATGAACAAGAAGCCTATATCATCGCCCAGGCAGGTTCGCCGGGCACAGTCACGATCGCCACGAATATGGCGGGCCGGGGCACCGATATTCAGTTGGGCGGCAACGTGGACATGCTGATCCAGCAAGAAGCCGAAAAGGTCAATGACGAGACCAAGCTGACGGAGATCGAGGAGAGAATTCGCAAAGAGGTGGCCGAGGGCAAGGAAAAGGCCAAGGCCGCAGGCGGATTATTTGTGATCGGCACTGAACGCCACGAAAGCCGCCGTATCGATAACCAGTTGCGTGGCCGGTCCGGGCGCCAGGGTGATCCCGGCGCTTCCCGGTTCTTCCTGTCCCTGGAAGACGATCTGATGCGTATCTTCGGCTCTGAACGGATGGACGGTATGCTGCAGAAGCTAGGCCTGGAAGACGGCGAAGCGATCGTCCATCGCTGGATCAACAAGGCCCTTGAAAAAGCGCAGCAGAAGGTCGAGGCGCGCAACTTTGATATTCGGAAAAACCTGCTGAAGTTTGATGACGTGATGAACGATCAGCGGAAAGTCGTCTACGAGCAACGCCGCGAAATGATGGACGCGACCGACGTGTCGGAAACCATCGGCGATATGCGCGACAACGTGATCGATCTGATGGTCAGCCGCGCCATGCCGGAAAAGGCCTACGCTGAACAATGGGAGATGGATTTCCTGCACGAAGAAGTGCTTCGGGTGTTCGGGTTGGATCTGCCGGTCCGGGATTGGGCCAAGGAAGAAGGTGTCGCCGACGCCGAAGTCAGCGAACGCATCGCGGATGCCGCCAAAAAGAAAATGGCGGAGAAAGCGGCGACCTGGGGCCCTGACGTCATGCGCGATGTGGAAAAAAGCCTGTTGCTTCAGGTCCTGGATCAGGTCTGGAAAGAACACCTGCTGGCGCTGGATCACTTGCGACAGGGAATCGGCCTCCGCGCCTACGGCCAGAAGGACCCGCTGAACGAATACAAGGCCGAAGCCTTTGAAATGTTCAACGGCATGCTGACCGAACTGGACGACCGGGTCACCATGATCATGAGCCACTTGGAACTGCAAGTCGCACCGGTTGACGGCTTTGACATGTTCGGCAACAGCGCGATGGAGACCTACGAGAATTTTGATGAACTGGCCACATTCGATATGGATCCGGAACAGGTCGTCATGGACGGGGAGGCCGGTGGAACGGGTTACGCCCCTGTCGCGCCCTCGCCCCTCATCCTGCGTCAGGGGACGGAAGAGCCTGATCCCGAAGACCCCGCCACCTGGGGCAAGGTTGGTCGCAACGCGCCATGCCCCTGCGGCTCAGGTAAAAAATTCAAGCACTGCCACGGCGCGAATTAATTGTTCAAATAGTCATGCGCGGACCGGCGCGGGAATAGCCCGCGTCGTGATCCGCGTACCCAACTTATTTTAAACGTGGGTCCACGGGTCACCGCTGCGCGGGCCCGTGGATGACTAAACTAAGGCCGGATGGGGGGGGTATCGACGGCCCCTAAGCCATCATTTGGTCGAGATACTTCTTTACGTCCGCTGCGCGGTGGCGCTGCTTCTTGCCCGTCGGCTGGATACCTTCATCAAAGAAGAACTCGGGCAGCTCATCATCCTCGACCGTAAAGCCGGCCTTCTCATTGAACTCCCACTCCATGGCGAGGGTTTCCTTACCCAGTTCCATGAAGAAGTCTTCGGTGAGCTCCGTACCCTGCGCCTCATTGAGCGCATTGACCACGAAGTCCATATGCACGTTGGTCACCGAACGGCCGAATAGGCAGAGCCCCAGCGAGTCCGCGGCGGCGCAAATCTTCTGGATGTCCAAGCTCGCTTCGACCAGCTCCTCCGTCGATTTGTCGTCGCACAGGAACTGCGGAATGTTGCCGGTGGTGTGATCCGCGCCCTGGGCCGTCGACATCATGGAGATACCGGTCACCTCGATCTGGCGGGGGTCATAGGCGCTGATGCCCTGCTTTTTGACCACGGGCACCCGCTTCACGCCGTAATGCTCTCCCACCCGGGCCGTTCCCTGAGCCAGCAGTTTGCCGCGTTCGTTGCCTTCGCGGATATCCTGCAAGGCTTTGGCCATGAATTCCGGATCGGCGAATTCGCCCTCGCCGGCTTCCATCAGGACGCCGAGCATGGCGCCGACCTCGATGGTGTCGATGCCAAGATCATTAGCCATATGGTTGAGCCTGGCGACGTCATCCGGGTCTTCGATGCCGCAGTTGCTGCCCATCAGGCCCAGGGTCTCGTATTCCATCGGCGAGACCATTTCCTCGCCATTCTCGTCCACATAGATGTTGGAGCATTGAATTTGACAGCCGGGCATGCAGGCGTGAGTCGTCTCGCCGCCCCGTTCCAGGTTCAAATCGCGGATATAGTTGCCGCCGATCTTGAGCGGACCGTCCTCAACCATGGTGCCGGCGCTAAAGTTGCGGGTCGGCAGACCGCCAACCTTGTTGGTGAAGTCGCCGACCATGGCGGTGCCGTATTTGCGGAACGCATCAATGGCCGGATCTTCGTCCAGCCACTGGCCATATTGCCGGACCGAGCCCATGAGTTTCTTGCGGTCATGGAAGGTCGGCATCTTGTTACGGTCTATAACGATGGCTTTCACCTTTTTGCTGCCCATGACAGCGCCGACGCCGCCTCGTGCCGCGATTCGGTAGGGTCGGCCTTCCGGATCGGTGAAGGAAATACCGGCCATCAGGCCCTGGTATTCGCCGACCTGACTGATCAGGCCAAGGCTGATCTTCTCGCCGTATTTTTCAAACAGCTTCATCGCCGTTTCGGTGGTGCCCATGCCGAGATATTCATCGGCGGATTCAAACGTAATGTCGCCTTCCTTGGTGATCCGGATAACCACCCAGTCGTCCGAAGCGCCATAGAGATTAATCCCGGAAATTTCGAGCTGGCCCATGGCGAAAGCAAAAGTACCGCCGGAATTGGCTTCCTTGATGCCGCCGGTCAGCGGGCTTTTGCAGCCGACGCTCAACCGGTTTGCGTTGGAAAAGTTCGATCCGGCAAACGGGCCGGCGGAAAAGATCAGCGGATTGTCGGGGCCCAGCGGGTCTACCGTGGCCACATTCTTTTCCAGCAGGGTCTTCGCTATCAGGTAGCGCCCAACCTTGATGGTATCCAAACCATCGATCTCATCGGTCTCGATGCTACGGTCGTTGAGATTGATATGAAGATATTTGCGCATGATCGCCTCGTTCCGTTTCAGTCTTTTGGGGATTGTTCATTGATGGAACCATTTTGCCGATTTGCTCCCGGCTTTCCATCCCTAATTTAGAATAATTCGCGAATTGAACGAGATTTGAAGGAGATACCTGGCGCACCGGGTTTGTCCTGACCGAAGAAGGGGTGGTATGCTCCGGCCCATGCCGGACGAGATCATCATTCTAACAGGCGACGCCGAAGCACCATTTCTCACACGGGTACTGGAAGAACAGAACGCTCAACTGCGGCTCACCCATGTGAGGGATGAGGCCGCGTTGATGGCGCTGGCCGGGCGGCCGGATGATCTTGGCGGTTCCAGACTGATTGCCTATTGCACGTCCGTTATCGTACCAGCCGATATTCTCAACCAACTGCCCGGCCCGGCTTACAATTTTCATCCGGGCCCGCCATCCTATCCCGGTGTCTATCCGGCCAACTTCGCCATTTATGACGGCGCAGCCAAGTTCGGCATCACCGTCCACGAGATGGCCGAGAATGTAGACGCCGGCGCCATCGTCGCCACCGAGTGGTTTGACGTACCGGACGATTTTACGTCCCCAAAGCTGGAGGAGAAGGCGTATATCCTGCTCTATCAGGTGTTTTGCCAATTGGCGCCGCAACTGGCGGACCTTTCCCAAGTGCTCGCCCCCATCGATGAGACCTGGGCGGACAATAAATCCACCATGAAGGACTTCGAAGCCCTGTCCACTGCAGCGGCCAGCGACGAAGACAGGGAGCGCCACGAACGGGCCTTTGGATAAGAGCCCCCTCCCCTCTGCGCCCTATAACCTAATAACATATTGATCTCACAAGATTATTGACCTTTTCTTTCATTTTCCTTGTTTTAATCAATCGTTTGAATTAATCTAATGATTAAATTAGGAGTTCGCGCATGTCACCTCAAACAAATCCTGCCAAAGGGAAAGACACTCGCACCCAGTTACTCGACACCGGGCTACGACTGTTTGCCCGTCAGGGCTTTGACGCGGTCTCGACCCGTCAACTGGCGCAGGAAGCGGGCGTCAACATTGCCGCCATCGCCTATCATTTCGGCGGCAAGCGGGAACTCTACCGGGCGGTGCTGACCCAGCTGGTCAATGATACGGACCCTGTGGTCGCCCCGGCGGCGGCGAAACTGCGGGCAGCATTGAAAGCCGCCGGCCGGGATAAGCAGATGCTGGCCGGCGTGGTCACCGGCTTCGTCAGCAACATTCTCCGCATGTTCATCGAAGATCATTTCATGGAATGGCGGGGGCCGCTGGTGATGCGGGAATACGCCATGCCCTCGGAGGATTTCGACATCCTCTACGAAGGACGCATTCGCCCTCTCCATGAAATTCTCACCAAGATCGTCGCGGCCGCCTCGGACAATCCGGCGGACGAGGAACGGGCCGCGGTCGGCGCCCATACCGTCATGGGACAAATCCTGGTGTTCGGCATTGCCCGGGTGATTCTCTGGCGGCGGCTTGGCTGGGATGGATACACGCCCGAACGGGTTCAAATCATCGAAGAAACAATTGTGCAGTCTGTGCTGGCCGCGCTGGGACTCCCCTCTCCCGCCGGCGCACAGGTCAAAGGAGACGCGCCATGAGCGAGGATCAAAAACCAAGCTGGAAGGAAAGGTTGCTGATTATCCCGCCGATCCTGATCGGCATTGCTGTCGTCGCGGTCATGGTCCGTGGCAAGCAAGCGCCGCAACAGGCAGAGATCCAGGAAACCGCCCGCAAAGCCCGGATCATCTCGGTCCCCAAGGTGGACGTCGTGCCGACAACACGCGGATTCGGCAATGTCTCCCCCGGCAAGGTCTGGGAAGGCGTCAGCGAGGTCGCAGGCACCGTGATCGACATTCATCCTCTGCTCAAGGTCGGCGCAATCATGCCCAAGGACACTGTCCTGATGCGGATCGATCAGACCGACTATGACCTGGCGGTGCGCCGGATTGAGGCCGATATCCGGGCCGCGCAAGCGCAACTGGCCGAACTCGCAACGCGGCGAAAGAACACACAGGCCTCCCTCGACATCGAGAAACGGAGTTTGACGCTGAGCGAAAGGGAATTCGTACGCAAGAAAGAACTCCTAGCCCGCAAGACCGTGGCTCAATCGGCTGTCGATCAGGAAGAAAGAAACCTATTGTCGCGCCGGCAAAGTGTTCAAAACCTGCAAAACAGCCTCAACCTGCTACCGGCCGAACACGACCGGCTGGCTGCCCAAGTGGCGGCGCTGGAAACCCGGCTGGCGGATGCCAAACGGGATTTAGCCCGAACCACCCTTACCTTGCCTTTTGATGCACGTATCTCGGCGGTGAACGTGGAGGCGCAGCAATTCGCCAAGACCGGACAAACCGTGGTGACTGCCGACAGCATCTCTGTGTCAGAAGTATCCGCGCAAATTCAGCTCGATAAGCTGGTTTGGCTAGTAGACCCGTCTCGCTTCGCCAACATGAATGCCAGCCGCGCCTCGGAACAGCTCCAGGAAATGCTGGGCCTCAAACCGAAGGTCAAACTCAAAACCGGCAACGTCTCGGTCTCATGGCCGGGCCGGGTAACGCGGGTGAGCGACCGGGTTGATCCTCGCACCAGGACCGTAGGTGTGATCGTCGCAGTGGATAATCCTTATAAGCTGGACGGCCAACGCCGGCCGCCCCTCACCAAAAACATGTTCGTCGAGGTGGAGTTTCGGGGGCGGGCCCAGACTGATCAGATTGTCGTGCCCCGCGCCGCCCTCCACGGAAACCAGGTCTACACCATCGACAAGGATAGCAGGCTCAGGATTAAGACAATCGTCCTGCGCTATGTCCAAGACGAAATTGCCGTGATCGCCGATGGTTTAAACGAAGGCGACCGTATTGTGATTTCCGATCTAATTCCAGCGATTGAGGGTATGCGCATCGACGGCGTAGATGACAAGCAGGCCCGCGATGATCTGATCGGGGCCGCCAACGGGACCGATCAATGATCCGATATTTTGCCGGGCATCCGACCGCCGCCAACCTGGTGATGGTGAGTTTCCTCGCCATCGGCCTGGTGTTCGCCGCCAGCGTCAAACGAGAGACCTTCCCCGAAATCCCGCCGCGGAACGTGGAGATTTCCGTTCTCTATCCCGGCGCCACAGCGGAAGACGTGGAAGAAGCCATTTGTCAGCGGATCGAAGATGCGGTGGAGACGGTGAAAAACATCGAGGAAATCCGCTGTGAAGCGCGGGAGAACCGGGGCGTCGGCGTAGCCGAAATGCTGGAAGGCAAAAACTTCGACACGTTCTTCAACGACATCAAAACCGAGGTGGAGGCCATCGACAATTTCCCGGACGAGGTTGAAAGGCCGATCATCCGGCAACTGGGTCAGGTGGATTTCGTGGCCGCCGTCGCGGTCACCGGGCCCATGTCGGTGCCCGACCTGAAGGCCTATGCCGAGAACCTAAAAGCGCAGATGCTGGAACGGCCCAATATCTCCCAGGTCAAGATTGCCGGGTTTTCCGATCACCAAATCCGGGTGGAGCTGGGCGCGCAAACCCTGCGGCAATATCGGCTCAGCGTCGACGACATCGCCAACATCATCCGCCGTCAAAGCGTTGACCTGCCGGCGGGCACGATTGAGACGAACAAAAACGATGTGCTGATCCGCTTCAGCGACGAACGACGAAACCCGCTGGAACTGGACGACTTGGTTGTCGTCGGCTCGGAAAGCGGTGCGGAAGTACGGCTCGGCGACATCGCCAAAATCACCGATGTGTTCGAACAGGATGAAGAAAAGATCGTGTTCAACGGGGTGCGTGCGGCCGTGTTGGAAATCTCCAAGACCAAGACCGAGGACACGCTAAAGGTTATCGATTCGGTCCGCGCCTTTATTGATGAACAGCGGCAGCGCGCGCCGCCGACGGTGAAGTTCGAGATTACCCGGGATATTTCCTCCATCGTCCGGGACCGGCTGGGTCTGCTGATCCGCAATGGCTGGCAAGGATTGCTGTTAGTGGTTTTGACCCTCTTCCTGTTCTTCTCCCTACGCTTTTCCTTCTGGGTCGCAATGGGCTTCCCCGTTTCCTTCGCCGGCACCATCGCCGCCATGTCGTTCCTGGGCCTGTCATTCGACATGATCACCATGGTGGGACTGTTGATCGGCATCGGCATATTGGTCGACGACGCTATTGTGATCTCCGAAAACATCGCCGCTCATTCAGCCAAGGGCGAGGCGCCCCTGGAAGCGGCCATCAAAGGGACCAAGGAGGTGCTGCCTGGCGTGGCGTCGTCTTTCTTGACCACCGTCTGTGTGTTCGGCTCCCTCGCCTTCCTCAAGGGGGATATCGGCTCGATCCTCAAGGTCATGCCGATCATCCTGATCATGACATTGAGCGTCAGCCTGGTGGAGGCCTTCCTGGTCCTGCCCCATCACATCAAGGGCACCCTCACTCAGACCGAAAGGGCCGAACCGCCCGCCTATCGCCGCAAACTGGAAGCCGGGATCATCTGGCTCCGGGAAACCATTGTCCATCGGCTGGTGGAGAAGGCGGTGGCCTGGCGCTATCTGACCGTGGGCCTGATCCTGATGGTCTTCCTGGGTTCGGTCAGCATGCTCGCCGGCGGCAAGATCAAATTCCGGGCCTTCCCCGACATCGAAGGCAATGTGGTCGAGGCGCGGCTGTTGCTGCCGCAAGGGACACCGTTGCAACGTACGGAGGCCGTTATCGCCGACGTCACCAACTCCCTGGCGGATATCGACACACAACTGACACCGGAACAGCCGAATGGGCAGAAGCTGGTGCGCAATGTGAATATCCAGTTCAACAAAAATGTCGACGCGTTTGAGACCGGCCCTCATGTCGCGACAGTCACCGTCGATCTGCTGGGCACGGAACAGCGGACCATCAGCGTGGATGAGTTTCTCAATCGGTGGCGGGAAAGGATTGGAACGCCGCCGGACGTGATCAGCCTCAAATTTACGGAACCGGTGCTCGGCCCCGCCGGTCGGGCTATCGATATCCGCCTCCGCGGCCACGACCTACACGAACTTAAAGCGGCGTCCTTGGAAATGCAGCGATGGCTACTTTCGTACAAAGGCGTGGTTGACCTGTCCGATGATCTCCGACCGGGTAAGCCTGAAATTCGGCTTCACTTGAGGGACGGCGCAACCGCTTTGGGCCTGACGGCGCAAAGCATCGCCGGGCAATTGCGATCCGCCTTTTTCGGCAAAACCGCAAGCGAAATCCAGGTGGGCAAGGAATCCTACGAAATCGACGTACGCTTGGCCAAAGCCGATAAAAGCAGCCTCAGCGACCTGGAGTACTTCACGGTTACGTCCTCCAGCGGTGATCAGGTGCCGCTGGGCGCTGTCGCCACCCTGGAAAGCGGCCGGGGCGTGGCGCGCATCAACCGGATCAACCGCAAGCGGACGATCACGGTCCAGGGCGACGTGGATACGGCCATCGCCAACACGGCCGAGATAGTGGCCGACACTCAGGAACGCTTTCTGCCAGATTTCCTGGTCAAGTATCCGGGCCTATCGATCGAGTTTCACGGGCAGGTCCAGGAAGGCGGGCAGACAGGCGCTTCGGTCCGAAACGGCTTCGGCATGGGCTTGATTGGCGTCTTTTTACTCCTGAGCTTCATGTTCCGGAATTACATCGAACCGTTGATTGTGATGATCACCATCCCGCTGGGCTTGATCGGCGTCGTCTGGGGTCATTACCTTTTGGGGCTCGATCTTTCTATGCCCAGCATCATCGGGTTTGCCTCTCTGGCCGGCATTGTCGTCAACAACGCCATACTGCTGGTCGAGTTCATCAAGATTGAACGGCGGGAGGGTATGGGCGCGGCAGACGCCTCCGTTCACGCGTCTCGAATGAGGTTCCGCGCAATCCTGCTCACCTCCACCACGACGATCATGGGACTGCTGCCGTTGCTCACGGAAAAAAGCCTTCAGGCTCAGGTGCTAATACCGCTCGTCACCAGCATTGCCTTTGGTCTGCTGGCAGTGACCGTTTTGATCCTATTCATGCTCCCCGCGCTCTACACAATTTTTGACGATTTTGGCTGGACTGCGAAGGTCGAACGCGACTAGCCGGATGACGGCTCGCACAAACACATTGCTTGTCCTCCCTGGAAACGCATAAATTTAGTCCCAACCGTACGCCAAAGAACCTGTTCACTGGGGGATAACGTCCATGGCCGACGAGAAAGCCGCCAAAAAAATAGAACCGCCGAACGAGTGTCTAAGCAAAGTCAGAATTGGCGGCCCTCTGGCCGTCACCGACGACGTTTTGGAACAGGCGCAAGCGGATCTTCCGGGGCTTTCCGCTCTTTTTTTCGAGAGCATCGAAGAAGATATCGAGGCCCTGGACGCCAAATTGAAAGAAATGACTGACGACCCTGACTCCCAGAAGGAAGTACTGGACGAGATAGCCCGCGTCGCCCACGACGTAACCGGCAATGGCGGTACGCTGGGCTATGACCTGCTCACCGTTGTCGGCAACCAATTGAGGCACTTTTTGGAGAATGCAACTCTCCCACTCAATGAGCTTGGCCAGGAAGTGGTTGAACTACACATCTACGCCCTGCACGCCATTTTCACCCAGAAGCTCAGCGGGGACGGTGGCGATATCGGTGCAGAATTGATGAGCGGCCTCACCCGGATCATCGAGAAATGGGAGGCATCGGCGTAGTCATGGCGGCGCTCGATATCAGCCAGCTCCGCTTCATGATCGTCGAGGACAATCCCTTTATGCAGCGGGTGCTTAAACAATTATTGCGGTCCTATAATGTCCGTCTCATGCGCGAGGCCTCCGACGGCGCCGAGGCGTTTAAACTGCTTGAAGCCTTCCCGCCCGACATCATTTTGGTGGACTGGGAGATGATGCCGCTGAGTGGTCTGGATTTCATTAAATTGGTGCGAACCTCTGATGAGAGTCCGGATCGGTTCGTGCCCATTATCATGGTGACCGCTTATTCAGAAGCCGCCAATATCCGGGCCGCCCGCGATGCCGGCGTGACCGAATATCTTGTCAAACCTGTATCGGCGGTGAACCTGTTTTCCCGGATCAAAAGAATCATCGAAAAACCCCGCCCGTTTGTTGAGTGTCCAACCTTCTTCGGACCGGACAGGCGGCGGCGGGAGGATAAAAATTTTGGCGGACCAGAGCGGCGGGTTTCAGAACCTCAACACCCCCATTGATCGAGACCTACCAGTTTCGGCACTGCCGGCTCAATTGCTTATAGGATTCCGGCGAATCTATCGTCGCGTTTTTCGCCGCCATCTCGCGGCTCATATCTTGTTCTAACTCATCCCACAGGTGATCAATCTGACGGATCACCTTCTGGTAAGCCTCTTCCTGAGTAAGCCCCAGTCCCGGCTTCATGTTTGAAACGAATGCCAGTGACCTCCGCTCGATGATCGCACGATACTTATTCAAAACCGTTCGAAAGATATCCACGTGCTCGTGTTCGTGGGCAATGATGGCTGCGTACTGACAGGAGCCGCGGGGATAATCTCTTGCAACGTAGACCCGCAGATCATTGAACACGATTTTGATCTTCAGGGTGTCGATTCGGGCGCAAAAGCGATTGCGGCCGATGTTCGCCCCCTGTAGCCGCAAGTCAGGATCCCATATCCGGCTGACGGTGGTGAGGCCAAGAGGCTGTTGCCTTGAGCCCGCGGCAATACTGCCGATCTTTAAAGCAAGTGCCCGCAATCTTTGTTTGTTGAGCGTGTGATCGTAGACCACCCTTCCCCCGTCCGTTTCCACAAACAAGTTCACGCCGCCTTTGACCGGCGGACAAGCGCGCACCACTTGTGCTGCAACCGGATTAAAATCCCCCGACACCGGTAGCATCGCCGCACATGCCGATATGGCGGCAGCGACAATTCGACGGCGTCTAGCCCTCATCGTCGCCATCGCCGGTCGAGACTCCAGAGGACAGGGCCGCCAGAGGATGACTTCTGTTGACCAGGTTCTTCAGCCGCTCTTCCAGAACATGGGTATAGATTTGGGTGGTGGAAATATCCGCATGTCCCAGCATTTGCTGCAGGGCTCGCAGGTCGGCTCCGTGCGCCAGCAGATGGCTGGCAAATGAATGACGCAATACGTGGGGCGACACGCGCGCAGGATCAAGACCCGCTTGTATGGCCAGATCTTTAAGCTGCTTGGAAAAGGCATCCCTTGTCAAATGACCGCTTTTGGACGAAGCAGGAAACAGGAATGGCGATGCGCCACCGGATTTTCTGCGGCCCTCTCTATCGGCGAGATATGCGGAAATAGCCTCCCGCGCGGGGTCGCTAAGGGGCACGATCCGTTCCTTGTCGCCCTTTCCGCGCACGGTCAGCATCTGTCCATCCCTGGAGATTGAACCGGTGCGAAGACTGACGAGTTCCGATACGCGAAGCCCCGTCGCATAGAGTATTTCCATCAAGGCGGTTAGGCGGAGCGCTTTTCCCGCCCCCGCGCCAATCCCATCCCTCGCCACCGCCAGCAGGCGGTCAATTTCGTCCTCGCTTAGATATTTCGGCAATGACTGACCCAACTTGGGTCCATCAATCCCGGCCGTGGGGTCTTCGCGCCGGAATCCTTCGGCAAACAAGAACTGAAAGAACTGACGCAATACCGATAGACGCCGCGCAACTGTGGAAACAGCGTTCTTGCGGCTTCGTAGTTGCGCCAGATAGTCCCGGATATGAGCATCTCCGGCTGATTCAATCGTCAGCTTTCGCCGATGCTGGTACAGGGAAAAATCTTCCAGGTCCCGCCGGTACGCCGCCACGGTGTTGAGAGACGCCCCACGCTCGGCGGCAATCATTTCCAGGAAAATGTCCACTTGTCTGGAGGGCGGCGCCTTGGGGCGGGCCCGCCTGGGATATTTGAAAGGTTTTTCTCCGGCCAGGCTCATATGCCGGCGGCGAGCGCGGCCTCCAGCGCCAAGGACCGGGCGTCATCCCCAAGGCCGACATTCCAAAGACTGTACACCACCCGGTTCATGACAATCGGATTCGCCTGGACCGGACCATTCCGACCGAGGGCCAGTAAGGAGAGAAGTACAGTCTCTCCAACCCGCACATTGTTGGATGCGGCCTTAAGGGAGCGCCATATCGCCGGCTGGGGCATTAAGGCCGTCCCCTGCGGCGGACCATCGAGCAACGCATCCCATCTAGAGGCTGGCACCTGATCCCCGAGCGCCCCCATCAGATCATAGAGCAACGCCGCGTCGGCCAGCGCATCCTCCATATTGATTGGTTTTTCCTCTGTTTGGCGCGTCCGGGCGGCCCACCAAAGGTCCAATATTTCCGGCTGCCATTCTTCGTCCGAAATCACACCGGCAATCCGGGCTAAGGGTAGAAGACCGTTCAATACATCAGCCGCCTTTTCATCCACGGCCGCCGCCGATTTCAACATGGTCAACCACTGCAAGGCGGAATCCTTTTCCCGGGCCGCTAAAAACGCACGTACGGCGTCGGGCGCGAACCAGATGAAGTCTTGGGCAGGTTCAATGCTCCTCAGGATCGGCAGATACACCCGCGCCATTGATTCAAACCGGCCCTCTTCCCGCGCCAGGTTAAACGCCTTGGCCAATACTTCGGCAATCGCTGCTGGCATGCTCTCCACCAGCGCCTTACGGTAAAGTAGCGCCCGGCTGAGTGGGTTTCTCTCCGCATCCGCCGTGGTCAACGGATTGGCCAGCGCCTGCTCGCCGAACGTGATCCCCGCATACAGCTGTCGGAGCACCTCGGTATTCAACGCGCCCATGGCCTCAGCCCGTTCAGCAGCATCGACGCGAAGTTCAGGACTTGCATTCGGACTGGTGGCGATGGTTCTTAGAATGGCCGGATTGTTGGCAGAGGTTACATCCGCCGGCAGCTTAACCCGGGCCGCACGGATCATCGCAAAATGAAGCGGCTTTGGGTCCGACAGGCTGGCCACCTCGTACTTGTCCAGTCCCGCGAGTGTTTCGATAATGCCGAAAAACACATCGTCGTCGATCCCGGTCTCCCGCAGTAAATTGGCGCCGAGCGCCGCCCGGTCGTGTTGACCAGCGAGAGACTGGCAAAATATAAACGCCTTTTGCCAATAATCGGTTTCGACTTCCTTGATCTGACTGGCGACAAGGGAACAGACCCGAGCATTGTCATTTCCGAGGAACAGAAGGTCCGCTTCGCTTTTCAGCAATCGCCCCGTCTGTTCACCAACCGGCACCACCTTCAACAAATCGGAGACCCCGGTCAGATCGCCCATATTCGCCAGTAATTCAACGCGGGCGCCGATCAGATCGGATTTGCCATCCTTGCTGAGGGACTCGCCGGCGGGCGCCTTGGCCGTGCTAAGGAGAAGCCGCCTCATCATCCCCCGCATCGCACGGGAGGTCGCGTTGACAGGTAATTTGGACAAAAGCCGTTCCACCCGCGCCCGGCTCGTTCCATCCCACATGCCAATACCGAAGCCGCCATCTTCTTCCGACAAAACGCCGATCGAATTGGCATCGATAGTCTGTAGGCTCTCAACCTCGATTTTTCCGGGAATCAGCACGTTTCCGCCGGCCCCCAGCTTTGACGGTTCCAACGCCACCCCGGTGCCGGCGGCCGGTACTGCGTCTGGTTGTTCTGGCGCGTCAGCCGCTGGTTCGGAAGCTGGTGTCACGGCAGGCTCTGCGGCCGGCGGCGTCAAGGGTTTTGGCGGCTCCAACGATTGTGGCCCCTGAGCTTGGATTTCGCTGGCCCAAAGCAAGGCCGCCGCCAAAACCCCGGCAGCGATACCCAGCATTCTGCCGGCGCGATTATTTTGGGAAGCGATCATTCGGGAGCACCTTTTCGACCTTCGCCACGGGCGCCGGTATATCCCAGGTCGACATTAAAATGGTCGCGCCGGCGATCAGCGCGACAACCAATAGGATCACAAACCTGGACAGCTTCTTCATATATCCAACAATTCCATGTTGCCGTGAGTCGGCTGCCTGCGGCTGCGGACCGGCATATTGTCTCAACGACACAGGCGAATAAGTATTTACCAACTGTGGCGAATTTTCGGCAGTTTAGTCTTTGTCATCAATGCTTTCAACGAAACACCGACAGAACTGAACGTCATGGATTCCTGTGCGACCCGTGATATAAACCGCCTATGAGCAAGAAACCCGCCTATCAACTACCAGACCATCTACAGGACAAGTTTATTGTCATGATCGGTCTTATGGGCGCCGGCAAGTCGAATTTGGGCCGACGCCTGGCAACCGCCATGGACATGCCGTTCATTGATACGGATACCGAAATTGAAACGGCGGCAGGCTGCACCATCGATGAAATTTTTGAACAATTTGGCGAGACGGAGTTTCGCGCCGGAGAGCGCCGGGTCATCGCCCGTGTCCTGCGAGGCGAACCGGCGGTCGTCGCCACCGGCGGTGGCGCCTTCATGGACAAGGAAACCCGCAAACGCTTTAGGAAAAAGGCCATTTCAATCTGGCTTCGGGCTGACCTGGAATTGCTGCATCGCCGCACCTCGCGACGGGATCACCGCCCGCTTCTCAAGAAAGGCGATCCGAAGAAAATTCTGCAGGACCTGATCGATGCCCGGTATCCCATTTACGCCGAGGCGGATATTGTTTTCGATGTGAGCGACGAACCCGCTCCCGACTCGGCGAAACGGGTGCTGGCCAAACTGATCGAACATTGTGAAAGCCTGACCGCGGCGGAGGATGCATGAGCGCCGCCGATATCCTGACGCTAGACCTTGGTGACCGGAGCTATGACATCCATGTCGGGTCCGGCCTGATCGCGCGCGCCGGTGAACTGATCGCACCGGTGCTTCGGCAGAAAAGAGTCATCGTCATCTCCGACGAGAACGTTGCGCCGCACTACCTGTCGCCGCTAGCGGGGAGCCTTGCAGCTGCCGGCGTAACGGTGGGAGAGATCGTTTTGCCGGCGGGCGAGCAAACTAAGACCCTGGATCATTTTCAGGAGCTGACGGATCGCATATTGGACGAAAAGATCGAACGCGGCACCGCGCTGGTTGCCCTTGGCGGCGGTGTGATCGGTGATTTGACGGGGTTTGCCGCCGCCACCCTTCTGCGCGGTGTTGACTTCATCCAGGTGCCGACCACTCTCTTATCCCAAGTGGATAGTTCCGTCGGCGGCAAAACCGGCATCAACACCCGGCACGGCAAAAACCTGCTGGGCGCGTTTTATCAGCCACGCCTTGTTTTGGCAGACATCGATACACTGGACACCTTGCCCCACCGGGAAGTCTTGGCGGGCTATGCTGAGGTCGTGAAGTACGGGCTGATCAATGATCCGGATTTCTTTGTCTGGCTGGAGGAGAACGGCGAAGCGTTATGCAACGGCGACAAGACGTTGCGTCAGCACGCGGTCCTTGTGAGCTGCCGCGCCAAGGCCAACATTGTTGCCGCCGACGAGCGGGAGACCAGTGTTCGGGCGCTACTTAATTTAGGGCATACTTTCGGTCACGCCCTGGAGGCGGAAACGGGATTTTCGGATCGGCTCCTGCACGGGGAAGCGGTCGCCATCGGCATTGTTATGGCGCACGACCTGTCGGCCTTAATGGGGTTATGCGACGAAGAGGACGCCCACCGGGTCAAACGCCACTTCGACGCGGTGGGCCTCTATGCCAGTCCCACGCGCTTGGCGAATGTGGGTTGGCAGACCGACGCCTTGCTAAGCCACATGGCCAGCGACAAAAAAGTCAAAGACGGTAAAGTGACATTCATCCTGACCCGGGGTATCGGCCAGGCCTTTATTGCGACCGATGTCGCGATGGACGACGTAAGGCAAGTGGTTGATCAATCCATCGCGGCCTGAACGGGAAAAATACTTCGGACAAAACTAGGATTTTCCTACGTCAGTTTGATAACTAATTGAGGACCTTATGACGTTCACCCTCATCGCCATCGGCGTACTTCTTATTCTATCGGCCTTCTTTTCGGGATCGGAGACCGCGCTCACCGGGTCGTCGCGGCCGGTGATGTACCAGCTGGAAGCCGGTGGTAATCCGCGCGCCCAGATCGTCAACCAAATGCATGAAAAGAAAGGCTCTCTGATCGGGGCGATCCTGATCGGCAACAATCTGGTCAACATCCTGGCGTCGGCCCTGGCGACAAGCCTGATGATTTCGCTTTTTGGCAAGAACGGAGTGGCCTATGCAACGGCCGTCATGACAGCCCTGGTTGTGATTTTTGCCGAGATTCTGCCCAAGACCTATGCCTTGCAGAACGCCGACCGGACAGCGCTTGTCGTAGCGCCGATCATGCGCCCGATTGTTTTTGTTTTCGCGCCGATCACCCAAGCTATTTTGGTGATCGTCCGGGGCACACTTCGAGCATTCGGATTAAAATTGCACTCCGAAGAAACGTTCGTGCCGTATACGGAGGAGCTTCGCGGCGCCATCGAACTGCACGAAGGAGAGCATGAAGCCGTCCAACACGAACGCGCCATGCTGCGCAGCGTCCTCGACCTCAACGAGGTGGACGTGGGTGAAATCATGGCCCACCGGAAGTCTGTCGAGATGATCAATGTTGACGACGAGCCGGCAAAAATCGTCGAACAAGTGTTGGAAAGTCCCTATACCCGAGTTCCCTTATGGCAAGGAGAGCGAGACAATATCGTCGGCGTCATTCACGCCAAGGAATTGCTACGGACGTTGCATGCCCATCCAGATGACGGAGAAGCCAGCCTGGATGTTCTAGAATTGGCCTCGGAACCCTGGTTCATTCCGGAAACCACACGACTGTTGGACCAACTTCACGCGTTCCGTGACAGGCGAGAGCACTTCGCCATTGTGGTCGATGAATATGGCAGCCTCGAAGGCGTGGTCACCTTGGAAGACATTCTTGAAGAAATCGTCGGAGAAATTGCCGACGAACACGATGTGGCCGTCCCGGGACTGCACCCGATGTCCGACGGCTCCTATTTAGTCGATGGCGATTTCACGATCCGCGATTTAAACCGGGAATTGGAATGGAGCCTCCCCGACGAAGAAGCGGTCACCGTCGCCGGATTGGTACTGCACGAATCCCGGCGCATCCCGGAGGTTGGCCAGAAATTCCTGTTCCACGACACAAGGTTCGAGATCACCCGGCGTCACCGCCATCAGATCACCCAACTGAAAGTCCGTCGCCAAGCTTCTTGATGATGGAGGATTATTCAGCCACTGGCGCCAGGACCTGGGCAATTTTCTCGACGAGCATTTGCGAGGTAAACGGCTTGGAGATCACCGGATAGCGTCTTTTGTCATTGCCTTCCGAGATAACTTCATGTTCTGCGTAACCGGTCATAAACAGGATTTTGGTACTGGGATCTTTTCCAATCGCGATCTTGGCGATTTCGGCGCCTGAGCTGCCATTGGCCAACACAATATCAGACAACACCAAATCAATATGTTGGCCGCTGTTGTCCAGCACCGTTTCAAGGTCTTTCCCATCTCCCGCATCCAGCACGTCGTAGCCAAGGCGCGACAGCATTTCGACCGTTACTTCCCGGACATTCTTATCATCCTCCACAACCACCACACATTCACCGTTGCCGGTCAATTTTTGATATGCGGGATCGGCTTGCTGGCCGGCCGTTTCGGCGCGTGCGGCCGACCGGGGCAGATACAGAGTCAACGTGGTTCCCTTTCCGGGAATACTCTGGATCTGGACGTCGCCGCCGGTCTGACGCACAAATCCGTGAACCATGCTGAGGCCCAAACCGCTCCCCCGGCCGAATTCTTTTGTGGTGAAAAACGGATCAAACACGCGGTCCAGAAGTTCCAGGGGGATACCCATACCCGTATCTGAGACCTGAATAACCAGATATTCACCCGGCGTAATATTCCCGGACAACTCTTCGGCGCGGCCGCCCAAATTGACCTGATCAGCGGCCACCACCAGTCTTCCGCCATCGGGCATCGAATCGCGTGCATTGATTGCCAAATTCAAAATAGCCGATTCCAGAAGCTGCGCATCCGTGTTCACAAGCCAATCATGATCACACAAGTCCATTGAAATATCGATGTTTTCGCCGAGAGTCCGGCGCAATAGATCCTCCATCCCCTGGATCAGCCGGATTACATCCAGGGGATGAACATCCAAACTCTGTTGGCGGGAGAACGCCAGAAGCCGGTCCGTCAACTCGGCCCCCCGCTTCACGCTTGTTATCGCCCGGTCCAGCCGCAGGGTATTTTTAGTATCCTGCATAATATCGCCACGCATCAATTCGAGATTTCCTATGACACCGCTCAGGATGTTGTTGAAATCGTGAGCAATGCCAGCAGTCAATTGGCCCACGGCATCCATCTTTTGGGACTGCCGGAGGATGGTTTCCTGTTGTTCGGACTCGGTCACATCCCGCACCGCGCCGATATTTTTGTAAGTATTCCCCTCGCTATCGAGCAACGGTTTGGCGGAGCTTTCCAAAACGCGTTCTTCCCCGTTTGCATGGACAACCCGGAAATTCATCTCATATGGAGCACCGCCGTCGATCCCCGCCGCGATTGTTTCGGCAACACGCGCCTGGTCGCCTGGGTGGACGACGGACAGAAATTTTTCATATGACATGGGCGAACCAACAGGAAAGCCATAAAGTTCATAACATATATCCGAGATGAAATAGGTGTCGGCAACCATATCCCGCTCGAAATAACCGATACGAGTCAGTTCCTGGGAACTCTGTAACCGGCTTTCATTCAACAATAGCTGTTCCTGGGTTTGCCTCTGCTCATCGATGTCCTGAATCTGAGATTCGAAGTGATCCGGATTGCCGTCCGCATCCCGGATCAGTGTCCGGTTCAAAAGCCCCCAGAAATGACTGCCGTCCTTGCGCAGAAACCTCTTTTCCAACGTGTCCATCTGCCGGCCTTCGTCGATGATTTTCGCCCTGTGATCTCGGGTTTTTGGCATATCTTCAGGAAAGGTCACGTCAAATACTGATTTGCCGACGAGTTCCTCGCGGCTATAGCCCAGCATATCGGCAAACGCCTGATTCACATCCATGAAAATTCCGTCGAGGGTATTCGAGGCCATACCCACGCCGGTTTCCTCGAACACCCGGCGAAACCGTTCCTCACTTTGTTTAAGATCGGCCTGCCCATCCCGCAGGCTCTTGAACATGGGCCCAATGAGAATGACGCCGGCCAGCATCAGCACGGAAATGGTCAAAGCCACCAATTCGGCCTCGAAATGTATATTGTTCTGCGCCCCGGCCAGGACCGTGTCGGTAAAGGTAATGGTGCGCCGGACGCCCATCAGAGTTAGCGCGGCGGCGATAAAAATCCAAGCGCGGCGGCGTCCGGTGACGCGGATCATATTCAGCGCCAGTCCCGCAGCCAGAAACTGCAGAATGATTGATACGCCCAGAATACTTGTCGCAAACATGTAACAGCCTCGGCCGAAAAGAGTCACTTGCCAACGCAGTATGGCTTCTTCTTATACGCTTACACACTTAAATGGGTATTCGAAGCCCCGTTTAAACTCTTCTTTGCGCCGGAATTCTTGGGGTTCCAGTCGAAACGTTAGCGTCGTTCGATTTTCCTCGCAATCTTATAAGCAGCCTGAGTCTAGGGTAATGCCCCAAAATTGGAGGCGCTCTTTTTATATTCAAAGCTTCAAATTTAAAGCAGACCCGGGGCCCAAAGGGCAACGGCCGGGAAACCCACGATTGTGGCAAGACGGAAAAAATCGCTGATCACGAACGGGACCACGCCCTTAAAGGTCTCCACCAGGCTCACATCCGGCGCAAGGGAATTAATGACATAAACGTTTAAGCCGACGGGTGGCGTAATGAGCCCGGTTTCAACAACACTTAGAACCAGGATACCGAACCAGATGGCCTTGGCCTCATTCGACATGCCGAGATCAAGCCCGAGCAATATCGGCAGGAAAACCGGCACGGTGATCAGAATCATGGCGAGACCGTCCATCACCGCGCCCAGACCGATGTAGATCACCAGGATCAGGATCACTACCATGAACGGCGACAATTGGGTGCCCGAAATCATCTCGGCGATGCTGAGCGGCAGTTCGGACAACGCCATGTAGGAGCCGTAAATCTCCGCGCCGATCAGGATCAGATAGATCATGCCGGTGATTTTAGCGGTGTCGATGAGCGCCTCCTTAAAGGCTTCCCAACTGATCTTTCTGACCCAGGCCATCACGCCGGTGCTGGCCGCGCCGACGGCGGCGCCCTCTGTCGGGGTAAATACGCCTTCATAGATGCCGCCGATCACCACAAAGAAGATCACTAGGATCGGCCAGACATATTTCAGGCTGATAATCCGCTCCTTCCAGCCGACACGCTCGGCGGCGGGCCCGGACTCGGGAGAAAAACGGACATAGATAATGATGGCGATAATGTAATAGAGCATGGCCAAGAGGCCCGGAATCACCGCCGCCAGGAATAGATCACCAATCGACTGCTCTGTAATAATCGCGTAGATCACCAGGATAATGGAAGGCGGGATAAGGATGCCGAGGGTTCCGCCGGCGGCCAGACAGCCGGTCGATAACGCCCCGGAATAGCCGAGCTTTCGCATTTCCGGCAAAGAGACCGCCGCCATGGTTGCGCCGGTGGCGATGGAGGAACCGCAGATCGCGCCGAACGCCGCGCACCCCCCGATGGTCGCGACGGCAATGCCGCCTCGCCGATGCCCAAACCAGGCCCGGGCGGATTCATACAAGACCGAACTTAGCCCGCAATGCAACGCCAAGTGCCCCATCAGCAGAAACAGTGGGATCACCGACAGCGGATAGGACGCCGTCCGGCCTACCGGCGCCGCCTCCACCCATATCAACAATTGTTCGAAACTGGTTTCCATGGTCATGCCGATGGCGCCAACCATGAACAGCGCGATGGCGATGGGCATCCGCAGTCCGATAAAAATTAGGAGGACGACGAATAGTGATCCCGCCAGCGCCGGCCCGGTCATTTCCTCAGCCCCGAGATAATTTTTGTGAAAGACGCCCAGGCAAATATCAGCAAGCCAATAACGCCGATCAGATGCAGCCACCAGACCTTCATCTGGAGCAGCATGCTCTCTTCGCTGGTTTCGAACTTATCGATTCCGCCCAGGGCGACCCGCCAGATGAGAACCAGCAGGATGGCCAACAGGATGATGTTTTGGAAGACATCGATAAGCTCCAGCTTACGTTTCGACATGCGGCTGGAAAAAAATTCGGCAATCAAATGTCCGTCGGTCAGATGGGTAAAGCCCAGAAAGCAGAACACGGCAAACGAAATGCCGTATTCGACCAGCTCATAGTCCCCGGTGATAGGCTTGGAAAAAGCATAGCGGCCGATGACGCTGGCGAGCGTCAACAGTGCGACCCCAACAACAGCAAAACCGCCTACAAGCGCCAACGTGCGGGCGATCTTATCCAGGGCGCGCGGCGTCCCACCGGCATCGGATTTGTTTGAACTATGGGTCATGGTGGACGCCTGTTAGGGACAGGCAGAACGAACCGCGGCGCAGCAGGTCATCCATCCCGCCGCGCCGCAATTGTTGAACGTTCTATTTTTCGAACTTGGCGACCGCCGCGCGAGCGGCATCGATCAGTTCTTGACCGTCGATGCCCTTCTCTTTCATGCGGGCGACCCAGCTCGTGAACACCGGCGCAGCCGCCGCTTCCCACTTCTTCCGGTCGGCCTCGCTAAAGGTATAGAACGGCTTGCCGGACTTGTGGGCGACATTCAACGCAGGCCCATCATCCTTAAGCCACCGGGCGCCAAACTTGTGCGCCAGGCCCATGCCGGACTCACCGTCAACGACGCGCTTCAGATCAGACGGCATCTTGTTGTAGCTGTCCTTGTTCATGACCAGCATCAGAACCGGGTTGCTGATCGCGGGTTGTGCATAGTGGCTCGCCATCCGCACCAGCTTGGTCGGCAATGAAATGGTCCAGGCCGTCAGCACAGTATCGATCACGTTGCGCTGAAAAGCTTCGGCAAAACCCGTACCGGGAATGCCGACCGGGGTGGCGCCAACCACCTTAAACGTGTCGGTCAAAGCGCGGCCGGAAACCCGGACCTTCAGCCCCTTGAGATCGTCAACGGATTTGATCGGCTTGTGGGAGAACAGACCCATCGAGCCGGCGGAAAACACCAACAGCGGATGGGTGTCCTTGTACTCTTCTTTGAGGTGAGACTGGTACAAAGTCCAAACGGCCGGCGACATGACCGTCGGCGGACGGCCGCTGATGAATGGCAGCTCGGCGACTTCAGACCGGGGGAACCGGCCCGGATTATAGCCCGGCAGCACGTAGGTGATATCGACAAAGCCGCGCCGCGCCTGATCATAAAGCTCGGACGGTTTACCGCCCAACTGTCGGGACGGGAACAGCTTGATGGAAATCCGTTTATTGGATTTCTCCTCCACCTGTTTAGCCCACCAAACGAGCGCCTTGAAAGATCCGGACGGCGCCGGAACAAACGTGTGGAGACGGAGTTTCACCTCCTGCGCGCTTGCCTGAGGCGCACTGAACGCGGCGGCGGCGCCGATGACGGCGGCCACGGACAGGAGTTTAAAGGTTTTTGACGTAAGCATGCTGGTACCTCCCTGTGCGATGCTGGATTGTTGTCACGCGTACCGTGATGTATGATGTCCGGCAGCGTAATAGGGTAAATCTAGAGCCTTTTCCCACCTGAGGAAAGTTCTAGCTAGTGAATTCGGGAGGCAATCATGGATGGTATCGCGGATCAAACCGGCGCTAAGGTGCGGGTGAAGAAGCTTGGACCGAACGCTGGGGCCGAAATTCACGGCGTCAATACGGCGGACCCGCTGGACGACGAGACCCGCCAAATCGTCTACGACGCCTTGATGGAAAATGGCGTGATCGTTTTCAGCGATCAGGATATCACCCGCGAACAACAGGCCGCTTTCGCCGCCAATTTCGGGGAGTTAACGGTCCACCCGTTCTCACCCCACCTGGAAGAAATGCCGGAAATGATCGTGCTGGATAATGACGGCGACCATCCGCCGCTCTCCACCGACGTCTGGCACAGCGACGAGACTTTTCGCCTGGAACCTCCCATGGGGACGCTGTTACGCGCTGCGATCGTGCCCCCGGTCGGTGGTGACACGCTATTCGCCAGTATGACCGCCGCGTTCGAGGGCCTCAGCGACCAAATGCAGAATTTCGTGTCCGGTCTGGAAGCAGTGCACGACTTCAAGAATTTTAAGCGGCTCTACGGCAATAGCGCTGAGCACCGGCAGAAACTTTGGGAAATGATGGACAAATTTCCCAACCCAGTGCACCCCGTTGTCCGCACTCATCCGGTGACCGGACAGAACGCCCTGTTTGTCAGCCCGCAATTCACCCTGTCGATCAAGGGCATGAAGCAGGACGAAAGCGACGCGCTTCTACATATGCTCTATGCCCAGGCCAATGTGCCGGAATACCAGTTCCGGGTGCACTGGAAGGTCAACAAAATGGTTTTGTGGGACAACCGGCTGGTGATGCACTACGCCGCACGGGACTATCTGCCGGCCCGCCGCCGAATGGAACGGGTGACCCTCAAGGGTGATCTCCCCTTCGGCCCGATGGGCAAATCCTATTATGTCTATGATGTAGGCGCGGACGAAAAGGGCCTTCGGGTTGAAAACTACCAGGCCTCGTCCAGCGATCGGGCTGTTTAAGACCAGCCGAACCGCTTACTTGTCGAGTGCGCCGCCGGCGTTCAGGTTCCGCGGACCACCCATCGTCCAGCGATTGATCTGTATTTCCGCGTAAAGCCGGGCTGCACAGTAAGGCTCGTCCTTCAGAAACGCTTCGACGACAGAGACATCTTCCGTCTCCATGAAAAAGATTTGCCCGTTCCAGGGTCCGTCTTCTGCCAGGATCGCGCCCCGGCACACGAAATTTTCATCGAAGACCTTGCAATAGGTTTGATGTGCGTCCCGCAACTCTTTCCGTTTGGGATCACCGGCGGTGTTGGCGGGACAATAGACAAAGAACCTCGGCCAATCGGGATTGCTTTCGAACACGAACTGGGTCCGGCCAAGTTCCAATTCAAAGCCCATCATCCGGACTTGCTTGAAAACGCCGTTCTTGTAGAAGGGTTCTTCAAAAGCGAACACTTCGGCTTCGGCTTTCGTTTCCACCTCGACAATATGGGTCGAACCCAGGACATTGGATACGTCATTCATATCCATCACCGGGCCCCGCTGGATGAGCTGATCATCATATTGGGCGATAAAATCCCAGTGGGTCTGGACAATTTCCCGGCGTTTTTCCAACACGTTTTCGGCGTTCACGCCCCACACGAAATACTGCACCTGGGCTCTCCTTTGATCTTGAGCCTCTAACGAGGCGGCGGGAGAGTGACTGACGGGCTCTTGTTTGTCCAGACACGACCGCGTGCAGGCTTGCTCTTGTGCGCCTGGTGGGGAAAACTGCGCGGCGATTGGCTCCATCAACTTAGGCAAACCCGTGGCCCTCGAACCCATACACCGGCCCCTACCCGGCCCGGCACAGATTATTTCGGATATTTCGCCGGTTCATGTCAGCAACGCGCTGATTGCGTTTCTGTTCGCCGCTTCCGCGCCGATCGCCATCGTCCTCAATATCGGACTCAAAGGCGGGCTGACGGAATCCGATTTGTCCTCGTGGATATTCGCGGCCTTCGTCTTCAATGGTGTTCTGGGTATCGTCGCTTCCATCGCCTATCGCCAGCCTTTGGTCTTCTTCTGGACCATTCCCGGTTCGGTCCTGGTCGGACCGGCCCTCACCCATCTCAGCTTTCCGGAAATCATCGGCGCGTTTCTCGGCACCGGGGTCTTGCTCTTGATCCTGGGGCTTACCGGCAGCGTGAAGAAGATCACCTCGTATTTGCCCATGCCCATTGTCATGGCCATGGTTGCCGGCGTGTTTCTGCAATTCGGCCTGGATTGGATACAGTCCCTGTTTGACGCCCCAATCATTGCCGGCTCGATGACCGCAGTATTTATCATCCTATCCATCAACCCGCGTGTAGCGGCAAAGATTCCGCCGATGATCGCCGTCTTGGTAGTGGGTATTCTCGCCGTGATCCTGACCGGCAGCTTCGATCCGGATGCCGAAATCGCCTTTGAACTGGCCTCGCCGAATTTTTATGTGCCGGAATTTTCGGCCGCCGCGATGGTGGAACTGGTGGTGCCGCTGGCAGTGACCGTCCTCGCGGCCCAGAACGCCCAAGGCATCGCCATCCTAACCAACCGGGGGTTTGCGCCGCCGATCAACACGATCACCGGGGCCTGTGGCGCCTGGTCCATCTTTGGTGGCTTGTTCGGCAGCGTCTCTACCTGCCTGACGGGCCCGGTCAACGCCATCCTGTCCAGCAGCGATGACAAAAAGGGGCAATATACGGCAGCAATTTGCATCTGCCTGATGGCGATCCTGTTCGGCATCTATGCGCCGACGTTCACCAAATTCCTGTTGGCCACCCCGCCGGCGTTTATCGCCACACTCGCCGGCCTGGCCCTGATCCGGATTCTGCAATCGGCGTTTGTCATTTCCTTTAGCGGTAAATTCACCTTTGGCGCGCTGATTTCCTTCCTGGTGACGCTCGCCGGACAGCCGATCTTTAATATTGGTGCGCCGTTCTGGGGATTGGTGTTTGGCTTTATCGCGTCGTGGCTGCTGGAGAAAGATGACTTCAAGGACGGCTAATTGACGTGGTCGGGGACACTGCCTATACCGCGTTCCACAGATTGAAGGAGTAAGCGATCATGCCGCTTTCGCAACCCGCCGCCCGCAAGGAAATCCACACCAGGGAAATCCGCTGCGTCGGCTATGAACGGGAAGACGGTCTTTGGGATATCGAAGGCCGGATCACCGACATCAAGACCTACAGTTTCAATAACCAGGATCGCGGCCTGGTGGCCAGCGGCCAGCCGGTCCACGACATGTTAATCAGACTGACCGTGAACGATGACTTAGTGGTGCAAGAAGCAGAGGCCTCGACGGAAGCGTCGCCGTACAATATTTGTCCCAACATCACCGGTAATATTGCTCGCCTCAAGGGCCTGAAGATCACCGGAGGATGGACCAGAGCCGTCCGTGAAAAGCTGGGGGGAGTCAACGGTTGCACCCATATCAGCCAGATGATAATCGGCCCCCTGGCGACGACAGCCTATCAGACCATCATCCCGATCAAAAATTCACATTCAAAGATCAAAAAGCCGAAAACAAAGCCGGCGATTATCGGGACCTGTCACGCCTATGCGGCGGATGGGGAAATCGTCAGCCGGCTGTGGCCGGAATTCGCCGCGTCCGACTAATTTTGGATGTCATCGGGCTGGCTAACTCGGGCCGGAATTGTCCTGAATAAACTTTTCCAACTGCGGGCCTAGAGTTAGTTTTTGACCTCTGGCGGCGCCCTCGTGGTGATCTACGACCATTCTGAAATAATTCAGTATAAAAGTTCTCAACGCAGACGTACGGCTGGCAAGGCCCCGGTTGGCCTCCACCACGGAACAAATTTGATTTAAACTCAACCCCTCCCGGGAACAGATTTCCGCCAATCCGTCCCAAATGGATGCTTCCAGGCTGATACTCGTTCGGTGACCATTGACGGTTACATTTCTGCGCAGGAACTCGGTACTCATAGGGGCGAACTACCCTTGTATCGACGTAAAATGAACAAATTAAAGCTGCAATATGCCTAGTCTCCAAAATTTCACATTTTAGTATTGGTTCAAGAAATAATTGCAGTGGATATCCGTCAGAATCCTAGGATTAACCCCAGGATTGATAAACATTTCCGCAAAATTAAAGTGGTAATAAGTTGGTCTGTAGGTTTCCTCCTCGTCTTCACTTGCCTTCGGACGGACACGCTTACATAGTGGACCCATGAAAAATCAGTCCCAAACCGTCGAAGATGTCTTCGCCTATCTGCGAGAGCCTCATCAGCGCCTTTGTGCTTGGTCGGGATGCGCCTCCGAGGGCAAATTTCGCGCGCCGGTTTCACGGGAAAATCTGAACGAATTCCATTGGTTCTGCCTGGACCATGTACGGATTTACAATAAAGCCTGGAACTATTATGAAGGCATGTCCGATGCGGAGGTGGAAGCCGCCGTTCGATCCGATATCACTTGGAACCGGCCATCCTGGCCCCTAGGCTCTGCACCACTGACGGGCGGAAGCACTAAGCCGAACGCCGGATTCGAGCAAATTGACGATCCTTTCGGATTTTTGGGACCGGATGAGTCCGAAAGCAAGCCCCGCAAAACGTCGCCGCTGGCGGCGGAACGCCGAGCGCTTGCTGTAATGGGGCTCAGTTATCCGGTGACCGAGGCGGAGGTAAAGGCAAGGTACAAGGTCCTCGTGAAGCGCCACCACCCCGACGCCAACAAAGGCAACAAAGACGCCGAGGAGAGATTTAAGAGAGTCAACGAGGCTTATGAGACATTGATGCAGTTGATGGTTTCCTAAGCCCTTTCAGAAGCTGAAATCGGAAAAATTGATGAGCAAAGATACGACCACTTCCAACGAGGAGGGTGTGTTTCCCTTCGAAAAACCGGATATCACCGTTTCCGTCCGCCAGGTTTTCGGGATTGATAGCGATCTCGAAGTGCCGGCCTTCTCCGAAGGAAACGAATACGTGCCGATTCTGGACGAAGCCTACCGCTTTGACCGGGATACGACCCTCGCCATCCTGGCTGGCTTCGCCCACAACCGCCGGGTGATGATCCAGGGCTACCACGGCACCGGTAAATCTACCCATATCGAGCAGGTGGCGTCGCGGCTCAACTGGCCGTGCATCCGGGTCAATCTGGACAGCCACATCAGCCGGATCGATCTGGTCGGTAAGGACGCCATTGTGCTTAAGGACGGCCAGCAGGTCACCGAGTTCAAGGAAGGCATCTTGCCCTGGTGCCTGCAAAACCCGACGGCGTTGGTCTTCGACGAATACGACGCCGGCCGGCCGGATGTAATGTTCGTGATCCAGCGGGTGCTGGAAGTCGAGGGCAAGCTGACACTGATGGATCAGAGTAAAGTGCTGCGCCCGCATCCGTTCTTCCGCATGTTCGCCACGGCGAACACGGTTGGTCTGGGCGATACGACCGGCCTCTATCACGGCACCCAACAGATTAACCAGGGCCAGATGGACCGCTGGAATATTGTCACCACGCTGAATTATCTGGAACACGACGCCGAAGCGGAAATCGTGCTGTCCAAAGTCCCGGCCTATAACACGGCCGAGGGCCAACAGACCGTCAGCAAGATGGTGGAACTGGCGGATCTGACCCGCTCCGGCTTCATCAACGGTGATATCTCCACCGTGATGTCGCCCCGGACGGTGATTATATGGGGCGAAAACGCGCAAATTTTCAACGATCTGGGCTTTGCGTTCCGCCTGACCTTCCTCAACAAATGCGACGAGATGGAGCGTCCGGTCATCGCCGAGTACTACCAGCGTTGCTTTGGCGAAGAACTGCCGGAGTCTGCGGCCAACGTCACCCTCTCGTAAGCCGTCGGTTTGGGCCGGACCATGGATCAGGACAATCAAGAGCTCGTCAAACGAGTCACCGAAGCCGCCCTTAAGGCGGTCGCGGCCCGCGACGATGTGGAGGTGAATTTTGCCCCCGGCGCCCATGGCCTGATGCAGACCGGCGAAGGCATGACCGCACGCCTGCCGACACCCACCCGGCAATTCGACACCAATGATCTTCGCGTACTCCGCGGTGAAGCGGACACCACCGCACTCCGGCTGCGTTATCACGATACCGACGTCTATAACCGCCAGCGCCCGGCCAGCGGCACCAGCGCGGCGCTTTTTGACGCAGCAGAACAGGCGCGGGTCGAGGCGCTCGGCTGCCGTACGCTCGAAGGAGTCGCCAAGAACCTTTATGACTTTCAGGAAGCCCAAGCCCACGACAAAGGCTTTCATCTGGTCGAGGAACAGCAGGAAGCCCAACTGGCGGACGCCGTCAGCATGGTGTTGCGGGAAAAGCTGACCGGCCAGCCCGTACCGCCCTCGGCCGAGCCGATGATGCGCCAGTGGCGGGACTGGGTAGATGAGAAAATCGGCAATAAATTCAACGATTTGAAAACCACCCTGCACGATCAAGAGGCGTTCGGCGAGTCGCTCATGGATATCCTGGAGCAATTGGATTTACCGGCCGACAGCGATGCGGAGCCGGAAGGCCAGTCCGATGATGACCAAGATGATCAGCAGGATCAGGACGAACAAGACAGCCAGGACGCTGAATCCGACGCCGATGGGGACGACACCCAGGAACAGGAAATGGAAATGGAGTTCCTGGACCCGGACGCCATGGAAGACGTTGAAGACCTAATGGATCCGGAGGACTCAGAAGAAGACCCGGAAGCCACCATGCAGGGCCGCCCCCAACACCCGGATTTCCCGGAAGGCCATGTGGAACCCTACCGCGCCTATTCCACCGAGTATGACGAGGTCGTTTCCGCCGAAGAGTTGTGCGAGCCGGAAGAACTGGGCCGGTTGCGCGCACAACTGGATCAGCAACTTTCTCATTTGCAGGGCGTGGTGTCCCGCCTCGCCAACCGGCTGCAGCGCCGCCTGATGGCGCAACAGCAGCGCTGGTGGGAATTTGATCTGGACGAGGGTTTTTTGGATTCAGGCCGGCTGGCCCGCGTGGTGGCCAATCCGCTACACCCGCTGTCCTACAAGATCGAGAAAGAACATAACTTCCGCGATACCGTGGTGACCTTGCTGATCGATAATTCCGGCTCCATGCGGGGCCGGCCGATCTCCGTCGCGGCCATGTCCGCCGATATCATCGCCCGGACGCTGGAACGGTGTGCGGTGAAGGTCGAGGTTCTGGGCTTCACCACCCGCGCCTGGAAAGGCGGGCAGGCCCGGGAACGCTGGGTCGAAGAAGGCAAAAGCCCCAATCCGGGGCGGCTCAACGATTTGCGGCATATTGTCTATAAGGCGGCCGATGCACCCTGGCGCCGGGCCCGGCGCAATCTGGGCCTGATGCTGCGCGAGGGCCTGTTAAAGGAAAATATCGACGGCGAGGCGCTCCTTTGGGCCTATAACCGGCTGATCGGCCGGCCGGAACAACGGCGCATTCTGATGGTGATCTCGGACGGTGCGCCGGTGGACGACGCCACACTGTCCGTAAACCCCGGCAACTACCTGGAACGGCATTTGCGGGATGTCATTAACTTTATTGAGACAAAAACACCCATTGAAGTCACCGCCATCGGTATTGGTCACGATGTGACCCGCTATTACCAGCGGGCCGTCACCATTAACGATGCGGAAGAATTGGGCGGCACCATGATGCAGAATCTCACCGATCTGTTTGACGAAAAGGCGAACCGTCCCAAGCCTGGCATGATGCACTAATCATAATATTATTTAATAAAATCATATAGTTAACAAAATTCTCACAATTTATTTTTAATTGTGAGCATTGTTATTTCGTTTGCAGCACCAGCAAAATATCTGCACGCAATAAAAAACCCGCCTGACGGCGGGTTTTTCGGCAATCAGAGAAAGTGATTATGCGGCGTTTTTCGCCTGCGCTTTCTTCACACGATTGCGAAGCTTTTTGGCTTCATCGGTCAAATTGTTGGCCTTGGCCGTCAGCAGGAAATTATCCAGCCCGCCATTGTGTTCAATGGTGCGGAGACCGGCCGCCGACACTTTCAGGGTCACCGGGCCCAGCGTATCGCTGTGCAAGGTCATTTTGTGCACGTTCGGCAGATAGCGGCGGCGCGTCTTGTTGTGCGCGTGGCTCACATTATTGCCGGTCTGAACGCCTTTACCGGTGATGTCACAACGTCTGGACATAACATTCTTCCTCAATCTCTCTTCGACGGCCCCGAATCAGACCGGCTCAATAAAACTCGTTTCCGAAAGGCCCTCGCCCCGGAAGAGGCGGCTTTTTAAGGCCCCCCGCCTCTCCCGTCAAGGAGAAAAGCCTTCTAATTACGGGGTATTCCGCCCCTTACCCCACGATCCCGTTGAGTGTGGCGCTCGGGCGCATAGCCGCAGCGACCTTGGCTGCATCGGTGCGGTAATACCCCCCCACATCCACACTGTGGCCTTGGGCATCGTTGAGCTCGGCCACGATCTTGTCTTCGTTTTCGGTCAACGCCTTGGCGATGGGCTCGAAATGGGCCTTCAGCTCCGCATCCGTATCCTGCTCCGCCAACGCCTGGGCCCAGAACATGGCCAGGTAATAGTGGCTGCCCCGATTGTCCAGCTCCCCAACTTTGCGGCTGGGCGACTTATTAGTTTCAAGGTGGATGGTGATGGCCCGGTCCAGGGTATCCGCCATGACCTGCGCCTTAGCGTTGCCGCGGGACTGGCTGAGATGCTCCAGCGAGGCGCCGAGGGCACAGAATTCGCCCAGGGAATCCCACCGCAGGTGCCCCTCTTCCAGCATTTGCTGCACGTGTTTTGGGGCGGAACCGCCGGCGCCCGTCTCGAACAGACCGCCGCCCGCCATCAAGGGAACGATGGATAGCATCTTAGCGCTGGTCCCGACCTCCAGGATGGGGAAAAGATCGGTCAGGTAGTCGCGGAGCACGTTGCCGGTCACCGAGATGGTGTTTTGGCCATTGGCGACCCGCTCCAGCGCGTGCCGGGTGGCGTCCTTGGGCGACATGATCTGGATATCCAGACCGTCGGTGTCCAGGTCCTTGAGGTACTCGTGCACCTTTTCGATCAATTGCGAATCGTGGGCACGGTCCTTATTCAGCCAGAAGATGGCCGGATCGCCGGTCAGACGCGCGCGGCGCACACCCAACTGCACCCAGTCCTTGATCGCCGGGTCGCGGGTGATGCAGGCCCGCCAGATATCGCCTTCGGCCACATCGTGTTCCAGCAGCGTGTTCCCCGCCGCATCGACCACGCGGATCGCGCCGTCCGCCGGGGCGGTAAAGGTCTGCGGGTGGGAGCCGTATTCCTCCGCCTGGCGGGCCATCAGACCCACATTGGCGACGGTGCCCATCTTGGTCGGATCGTACGCGCCGTTCTCGATGCAGAACTTGATGGTCTCGTCATAGACCGCGGCATAGCTGGAATCGGGGATCACACATTTGGCGTCCCGGGGCTTGTTGTCCTTGTCCCAGCCCTTGCCACCGCCCCGGATCAGCGCCGGCATGGAGGCGTCGATGATCACGTCACTGGGCACGTGCAGGTTGGTCAGTCCCCGGTCGGAGTTGACCATGTACAGGTCCGGCTGGCTGTCCATGCAGGCCTGGATATCGGCCTCGATCTCGGCCTGTTTATCCGCCGGCAACTCCGCCACTTTCTGCATCAACTCGCCGATGCCGTTGTTGGGATTCACGCCCGCGTCGGCCAATGTATCGCCGTGCTTGTCGAAAACATCGGCCAGATAAACAGAGACCGCGTGGCCAAAGATGATCGGATCGGCGACCTTCATCATGGTGGCTTTCAGGTGGACCGAAAATAAGACGCCGCTTTTCTTGGCGTCTTCGATTTGTTCACCTAAGAATTTGCGCAGCGCCTTGCAGTCCATGAAGGTGGAATCGACCACGTCACCCGCGTCCAGCGGGGTCGCGGCTTTCAGCTCGGTCACGCTGCCGTCCTTGGCGACGAATTCAATCCTGGCGTCCCCTTCAGAGCCCGCCGGCACGGTCACGGATTTTTCATTAGAGCGGAAATCGTTGACGCCCATGGTCGCCACGTGGGTTTTGGAGTCCTTCACCCACTCACCCATGCTGTGCGGGTGGGATTTGGCATAGGCTTTCACCGCGTTGGGCGCGCGCCGGTCCGAATTACCCTGGCGCAGCACCGGGTTCACGGCGCTGCCCAGCACATTGCCGTAGGCCGCGCGAATTTTCCTTTCTTCATCGGTGGACGGATTTTCCGGGAAGTCCGGCACCGGGACGCCTTTTTCCTGCAGTTCCTTGATCGCCGCGTTCAACTGCGGGATGGAGGCCGAGATATTCGGCAGCTTAATGATATTGGCGTCGGGCTCGGTCACCATCTTGCCCAAGAGCGCCAGATCGTCGGGCTGGCCGTGCTCCGCCGGCATGAAGGGCGTCATGTTGGCGACGATCCGGCCGGCCAGGGAAATATCCTTGGTGCCGACGGTGATCCCGGCCGGGGCCAGATAGGATTGAATGATCGGCAGAAACGATCCGCTTGCCAGTTCGGGGGCTTCGTCTACTTGAGTATAGATAATGTCCAGTTGATCGGCCATTTGACTCTCCTCTTGTCCGGCGGGCGCGCGATTGCCGGTCGGCACAGTCTTTCCGGCACTGCGCCGGCGCGCTCAAGCCACATGAAATGTTTAAGTCTTAGATCGTCCGCCGGGGTGCGCCCCAGATCATTTGTCGTGAACTACGCGTTTCGGACGGCGGCAAAATAAGCGCCGGGACATGCGTTTGCAAGTGACTCCGCACAACGCAACCTTTTCAATTTCCCGAGAGTTTGGCTACACTTTCGGCTCAAGAACTTCTTGTCAGCGGAGGCAGCGGACAATGGACGGCGATAAGACGAAAACAACGGAAAATTGGGCGGACTATGTCTCAGCCAAACCGGACACGACCGGTGGCAAATATCTGCGTAAATTCTGGCAGCCGGTGGCGTTGTCGCGGGAGATTGAGGCGGGCAAAGCCATGCCCCTCCGTATTATGGAAGAAAAGTTCACCCTCTACCGGGGAGAGACCGGCACGGCCCACGTGGTTGGCTACCGCTGCGCCCACCGGGCGACCCAGCTGTCGACCGGGTGGGTGAAGGACGACTGCATCCAGTGCATGTATCACGGCTGGACCTATGACGGCGACGGCAACTGCGTCGCGCGGCCCGGCGAGAAACCGGCCGGCCCGTTCGAGCGCGCCAATATCCCGGCCTATCCGACACAGGAACATCTAGGCGTCATCTTCGCCTATTTCGGCGAGGGCGAGCCACCCGAATTCCCGCCCTTCGACGGCTACAAGGAGATTGGCCAGATCGAGACCCACGCGCTGGAGTTTCCCAGCAACTGGTTCCAGACCATGGAGAACCATTTCGACGAGACCCATGTGGCCTTCGTCCACACGTTCAGCGGCTCCCACAACAACCTTGGCCGGTCTGAATACGACCTGCCGGAAATGAACATCTACGAGACCGATTACGGCATGATCCGGGAAACCAAGGTGCCCGGTGGCGCGCTGCGTAAGACGCTCTACCTGATGCCCAACATCATGCGGATCATCATACCCACCTTCGGCGACTTGACCGAGGTCGGCGGCTGGCGTGACACCTATATCATCCTGGTGCCGACCGATGACGAAAACCACCGGGTGTTCTTCATCAAGAATGTGCATATCGACGAGAAAGACATGCCCGCGTTCGAAAATATGCACGCCGCGTTCCAGGACAAGATCAAAGCCGCCCGCCCGGTCCGCGAGATCACCGAGGAAATCCTGGACGGCAACGGCCACCTCAACGACTACCTGGACCATCCCTACATTCTGATCCTGGAGGACGCGGTTACTCAGGGCGGCCAGGGCCGGATCACCGACCGCAGCCTGGAAATGCTGGGCCGCACGGACGCCGGTGTGGCGGCCTTCCGGCGGGTTTATTTACGGGAGATGCAGGCGATGCTCGACGGCCGGCCGCTCAAAGACTGGATCCGTCTGAACGAAGAACCGGCGCTGGGGTTTTAGTCCCTACAGATGATCGTCCAAGACCACGCGGCCGGGTTCCGGGGCGTTTTCCAGGGCCGTGAAGATATCCTCCACGCGCTCGACGACGGTATAGAGATCCTTGCACTTGGGGTGGGCAAAACCGTGGGCGATGATATCGTCGACCAGCCGGTCCACGCCGTCCCAGCAGCCCTCGACATTGAGGACAACAATTGGCCGGTCATGAAGCTGCAGTTGCTTCCAGGTCAGGACCTCGATGAACTCTTCCATGGTGCCCAACCCACCGGGCAGCACCACATAGCCGTCGGCGCGGGTGAACATGGTGTGCTTGCGTTCGTGCATGTTGGGGACCCGGATCAGCTCGGTCACGTTGACATGGGCGACCTCCAGATCAAACAGGAAATCGGGAATCACGCCAATCACCTCGCCGCCGCCCGCCAGCACGTGATTGGCCAACTCCCCCATGATGCCGATGGTGCCGCCGCCATAGACCAGATCTATCTTACGCGTCGCCATTTCCCGTCCCAAATCGCGCGCCGCCTGCGAAAATGCCGGCGAATTGCCGGATTTGGAGCCGCAATAGACTGCAAGGGCGGAAATCTGGGTCATAGGTTTGACAAATTCGACGCGTAATCGGGATTGGCGGAATCGTTTATAACGAATAATTTACTGACATAGGACTGGGAATAAGTCCAACACTCTGCTGTTATCTACCCAGGCCGGAGTCTTCAACGGCTAAACGTGTGCAATCTCGGAGGTTTATCCATGAAACGTCTTACGAAATATTTCTTAGCTCTCGCCGGCCTGACTGTCGTGCTCGGCAGTGCGGTACCCGTCCATTCTGCCGGGCACCAAATGAAGCTGCTCAAAGAGCGCAACCAAACCATGAAGGCGTTGGGCGGCGCGATGAAAGGCCTTAAAGGCGCCAGCGACACCGCGACCATGAAAACCCATGGTATGGCCATTCAGGCCGCAGGGGCAAAGCTGGAAAACATGTGGCCGGACGGTTCTATCGGCGACAGCCGGGCCAAGCCGGAAATCTGGCAAAACATGGGCGACTTCAAAGCCAAGTTGCAGGCCATGAACGATGCAGCGGCGAACCTGGTGAAGGTTTCCGGCGGCAGCGATCTTGGCGCGGCAAAGAAAGCGTTCGGCGCTGTCGGCGCGACCTGCGGCGGCTGCCACAAGGTTTATCGCGGCCCGAAGAAAGAAATGTAGGCCGCGCACAAAATTTACGGGTGAAACACCGGCGCGGGTTCGTGCCGGTGTTTTGCTTTTCAATGTTTGAAACAATTTTCTTCGTGCTAGACTCTCCCTCATGACACGCTTCCGTATTTTCTTTGTCTCCTTGTTCGGCGCTCTTGCAGTGACGCTGACACCACCGGCTTCGGCCCAACAAACGGACGCGGTGAAGCGCGGCGCGTACATCTTTCATGCCGCAGGTTGCGCGGGCTGTCACACGGACACAAAGAACAAGGGAGCCTTGCTGGCCGGCGGCCATGCGCTGAAAACGCCCTTCGGCACCTATTACGGGCCGAACATTACCGCCGACAAGACCCACGGCATCGGCAACTGGTCCGATGCGGATTTCATCCGGGCCTTGCGCGAGGGCAAATCGCCGGATGGTGATCATTACTTCCCGGTCTTCCCCTACCCGTCCTTCACCAAAATGACCGATCAGGACATGCGGGATCTGAAGGCCTATATATTTTCGTTGCCGGCGGTGGCGACACCCAACAAACCCCACGATATCAACTTTCCCTTCGGTTTTCGGTTTTCCATGATCTTCTGGAAGATATTGTTCTTCGACGAAGGCGCCTACAAAGCCGATCCAGCGCAGAATGCAGAGTGGAACAGGGGCGCCTATCTCTCCAATGCGCTCAGCCACTGCGGGGAATGTCACACGCCCCGCAACTTCATGGGGGCGCTCAAGAGCGACATGAACATGGCCGGCACGCCTGACGGGCCGGACAACGGCTCTGTCCCCAACATTACACCGGATAAAGACACCGGCATCGGTAAGTGGTCTCATGCGGAGATCATGGATGTGCTGGACGGCGGTATGATGCCCGACGGTGACTTCGTTGGCGGCGCGATGACCGAGGTTAGTGAAAACCTGGCCAAGATCAGCAAAGAAGACCGCAAGGCCATCGCCGTCTACATAAAATCTCTGCCGCCAATCCGGAACAAGGTGACAAAGAAGTAGAATCGCCTTTAGGTTGGCGCATGTTTGAACTCACCGGAGAAATTTGGTTCCGGCTCCTGGCCTTGCCGATCGCCGCAACGCTTATCGCCGCCCTTCTTCTGAGAATCACCACCCGCTCGGACTCAGCATCCCGCTTGGAATCAGCCGCCGTCGGCGTTGCGTTTGCGTGGATTGTCTCGCTGACCGTCGGGGTTCGGCATTTTCCGCCGCCGCGCGATGGCTCGGGCATCGCCTATCTGGTGATTGGCGGGCTCGTGGCAGGCGCTGTGATCGACTACGTCCTACCGACGATCAAGGCGGCCAATCGGCTCTGGGAAACCGGTCTCGATCTGGTGGTTTGGCTGTTCCTGATCTGGTGGATACGCGGCGGCATCGACGTAATCGCACTCGTCGCGTTTGCCGCCTGGTCGCTGGCCATGGTTCGCTTGCGCCGGGCCGAGGCATCGCCGCCAAACGCTCACACCATGGCTATCGCCGCCGCCGCCGGATTGGCGGTCGTCGCCTGGATCGGGGACAGTCTGATCGACCGGGATATGGCTGCGGGACTGGCTGTCGTCCTGCTTGCCTACCTCGTATGGCAGATTTTTCTCCCCGGGGCGACGGCAGGCTTCGCCCTGATGTGGGGCGGTTATATGGGCATCGGCCTCATTTCCCTCAGGCTGCTGGAGATTTCAGAGAGCCTGGGCTTGGCGCTGATCGTCCTCGGATTCGTGTTTTTCGCCGACACTGCGGCCGAAAAGCTGCCGCTGCCACAACGGATCGCGGGCTGGATCAAGCCACCGGTTACAATATTTTTCCTATCTTGCCTGCCGCTGATATTGGCGGCCATTGCTGCTTTTGTCGCAGCGGCCCATGTCCCCTATTAGACATCCTGGCCTCCGCGCCGAACAATCCGTGGCAAAATACGGCGAATTCCTGTACATATATGAAGTGATTATGGATTCCGGCATCCGAGCCGGGAGAGGATGTGGAACGTGACCAAAGCGGCCCTGCTTTCAATATTAGGCGGCGTGATTGTCGCTGCCGCGATCAGCTTGAATTTTGTGCTTGAAGATGCGGAAGAACCGGTGAACCGGTCGCCTGAGCCTGCGCAACAAGCCGCTGCCGAGCCTGCCCCGATGGCGCCCAAGCAAGAGCTTGAGCTTAAGCCGGAACTTGAAACCAAACCGACGGCGACCCGTCCCAGCTTTGACGTGGTGCGCATCAACCCCGAAGGTGACGCGGTCATGGCCGGCCGCGCCGCACCCGGCGCCAAGGTAGAAATTTTCGACGGTCAGAATAAGATCGGCGAGGTTGTCGCCGACCAGCGCGGCGAATGGGTTTTCGTCCCCTCCGCAGCCCTACCGGCGGGCAGCCGGCAGCTCTCCCTAAAAATGACCGGTTCGGATGGCGCCGTGATCCCGTCGGAAACCGATGTGGTTCTGGTGGTGCCGGAAAAGGGCAAGGACATCGCCGGACGGCCGGCGGAAACGCCTGATCAAAATCAGCCACTTGCCATGAAGGTTCCATCCCAGGGCGATGGCCCGGTTGAAGTTCTGCAAAAGCCCGGGGATGCTGCGTTGACGGATGATGCCATCAGGCTGGCTGTCGACGCCGTGGACTATGATGAAAACGGCAAGGTAAATATTTCCGGCAAAGCGCCGCCCCAAACCGGTGTGCATCTCTACTTGAACAACGAATTTGTGGGCCGCGGCATCGCCAATGAGCGCGGCCTTTGGTCGCACACGCCCGCTGATGCGGTGGAACCCGGCGTTTACACGTTACGAGCCGATATGGTCGATCCCAATGGGAAGGTGACCGCCCGGCTAGAAGTTGTTTTCTCCCGCTCCGTGCCGCTCACCGATGTGAAACCCGGCACCATGGTGGTGGTTGAGCCCGGCAACAGCCTGTGGCGGATCGCCCGAAAAACCTACGGCAGCGGTTTTCAGTATACGGTGATCTACAACGCGAATAAGGAACAGATCAAAAACGCGGATATGATCTTTCCGGGCCAAGTGTTTACCCTGCCCTCCATCAATTAAGTTTCCAGAGAGTTCTCTGATTTCAGTCGTTTTCCGGTCAAACACCTGCTTTCTCCAGGTGTTGCAATTTCCAAACCCCTCCCCATTTGCTATGGTAAATACCTACTCTCATCGGTAGAGACCAGTAGCGCTGGAGAGAAATAAGGAAGTGGATGATCTGGAACTTCGCGACGAGTCCTTAGGACCGACGCACCAAGAACATGGTGAACCGGCGGAACGAATTTCCGCTCGGGATCCCCATGTGCGGTCCACGTTGGAATTCCAGCAGCGCCTGGAAGATATTACCCGGCTGGTCTCGGACTGGATTTGGGAGACAGACCGGGATTTCAAATTCACATATGTCTCTGATCGGATATTCGAAAGACTGCAATATCATCCGGCGGAACTCATTGGCCGGCCGCTTCTCGATTTTATGTCTCTGCATTCACCGGACGCAATCGCCCCAGATTTAAAACGCCCGTTCCGGGATCGCCTGTTCACCATCAAAAGTAAAACCGGGGAAAACCGGCAGTTTCTCCTCAGCGCGGTCCCCATCTACCATCCGGAGACGGAAAATTTCGCCGGACTACGCGGCACAGCAGAGGACATCACAACACGGCTGACCGCCGAGCAGGCGCTTGTCGATAGTGAAAGCCGTTACCGGACGCTCGTGGATTTATCTCCGGTTGCTATTTTCGTGATCAAGGAGCGGAAAATCGTCTTCGCCAACTCATCCGCGACGCGGCTTTTCGGCGCCGAGTCCGCTATCGACTTGATGGGTCGAGATTCCCTGTCTCTGTCCCATGAAGACTCTCGTGAACTTCTGAAATTGCCTCGCCGCCAATTGTTGAAATCCGGAGAATCCCACCCGGTTGAGATACGCCATATTCGCCTCGACGGGACGGAGTTCTACGCCACCGATTCCTCTTCACTGATCACCTGGCAAGGCGAAGAAGCGACGATGCTGGTGATCAACGACATCAGCGACATTAAGGAAGCCCAACGCGCCGTCGAGGAATCCGAACGCCGGTTCCAGGACTTTGAAGAGGCAGCCGCCGACCGCTTCTGGGAGACAGATGCCGAACATCGCTTCACATACATGTCCGCAGCCGGCGGCAAACCGGGCATCGTCGCCGCGGATGAGCGCTTGGGAAAACGCCGTTGGGACATTGCGGGTCCACAAGACAACGACGATGTCTGGAAGAACCATATCGCTGATCTCGACGCGCGCCGGCCGTTTAGGGACTTCCGCTTCAAGCTGACCGCTGCCGATGGCACGGAGCACTACATGCGCTCCAACGGCATTCCCAAATTCGACGAGGACGGCAAATTTCTTGGATATCACGGCACATCGATTGAAGAGACCGCGGAGGTTCTGGCCCGAGATCAAGCGGAAAAAACCCAGAGCCTATTTTTCTCGTCCATTGAGAACTTTTCGGAAGGCTTTGCGCTTTGGGACGCCAACGATCGTTTCGTTTACTGCAACGGCTATTTCCGTGATGAACATCTGGAGGTCATCGATGAATTACAGGAAGGCCGCCAGTATGCCGATTTCATTCGGGTCCTTGCCGAGGTTCGCGACTTCGCCGACGAGGATGAGCGGGACGTGTGGATAGAATCCCGTTTGCAGGACACCGAGGAGTCGGAGTCGATGATCGAGAGTTTGCGTGGCGGACGCTGGGCGCAGATACGTAAGCACCGGCTGCAGAATGGCAATACCATCATCATTTATGCCGACGTCACCGAGCAAAAGTTGCGCGAACAGGCAATTCGGGAGAGTGAGGACCGCTTACGCCTCATCACTGATCAGGTGCCGGCCTTTATCGGCTACAACGACCGGGATCTGAATTTCACCTTCGCCAATCACTACTTCGAAACGGTGGGCCTGCGTCGGGACGACGTCGTCGGAAAGAATTTCGTCGACATCTTCGGCCAAGAGACGCTGGACCGGGTACAGGGCTATATCGATCGAGCCTTTGCCGGCGAGCAGGTCAATTACGACAATGTGCTGCCGATGCCGGACGGCTCCGAAGTGATGACCAATGTATCCTTGACCCCTGACGTCGGAGAAAACGGCGACGTGGTCGGAATATTCATATTGTCCATGGATATTACTGAGCGAAAATTGGCGGAAAGCCGGGTCGAAGCCAGTAACCAGGGATTGGACACCGCACAACGAATTGCCAAGCTCGGCAGCTGGCAGCGGGATTTGGTGACAGGGGAAATGAGGTGGTCGGATGAACACTACCGGCTGCTTGGTCTGGATCCGGCAGGTCCGGCAATCGAATATGATCAGTTCATCTCTCTCATACATGAAGATGACCGTCCCTGGGTTAGGAAAATTGTCCAGAAAACCATTGATGATCAGCAAAAATCGTTTTCCGTCGAGTATAGGCTGACGCTTGCGGAGGGTGTGGTCAAATATGTTCGCGCCCAGGGCGAAATCAGCTACGGAGACGATGGAAAAGCCTTGGCCGTCTTAGGAACAACGCAAGACGTTACTGAGCAGCATTTGGCTCAAGAAGCGCTTGAACTTGCAAAACGGGATGCGGAGTTCGCCAACCGGGCCAAGTCGGAATTCCTATCAAGCATGATTCATGAGCTACGGACGCCGCTGAATGCAGTACTTGGATATGCTCAGTTGTTATTGCAAAACCGCAAGGAACAACTCAGCGAACGCCAGCAACGTCAAGTGGGGCAAATTCTGAACAGTGGCAGACACTTGCTTCAACTGATCAACGATATTCTGGATCTCTCTCGGGTAGAATCCGGCCAGTTTTCCGTTTCTCCAGAAGATGTCGATCCCAAAGAGACCATCCAGGAAAGCATCGCGCTTATCGCCACTCAGGCGGAACGGAATAAGGTCACCATAATAAATGACACGGAACAGCGGGACCTTCCCAAAATTCGTGCGGACCGGATGAGACTAAAGCAGGCGCTTCTGAACTTTTTGTCCAATTCCGTTAAATACAATGTCAGGGGCGGCCGGGTTATCGTTTCCTGCACGAAACAAGATGACGCGATGCTGCGCTTCACAGTTGAAGACACCGGGCGGGGTATCAGCGAAGAAAATCAAGCCAGGCTGTTTGAACCATTCACCCGGTTAGGAGCCGACAACGACGGCATTGAAGGCACCGGCATCGGCTTGACCATCACGAAACAGATGGTGGAGGCCATGGGCGGCCGTATCGGCTATTCAAGCCAGTTGGGTATGGGCAGTATATTCTGGTTCGAACTACCGATTATGACACCGGCAGGATATTTCAGCACCCCAGCCGCAACTGCTTCGGCGGATAGCTCGCTATCGAGCACCACCGGTCGGGGCAACCGCGTCATCCTCTACGTGGAAGATGACACGTCTAATCTGGAACTGATGAGCGAGGTGATCAACCATTTTCCGGGCCTGTCTCTCGTGTCCGCGACCACTGGTGAAGAGGGGATCGATCTGGCTCGCACCATAATGCCTGACGTCATATTTATGGATATCAATTTGCCCGGCATTGACGGCTATGAGACTAATATTCGACTGAAGAAAGAGCCCCGGACCGCGGAAATCCCGGTGATCGCGTTGTCGGCCGCCGCCATGCCACACGACATTGCCAAGGGAATCGACGCTGGATTTCGCACCTATTTGACGAAGCCGTTCAATATCGAAGAGATTATGAACGCTATAGATTCTGCCCTTAAGGACCCATCATCAAGGGAAGCTTGAAACCTTACAACCATAAGTTAATACTACTTAAGAGACAAATCGGGCAGTAAAGGCGTGTAATGCCTGGAGGCATTTATATTGGCTGAGGAAGCGACAGTCTACGTGGTCGAAGACGACGAGGCGAGCCGGGAACTAATGAAGGACCTGTTCGAATCTGTGGATCTGAACGTACTCACCTTCAATAGCGGGAATGATTTTCTGGACGCGCTTCCGGTTGAGTCTCCTGGCTGCATCCTCTTGGATGTTCGGATGCCTGGTATTAGCGGTCTTGATCTTCAGGCAAAGCTGAACAGCGAACCTTCCAGTCTTCCCATCATCATTGTTACCGCCCACGGCGACACCCAGATGGCTGTTCGGGCAATGAAGGAAGGGGCTTTTGATTTTGTCGAAAAGCCAATCAACAATCAGCTGCTCCTGGAAACCGTCGATAAAGCGATCAACGAAAGCAATAAACTAAAGGACGCCTTAGGGCATCAGGACGATATCCGCCAGCGGCTGACGAGCATGACCCCGCGGGAAAGGGAAGTGCTTGAGATGATCGCTAAGGGCAAACTCAACAAGCAAATCGCCTTTGATTTAGGCATCACTCAACGGACAGTCGAAGTTCACCGCGCCCGGGTAATGGAGAAAATGAAAGCAAAAACCGTCGCCGATTTGCTGCGCACGGTAATGAGTCTGGATTCGTTTTCCGGCCGCGGGTAGTCTCCGGGTACGCTCGATTTTTCATAAGCCATTCCGTTTACTCACGAAATCGACTATGTATTCCGTCAAATCCGTTATTGTGCGTGATTGACGGGTAAGAACAACTTCGACATTTCCCGGGAATTATTTGACGTGCTGACATCAGTTTTGGTCCCCATCAACCGCGCCGGCTGGCCGTTTATCGCCATCTTCGCCGTGATTACCGCTGGCCTGTTCTATTGGCAGGAACCGGCAGGCTGGGTTGGCGTTGTTCTGACCCTCTGGTGTATCTACTTTTTTCGGGATCCGGACCGAACCACGCCGACCCGGGAAGGACTGGTCATTAGTCCCGCCGACGGCGTTGTCTGCATGGTGCAACCGGCGGTCCCGCCGGAGGAAATCGGGCTGGGCAGCGAACCGCTAACGCGCGTGTCTATTTTCATGAACGTGTTCGATGTGCACGTGAACCGAATCCCCATTTCCGGAACAATTGCCCAGATGGCCTACCGGCCGGGTAAATTTTTCAATGCCTCTCTCGATAAGGCGAGCGAGCATAACGAACGCCAAAGCTACCGACTGACGAGTGAGGAGGGCCAGGACATCGGGTTCGTCCAAATCGCCGGACTGGTGGCGCGGCGGATCAAGTGCGATGTCGCCGAGGGACAAAAGCTTCAAACAGGAGAAAGGTTCGGACTGATCCGGTTCGGCAGCCGGGTAGATGTCTACCTGCCCGGCGACATGTCGGCCCTGGTCGCCGTCGGACAACGGACCATCGCCGGAGAAACCGTTATAGCGGATTTCCGGGCGACGGAAGAGAACCGAGTTGGAGAGGTACGCTAAAATGTTCGGTCCCAAGGGAGAACGCCGCAAGGCCCTGTCATTCAACCGAATGATTCCCAACATGCTCACCATGCTGGCCGTCTGCGCCGGGCTGACTGCACTCAGGTTTGGCCTGGAGGGGCGCTGGGAGCCTGCCGTCTGGTCCTTGGTCATCGCCGCCATACTGGATGCCTTGGACGGACGTATCGCCCGGCTATTGAAGAGCACCAGCAAACTGGGGGCTGAGCTGGACAGCCTGTCCGACTTTATCGGGTTCGGCGTCGCACCGGCGCTGCTGCTTTATCTTTGGACCATGAAATCGGCTGGCCCCATAGGCTGGGTCCTGGTGCTGCTTTTCAGCGTCTGTTGCGCACTGCGCCTGGCGCGATTCAATACGGATCTGGAAAAACCGGATCAGCCGCCCTGGACCAAAAATTTCTTCACCGGGGTTCCGGCGCCGGCTGGGGCCGGGTTGGTGCTGCTGCCGCTCATCATGTCGTTTCATCTGGACTGGCCGATTCTGCGTCACCCCCTCGTAGTGGGACCAGTCATTGTCGCGGTTGCTTTTTTACTGGTCAGCCGTATCCCGACCTATTCCTTCAAGAACGTGCGCATTCCCAGAAACTACGCGCTGTTTCTACTGTTGACGGTCGCACTGCTGGCGGCGCTGATTGTCAGCGCACCCTGGCTGACTTTGACGCTCATCCTGTTCCTCTATTTGATCAGCATCGCGTTTAGTCCCGCCAGCTACAAAAAGCTGGAACGCCAGGCGGCGGAAAATCCGGACGCCACCCTCGACTTCGATGACGATGACGACGAGGACGATGAGCCGGAAGCGCCGAAACCCGGCGGCTGACAGATCCCCCTCTATTCAGCAGGGCTGAGGGCGGGCTCAGCGCCCGGCTTTTCCTTGCGCGACCGCCACCAATCCTGAACATTTGCGCGAATCATGAGAGACGCCGATGTTACCACCAAGGTCAGCACCGTCGCAAATCCCAACCCGAAAACAATCGCTGTCGAGAGTTGAGTCCACCATTGGGTAGACGGCGCGCCGATGCTGACCTCGCGGGTCACAAAATCGATGTTGGTGCTAAGCACCATGGGCATGAGGCCCAAAATAGTGGTGACCGTCGTGAGCAGGACCGGCCGCATACGCTGGGCGCCTGTCCGCAAAATCGCTTCCATCGGGTCTTTCACTGTCTTCCGCACATGATCAAACGTGTCGATCAGCACGATGTTGTTGTTGACCACGATCCCAGCCAGGGCGATCACGCCGACGCCGCTCATCACGATACCGAACGGCTGGCCGGTGATGATCAGGCCGATAAACACGCCGATGGTGGACATAACCACCGCCGACAGAATCAACAGCGCCGAGTAGAAACTGTTGAACTGGGTGACAAGTATGATGGCCATGATGAACAGGGCGACACCAAACGCCTTGGACAAAAATTCCTCCGCCTGACGCTGTTCCTCGTCCTCGCCCTTGAATTCTATTTCGACGCGGGGATCAATGTTCTGGCCGGCCAGCCACGCGGCGATTTCCCGGACCTTGTTATCCGCCAACACGCCTTCCTCCACGTCCGCCTTCACCGTCAGCACCCGTTTTCCATCGACCCGGTTCAACGTGCCAACCTTGGGCATCGCCTTGCGTTTGACGAAATTAGACAGGGGCACCATACCCGAAGAGGTCTGCACCCGGATACTATCGAGTTGCTTGATGGTGCGGAATTCGACCGGATATCGCACCCTGATCTCCACCTCATCGTCGGTGGAATCCGGGCGGTATTCATCGACCATGATGCCGTTGGTCACCAGCTGAACAGCTGACCCAATGGTTTGCACGTCGGCGCCAAACTTGGCGGCCTGAGCCCGATCAACTTCCAGTTCCCAGGTGATGCCGGGCAGCGGCCGGGAATCCTCGATATTGATCAGGCCTGGCAGGCTCTCCAATTTCGTGCGGAGAAGCACGGCCACCGGCTCCAATAGCTCGGCATACCGCGAGGTGATCTGCAACTGGATGGGCTTGCCAACGGGCGGCCCCTCTTCTTCCTTGCGTGCATCCACATAGATGCCTGCCAGGTCCGCCGTCCGTTCTTTGATGTCCGCGAGAATGAGCTTGGCCGGACGGCGCTGGTTCCATTTGGCGAATTCGATGGAGACGGTCCCAATGATGTCTTCCGATTCCTGGCTATTCTCCTCCCGGCCGGTCCGTGTGTAGATGGTCTTAAACTCGGGCTTGGCGCGTTCGCTATCCATAGCGATCACCCGGCGCTCGACCTCTCGCATGATGGCGTCCTGTTCATGGATGGAGAGATTGCCCCGCGCGCGCACCTGCATCTTGGCGTTCTCCGGCTCGATCTCCGGAAAGAACTCAATCCCGTTGCCGTGGGTCGCGTAATACACCTGTACACCGATCAGGACCGCGAACGCTGCCGCCACGACTTTTGCCGGATGGCGGAGCGCCGCATGTAATATGGACACGTAATGTCCGGTAAAACCACCGGCGGCAAAAACGTCGCCCTTTTCACCGGCATTAATGGCGCGCTGTGCCGCGGCGTCCAGCGCCCCCGGTTTACCGAAGATGGAACCTAAGGTCGGCACGAAAATCAGCGCCATCATCAACGAGGCCGACAAGGTCAAAATCAGCGTGATCGGCAGGAACTTCATAAATTCCCCGACCACGCCTGGCCAAAACAACAACGGCAAAAAGGCCGCCAGCGTGGTCATGGTCGAGGCAATGATCGGCCAGGCCATACGCTTGGCGGCCAAGCCATAGGCGATGGCCCGCGGCTCCCCTTCGATCATTTTCCGGTCTGCGTATTCGGTCACCACAATCGCACCATCTACCAGCATGCCCACCGCCAGGATCAGGCTGAACAGCACGACGATATTCAGGGTCATGCCCAGCGCAGAGAGCGCCAGGATGCCGACCAGAAAAGAACCGGGTATGGCGATCCCCACCAACCCCGCCGTCCGGAGCCCGAGAAACGCGATAATGACAATCATGACCAGGACGACGGCGCTGATCACATTGTTCTGCAAATCCAGCAGCATCAGCCGGATGTTGTCTGACTTGTCCTGGGAGAAACTCACTTGAACAGCGTTTTGCAGGGCCGGCGGCCAGTTCTCCCGCTCTTTCTCGACGGCGGTGCGTATCTGTTCAATCGTATCAATGATGTTGCGCCCGGTGCGTTTGGAGACCTCCAACGCGACGGCGTCCTGTCCTGCAATCCGGGCAAACCCTTTGGGGTCTTTAAAGGACTGGCGGACGGACGTCACGTCCCTCACCCGGATAACGGCGTCTCCGTTCACCAAAACGGGCATTTCCATAATGTCTTGAACGGTCTCAAAAACGCCCGGCACCTTGATCGAAAACCGGCCCGCACCCGTGTCTTGTGCGCCGGCGGCGACCAACAGGTTGTTCGCGCGCATCGCCGAAGTGACATTCCCGGCGTTGATGCCATAGCTTTCCAGTTTCACCGGATCGATGATGAATTCGGCCATATCCTCCCGGTCGCCGGCGATTTCCGCCTTCAAGACGCTGGGAATGGATTCAATAACGTCCTGCAGGTCTTTGGCCAAGGAATTGAGCTTCCGCTTTGGCGCATCGCCCGACAAAATTACCGTGAGCACAGGGAACAGGCTGAAGTTCACCTCATGGACCGTCGGCTCCTCGGTCTGTTCCGGCAGATCAGGCTTGGCGAGGTCCAGCTTTTCCCGAACATCCGCCATCGCCACATCGGCATCAAAGCCAGCCTCAAACTCCAAAGTCACATTGGCGCCGCCTTCGAAGCTGGTAGAGCGCATTTCCTTCACGCCTTCAATGGAGCGAAGTTCCTGCTCGATAGGCCGGGCGATCAACCGCTCTGCATCCTCCGGAGAGATGCCGTCCAACTTGGCGTTCACGTAAATGATCGGGATATTGATATCCGGATCGGACTCTTTGGGAATTTCCACATAGGCGACCGAGCCGGAAATAAGTATCAACACCAGAGCACTGATCACGGTCCGTGCCCGGTTGATCGCCGCATCAATAATTTTGCCGGTCATTACTGACCTTTCAGCCGTGAGATGACCGGCGCTTCGTGCGGCACCGGCTCAACTTTCTGACCGGGCCGGACAAATTCCTGTCCCACGGTAATAATCATCAGCCGATCCGGCAGACCGGCAATCCAGACTCCATCCCGATCTTCGGCGACCAATTCAGCTTTATGGAATTGGACCTGCCCCAAATCATCCACGGCTTTCACCCCAACCGCGCCGTCATCCGCCAACGTTAAAACCGCCGGGGACACCTTATGCACCTTCAACGCCTCAAGTTGGAGCCGTATTTCCGCCGTCATGCCGGCGATTGTCGAACGCGCGCTATTGTCGATCTCCATTTCCACACGAAACGTACGCGTGGCCTCTGTCGCTTCCGTGGAGACATATCTGATCCGGCCGTTGACGATAGCCCCTGTCACAAGTTTTGCCCTTCCTGCGGCGCCGACCTTGACCAAACCCACTTCCTGTTCGGTGACGTTTCCGACTGCCAACACAGGCGTGAGATCAACGAGAGTGGCCACCGCGCCCCCCACGGCCAGGTAATCGCCGACCTCGACCGGGCGTTTCTCCAAGACACCATCGAAAGGGGCGCGAATTTCGGTGCGATGGATGTCCAGCTTCATGTTTTGGAATAACGCTTTAGCCGTCGCGAGATTGGCCTCGGTTTCCGCCAACTTTACCTTGGAGCGGAAGTTCCGGGACGACAGTTCCTTGGATGCCTGAAACTCAATTTCCCGCTGCTTCACCAATGCCGCTGCCTGACGCAATCTGGCTTGGCGGTCATCCATGGCGAGACGGGCGATGACTTCGCCTTGCTCAACCAGTTCGCCTTTGTTTTTGGTGATCGCCACGATCCGGCCTGAGGTTTCGGCGCGCAGATCCAGCCGCCGGGATGCTTCCGTACGACCCAGAACGATAAGTTCGTTTTTTCGGGATTGTGCGAGGCTGTCGCGGACCCGGACCCGCGGAATAACGGTGGGCTTGGCAGCGCCTTCAGTCCCCGATGCAGCCGTCTCCTCGGACACGGGCGTCTCCCCAAATTGTCCCGACGCGACCCAGCCGGCGACGCCAACAGCAATTACGCCGGCAACGATGTATGACCTTCTCATGCCGCACCCCCAGGGAGGTTTTCCTCGTCATCAGCAACGGCGCCTGGAGGGGCTTGATCCGGTAACGGATTCAACAGTTGTTCCCTATGCTGTTCCATGTATTCGACTATCGTTTCATAGAGTTTGAGACCCAGACCGTGCACGAACCTGCGTCCGTGGGCGGCTTCACTCAAATCCAGTTCCTGCAGGCACTGGATGCCTTGTTTGTATTGATTGACGTATGTGTCAAAGACCCGCTCCGTCTGTGAATCGCTTAACAGATGGGCAAAGAACATCATGACCACGCACTCGGACCGAATTTTGTCAAAGGCAGGCGCTTTGTGGAGTTCCTGGATAAGCCGCTCCCTGCCCTTCTCGGTCAAGCTATAGACTTTTTTATCCGGCCGACCCGCCTGGTCCACGTATTGGCAGTTGACCAACTCCTCGCTCAGCATCTTGTTCAAGGCGGGATAGATCGATCCGAACCCGGCGTCATAGAAATGACTGAACGAGCCTTCTTCGAACATTTTCTTAATTTCATAGCCGGTGGCGTCCCCCAGACTGAGGGTCGCGAGACATAGGGTTTTCGTATCCATGGATCGTTCCTGGTGACATTTTATATATCGAACCGTTATATATCGTGTCGAGATATAACGAGTCAATATATACTATATCAAATTGATATAGGTCTGCCGAAAGGCGCGGCACACCCTCGCCGCAAAGCCGCAGTTTGATAATTAAGTGATTTTTTTCAGTTGGTTAGTCGATCGGCACGTCGACAAAGAAGATCGTTCCCTTGCCCTCGGCGGAAATAAAATCAATGCCGCCGGAATGGCCATCAACGATGGCCTTGGCAATACAGAGACCGATGCCCGTTCCGTCTTCTGCGCGCGTGGCGGTGCCATCGCCCTGGCTAAAGAGGGAGAATATTTTGTCTCGCTGTTCCTCGGGGATGCCCGGACCATGGTCACTGATTTCCAGACGGAACTTGTCGTCATGCCTCAGAATGGAAATGTCCACCGCCTGGTTCTTCGGCGAGAACTTGATGGCATTGGACAAAATATGTCCAACCGCTTGTATCATCCGTTTATTGTCAATTTGCGCCAGGGCCGGCGTATCCGTGGGCTGGAAGTTCAGCACCACGCCTTTCTCCCTGGCCATTTGCGATTTATCGCCAATAGCGTCCACCACGATGTCATTTAAGTCATGTGTATCGAAGCGAAATTCCATCCGGCCGAAATGCAACTGTTCGAAGTCCAGGATGTCATTCACCAGCCCGCTCAGCCGGTCGGCATTTTTACCCGCCAAGTGCAAAAGTCGCATAGTCTCGAAACTATGCTCGCCGAGCGTACCGCTTTGGACCACACCGATGGCGCCCTTGATAGCGGTAAGAGGCGTGCGGAGCTCGTGGCTGATCACCGATAGGAAGTCTGTCTTGAGCCGCTCTACCTCTTTCAATCGGCTGATGTCGAGACCGATAAACAAGAACCGGAGTTCACCACCAGCTTCGATAAACTCGCCGGCGACCAACATCTCGATTTCCTCACCTTCTTTGGTGCGGAAAACCGTTTCGAAATCCCGGGCGGAACCTGTTTCTTCTAACTCGGCGATCATCTTCGCCCGGTCATCCGGTCGCGCCCAGATACCCAGGTCCAAAGATGAATGGGACATCGCATCTTCATAGCTATAGCCGGTGAGGCTGCACCAGGTCTCGTTAACGTCATAATGCTCGCCGTTCAGCGGATTAGAAATCGCCATGACTGCCGGGCTGGAGTGGAAGGCGCGGGTAAAGAAGGCTTCGCTGATATCCCGCTCGTTGGCGAGCTGTGTCTTCTCGAACTGCATGGAAATTGTGGTTACCAGGGTCCGGTTAAACGACTTCGCCAGCAGGGTCAGCATGCAGGTGAACAGGACGAGCATGCTCCCCATGAAATAGCCGAGCTCGGTGCCCTGGACGATGAAGCTAAAACTTACCGGCAAGATTGCCGGGACAACAAAGGCATAGTAGGACGGGAGCCAGCCCGCATATGCTGCGACGGCGCCAGCGGAAATACCACCCAACACAAAGGCCAGGAATACCTGATAGTGGATTTGCTCCGCCGGGAACATCATGAAGCCGGCCGATCCCCAAAGCACCCCTGAAATCAGCGCAGCGACGGTATAATGCATTGCCCAGCGGCGCTGCGTCTCAAAGTGCGCAGATCCCTTGCTAGCCCCCCTGAAATAAACCAACCGGACAATATTCCAGCCGATGACCAGGGTGAGCCAGCTCCATAGCAATATCGGATCCACTGCATGGCGCATCACTACCGGCACGCAAATCGCCAGAAGCGAATTTGCGATGATCGGCAAATGGATGTTCTTCTGCACCTCGGCAATCTGCTTCGGCTGCACTTGACGTTCGAAAGCGCCGCGCTCGTCTAGCCAATAGTCACCATTTACCGCCTCGCCCCCGAGGAGGGTCTGCGCGAGGCCGGCGCCCGATGGTCGTTTAGATTTATGGGCGAGCATATCCATGACCCTAGTATAGATGAGTGGTATTTCTTACATATGACCTCGATGTAAACGGGTATGTCAAACAGAACACCCGGACGGGATAAAGGCCCGTCCGGGTGTCAATCTCGAGTTGAAACGAGCTTTATTTTAGTCGCTTAAAGCCCCAGCAATTGCGCCGCCGTACCGCCGCGAATGGCGTCAAAGTCGGATTCCGACAGGCCCTCGACCCGCTTCAGCAGTCCGACCGGATCGTCATCGCCCATATCATAGGGGTAATCGGTACCGAGCAGGATATGGTCCGCACCGTACTTCTTGATCAAGAACTCGAGCTGATCGGGCTCGAACACCATCGTGTCGAAGTAAAACTTCTTTAGATAGTGGGTCGGCGGATGGGGCAGCCCTTCTCGTACGTCGGCGCGAGCGTGATAGGCGTGATCCATGCGGCCTGCATAAGAAGGCAGATAACCACCGCCATGGGCCACGCAAATCTTCAGGCCCGGATGCCGTTCCATCACACCGTCGAAGATCAGGTAGGAAAGCGCGATGCTCGCTTCGATCGGGTGGCCGATCAGATTGATGAAATAGTGTTCCTTCAGCCGGTCAGGATGAGTGAACCCAGCGGTGTGGATGAACACCAGAATGCCCATTTCCTCACACTTGGCCCAGAACGGCGCCAGCCGCGGGGCGGAAAGGTCCTCGCCGCCCACCTGGCTATTGATCTCCACCCCTTTGAAGCCCAGCTCATTGACGCATCGGTCCAACTCGGCCAGCGCCATCTCGGTGTTCTGCAAAGGGATCGTTCCTAAGCCGACCAGCCGGTCCGGATGTTTGGCGATGTCTTCCGCCATCTCGTCGTTGATCATCTTGGAGACGTCCCGGCCGACTTCAGGCTCCGCCCAGTAATAGTACTGATACGGCGAAACAGAGATCGCCTGGATATCCACACCCATCTTGTCCATGTCCTTCAGACGCTCCTCGATGGACTGCATCTTGGGCTTGATATACTCAAGCTGCTCCTTGTTGACCTTCTTGGTCAACTCGGACCCGAAAGACAGTGCGGCGAAACCAACGCGCTCGGCCTCCGCATTCATCATCTCGCCGGCCGGATAGGATTGCCGGTGGCAGTGAACGTCGATGGTCAGGGTCTTGGACCCGTTGGACACCGTGGCGCCCTGGTCGGCCGCCGGGGCGCAGGTATGGTTGTGCTGATGTCCCGGATGAGAGCACTTAAAAAACATTGTCGGATGACTCCTCTGGATTAGTCTGTTCGATGGGCGACAGACTACTTATTTTCGCCTGATTGTCCCGCACTTTGTCGGGCCCAAAACGAGAAGGATTTCGTCATGACTTATGCCCTCACGGGTCTCATTTTCGCCGCCGCCGCCCTCATGGAAATCAGCGGCAGTTTCGCTTTTTGGACCTGGTTGCGATCCGGTGGGACCTGGATGTGGGTTGTTCCGGGGCTGGTCGCACTGGCGGTATTCGCCTTTCTGCTGACCCGGATCGATGCCGCCTTCGCCGGGCGCGCCTTCGCGGCCTACGGCGGGGTCTATATCGCGGGTTCTCTCACCTGGCTGTGGCTAGTGGAAGGTAAGATTCCCGACAAGTGGGACCTGACCGGCGGCGCGATCTGCCTCATCGGCGCGACGGTGATTATTTTCGGGCCGAGAGGAGAGATGGGTTAAATCCCCTCCCCCGTCTTGGGGGAGGGTAAGGAAGGAGGGGAAGCTTAGTAAGCGCAGAGATTACATGTTTTCTCTCTTGCGTCGCCCCC
>Ga0181579_10000075_pt1 | contig 63127 bp, 66 predicted proteins | sample 071ome_24_FD_132996 | JGI IMG/M metagenome (GOLD analysis project Ga0181579, IMG submission 132996) | Coastal salt marsh microbial communities from the Groves Creek Marsh, Skidaway Island, Georgia - 071402CT metaG (megahit assembly) | ecosystem: Environmental > Aquatic > Marine > Intertidal...
CCACAATATCCAGATTCGCAAACAGTGGAACACGCCGCTCATAATTCACATTAATAATCGCCTGCCCGTTTTCCTTGCGCATACGGATGCTCGACAAGTCAAAATCAAACACACCATTGATTCGCAAGCTGGCAGCCACCCTGTCTCTGACATCAGTGATAGTCATGTTGGCAGCTTCGCCATTTTCAATAAGTTCCTCACACAGGCCCGTGATGAGATTATGATCTACATATACCGGCCCTACTCGCAGCCCAAACGTCAGAAATGATGCAATCAGAAAAAACAGCATCAACAGTCCGAATTTTGACACGCCGCGCTGGTATTTCAGGCTGTTTATTGAATTTTTCATAGTAACCCCGTTTATTGGCATCAAGGACCTACCTGGCATGAGACCCTTGTCATTAAAATCGGCCAACAGTATTGCTTTGTTTAAGGGAAATCCGCTACAGGTATCACAAAACGCCCAAATGCACCCTATTGTATGAGCTTATTACGTGCAAAAGTAGGCAGATTAAAGCCTGACTCCTTGTGCATCCATACTGCTACTGCCTTGCCTACAATATCTTTTTCAGGCACCGGGCCCCATTCACGACTGTCGGCGCTGTTATCGCGATTGTCGCCCATCATGAAATAGTGCCCCGCCGGCACGATCCAGCTCGTGCGTGCCCTGGTTTGCAGTCGCGCGTCGATATGCTGGGTAGTATGCTCTTTGCTATTGATCGTTTCGGTGTACAAAGATCCAGGCAATGTGCCAATGCCGGTTTCTATAAAAATATTGTCGCTGAATTCGCGCGGTATGGGTTCCCCATTGATATACAACTGCTTCTCTTCGTAGCGCACTGTGTCGCCGGGCAATCCTATCACTCGTTTGATGTAATACTTGTTTTCATGAGGCGGAATAAACACCATAACCTCTCCGCGCTCGGGATCATCGACGTCCATAATCTTGGTGCCAATTACCGGAAGGCGCACACCATAGGCGTACTTGTTGACCAGGATAAAGTCCCCCACTTCCAGAGTCGGTATCATGGATCCAGTTGGAATCTGAAAAGGTTCGATGAGAAAAGAGCGCAGCGCCAAAACCAGCAGCAATACTGGAAAGAATGATTTGGCGTACTCAATGACCATAGGCTCACGTGATAACTCTTCGATCTCACTCTGGTTTTCCTCCTCGCTCTTGCCGCGCCCTTTACCTTTACGAAAATCAGCAATGGTCTGATCGCGTAGGCGTTTGAAGAAAAAACTGTCCAACAACCATAACGCGCCACAAATGGCGACGAGAGTTAGCAATATCAGGGAAAAATCGAAATCCATCAGGAATCAACCTTGAGCACAGCCAGAAACGCTTCCTGCGGCACTTCCACGTTACCTACTTTCTTCATGCGTTTTTTACCGGCCTTTTGCTTCTCTAATAATTTCTTCTTGCGCGTGACATCACCACCATAGCATTTTGCTGTGACATTCTTGCGCAGCGCCTTGACTGTCTGACGAGCGACGATCTGCCCGCCGATAGCCGCCTGTATGGCGATATCATAGAGCTGACGGGGAATCAGTTCCTTCATCTTCTCCACCAGCAATCGCCCTTTTGAGTTGGCGTGCTCGCGGTGCACAATCAGTGCCAAAGCATCTACTTTATCGCCGTTGATCAGGATATCCAAACGCACCAGATCGGCTTTCTCAAAACGTATGAAGTGGTAGTCCAGCGACGCATAGCCGCGACTCACTGATTTCAGGCGGTCGAAGAAATCCAGCACCACTTCGCTCATAGGCAATTCGTAACTCAGGGACACCTGGTTGCCGATGAATTGCATGTCTTTCTGAACGCCACGCCTTTCTACACACAAGGTAATGACATTGCCCAGATGATCCTGGGGTACCAGAATACTGGCCAGGACAATCGGTTCGCGGGTTTCCTCAATATTGTTCACTGGCGGCAGACTCGATGGACTGTCCACTTTGAGGACTTCGCCGTCACTCATGACGACTTCATACACCACAGTCGGCGCTGTCGTGATAAGTGACAAGTCATACTCACGTTCCAGGCGCTCATGAATAATTTCCATGTGCAGCATGCCGAGGAAGCCACAGCGAAAACCGAAGCCGAGAGCGTCGGAGTTCTCTGGTTCGTAATAGAGCGACGCATCATTCAACGTGAGTTTGGACAGCGCATCCCTGAAGCTTTCGAAGTCATCAGACGACACCGGAAACAATCCGGCGTATACCTGCGGCTGGATGCGGCGAAAACCTGCCAGCGCCTTCACATCTGGTGTCTTGGCCAGCGTCAGGGTGTCGCCAACAGGCGCACCCTGGATATCCTTGATACCAGCCACTACAAATCCCACTTCGCCCGCGCTGAGTAGTTCAAGCTCCTTGCGCTTCGGCGTAAAGATACCTACGGCATCGACAACGTGCGCCTTGCCCAGGGATTTGGCAATGATCTTGTTGCCGGGCCGTAATGTACCGGCCATTACCCGCACCAGAGACACCACGCCCAGATAATTATCAAACCAGGAATCAATGATCAGGGCCTGCAGGTCTGCTTCGCGGTCACCGACTGGTGGCGGCACTTTCTTGATGAGTTGTTCGAGTATCTCTGTTACACCCATACCGGTCTTGGCACTGGCGCAGATCGCCTCGGAGGCGTCGAGACCGATAATTTCTTCTATTTCCTTGCGCACTTTCTCGGGTTCGGCCTGGGGCAAGTCCATCTTGTTCAGTACCGGTATGACTTCGAGGCCCTGGTCAATTGCGGTGTAGCAGGTAGCCACCGATTGCGCTTCGACACCCTGGCCAGCATCTACGACCAGCAAGGCGCCTTCACAGGCAGCCAGAGAACGCGAAACTTCGTACGTGAAGTCCACATGCCCCGGGGTGTCGATCAGGTTTAGTTGATAGCGCTTGCCGTCCTCTGAATCGTAAAACAGCGTCACGCTCTGGGCTTTAATGGTAATCCCGCGTTCACGTTCGATATCGAGGCTATCGAGGATCTGTTCTGCCATTTCGCGTTTGGTCAGACCACCGCATGTCTGGATAAAACGGTCGGCCAGCGTCGATTTGCCATGATCGATATGCGCGATAATGGAGAAATTTCGGATCAGATGTATGTCAGTCACAGAAGCGATGACTCAATGAATAATGGGTGATGGTTTGGAAAAGCCCGCAAGTCTACAGCATCTGCGCTGCAGTGTCAGGATGGAGCTTGCCGGCAGGCGTGAAAAAAACTGCTCAGGGGGACAGTTCCAGCGCCAGAGTGGTGGCCTGCCCTTCCCGCACGATGCGGATAGCGACAAACCCGGTTTCCGGCAACTCGCTGGCGATAGCGGCAAACTCTTCCGCATCGTTCACTTGCTGGCGGTTCAGCGCCACAATGACATCCCCTTCGCGCAGCCCGGCCTCGCGCCCGGGGCCTTCGTTGAGTTCGGCAATTCTGACACCTTGCAGGCCAGTGACTTGCCGGGTCTCTTCACTCAGTTCGCGTACGCGAAATCCAAGGGGGTTACGCCGATCCCTCACTACTTCGGGTTCGCTCACTGCGACGATGTTGGTTGGCGAATTGCCCAACACCACATTCAGATTCAAATACTCGCCGTCACGATAAACTCGCAGTTCAGTATTGGTGTCAGGCTGATACTGCCCCACGTAAAACGGCAGGTCGGTGTAGTACTCAATGTCGTGCCCGTTAAACTCGACAATAATATCTTCGTTTTGCACTCCGCCGCGGGATGCCGGGCTATTAGGTGTTACTTCATCCACGAACGCGCCGCGCGGCCGCTCCAGACCGAAAATCTCTGCCAGTGCATAGTCGACTTCCAGCATGCGCACGCCGAGCAATCCCCGCTCGACGCGACCTGTTTCCCGCAACTGGGCGACGACGTTCATTGCGACATTGCTGGGGATTGAAAAGGAGATGCCGTTAGAGCCGCCGGTGCTGCTAAGAATTTGAGAGTTGATACCAACTACTTCGCCAGCAAGATTGAACAAAGGCCCACCAGAGTTGCCCTGGTTGATGGCAACGTCTGTCTGGATGAAAGACATGTAATTGTAGGTTGACCGGCCAGGTACTGACCTGCCCTTGGCGCTGACGATGCCAGCCGCAGCAGAAAACTCCAGACCAAAAGGCGAACCTATGGCCAGAACCCAATCTCCTACTCGCAAATCATCTGAATCACCAAACTGCACGCTCGGTAAATCATTGGCGTCAATTTTCAGCAAGGCGATATCTGAAGGCTCGTCCAGGCCAACGATTTCCGCATCAAATACCCTGCGGTCATTAAGATGCACCTGGATTTCATCAGCACCGGCAACTACGTGGTTGTTGGTGATCACATAACCGTCGTCAGTGATGACAAAACCGGATCCCACTGCTCCGCGGCGGCGCACTTCCGGTAATCCCTCGATGTCGAGTTCCGGGCGCTCACCCTGGTTGAACTGACGCAACAATTCCTCCAGTTGTTCATCATCAAGCGCATTACTTTGCTCGACCCGGCGAATGGTTGATATCTCGACAATGGTAGGGGCGTTGTTCTCCACCAGATCGGCGAAATTTGGCAATCCCTCGGCGGCCTGTACTGAAAGAGTTGCCAATAGAAACAGCATGGCTGCCAATGTAAGAGAAAAACGTCGAATCTGTAACATGATCACTACCTTTGTCGCATACGCTGCTTGCGTCTGAACCGGACCACAGCAAGCAGCCTGATTCAGCGTATTGAATTACAAGGAGATTACCCTATCACACGCTATCAGAGAAGTGACAGAGGGTTACAGAGAAGTAGCGTGGTTACCGGGGGTCGGGGGTGCGGACAGTATTACTGTATTCGTTGACAACGCGATACAGCGGGGAATCCTGGATATGCTCCATATTCACGCGTTGTACTTCAGGCACTTCCACATAAATGCGTTCGATATACTCTCGCAATACCTGCTCTGCCTGAGGATCGACAGTAAAGCTTGCGGTTTCGACGAGCACCGGCTGTTGGCTGGATGGAGATGTGTTCAGAGCACTGTCATCGGCAACGAGATTACTGCCCACATCAACATTGTTCAGATTGGTTTGCAATGTAACAAAAATAGCCAGGGCAACGGTCGCAGCGATGGCAAATTTGGCTACATGATTTTGCCATTCAGACCATGGGCTGTTGCTGGTAAGTGCAGCGTCAAAATGCTCAACTTCAAGTTGGTCGGCAATTTTCTGGCTCAGACCTTTTGGTGCCTGTTTGGATTCGTGATGTAGTACTGATTGAACGAGGTGGTAGCGTGACCAGGTGTCGAGCACAGATTGATCCCCTTCACTTTCTTTCAGGATGCGCCGCAGTTCCAATTCACTGGCTTCACCATCCATCAAGGCTGACAGAGTCTCTTTGATTGTGTCACTCATGCCTGTATTTCCTCGTTACCTGTTCACTCTGCTCAATCTGACAACAGTTCCTGGATTCGTTTGTCTATCGCTTCTCGCGCTCTGAAGATTCGCGATCTTACTGTACCCACCGGACACCGCATAACTTCTGTGATGTCTTCATAGGTCAATCCGGAAAACTCTCGCAGAGTGAAAGCAGTACGTAAATCTTCCGGTAAATCTTCTATCGCCTGGTCAATCACCTGCTTGAGTTTTTCAGTTGCCAGGCTCGACTCAGGGTTTTCAATTTCGTGCAGTACATAGCCTGCTTCTGTTATCTCGGCCTCTTCCAGGTCGATGTCATCGCCTGGAGGGCGTCTGCTACGCGCCACCAGATGGTTCTTGGCCGTATTCACTGCGATCCGGTATAGCCAGGTGTAGAAAGCACTATCCCCTCTAAACCTCGGCAGCGCCCGGTAAGCCTTGATGAATGCCTCCTGGCATACATCTTCGGTTTCCTGCGGATCCTGCACAAAACGGCTAACCAGTGCGGCAACACGATGCTGGTATCTCAGTACCAGCAGGTTAAACGCTTTCTTGTTGCCACTTAAGACCCTTTCAACCAGTTGTTGATCGGTAGTCTCTGCCATTCGTTCCAACTCCGTTAATGCTGGGGCCTGAGAGCGTTACCACCTGGAACAAATGCATCCATTCTCCATTGATAGACCGCTTATTGCTGCAAAAGTTCTGGGAATAGATAAAATTATTGCACTTTTATCTACAGAACCTCTGATTGATTATATGCTTACTCTGCGCGTGTCTGTCGCGTATCGTGGCTAGCTGTCAAATACAGGCGGCAGCCATGGTCGCTGGTAGACACAACATCGATGGGCCGGCAAGTAACAGCCCGCGCTGAGATTTGCCCAACCCGACGCCGGAGCGAGACTTTTCCAATTCCCACAGAAGGCCAAAAATGCCTGTGAAATCAGATAGCTGGGGCTGCCACTCATGAGCAGTACTCAATCTCCACCTGCGTCTGACTACGATATCCTCGTGATCGGCAGCGGCGCTGCCGGGTTGACGCTGGCACTGCGCACCGCAGACTTTGCCCGCGTAGGTGTGCTTAGCAAGGGCGATCTTAACCAGGGGGCCACCTTTTATGCTCAGGGTGGAATCGCTGCAGTGCTGGATGCAGAAGACAGTATTGATTCCCATGTAGCGGATACCCTGACTGCCGGTGTTGGACTCTGTCACCGCGACATGGTCGAACATATTGTTGGCCATAGCGCCGAATCCGTAGCCTGGCTGGTGGCACAGGGCGTGCCGTTTACCACCAAAACTTCTCCTGCAGACAATCATCCAGGATCGACAGGTGAACAAGAATTGGGATCCCTGCACCTGACCCAGGAAGGTGGCCATAGTCACCGACGCATTATTCATGCAACTGATGCCACGGGCAAAGCAGTGTTTGAAACCCTGCAAAAACGCGCACTGGCCCATCCAAATATAGAATTAATTGAAGGCTGTACCGCTGTAGACCTGGTGACACAGAAAGAAAATGCAGACAATTCAGCCACTTGTGTAGGCGTCTACGTGCTGGATCAGGACCAGATGAGGGTGGTGAGCATAAGGTCGCGCTTTGTCGTACTGGCCACGGGCGGCGCCTCCAAAGCCTATCTCTATACCACTAATCCGGATGGTGCCAGCGGTGACGGGATTGCCATGGCATGGCGCGCAGGTTGCCGCGTTGCCAACCTGGAATTCAACCAGTTCCACCCAACCTGCCTGTATCACCCTCACGCCAAATCATTCCTCATTACAGAGGCGCTGCGCGGTGAAGGAGCGACTCTCGAATTACCCGATGGCACCAGGTTCATGCCGGATTTTGACAGTCGGGCTGAACTGGCACCGCGCGATATCGTCGCGAGGGCCATCGACCATGAAATGAAGCGGCTCGGTTGTGATTGTGTCTATCTCAACATCAGCCATAAACCTGCTGAATTTATCGCGGAGCACTTTCCCACCATCCTGCGCCGTTGCCAGGATTTCGGTATCGATATTACCCGAGAGCGCATACCGGTAGTTCCAGCAGCGCACTACACCTGCGGCGGTATAGTCGTGGACAAGACCGGTCTGACTGACATCCAGAATCTGTATGCCATTGGTGAAACCAGCTTCACCGGACTGCATGGTGCCAACCGCATGGCAAGTAACTCGCTCCTGGAGTGTTTTGTAGTGGCATTCGGCGCGGCGGTACAGATTGAATCGCGCTTCGCCAACACCCCGCTTACAGACTCTATTGCCGATTGGGATTCCAGTCGGGTGAGCGAATCCGAAGACGAAGTGCTCGTTTCTCATAACTGGGAAGAGCTGCGGCGTTGCATGTGGGATTTCGTTGGCATTGTGCGCAATGACCAACGCCTGCATCGCGCCCAGAAACGCATCGCAATGCTCGGAATGGAAGTTAAGGATTATTACCAGAGTCATACCATCACAAACGACATGCTGGAACTGCGCAATCTTGTACTGGTCTCCAAACTGATTATCGAGAGCGCACTGCGCCGCAAAGAAAGCCGCGGGCTACATTTCAATCTGGACTATCCTGATCTGGATCCGGAAGCGCGCGATACGGTGCTGGACCCGGCCGATACTGCGGGCCAAACTGGATAAAACGCCGCAGCGCCGACTGATCTGCCAGACTCATTGAGTCCCGAAATATATGTACTATTTCCGCGCGCCTGGCCTGCCGCGTGTAGAGTTTCAGCACCACCAGAAACTCGCAATTGTAGAGCACCGTGATGCGACCAAGCTCCACAGAAGCATTCGCCCTGTGAAGCCAGTAGCGAGACATCATCAGCTCTAACGCCACGGGCCGCGCACTACCCAACTCGGCATGCAGGCGCATCACTGCGTGCAGCAGCACACAAGCCGAACCAGCCGCTGCCAGCAAACGCGGAGCCGCCGTCAACCAGGGTGCCAGTGCGGCCAGGCTTGCCACACTGCAGATGAGAATGGCCTGTAAGCGTGAACGATATATTCGAAGGTAAGCGGGCAAGCTCCAGAGCATCAAAGTAAACTTGCTCCAAGTCTAGCTACGCTTTTTGGAATGCGCCAAAATAAGCTCTATCATAGGGATAAAGCGCTGCTCTGTCGGAGTGGCACGACCCATGAGCCAGGCAAAGAGATCCTGATCTTCCTCACCAAGTAAATCCCTGTATAACAATTGTTCTTGGTGATCGAGGGAGTCGAAGGCCTCTTCCGTGAACGGCACGAGCAACAAATCAAGCTCCAGCATGCCACGGCGGCTGTGCCAGAATATTTTTTGCTTATTGAGTTCTTGCATATGTTTGGTTTGGCATCTGATACTCGCAAGCATGTATTATCAGGTAAAAACCTGCGGTATGCGATACAAGCCCAGTCATTCACATCATTTATTGAAGGAGAAAAATGCCAGCGTTGTCGTTAGATAAATACGAATTTGTTCGGGTCAGTGGCCCTGATACTGACAAATTTCTGCAGGGGCAGCTTAGCTGTGATATGGCCAAGCTTACGCCAGCCAATGCATTGCGGGGCGCCCTGTGCAATCTGAAAGGCCGCGTTATCCTGGATTTTCGCATCGTTCGCGACGGGTCCGACTGTCTGCTGCAGATGAATACCGGGCTTGCCGAGCTGTTTATTTCCACACTGACCAAATATGCCGTGTTTTCCAAAGTCGAACTCTCGATCGACGAGAATATGCCCGCTCCGCTTGCACTTTTACCTGAGGGCTCCGTCGCGGAACTCGAAGCAAGCATGGGCACTGTGCCTGAACAATACAATGACTGCACCCAAACAGATTTTGGGTTACTGATAAACGTCGGGCGACAAACACCACGCTTCGAACTATGGTCTATTGGGGTACAAAAAGCATTTCCTGCTGACTTACCCGCTGGCATCAGCCCGAGTGCCGAAGCATGGCAACATGCCACCCTGCAGGATGGTGAATGGCGTGTGCCCCAGGCGCACACCGAGGAATTTACACCACAACTCCTGAACTATGACATTTCCGGCGTCATTGATTTCAATAAGGGTTGTTACACAGGGCAGGAGGTCGTTGCACGCATGTATTACAGAGCAACACCGAAACAGCGACTCTACCTGTTGCGGGCTGATCAAATAATCGATGATTCAATGAAAATCTGTTACGACTCCGAGGACAATGACAAGGCAGAGGATATTCTGGCAGCGAGTACCTACCAGAATGAGCATTTGGCGCTGGCTATCCTCAACATAACAGAGATGGAGTCTGGGTCTGCAGGAATTTGTAACTCAAACATCAGACTTGAAGTTGTTGCACTACCCTACTCGGACAAGCGGGCCACAACCTGAAACTGGTTTAAAGCAAATCTGAAGCTTTGCGGTCTGCCTGTGAGGGACGTTGAGTCATAACTTTCCACATATTGTCCATCAGCGCCAGATCAGAATTCTCGAGCGCCTGGATAAGATCGATACGCCAGCCCACTTCTTCGTCACCTAATTCTTCGCATTCCAGAATCTTCTTGTTGATCCAGATCGCATCTTGCGCGGTGAGAAAATGCAGTTGCGTTGCAGTGTCGGTTTTGAGCTGACGCACATGCACATCAGGCTTGCCATATTGATACAACTTGGCGAGACACCCCGCCAGTTCGCCGCGTGCTACAGCGTATTCCAGAGGAACCAGCCCTTCAGGCTCGATACTCGCATCAGCTTCCAGTTTTGATGGTGTGGCAGACGCAAGGTTCTGCAAATAATCACCCATCTTGAGAACTTTTCCCATGTCCCTGTCCCGGTTTACCAGCATCAAAATGCATGCTGACTAATTTAGCGGGTTATCTGTAGATAACTGTGATCGCAAACAAATTGTCAGAGGTTGATTCTGGCCTGTGCTTCATTGTCAGGTCAACATATTGATATGTCGGGGAATTTAATTCTGACGATTGTAGTTGTGAGATACTGATAACTGAAAATTTACGAAGCATTTCACTTTTGAAATCACTGGATATCTTTGATGGCCCTGTTTTTTTGAGAGCAGTTTAACGTTTATCCAGGATTTTGTAAGAGTTTTCGTTCATTCAAATTTGGTCTTTGCGCAATGCTGGGAACTGAATGTGCAGGCACTTCACCTCTACCGCGACGCGTGGGCAGCTCAGAAGTGATAGAAAATCTCTTGCTGACTCTATCGAGGCCGGTCCGGGCAGGATTGACTCACAATTTGGCTTAGCCAAATTGTTCGGTCATAACCCGCTCAACTTACACGCACTGAAATTGACGCATGGGCAGCTCAGAAGTGAGAGAAAATCTCTTGCTGACTCTATCGAAGACGGTCCGGGCAGGATTGACTCACAATTTGGCTCAGCCAAATTGTTCGGCCTTCGGCCGCCTTGCAGGCGTCCAAATTGCTTACGCAATTTGTGACTCGCGGATTGGCTTAGCCAAAAAGTTCACCCATAACCCGCTCGACTCATGCGCACTGAGATCGACGCGTAGACAGCTCAGGAGTGAGAGAAAATCTCTTGCTGATTCTATCGAAGCCGGTCCGGGCAGGATTGATTCGCATTTTGGCTTAGCCAAAATGCTCACCCCGGAGGAGTAAAATGCCCACACGATCATTCTGTTATGGACCACCATAGTGCTGGTTGACAGCTTCGGTGTAAGGGGCAGCGCTACGCGCTGTCTGCGCCGCTGGCGCGGCTTTCGAACCGGCAGGTTCTTCATCTCTACCGCGAAGCGTTAATTAAAAAAGGGGCTGTAAGCCCCTCTTATAATTAATGGTGCCCCGGGCAGGATTCGAACCTGCGACCTGCCCCTTAGGAGGGGGCCGCGCTATCCAGCTGTGCCACCGGGGCTAACCAAGGCGCAGAGTATAGTGGAACTATGCAAAGATTCGTAGGCACACTGTGATTTTGCTGCTCGGTGAGCCTGTGATAGTTTGCAGGACAGCAATAATCTGGTAGCAAGTGACATGAACAATCTCGAGTGGCAATGCCTGAGCTTTGAAGAGCTGGACAATACGCAGCTATATGAAATTATGAAGCTGCGCTCAGTCGTTTTTGTTGTAGAGCAGGATTGTGTCTATCTGGACCTCGATGATAAAGATCAACAAGCAGTGCATGTGATGGGATACAGCGACAATCAACTCGCTGCCTATACCAGATTACTCGCCCCGGGCATCAAATACCCTGGCGCCTCGATTGGTCGGGTGGTAACCCACCCTGACCAGCGCGGTAACGGCAGTGGCAGGCAGTTAATGCAGTATAGTCTCACCGCCTGCGCGGAACGTTGGCCAGATGCCGATATCACCATCTCTGCGCAAAAATACCTGGAGGCGTTTTATCAAAGCCTCGGTTTTCAAACGGTTTCAGAACCCTATATGGAGGATGACATTCCCCATATTGAAATGCTGCGCCCTGCTACGACTGATTAATGTAGCACTTCAAAAGTTCAGCGCCCCAATAGACCTTGAGTTTCGTCATAAAGAACAAGAGCTGCCACGTCGTCCTCCTTACGCCACCTGGTTATCAACACAATAGCGATTGATGACAACAGGAACCCGGGCACAATTTCATAGAGATCAAATATCCCGCCCGATAAATTTGACCATATAACTACAGTTAGCGCCCCGAGAGTCATTCCTGCGATGGCAGACATGGCAGTCATACTGCGCCAGAACAGCGAGAATACAACAACAGGACCAAAGGCAGCGCCGAATCCGGCCCAGGCGTAGCTCACCAGGTCCAGCACCCGGCTATCACGGTCGCTGGCTATCAAGAGTGCGAGGAATGCGATGATGACAACCGCAGTGCGGCTAACCAGCAACAACTCTTTGTCGCTGGCATCCGGGCGTAGAAAAACCCGATACAAATCTTCACCCACTACGCTGGATGAAACCAGAAGCTGCGAGTCAATCGTCGACATGATGGCTGACAAAATAGCTGCAGTTATCACCCCCGCCACCCAAGGATTGAACAGGTTCTGGCTAAGCGCAATAAAAACAGTTTCCGGATTCGCCAGCGGTGCTTCGGCAAAGTAAATAATGCCTGCCAGCCCCGTTGTCACTGACCCAATCATCACCACGATCATCCAGCACATGGCGATCCTGCGGGCAGAATCAATCTTGGCCAGTGATTCTGCCGCCATAAAGCGCGCCAGAATATGTGGCTGCCCCACGTAGCCCAAGCCCCATGCGAGCAGCGAGATAAGCCCCAGAAAGCCTAAATCAGCCATCAGTTCTGTGCTACCAGGGTTGATGGTTTCCATGTCTTGCCACACGGCACCGCTGCTGTTCAAACCTGAGATCACCAATACCGGTGCGGCGATCAGGGCAAGCATCATTAGACTGGCCTGAATGGCGTCGGTCCATACGACTGCGAGGAATCCACCAATATAGGTATAGGACACTATGATCACAGTACCCACCACCAAGGCAGTGAAATAATCGAGACCAAAGCTATTCTCAAACAGGATTGCGCCGCCAACGAGTCCCGAGGCTGTATAAAATGTGAAGAACAGTAAAATAATCAGCGCCGACAGCACGCGCAAGATGCGACCATGTGCACCAAAGCGGTTTTCAAAGTAATCGGGCAAGGTAAGGGAATTATTGGCATGGGCGCTATAGGCGCGCAACGGCTTGGCCACGTACAACCAATTCAGATAAGCGCCGACAACCAGTCCCACCCCTATCCAGATTTCACTTAATCCAGAAAGATAAATGGCGCCAGGTAGCCCTAATAAGAGCCAGCCACTCATGTCCGATGCCCCTACACTAAGTGCAGTCACCACGGCACCCAATTTCCTGCCTCCAAGAATATAGTCACCCAGATCATTGGTACGCTGGTAGGCGCGCAGTCCCAGAACCAGGATTAACAACAGGTAGGCAATAAATGTAACCAGCAACGGACCATCAATGCGCATGGGTTCTCCAGTAACTTGGTACCCACCCACACGATCTTGCGCAGGCGAGCGGACGACTTAACCGCCCCATTCCGCTCGCCATGCTATAACAAAGCTGAAATTTTAGTGAATAGTGGTTTCTCGAGAGCTGGAAGAATGCCCGAATGCCGCCATCAACCCATCTTAGCGCCATTGCTCAAGCTTATACCTGACTAATTACCCATTTTCTAAATTTAATAAAGTATTTACTTTACTAATTAGACAGGCCATTCACTACTTAAGGAAAGTAAATACTTTGTTTAAACTGCCGATATACTGATATGTAGACCAGTAATCGCTGTGAAATCGCCATGACACTAGCCAATTCCCAGGAAAAGCTGCTGCATCAACTGAAAGTCCGCGGCCCCCAATCGGTCAAGATCCTGGCGCGGCAGCTGGATATGACGACCATGGGGGTGCGTCAGCATCTGGCAGACTTGCAGTCAAAATCCCTGGTTGAGCAAACCGCCGAGGAAAAACAGACACGTGGTCGCCCTGTCCATCTCTGGCAGCTAACAACCAATGGGCACGCGCGCTTCCCGGATGCGCACTCGCAGGTTACGGTGGAGCTTATCGATGTAGTTCGCAGTGCTCTGGGTGAGGAGAGTCTCGACGACCTGGTCGACCAACGCTCACGTAAAACCGAGGCTAAATACGCCGAAGCTCTGGGCACGCTGCCTGATTCCCTGCCAGATCGACTGCGCCGCCTCGCCGAGCTACGTAGCGAGGAAGGCTACATGGCAGAAGTTCGTCTGCTGCCCGACGGCTGGTTGCTGATCGAGAATCACTGCCCGATTTGCGTTGCCGCCGAGGCTTGTCAGCAATTTTGCCGTTCAGAACTCGAAACCTTCCAGCGTCTGTTTGCAAAATATGGTCAGGTAAAGCGAGTAGACCACGTGCTGGCCGGCGCACGGCGTTGCGCTTACAAGATCTCAGCCCATAATTGAAAAATATTCGGGTAGAGAACGACTATCGCGTAAAGGACAATCGTGCAATAGGGAATCCTGTTATCATGCCACCCTCCGGTCCTGTTCCCAAACCTGAGTTTTAACCAGCTATATCAGTAGCCAACAATCCATGCGCAAATCACTTCTAGTTAGTTTCTCATTACTGGTCAGCATTGCTGTCGGAATTTTTCTGGTCGGACCCAAGCTTATCGGCATGGGCGTCAGCGCCCTCACTATTGAAAACATGTTGGCTACATTGCCACCACAGGCGCGCTCACAAGTAGACCTCCAAACTACAAGCATTGAAAGCGGCTGGTTTAACAGTATCGCCAATGTCTCACTGATTCTCACTTCGCCTCTGGCCGAGCCGGTGAATATCGGATTGCAATATCGTATCGACCACGGCCCCATTGTTAATTCAAGCTCAGGCACTAGTCTGGCACTGGCAGCGGTGCGTATTATTCCTGACCCACCTGCGCCAGAGTTGCAGGCGGAACTGGCAGCATTACCCTTTGAACTTCCTGAGTTCGACATTGAAATGCTTGTGAACTTTAATCGCTCCATGAATCTACGCCTGCAAATGGGGCCGATTGATTACCAGGAGAATGCAGACGCATTCGAATTTGCTGGCATGCGCAGCGATTTATCCATCGCCGCGGATCAGTCAGGCATCTTCAACATGAACATCGGAGCACTGCGCGCGACATCCAATCAGACCAGCTTCTATATCTCGAACATCGACATTGCCAGCAGCAGCGATTTATTAGCCGACCCGTTTGCGCCCAGCAATGCCCTGGTGCAAATCGGCGAAATGAATAGCCCTTCACCGTTTGATTTTCGCTTCGATGATTTCCGGGTTGAGTCAGCTATCGACACCACATTGGCAGACCCTGCGTTATTGCAAATGCGGCAACGTATGGCTATCGCCAGTCTCGAAGGCGATGTGCCCGTACAAAGTTTTGATATCGAAATAGAACTCGACCGCTTCGACCCGCAAATACTCGACAGGTACTACGAACTGGCATCGGGTATTCAGAACCAACTCTCCCCCGCAAATGCTTCAGCAGGAAATACGGTGAGCGCTGTGGGTCAGGAATTGATCGTATTGCTTATCCAGAACCCGCTCGATATCAATGTCAGCATTGACGCAAGCGCTTATGACGGTTCTCACACCGGCAGTTTGCAACTGCAATGGGATGGACTGCCTGGGGTCACAGACGTGATGGTGATGGATCTCAACGCGGCTCTCGCTGCCACGAATCTGGAGATCGCTATCGACCTTGATACCGAAGCATTCGTGCGGAGCCCAATGGGTTCGGCACTGGACTCTTATGTGCAAGCTGAGCTGGTCAGATTGGAGAACGGGCGCGTATTGTTTGACCTGACATTAATCAACAGCACAATCTCGTTAAATGGTGTCGAGACAACCCTCGACGATCTACTGTAGGAACCAAAGCAGATTTAATGAATACAGCAACTGAGACAACGCGCAAGATATTCGATTACCCGCGCTACTGGGCGGAGTGCTATGGCACCGCACCCTTTCTCCCCATGTCGCGTGAGGAAATGGATACGCTTGGCTGGGATAGTTGCGACATCATCCTGGTTACCGCTGATGCCTATGTCGATCACCCCAGTTTTGGCATGGCTGTTGTAGGCCGCTTACTCGAAGCACAGGGGTTTCGCGTCGGCATAATTTCACAACCGGACTGGCAGTCTGCCGAACCTTTTACTGCACTAGGCAAACCCAACCTGTTCTTCGGTGTGACTGCCGGCAACATGGACTCCCTCATCAATCGCTACACAGCCGATTTACGCATGCGCAGCGACGATGCCTACACGCCCAATGGCGAAGCTGGCAAACGACCCGATCGCTCGGTCATTGTATACAGCCAGCGTTGCCGGGAAGCCTACTACGATACGCCAATTGTCATTGGCGGGATTGAAGCGAGCCTGCGGCGTATCGCGCAGTATGACTACTGGAGCGACACCATTCGTCGCTCCGTTTTAATTGACAGCAATGCTGACATCCTGCTGTTTGGCAACGCAGAACGCGCACTCACTGAACTGGCGCATGCAGTGGCCAATGGCCAGGAGATTGCCGATCTCGACTCCCTGCGCGGCACAGCGATGGTGCGGAAGTCACTACCCGCAGGCTGGACAGAGATCGACTCGACACGCATTGACTGGCCCGCAAAGATTGACGAGATTCCTAACCCTTACGATTTCCACAATAAGGAAATGCAGCAAGAGCAGGGATCCGTCGAATCAGGCGATACTCAGGCTGTTAAAATCATTCCCCTGCCATTACAGAGGCAAACGGAATTCGATGCGGCTACGAGCTACATCCGGCTACCTTCATACAACAAGGTGCGCAATGATCCGGTGTTGTATGCACATGCCTCACGGGTATTACATCAGGAAGCAAATCCTTACAACGCCAAGACTCTGGTACAGCGTCACGACACATTGGAAGTCTGGGTAAATCCCCCGCCGATTCCACTCGAAACTGACGAGATGGACTGGATATTCGATTTACCCTATCAACGCAAACCACATCCATCATATGGTAACGCGCGCATACCGGCGTACGACATGATAAAAACTTCGGTAAACATCATGCGTGGGTGTTTTGGTGGTTGTACGTTTTGCTCGATCACCGAACACGAAGGTCGCATTATTCAGAGCCGCTCCGAAGAATCTATCTTGCGAGAGATCGGGAAGATTCGTGATCAGGTGCCGGGCTTTACCGGTACAATCTCCGACCTCGGCGGCCCCACCGCCAACATGTACAAGTTAAATTGCAAGTCTCCGAAGATTCAGAAGTCCTGCAAGCGCCTCTCCTGTGTTTTTCCGACCATCTGCAAACACCTGAAAACTGACCACAGTGCAACTACCCAGTTGTATCGCAAAGCGCGTGCTGTGCCGGGTATCAAGCGCGTCGCAATTGCTTCGGGCCTGCGCTACGACCTGGCATTGAAAGACCCGGAATACATCGAAGAACTGGTTACGCACCACGTGGGTGGCTATCTGAAAATTGCCCCGGAACACAGTGAAGACAAGACCTTGTCCAAGATGATGAAACCGGGCATTGGTGCATACGACGAATTCAAGAAACTGTTCGACAAGTTTTCGCGCAAGGCTGGCAAGGAACAGTATCTGATACCTTACTTTATTGCCGCACACCCCGGGTGTGACGAAGATGAAATGCTTAATTTAAGTCTATGGCTGAAAGAGCATAACTTTAAACCAGACCAGGTGCAGACGTTTTATCCTTCACCGATGGCACTGGCTACAGCCATGTATCATTCCGAACGCAATCCTTTGCAAAAGTTGCGTTACAAGAGTGAAAAGCTCAATGTCTGTAAGGATCTGGATCAGCGTCGCTTACAAAAAGCCTTTCTGCGCTATCACGATGAAAAGAACTGGCCCATGTTGCGTGCGGCACTGACCCGAATGGGTCGCAAAAACCTCATCGGCAATGGTCCCCAGCACCTGATACCACCGGCGCACACAGCACCAACAAAGTCACGCAAGCCCACCCGTGGCAGGCGCTAGCACTTTAGTCTTGCGAGCGTTTGTCTAATTGTTGCTCGATGTTGGTGAGAATACCGCGCAGGATATTCATTTCCATCTCATCGATGCGGATGCGTCCGAACAACCTGCGCATGCGTTGCATTAACTGGCGCGGGTTGTCCGGGTCATGAAAGTCTATAGCAACCATCACCCTTTCCAGATGCTCATAGAAATACTGCATTTGCTCACCACTGCACAGCGGCTGATCCCAGTATTGTTCCTCACTCAACTCAACATCGCCATTTTCTGTAAAACAGGCTTTGTGAATTTCATATACCAGTACCATTGCCGCAGCAGCGAGGTTTAGCGAACTGTACTTCGGCGCGGTCGGAATCTGTACGTGGTAATGACACAACTGCAATTCTTCGTTATTCAGACCTGAATCTTCCCGACCCAGCACCAGGGCAACTGGATGTTGCGGTGCCTCAGCTGCAACTTTCTCCGCCATTTGCTGGGGATTTAGCATGGGCCAGGGGATACTGCGTGACCGGGCGCTGGCCCCTATCACCAGCTTACATTCCTCAAGCGCCTCTTCGAGGCTTGTGACTACCCTGGCTTGCTCAAGAATATCGAGCGCAGAAGCCGCCCTGCCTACTGCCACGCCACTGGGAAATTCCAGTGGGTTGACCAGCACCAGCTTGTGCAGGCCCATATTTTTCATTGCGCGCGCAGTGGCCCCGATATTACCCGGGTGGGAAGTATTCACGAGTACCACGCTTACCTGTTCTTTAATCGACATAACTATCTGCTTCCTGACAGCGGCGCAGTATATCATCTGCCACTATAAACACCGGGAATTTCAAGTACGTGTGTATACACAGCAGTATTTGTTATCATGCGCGCCCAAATGGCATGGTTGTATATCCCTGCCCTGACGTTCTTTAGCAATCCTGGAAAATCCCATGCACGCCATGACCAACATAGCGCTGCGCGCAGCCCGTGAAGCGATGGAAAAAATCATCGTCGGCAGCGACCGGCCCGACCGACTCAAGATAATCAATGAACACCCGCGTCAATTCACTACCAGCATGGACCAGGAATCTGATGCCACTCTCGCCTATGAATTACACAAGATATTGCCCGACTCGTGCATCCACTCGCGCGTATCCGGCACCTCTGGCGATACCGGGTCCGCAACTCACTGGCATATCAATCCACTGTTTGGCAGCCTGAATTATTACAAAGGTCTGCCTTCATACGGCTTATCGCTCGCCTGTGTGGTCGATAATCAACTCACCCATGCAGTTGCGTTACTGCCACAAACTGGTGAAGAATTTGTCGCGAGTCGAGGCCAGGGCGCACAGCGCAATGGCAAACGTCTGCGAGTAGGTTCGCGCACTACCTTGATGGCCGCATTATGCGGATTGAATTATGACGAGGGGCAGCGCGATATATTCAATGCGGTCCAGCAAGAGCTGCAAAACCAGGGCGCCGAATTGCGAATCTACGGCCACCCGGCAATCGATATGCTGCTAATCGCCACTGATGGTTTACAGGCTGGCTGGTGCCCCGCCACGTCAGATCCGGCCCTTATGGCAACCAGATTGATATTGCAGGAAGCTGGCGGACTGGTTGCAGCAGCAGATGGCAGCCCCGATCTGAGCACTGCCAAAGAACTTTTCTTTGCCAATCCCCTGTTGCTGAGGCAATTGGTCAAGATGCGCAAGGGAATCAGGCAATAAATAGCGGCTTCGCACGGTATATTTAGAAATGCAGGAGCAAGCCCTCTAGCATACAACAACGGCTTCCTCTAAGTTGTCTGTCTGAAAGTCTTATGCAAGTTCGAGGGATTTCTTCTGAAAGTTAACAAGAATAGCAATAACCTCATTGAAGGATCGATCAAGCAAGCCCTGATCCGCATGACCCTACCCATGATCGTGGGCATGTTGATGCTGTTTACCTTCAGCCTGGTCGATACGCTTTTCATCAGTTTTCTCGGCACTGAATCCCTTACCGCCATCAGTTTCACCTTCCCGGTTACCTTCATGGTGATGAGCCTGGCCATCGGTCTGGGCATTGGCGCGTCTGCAGTCGTCGGCAAATACGTTGGGCGCGCCGATATGGAGCGGGCCAAACAGTCGGCAACAGTTATCAACTATCTGTCGTTCCTGCTTGCAACAATTGTGGTCGCGATCTGCTGGTGGAGCATGGATTTCATCTTTACCTGGATGGGCGCCAGCGCAGAACTGCAGGTCTTGATTCGCGAATACATGGTGATCTGGTTCCCTGGCAGTGTCCTCGTAGTTTGCCTGATGACTGGCAACAGCCTCTTGCGCGCCTGCGGCGATACCAAGACGCCCAGCATGCTCATGGCCGCTGCCGGCTTTATCAACGCAGTGCTCGACCCGCTATTGATCTTCGGCCCCGGGCCGTTTCCCGCACTGGGTATTCAGGGGGCCGCCTGGGCAACTGTTATCGCCTGGTCATGTGGTTTTGGCTATCTGGCTTATGTACTGGTGTTCAAACTCGAACTGGTCAGCCGGGTTCTGCCTGAGCGCCATGTGATGCTCACATCCGGCCGGGAGATGTTGCGCATTGGTATTCCGGCAGCGGGAGCCAATATGCTCACCCCCGTCGCAGCCGGCATCATGACCGCTATCGCAGCCGGTTTTGGGGATGAAGTTGTGGCGGCATTTGGGGTTGGCGCACGCCTTGAGCCAATTGCCACGCTGATCATCCTGGCCATGTCGATGTCGTTACCGCCAATGATCTCGCAGAATCTCGGGGCTAACCGTATTGATCGGGTACAAGAAGCCTACAAGCTGGCGATCCGTTTTATCATGCTGTGGCAGCTAGCCGTATGGGTTGTGCTACTGCTGGGTTCCGCGTTAATCGCGCGAATGTTTTCCGACGACCCTGCCGTCATCCAGGCCACCACACTATTCTTATGGATAATGCCGCTGGGCTATGGGCTACAGGGAATCATCATCCTGACAAATTCTTCCCTCAATGCGCTGCATCGGCCCCTTTCGGCCTTGTACTTGAGCATCGGCCGCTTCTTCGTGTTCTACGTACCACTGGCGTATGCAGGTAGCAAGATTTTTGGGTTATGGGGTTTCTTTGCTGGTGCCGTAATAGGCAACTTGCTGATGGCGGGTCTTTCGTGGCGCAAGTTCAAACAGGCAATCGCCGGTGAGCTGGAGTCAGCCCGGGAATCGGTGATTAATGAGCAATCTCTGGCAGAGACTTAGCTGCGGAAAAAATTCCTGACACCTTCCAGCAGTGAAGGATTCTCCTTCGGAGGCGGAGTTGGCTCAGTGTCTTCAACAAGGGAGAAACTCTTGTCTTCCACCGTGGCTTTGTCAGCGTCGCTTTCCGGCACACCATCATCAGAGTAGCTGAGACGGTTATTCTGTTCCTGAAACGCCAGCATTTCCTGGCAAATTTCATTGTATTCCTCAGCGGTCAGCAAATCCGGACGTTCTTTCATGTTCAGGGTGAACTGGCGATCGTTGGCGGCTGACAAATAGTGCAGGTTCTTCTTGTTTTCCAGCAACAGGCCGTTCTCTTTTGCAATGTTGTAAAGAGGTGTGCCGCGCAGCGGGATATAAGGAAAGAAGAAGAAATGCTCAGGCGCAATTTCCTGATTCAGCCGCAGGGTTTGGCGCATGTTTTCTGCACTTTCCAGCGGGGCACCAACGATATTGAAAGTCAGGCGGTTGATGCCGGCTTTCTTGCAGTTGGCCGCCGCATCAATTACCTGCTGATTTTTCATCTTACGGCCCAGCATTTTGCTGCGATATTCTTCGTCGCCGCTTTCAATGCCAAACCAGATTGTGTGACATCCTGCTGCCGCTGCTGTCTGGCAGAATTCTTCATTCATGACCTCGACACGCGAATTAATAGAAAACGGCAATCGTAACCTTTCTTTATAAATCTCGAAGAATGCTCGAACGAATTTCAGATTGGACAGAAACAGCTCATCCCAAAACTCGAAGTACCCGACATTATATTTATCTCGCAAACGCTCCAGCTCATCGACCATCGCTTCGGGGTCATATTTGCGCAGGAAGGTTTTCTTCGTCTTCCACCCTTCAAGAATCGGCGTGTTACAGCAGTAGGTACAGCGATAGGGACAGCCTCGTCCGGTCATAACCGGCAATACCAGTTTGCCTTTCGGGCCAAAAATGGATGAATTGACATCTTTAAAGCCATCTTCCTTGGCGAATACGTCATAGTCTGGAAAAGGCAGTGCAGCCAGATCTCCAATCTGATGTGGTTCGGTCTCATATACCGAGCCGTCGATCAGCTTCTCCCACATGCCATCTGCCGGACCGTCTTTCGTACCTTTGAGGTGTTGCACGATATTGCCAATGGCATATTCACCGTCACCGACGCAAATATAATCCACATCGGGGTTTTCGATGGTTTGCTCCTGGGACAGCATGGCCTGGTAACCACCGATAAGTATCGGCGTATCAGGCATGAGTTTTTTCAGTTCAGCAAAGTATGGCTCCATTGGGAACCAGTGCGGGCTCATGACAGAGAACGCAAACAGATCTGCATCATGTTTCTGCAGCAGCCTGGCATAATTTGCTGGCGAATATTGTTCTTCGTCCCGCAATATCAATATGGGTTCGAGTACGACATCTACCCAGGGGAAATCCCGCTTGAGGTAGGCCGACATACTGGCAATAGGCATGGCAATCTCATTGCCATCGGGTGAATAGAACGCAAAAAGCAGTTTCAGGCGTTCGCGTTTAACAGTGCCAAACCAGCGTGACTTGCTCTGGGGATAAGCTGGTCTTTCGGTGCTAATGGCGATTACATCGACCTTGGAATTCATGCAGTACGTCCGGATTAATTGCTGAAAAATTTTCCCAATCTGAAACTGGGCGTTGTGCCCCAGATTATCGACTGGAAAGCGCGAAAGTATACCACCAATATGGGCCCAGTTTAACGACAGACCGACTTATAAAACCCTACGGATTATGTGGTCTGTGTGCTGCTTCTCGGTTTGCACGCAATCGCGTTTGCTTTATGCTCTCGCTCTCAGGAGACAAACCAGGAATTATCAATGGAAGCGCTGGACGCACTATTGAACCGCTGTTCATACCCGAAACTAAAGGACCCCGAGCCTGCTCCCGAGCAATTGGAGAATATTTACAAGGCAGCGTTCAGGGCGGCAGATCATGGCGTGCTGCGGCCCTGGCGATTTTTGCTCGTGAGGAATGAAGCCCGCGAGCGGCTGGGTGAGCTATTCGTTGCCGCCAGTCGTCGCGCTACGCCCGACCTTGACGCCGAACAGGAACAAAAGCTGCGCTCCAAACCCCTGCGGGCGCCCTTGATGATCATAGTAGTCTCCAGCCCTGTAAAGCACCCCAAAGTCCCTGAGTTCGAGCAGGATTTATCGGCCGCTGCAGCCGCCCAAAGTATGCTGGTTGCTGCCTACGCCCAGGGAGTTGGAGCTATGTGGCGTACCGGTTCCCTGGCCTATAACAGGGATGTGATGAGTGGTCTCGGACTCGATGCCCATGAGAAAATCATCGGCTTTCTATACCTGGGCGCGGTCGACAGTGCTGACAAAAACCGACCTGAGCCTGACCTGGGTAACTACTTCAAGACATGGTGAACGTATGGCCAGCCAGAGTATCAACATGCAATGCTGGAAATGCGGCGCGCAGCTTAAGAATATCCTCCTGCCGTTCTCACGCTATGAAGAATGCAGTACTTGCAAGGCAGACCTGCACAGCTGCATCGGATGTAAGCACTATGATCCCAATGTGTCAGATGCCTGCCGCGAAGATCGCGCCGATTTTGTTCTGGACAAAGAGAAAGCCAATTTCTGCGACTTCTTCAAGGTTAACCCGAAGGCGCACCAGGTCAAAGATGACAGCGCTGCAATTGCCGCACGCGAGAAACTGGCTGCTCTGTTCGGGGAAGAGCCAGCCGACAATCAGGCAGAAGCTACAGCTTCCCCGCAATCCGAAGCTGACCGGGCACTGGCCGAACTCAAGAAGCTCTTTGGCGACGATGAAGAGTGAAATCCAACTAACAGCAGGCCACCGCTGATGCGCAGAACCGTATTTAATACACCCGTCCTGACACCGATTCTGCGGTGGCTGTCTATGCTGTTACTTAAAATCATTGGCTGGAAAGCCATCGGCAAGGAACTGGAGAAACAGCGTTTTGTGTTAATCGGTGCGCCACACACCAGCAACTGGGATTTTCCGCTGATGCTGATGGTTGTTTTGAAACTACGCCTGCGAGTATTCTGGCTCGGAAAGCACACATTATTTTCGTTCCCTTTCGGCTGGTTGATGAGATGGCTGGGTGGTATCCCCATCAATCGCAGCAAATCCCATAACGTCGTTAATGAAATAGTTGGTCACTATCGCAACAATGAGGATCTGGTGGTACTGGTACCCCCCGAGGGAACGAGAAGCAAAGTAGACAACTGGAAAACAGGCTTCTACCACATCGCCAATAACGCAGGGGTGCCAATTTTACTGGGATATGTTGATGCAGGTAACAAGGAAGCCGGGCTCGCTGATTTTTATAACCCAAGCGGCGATCTTGAAGCAGACATGCTGGAAATCAGGGCCTTTTATACTGACAAAAAAGGCCTGCTGGCTGAAAACAGTTAATTGGGGAACCAGCAATTACGCGAAGCGCTGGATAACTTCCGGGTTTTTCCCAATGGCGGCATCATTCTGAACCCCTAAACAAAGCAGCAGGTTTTCGAATACAAATTGCGCATACATTTCTGTTGTTATCTCGTACATGTTGTACTTCCAATGCTTGAGATGCCACTGCTGCAACTGACTCGTTACTTGCGCGGCAAGCAAACGCGGCTCTTCACAAACGAACTGCCCTTGCTTGACGCCTGATTCAATCGCATCGATCAATATTCCATCGAAGCGCAACTCCAGATCAAGTGCCTGCTGCTGCTGTTCTTTAGGAAGCCCTCGCAAATCCATATAACAGAAGTAATACCAGGGGTTCAAAATTTCCATCATGTAAATTTCGCCATGAATCATGGCGCGCAATCGGTCAACTGGCTCCATTTGCACATCAGCCAGTGAAGCGATCACCTGATCAATATAGTTTCGCAGTACGCCGGCAATCACTGATGCGAGATCATTCTTGCTACCAATATAGGCATACAAACCACCCATACTGATACCGGTTTCGCGACTCAGGTCGCGCAGGCTCATGGCCTGGAATCCCTTGGAGTTAGCCAGCTTGAATGTGGCCTGAAAAACTTTTTTAAGATTCCCGATTGCAACGTTGGGGTTTTTTATCTGCATCTTGTCACGATGCATATCAAATACGCTGCGCCAGAAGACCTCCCCTTCGAGATCCCAGGCTTTGCGGAAGGCATCCATGCTGATTTCATATGGCCAATTGCCCAAATTCACTGATCCTCTGATACTTCTATTCTTTTATATTTTTCTGGTTACTCAATCTTTCGCGCGGTAAGTCGCGGCTGGTGCTGCGAACCGGCTGCCAGTTTAGTACTTATCGCGCCGCCTGTTAAGGCTGACGCACTAATCCCTCATCCGTGCCCTCTGCAGGACACGGATGAGGGTGGATAACTGAACGGTTGGGAATTAACTACGTACTGATGCCTGCGCACCAGTATGGATCGTCTCGCAACCTTATAACATGGCCTGCAAACTGGCTTTGGCATCAGCGCTGGGCATGTGATTAATGCCAACAACGATTTCAGCCAGTGATTTAACCTGGTCATCGGTGCCACTGTCTTCAATCAGCGAATTTAGCTGGGCTTTGGCATCAGCACTTGCTGCATGCTGCATATCGTGCACCGCCTGAGCAACGGCTTTCATGCCCGCGCTCACGCTGGAATCATTTGTTATCGCCATCAGCGCGCTTTTCTCATCTGCTGACGGGAAGTGATTAAGGTCCACAAGCACTCCGGCAATTGTCTGCGCGGCAGCCGCATCATCTGCCAAAACGAACGGTGCAAATGCTGCCAGACCTAGTACCATCATTGCTTTAGCTAATATCGTCTTCATGAATTCTGCCTCTAATTTCAATGGGTTATCTTTGTTTAATTCGGAAAAACCACATTGAGTGTAACCCAAGCCCGAAAAGATACCTAGATACCCTTTAATTAATGCTCGAGCTTCTAGAGCCAATAGGAGGCGATAGCCGCCGAGCCTGCAATGACACATAGCACAAGCGAGCAACTGCGCAGCGTTTGATGTGACACCAGGTGCAAAGTCCGCATGGCAACCCAGTATCCCGCCAACGCGGCAGGCAGCAGGGGCAAGGAAATGCCCAACTCTGCGCTCCCAAACCGCCCCACCAGCGCGAGCATTACCAGGGACATCAAACAGCTGACGATAAAAAAGGCCGCCAGATTAGCCCGGATGAAGTCGCTGGCCTGATGCTGCAACACTAATGCCATGGGCGGCCCACCGATAGACGAACTGGTGCCCATGAACCCGGACAGCAGCCCTGCGGAAAACATGGCCCCAGGCGTCGGTTGCAGTGCAAAATTACGCAAGCTGAGCCCAACAGCCACCAGTACCGATATGCCCAGCCATAATGCCAGCGCTTTTTGGTCGATCCAGAGCAGCAGCAATCCACCCGCAATAGTGCCAGGTACTCGACCCAGAATCGCGAACTTCAAGCCTTGCAGGGAAATGGAACCTCTGTGACTCCAGGCGTTGGCTACTGAAAGCGTCAACGCGGCCATCGTGATAGGTGCCGGTACGTAGAGCGGATCAATAAGGAACAACACAGGAGCGGCGATGATTGCCAGCCCAAAACCGATGGAACTCTGGACAAACGATCCAACAAAGATAACCAGCGCGGCGATGGCGAGTTCCATGGATTAATCCAAATTTCTATTTAGTGCTCGCGGATACACCGCTGCCTGTTGGGTTAATTGAAAACCAGATTGTCGGTATCAGACTATGGTTATTTAAAAACTATTGTCCGAATACCATTGATGATAATTCGGTGTTCGCAATGCCACTTGATGGCCCTGGCAAACGCAACACATTCTGTATCCCTGCCCATTTGAACCAATCCATCAAGGTCAGCATTGGTGTCAACTTTTTCAACTGCCTGTTCAATTATAGGCCCTTCATCCAGATCGGCAGTGACATAGTGAGCGGTAGCGCCAATGATCTTGACGCCCCTGTCATATGCCTGACGATATGGGTTGGCACCCTTGAAACCCGGCAGGAATGAGTGATGAATATTGATGATGCGTCCTGTCATCTCGTTACAAATTACAGGTGACAATATTTGCATATAGCGCGCCAGGGCAAATAGATCCACCTGCTCCTGCTTCACAATCTGCAAAATCCGGGCTTCCTGCTCTGACTTATTATCCTTTGTAATAGGCAAATAATGAAAAGGCAGGTTGTACCATTCCGTGATTGAGCGCATATCTTCATGATTGGAGATCACGCCGACCACCTGGGCTGGTATTTGACCATTGTCCCACCGGTGCAGGATATCGTTGAGACAGTGACCGTGTTTTGAAACCGCCAAAAGCAATCGCACAGGATTATCCATAGCATGAATGTGCCAATCCATGGAAAACTCTGCGGCTATTTCGGCAAACCGGGATTTCAACGCGGCAATCTCGACACCCTTGCCACCGGCTCCTTCGAACTCGACGCGCATAAAAAAGCGATTAAGAATCGCATCTCTGTGCTCGGCTGCCTCGGCAATCGTGGCATCGGATTCGTACAGAAAATTACTGACGGCGCGGACAATACCCTGTGTTTCCGGGCAGGAGACCGTCAGAACAAACTTGGCAGGGCTCATTGCGCTTCTTCTTCCTGAAAAAGCCTGACATTCTACCCGATTGGGGCCATATTAAGGAAACCGGAGGTTAGGCAAATTGGCGTCAGTGCAAATTCAATTGGGATGCGACGCCGCAACCTGGCCAAGGTCGATAGACTGGCAAGGTGGCGAACACTGGTTGGCTCTTTTACAATGCAATCAGCCCTCCCTCACGGGAAACTCAGATACCACAGGAGAGAATGGATGAAATCGCGAGCCGCAGTGGCATTTTCTGCAGGTCAGCCTTTGGAGATTGTCGAAGTCGACCTGGAAGGCCCCAAGGCCGGTGAGGTGTTGGTTGAGATCAAGGCCACGGGTATTTGTCATACCGATGCATTCACACTCTCTGGTGATGACCCGGAAGGTGCCTTCCCCGCCATTCTTGGTCATGAAGGCGCCGGCATCGTGCAGGAAGTTGGACCAGGGGTGACATCTCTCGCAGTGGGTGACACAGTGATTCCTTTATATACACCCGAATGCCGTCAGTGTGATTTTTGTTTGCACCCAAAGACCAATTTGTGCCAGTCGATTCGCTCAACCCAGGGACAGGGGCTCATGCCAGACGGCACCAGCAGATTCTCACTGGATGGCAAGCCTATCTTGCATTACATGGGTTGCTCGACCTTTTCAAATTACACAGTACTGCCAGAAATCGCATTGGCAAAAATCCGTCCCGATGCTCCATTCGATAAAGTTTGCTATATCGGCTGCGGCGTAACCACCGGCGTCGGCGCAGTCGCATTTGATGCCAAAGTCGAACCAGGCAGCACTGTTGCTGTTTTCGGCCTTGGCGGTATCGGCCTCAATGTGATTCAGGGCGCACGCATGGTGGGTGCCGATCGCATCATCGGCATCGATATCAATGCCAGCAAGGTCCAACTCGGCGAGCAGTTTGGGATGACTGATTTTATTAATCCTAGTGACGTCGATGACGTAACTGCTGCGATCATCGATCTGACCAACGGTGGTGTCGACTACAGCTTTGAATGTATCGGGAATGTGAACACCATGCGCCAGGCGCTGGAGTGTTGCCACAAGGGCTGGGGCGAGTCTTATATTATTGGCGTGGCTGGCGCCGGTCAGGAAATTTCAACCAGGCCATTTCAACTGGTCACCGGCAGGGCATGGAAAGGCACAGCATTCGGTGGTGCCCGCGGACGCACCGACGTGCCGCGCATCGTAGACTGGTACATGAATGGCAAGATCTCGATTGATCCGTTAATCACCCACACCATGCCACTGGATGAGATCAATTCCGCATTCGACCTCATGCATGAAGGCAAGAGCATTCGCTCGGTAGTGGTGTATTAAGGGAAGCCGTCATGAAATACCTGCATACAATGGTACGGGTTAATGACCTCGAAGAATCCCTGGACTTTTACTGCAATGGGCTTGGCCTGAAGGAAGTGCGACGCAAAGAAGTGGAAGCCGGCCGCTTTACCCTGGTGTTCCTGGCGGCAGAGGGCGACGAAGACGCCCAGATTGAACTCACTTATAACTGGGACCCTGAAACCTATAGCGGTGGACGAAATTTCGGCCATCTCGCCTATGCCGTAGACGATATTTACAGTTTATGTCAGCACCTCAAAGAGTGCGGCATCACCATTAACCGACCTCCACGCGATGGTCGGATGGCGTTTGTCCGGTCACCCGATGGCATCTCCATAGAGCTGTTACAGAAAGGTGATGCATTGGCCCCGGCTGAGCCATGGTCGAGCATGCCCAACACGGGGGAATGGTAATCGGTTATCGAACAGGATAGTGGAGCTTCTTCAAATCTGGCACTGACTTAACAGGCGTTGGTGGGTTATGTAGCCAGGGGGCATCCGAGGCATGGATGCCGAGGTCGAGCCCACCTGATCTGGGTATGCGTTCCCCTGGCTACATCACCCATCTACGCTTCGCACAAATAAACAACACGCATTCCGATTTCAAACTGAACTACTAACATCGATCTTCGCTGCTTGAGATGGCACAACCCCTCGGCTATGATACGCAACCTGCAACAAGCCATTTCTTCACACTGAATATTACTCAGAAGTACGCACTAAAAAGTCTGAGTCCTGCCCAAAAAACGGAATACACATGCAATTACTCGATGGTAAAGCCTGCTCTGAACAAATACGACAGGAGATTGCCAAACTGGTAGACGACATCAAGTCCAGGGGGCAGCGCCCTCCTCACCTTGCCGCCGTTTTGGTAGGCGAAGATGGGGCCAGTCAAAATTACGTCAAGATGAAAGTCAAAGACTGCGCCGAAGTCGGCTTCGAATCCACCAAGATTGTGCTGGATGCAAGTACCTCGGAAGCTGAGTTGCTGCAGCGTGTTGCCGACCTGAATGCAGATGACGGGATCGATGGGTTCATCGTACAGTTGCCATTGCCCGATCACATCGATGAAAACAAGGTCATTCTCGCTATCGACCCGGCCAAGGATGTTGATGGCTTTTGTCCGGAAAATGTGGGGAATCTGATGCTGGGCTTGCCCACCTTCATCTCCGCTACCCCCAATGGCATCATGGAATTGCTCAAGCGCTATGAAATAGAAACTGAAGGTAAACATTGCGTTGTTCTTGGCCGCAGCAATATCGTTGGTACGCCAATGGCGATTTTGATGTCACGCAACACCAATCCGGGTAACGCCACTGTGACATTAGCCCACAGCCGCACCCGCGAACTCAAGGCGCTGTGTCGCAGCGCCGATATTCTCATCGTCGCCATCGGCAAAACTGAATTTGTCACTGCCGATATGGTCAAGGAAGGCGCAGTCGTCATTGATGTAGGCCAGACTCGTGTGGCCGATGATTCCCGCCCGTCCGGTTATCGCAATGTGGGCGATGTGGATTTCGACAATGTGAAGAACAAGTGTTCTTTTATCTCTTATACTAACGGCGGCGTGGGACCCATGACACGTGCGTCATTGCTACAAAACACCCTTAAAGCTCACCAGAGAAGATTCCAGAGTTAATCATGTTTCAGTCACTTCAAGCCCTACCCGCTGACCCCATCCTGGGCCTAATGGCCGCCTATCGTGCAGATAAAAATCCTCTCAAGATCGATCTGGGAGTAGGTGTCTACCGCGATTCCAACGGCACGACACCCGTGATGACATCGGTGAAAAAGGCAGAAGATTATCTGCTGCAAACCCAGGATTCAAAGAGCTACGTGGGGCCAACCGGGTCTGCAGGATATAACGATGCAGTCGCGGAATTAATACTTGGGAATTCTCTCATCAACAGCCTCGGCACAAGACGAGTCACAGTACAATCGCCTGGCGGCTGCGGCGGCCTGAGGTTGGGCGCCGAGTTCATCAAACAGGCCAGTCCCGAAGCAACCGTATGGGTGAGTGACCCTACCTGGGCTAACCATGTTCCATTACTGGGTTCTGCCGGCCTGAAAATCGAGAAGTATCCCTATTACGATTATGCAACCCACAGTGTGCGCTTCGATGAGATGATGAGCACACTCGCCAAGGTCCCACAGGGTGATGTAGTGCTTCTGCATGGCTGTTGCCACAACCCTTGCGGTGCTGATCTCAGCCATGACCAGTGGGATCAAATCAAGGATCTGGCGCTCGAGCAGGGTTTTACTACATTCATCGATCTGGCCTACCAGGGTCTCGGTGATGGTCTGGTTGAGGATGTCTACGGCGTACGCCTGATGGCAGAAGCGCTACCGGAGTTAATTGTGGTGAGCTCCTGTTCCAAGAACTTTGGGCTTTACCGGGAAAGAACCGGTGCACTAACTATGACAACAGCGAATGAGGAAGACACCCGCATTGCTACTACCTTCCTGGCTGCCGCTGCCCGAGCCATGTACTCAATGCCGCCCGATCACGGTGCGGCCATTGTCGATTACATTCTGAACAATGCTGATTTAAGAAAGGAATGGGACAGCGAACTGCAACAGATGTGCGCCAGGATCAACGGACTGCGCACGCAACTCGTGGAACAGATCAAAGCCGCAGGCGTGGGCCAGGATTTCAGTTTTATTCAACGGGAAAAAGGCATGTTTTCCTTCCTCGGCGTGAATGTCGATCAGGTTCAGAGACTGGTGAACGAATTCAGCATTTACCTGGTGAACTCCAGCCGTATTAACGTTGCGGGAATCAATGAAAGCAACATCGAATATCTGGCTTCCAGCCTCGCCAGAGTACTCGCTGACTCCTGATAAAGGAAGTGAGAGAAGGTTCAGATTTTCACTGCCATTACATCGGCGCCAATCCCCTGCATGACGCAGTTCGTGGTTGCGCCGGGTAATTGCAGCCAACCACCCTGCTTGCAATGACTCCCTACGATTACAAGATCAGCGTTAATACGCCTGGCAAGTGATTTTATTTCGAAAGCAGGTTCACCCTGCAGCAGATGGATATGCGCCGGAGTAATGGTCAGACCATTGCGATTCAGCAATTCGCGTAGTCGAAAGCCAGTGTGGTCCAGAAGTTGGCGATCTGGCAGGTTCGGATCGGGTGTATCCACTGCCGTGGCGCGGATGACATGCACGACATGAAGTTTGTCGAGATCGATCGCATAGTGATCCACCACGCGCCGAATCAGGGTTTCTGATTCAGGACACAAATCAACTGCCAGAAGCATTCGATTGGGTTGAGACACGTCAGCTCTCCGCTCGGCACTAATTTCCGATCAAACAGGCTGCAGTGTAAACAAGTTCGCGCTGGCGTGGTTGATCTAAGTCAAGCGGACCGTGAATCCAATCCGGACGCTACCTGCCCGGCAAATTTCCGCAGCGCCTTCTCTGTGGCTTCCCAGCCCAAACAGGCATCGGTGATAGAGACGCCATAACGGATTTCTTCGAGGTCATCGGGAATTGGCTGATTACCTTCTTCGAGATTACTCTCCAGCATTACTCCGACAATTGATTGGTTACCAGCAGCGATCTGATTACCAATGTCTTCCAGCACGTCGAGTTGGCGCTGCGGATCTTTTTGTGAGTTGCCATGGCTGCAATCAATCATAACGTTCACGGGTAGACCCGCCTTCTCCAGCTCTTTCTCACAATTTTCGACATTTTCCCTGTCATAATTGGGTGACTTGCCCCCTCTCAGGATTACATGACAGTGCGGATTGCCACCGGTGCGAAAAACGGCGACTTTGCCTTCTTCAGTGACTGAGATAAAGCTATTACTGGCTGATGCAGAGCGTATGGCATTAACGGCCACCATCAGGCTGCCATCAACATTATTCTTGAAGCCAATCGCTGATGAGATACCGCTGGCCAGCTTCCGATGGGTCGGTGATTCCGTAGTACGCGCACCAATGGCTGTCCAGGTAACCAGATCCTGCAAATACTGGGGAGAAATGAGATCCAGCGCTTCGATCGCAATCGGTAGCCCGATATGAGCAATCTCCAGCATGAGTTTCCTGCCAATGCGAATCCCATGATCTATACGATGTGTGCCATCCAGGTGTGGGTCATAGATAAGCCCTTCCCAACCCACAGAGGTGCGCGGCTTCTCGAAGTAGACGCGCATCAGGATCAACAGGCTGTCGGAAAGCTCATCGGCGAGCACACGTAATTTGCGCGCATACTCCAGCGCCTCATCAGGATTATGAATTGAACACGGACCCACTACTACTATCAGGCGCTTGTCTTCTCTGTCGAGTATGCCTTTAACAGCACGATGCCCTCCCAAGACCGTTTCCAGTGCGGGACCTTCCAGGGGAAATTCATTCTTGATTTCCCCTGGAGGTGGTAATTCTTCGTAATCGACTATATGAAGATTGTCGACTTCCTTCACTCTTTTGGCCATGTCGTTGCTTCCGTGTGTTCGGAGTTGGTTCCCGATTTACAAAACTCATACTAATCCGGGCAGCGGATTGTATAATCCGACTGCCGCGGGAGCAAACACCCCGCCGGAAAGCTTACACAGCAGGAGTCAGTTTTGCCCAAAGCCAGCGATCTCAAGAAAGGTATGGTTGTCGACATAGATGGCATGCCCCATATAGTCAAACAGTTTGAATCCAAGAGCCCCTCATCTCGCGGGGCAGCCACACTTTACAAAGTAAGGTTTTACAATCTGCAAACCCGGCAGAAGCGGGATGAATCATTCAAAGGCGACGACATGCTCAAAGAGGCAGATTGCATGCGCGTTCCTGTGCAGTTCTCCTATATCGATGGCGACATCTATTACTTCATGAACAGCGAAGACTTCAGCCAGTACGGTGTCAACAGCGAAGATATAGAAGGCGAGATTCCCTACCTGACCGAACAACAGGAAGACATAATCGGGTTGGTGGTAGACGGCGCTCTGGCCAGTGTCGAACTGCCACAATCGGTGAACCTGGAGATCGTGGATACACCGCCAGCAGTCAGCGGAGCATCTGCGACCAATCGCAGCAAGACGGCACGCCTATCCACGGGGTTGGAAGTTCAGGTTCCTGAATATATGGCGCCGGGTGAAATTGTAAAAATCAATACGGTCACCGGGAAGTTTATGTCCCGGGCTTGAATACCCATCTGCTGCTTTATTCCTGGGGTATGAAATCACCGGTTTTGAGGTAGTGCACCACATGATCGATGACTTCATTGTTACGCATCATAAAAGTATGGGTCACTGGCAGTACGATATGTTCATCCATACCTTCCACGCGAGTGCTGACCACTGAGACGATACTGTCGTTTGGCCCCGAGAAGAATAACATGGTAAGCGGGTTGAGATTGACGTTGCCGGCAATCACACCAAGCTGGAAGTCAACTGGACCAAGTTGACTAACTACACTTTCTTCGCCGGTACCCAGCGCAGTACCGGTAGGGCCACCAAATAACTCGAAGCCGGGTACGGGCAAGAGGCCGTCGACCATCTCACTACCCTGATTGGGCGGTCCCAACATCACCACTCTGCCCAACTCGGGCAACTCATTGTGGGTCAGGTAATAGCGAACCAGGATGCCACCGAGTGAATGGGTCACAAAATTTATTTCCTGCGCCTGCTGAAAGGCACATTCTGTCAATCCGCGACCAATCGCGTCATTGGCAAGCTTTTCTATACCAAATTCACGAGACGGATAATTGATATTGGCTATCACGTATCCTGCTCGCTGGAGTTTTTCTTCCAACTCGCCCATTGAGTTCGAAACACGGGCAAGACCATGTAACAGAATCACGCACTCCTGTCCCAGCACCGGAAAAGACAGGTTACTCAGCAGGAATAGTGTCAGCAGTTTCTTCATTGGCCTGGATCAATCGCATCAATGAGCAGTTCACAATTCCAACAAGCGGCAAATTCACCGGTGTTAAGTTCACCGCACCGTGGACAGTCCCATGATGGGCTGGGAATTTCATCATCTGAGAGCTGCTGCCTTATAAGGCGCTCTGCAGTTTTCTCATCCAGCGCATTCTCAACCCATACCTCAGCCATACATTCATGCACCGGCACTTCTCCTGCAACCGAATACAACCTGTCATTGCGTACCTGGGTGGCGATGTCATGGTGCTGCAACATATTGTGAATATGCCATGCCAGAGCTGCACTTTCGCTACTGAATACGCGCTTCATAATAGATAAGGATATCAATCTGACTTTAGTGGTAAACGTCCCGCCAACGGATTCCAACTATATACAGGGCTACAATATATGTCGCCAATCCGCTCAAAACCAGCACACTGAGTTGCATTACCTGGGTAAGGGTACTCATTTCCAGCCAGGCTTGCCAATCCCCCATCAAGTAGATGAGCACTGCCGCCATCAAGCCATTGGCGATTAGCAATCGCAGCAGCAAGACCCTCCAGCCAGGCTGAAAACTGAAGACGCCATCTTTCCGCAACCCTGCCATTAACAAAACGGCATTAAGAAAGGCGGCAATGCTGGTCGCCATTGCCAGCCCCACGTGAGCCAGACCATTTAAATAAAACACAATGTTCAGAACCATATTGGTTGCCATTGCCACCACACCAATACGTACCGGTGTTGAAGTATTCTGGCGTGCATAGAAGCCCGGTGCGAAGATCTTGATTGCCATAAAAGCCAACAACCCGGCTGAATAAGCACGCAAGCTGCCAGACGCCTGGGTCACATCGGTTACAGTAAAGTTTTCATTCTGGAACAGAGTAATCAGGAGGGGTTCGGCAATCAGCACCAGCGCCAGGCTGGCCGGTATACCGATAATGCATACCAGGCGAAACGCCCAGTCGAGTGTTGCAGAGAATTCATCCATTGAGGCTTCTGCGTGTTTGCGCGACAAACTGGGCAGTACCACGATGGCTAGTGCAACGCCGAATATACCAAGCGGAAGCTCCATCAGCCGGTCAGAAAAATACAACCAGGAAACACTACCAGCCACCAGTAGTGAGGCAATCAGTGTATCCAGTAACAAGTTTATCTGGCTCACAGATACACCGAACAATGCCGGCACCATAAGTCGCTTGATACGCGCAACGCCCTCATGATTTTTTGTTGGTCGTGGTTTGGGAAGCAACTGCATGCGGGCCAGAAATGGCAATTGAAACAACAGTTGGGCAAACCCTGCCAACAACACCGCCCACGCCAGAGCGAGCTCCGGGACACGCAGGTTCGGAGCCAACAGAAATGAGCAGCCAATCAACGAGATATTGAGCAGCGCGGGCGTGATGGCAGGCACTGCAAAGCGGCCATAGCTATTAAGTATGGCACTGCACATGGCCGTCATCGAAACCAGCAGCAAATAGGGGAAAGTGATGCGCAGCATTTCCACGAACAGCGCAAACTTCTCAGGCTCATCCGTAAAACCATAGGCCAGTGGAATTGCGATAATTGGTGCTGCGCTAACCACTGCCACCGTGATTAGCAATAGTAGTCCACCAAGGCTTGCTGCCACGGCGTTAATCAGTATCTGTACATCCAGAAGTGAGCGCTGGCTGCGATATTCAGACAACACCGGTACAAAGGCCTGGTTGAATGCTCCCTCGGCAAACAGACGCCGCATGAAATTGGGAATTTTATTGGCGAGGAAGAACGCGTCGGCCCCGTCAGAGGTTCCAAACAGGCGTGCGATCACGATGTCGCGCGCCAATCCCAGCACTCTCGAGACCAGGGTCATTGATCCTGTTATACCACCAGCCTTCAGCAGGCCTTTATCGGGCTTGCCTTTGCTACCTTTGGTATGCGGCGCGTCCTGTAATTCATTCATCAATTAACGTCTTCTTGCTAGTTATCGGGCAATGACAGCACAGCTGGCTGGCTTTTTCTTTATTAATCAGAGGCTCCCTAAGCTCTATCGGTTATCTGGCTGATTTTATTAAATAAATCTGCTCCAATAGCAGCGTAATTGCAGTCAGAAACGGTATTGACATCAGAAACCTAAAACGGCATAGTGTCGCTCCTTTGAAACCGGGCAGGCATCAATGCTGCTGCGGCTTTCCGACAAACATTTTTATCAAACAAGATTAAGCCGGCATAACTGCTGGTAAAGGAGTTACGATTGGCTAATTCTCCACAGGCACGCAAACGCTCCAGACAAGGAGAATCACGTCGCCGACATAATGCATCTTTCCGCTCAATGGTGCGTACTTCGATCAAAAAGGTCGATTCCGCTATTAGTGAAGGTGACTACGCTGCTGCTACCGAGGCCTATAAAGCCGCCGTACCGGTAATCGATCGCATGGCAGACAAGGGCATCCTGCACAAGAATAAGGCTGCGCGTCATAAAAGCCGCCTGAATAGTGCAGTGAAAGCACTTCAGTAAGCGTTCATGCACCAAAAAAACCGGCATTCGCCGGTTTTTTTTCGCCCGCGATTAACTCTCGTTGAGAATGAGGTTGTCGCGATGTATGACTTCTTCTTCACCAGCATAACCCAGCAGAGTCTCTATCTGGCTGCTGCTCTGCCCTTTCAGCTTATTAATCTCGTCGGCATCATAATTGACCAGCCCCCGGGCCACTTCTTTGCCAGCGGAATCTACACATGCCACTACCTCACCGCGGGAGAATTTGCCCTGCACTGCGCAGATGCCAACCGCTAATAAACTGCGTCCTGAATCTCGTAATACCTTGACTGCGCCTGCATCCAGTTCCAGTTTGCCACGCAGGCCCAGTTGCCCTGCCAGCCATTGCTTGCGAGCGGCAACCGGTTCTTGCCCGGCTGAGAGCCAGGTGCCTATGGACTCACCCTTGGTCAGCTGGGTAATAACGTCTGTCTGACGACCATTGGCAATGATGGTATCTGTACCCGAACGTGCAGCCAGCCGTGCCGCCGACAATTTTGTGAGCATACCGCCCCGGCCCAGACTGCTGCCCGTACCTGCCAGTTTAAGCAGCGTATCATCTGTTGCAGATGCTGTTTGCACCAACTCCGCTGCTGTGTCTTTGCGGGGGTCAGCTGTGTACAGACCCTCCTGATCAGTGAGGATGACCATGACATCGGCATTAATCAGATTGGCAACGAGCGCCGCCAGTGTGTCGTTGTCACCAAAACATAATTCTGCGGTAGCCACCGTATCGTTCTCATTAACTATGGGAATAACACCCAATTCAACCAGCGTAGCCAGCGTACTGCGCGCATTGAGGTAACGGCGCCGGTCGGACAGATCTTCGTGACTCAATAATATTTGCGCGGTGTGCAAACCATGTTTAACAAAACTGCTTTCGTAGGCCTGCACCAGGCCCATCTGGCCAACCGCGGCCGCGGCCTGTTGCAGGTGTACATGGCGCGGTCGTGAGGCAAGACCCAGCCGGGTTACACCTTCGGCCACTGCGCCTGAGGAAACCAGCACAATCTCATGTCCCTGACTGCGCAACAGTGCAATCTCTTTTGCCCAGCGGCCGATCGCATCTATGTCGAGCCCAAGCCCGTTATTGGTGACAAGGGAACTGCCCACTTTGAGCACCCAGCGCCGGGCTTGTGAAATTGTCTTACGCTTATCCATGGCTGAACTAATCCCAGTCCTCTTCTGTCTCGCTATCGTCTTCTGCTTCGGAATCTCTTCGTGAGTGCCGACTATTGGCAATACTGTTACGTATTTCAAATGCCATGGCAATTTCCCGTTCCTGTTCTTGCTCGCGGTATTCCTCGTCTTCAGCCAGCTGCTTGCGGTGCGATTCTATCGCTTGCATAAGGGCCTCGGTCAATTCGTCACAACCGGCTTTGCTATTGGCGGAAATCTCAAACAATCGACCCTGCCATTGCAGCTTTTCCCGCAGCCGCGCATTCAGTTCCTGCCTTTGTTCGGTATTCAGCAAATCGACCTTGTTCAGAACCAACCAGCGCTCTTTATTCGCCAGTGTTTTACTGAACTTGGCCAACTCGGCAATTATTTGCTCCGCATGGGCCACCGGATCAGAGCCATCGACTGGTAGCGCATCGATCAAGTGAAGGAGCAAGCTGGTTCTGGACAGATGTTTCAGGAATCGAATGCCCAGGCCAGCCCCTTCTGCCGCTCCCGGTATCAGACCAGGCACATCTGCCATCACAAAATTACGCTCCAGCCCCAGACTAACGACTCCCAGATTGGGAACCAGCGTAGTAAAGGGATAATCAGCCACTTTGGGGCGGGCCGCGGAAACAGACCTGATGAGCGTGGATTTGCCAGCATTGGGCATGCCCAATAAGCCCACATCGGCTACCAGCCGCAACTGCAGTTGCAGCTGGCGCGCCTCACCCGGGGTGCCCTTGGTAGTTTTTCGCGGCGCCCGATTGGTACTGGATTTAAAGCGCGTATTGCCAAGCCCGTGCACGCCGCCTCGCGCGACCATTACGGATTCGCCGGGGTCATCCAGATCAGCAATCAGCTCCTCGGTATTCACATCGATCACACTAGTGCCTACGGGCACCTTGATCAGCAAATCTTCACCGCCTTTGCCGGTACAGTTCTTGCCCTGGCCTGGCTGTCCGGATTGCGCGCGATAACGAGGCTGAAAGCGAAAATCCACGAGGGTGTTGAGGTTGGCATCGGCCTGCATGTATACACTGCCACCATCACCGCCGTCGCCACCGTCCGGACCGCCCTTCTCAATATATTTCTCGCGCCGGAAACTCAGGCAACCACTACCGCCTTTTCCAGCTTCTACTGAGATTTCAGCTTCGTCGACAAATTTCACGAGATGTCATCCAACCAGGTTTTCTATGTATTAATGCATCGGAAGATAGGGGCATTTATTCAGACCCCCAAACAAAAAAGCCTCGTCGAATGACGAGGCTTTTTACTTCACTTGCGGGTATCAGGCCGTCTCGACGCTAACGTATTTACGACTCTTCGGGCCCTTTTCGGTAAATTTGATTACGCCATCAGACTTGGCAAACAACGTGTGGTCCTTACCAAGGCCAACGTTCTCCCCAGGATGGAAGCGTGTACCACGCTGACGCACGATGATATTGCCGGCACGCACCTGTTGACCTGCATATAATTTGACACCCAGTCGTTTGGATATCGAATCACGACCGTTACTGGTACTACCGCCTGCTTTTTTATGTGCCATGTCTTACTCCTGCTCGATACTCTGTAATAGCGCGCTTAAGCCTTGATCCCAGTGATCTTCACTTCTGTGAACCACTGGCGGTGCCCTTGCTGCTTACGAGAATGCTTGCGACGGTTAAACTTGATAATGTGCACTTTGTCAGCGCGAGCCTGCTTCAGTACTTCGGCAGTAACCAGACTACCTTCAACATAGGGTGTACCGATTTTCACGGATTCGCCTTCGCCAACCATGAGAATCTTGTCGAATTTCACTTCTTCACCCGTGGCAGCTTCCAGTTTTTCCAGTTGCAACACCTCACCTTCAGTGACTCGATGCTGCTTCCCACCACTCTCAATTACCGCGTACATAAATGTCTCCAAAACCTTTAAACGATGGGCGCTGGAGGCCCAAAGCGTTAGGGGCGGGCATTTTACGGGATAGGCGGGTTTGAGGCAAGTACTCCGGGCTCCGGAATGCAGTTTGCAGGCGATCTACCCCAAACTTGGTGAAGTGCCCACATCATGCACTCTGCAGCGCCTTGACAGCCTTCGATTGGCTCCCTAGCATGCTCTCTGCCTTAAAGTCGGGTAGCAAAGTTTGCCAAAGGAATAGCTCAAAACCCATGTATAACGAGATTCGCAGCGCCGTAGCAGCAGAATTCACTGCGGTTGACCAGTTCATTATTGAGCAACTCCACTCTAACGTAAGCCTGGTGGAGAGCATCGGTCATTACATTGTTGAGGCCGGTGGGAAGCGCCTGCGCCCTATTCTGGTCCTGTTAGCTGCCAAGGCCTGCAATATCGAATCGACCAGGCACATCCCCATGGCAGCAGTGATCGAATTTATTCATACCGCGACCCTGTTACATGATGATGTTGTAGACATGTCGGATCTGCGCCGTGGCCGCCCTACGGTAAATGCCGAATGGAATAATCCCTCCAGCGTATTGGTTGGTGATTTCATTTACTCAAGAGCCTTCCAGATCCTGGTTGAGATCGGCGACATGCAGATCATGGAAATTATTGCAGACACAACCAATCGCATAGCTGAAGGTGAAGTGCTGCAGTTAATCAACAAGAGTAATCCGCAACCCACCGAAGCTGGATACATGGAAGTCATCAAGAGCAAGACAGCAATCTTGTTCGAGGCTGCGGGCCGCTGCGCTGCCATACTGGCCGAAGCAGACCCGGCAATTCAATCTGCCTTGCAGCGCTACGGGATGCATCTGGGCACCGCATTCCAACTGATTGATGACGTGCTGGACTATGCCGGTGACGCCAGTGAACTGGGCAAGAATGTCGGGGATGACCTGGCCGAGGGCAAACCCACATTACCGCTCATCTTTGCGCTGGAAAATGCCTCTGAGGCACAGACTCAGTTAATTCGGGATAGCCTGACCTGTGAGAAAATTGACGCCGAAGCCCTGCAATCTGTTTTCGCCATCGTGCAGGAAAGCGGTGCGCTGGAATACACTAAAAACCTTGCAAGAAAAGAAGCCGATCTGGCTCAGGAAGCGTTGCAGGCTTTGCCGGAAAATGAGTATCGTGCGCGTTTGCAGGATATGGTCGAGTTCTCAATCAACCGTAGTAGCTGAAGCGGCGCACTAATTTCCTGGAAGACCGCGAACTCAACCAAGCCCGGTCATAGGCAAAGAGCGGATTGCGCCCTTCGATCAACAGATCGAGATAGTTTCGCAATTGTGCGCGGCGATCTGGAAACCCTTCTTCCTCATAAGCGTGCAGCAAGTAATGCAGCAATGACGCAGACTTTATATTGGCAATTTGTATGACTCGAGGAGATGCCAATGCGTCGTCTCGATATAACAATCTTTCCATGGAGAGGGTCCGACTTATTTCGGCAATAGCTTCATTGGCGTTCGCAGTGAAGCGGTCGAATCGCGGCTCACCGCCATCCATCTTGATACGCCCGATATAGCCGGCCAGCGCCTCTTCGTACCAGCGAGGTATGCGCAAGTCCGAATAGTTGCGCACCAGAAAATGCACGTAGTGATGAAACCCTACTTCGAATGACATTTCTTCATCTGCAACCAATGCCATGAAATTCGCTCGAGGCGTGGGAGAAAAGAAAGCCGGATCATCCGACAGCGTGAATTGCTGGAACGTCTCGAGATCTGAGAAGAGGTAGACGAAATTGGGAACAGGTGCAGTTGGAAAAGGCTTGTCGCCCTGTATGACCCAGGCCGCCACCTGACGCCAGTTTTCCAGATCTTCAGCGAAGCGCGTAGTCTGCCGCGCTGATTCCTGGCTCAGTATCGTGAAGTTTTGTGTCTCTACCTTGATCCAGCGCTCGGAGAGAATTTCGCCAGGCTCAAGCTGTGCCAAGGCCTGGGTGCAGAGCGCACAGGACAACAGGAAACATTTCAGTGCTGGAAGTCGTTTGCCACAGTGCAGCATAGTTTTAAGCACTGATACCGAACCGTATCGGTAATCAGCCACAGGTTCCGGACAGAAAAATTACTCTAGCACGAGACAGTAAACCCATCAAAGCTTCCAGAGCACTTTCAAACCTGAAAACCCTACGTTTTATAGCAACCTAGCGCAGGGTCACCATCAATTACATCGCCGGGTAATTGGGGCCACCGCCGCCCTCTGGCACAACCCACTCGATATTTTGGGCGGGATCCTTGATGTCGCAGGTCTTACAGTGCACGCAGTTTTGTCCGTTAATCTGAAATCGCTTGCTGCCGTCACTTTCTTCAACGACCTCGTAGACACCTGCTGGACAATACCTTTGCGCAGGTTCGTCATACATAGGCAAATTCATTGCAATAGGCACCGAAGGATCTTTCAGCACCAGATGGCAAGGTTGATCTTCCGCATGGTTGGTATTGGAAAGAAACACCGAGGACAGTTTGTCGAAACTGATTTTGCCATCGGGTTTGGGATAGTCGATTGCAGGGCTTTCGGCTGCTGGTTTGAGTTGGCAATGATCCTTGCTGCGGTCGTGGAATGTCAGCGGAAACTTGCCGAAGAAAATATTTTGTTCGAGAAAAGTCAACGCACTGCCGAGCCAGAAACCGAACTTGTGAAACCCGGAACTGAAATTGCGAGTCTTGTGCAATTCTTCGTGCAGGTCCGAGTTCCTGAAGCGCTCCCCATACTCGACGATCTCAACCGGTGGCTGCTCCTCGGCCAATGCTGCGAAAAGAGATTCTGCCGCCAAAATGCCAGACTTCATGGCTGTATGGCTGCCTTTGATCTTGGCTGCATTCATGGTGCCCGCGTCGCAACCAATCAATAAGCCACCGGGGAACGTCATGCGCGGCAAGGAATTCAAACCACCTTTGATAAGTGCGCGTGCACCGTAACTGATGCGCTTGCCGCCTTCTATATATTGCTTGATCACCGGGTGATGTTTAAAGCGCTGGAATTCATCGAATGGGCTGATATGCGGGTTGGAATAACCGAGATCAACGATCAGGCCCAGTGAGACCTGATTGTTTTCCAGGTGATACAAAAATCCGCCACTGGTGGACGCATAGCTCGCACCTGTCATGGGGTAGCCCGCTGTGTGCACTACCAGGCCTTCCTTGTGCTTGTCCTCCGGTACTTCCCAGACTTCTTTCAGGCCAATGCCGTAATGCTGCGGGTCGCTTTCGCTATCCAGTTCAAACTTGCTGATAATCTCTTTGCCCAGATGCCCTCGGCAACCTTCGGCAAGAATGGTGTATTTGGCATGAAATTCAAATCCGGGCTCGTAGGACGGCTTCTTTTCGCCTTTGGCATCCACTCCCATATCGCCGGTGGCAACACCTTTCACACTGCCGTCATCGTTATAGAGCACTTCGGCGGCCGCAAAACCAGGAAAGACTTCTGCGCCCAGCTCCATGGCCTGTTCAGCGAGCCAGCGACACAGATTGCCAAGGGAGATTATATAGTTGCCATCGTTGTGCATGGGCCGCGGTACCAGCAAACCCGGGAACTTGAATTTTGATTTTTCACCCGGAAGGTAATAAACATCGTCACCTGTTACTGCAGTATTCAGCGGTGCGCCTCTGTCTTTCCAGTCCGGAAATAATTCATTAAGTGCCGAAGGTTCGAACACAGCACCGGACAAAATGTGCGCCCCCACTTCAGAGCCCTTCTCCAATACACAGACGGATATTTCCTTGCCCGCTTCCTGGGCCAGTTGCAACAGTCGACAGGCAGTGCTCAGTCCGGCCGGACCAGCACCCACGATAACGACATCGACTTCCATAGATTCACGTTGCATAGACTTTCCTCTGCATTGATTTGACGGGGTTCTTGCCTGGCGGGAATTCTTTGGGTTGAGACCAGCGCAGCAGATCAGCATTATCGCCAATTCCCCGGATCATCGCAAAATACCCTTAACTGCGACCATTACAAAATGTCACAAAACTCACAAGATTTGTGATTCTTCAGCGCATGGTTTCTGTGCATACTACGCCCCGATTTGGCACCCGCCTCAATTGCAGATCAATATGACGGGGCGTGCATTAGTGGCCACTACCCGGAGTAGTATGTGAGCCGTACCAATCGCAGAAAGGCAAGCTCTATTGCCTTGTTGTTATCAGCCAGCGTCAGCAGCCCGCTAATTTTCGCACAGGACGCACCTGTCTTTGATGGCACTATGGTGACGTATCCGGCGGAGTAGTAATTTGCTCAGTACGAGCCATTTTTGGTTAACGACATGCTGGATCGCCCACCTGGCATTAGCGTTGCGCGCGTTGGTGGTCAGGGCGAACCGGGATGCAGTACGCCATCAAACCAGGCGAGACTTTCCAGTCACTAATACAGGCTCCAATTTAAACTCCAATCCCCTTGTGTTGCCTCATCCGGGTGCAAAGTCCCGATGAGACAGCTGTGGTAATTCTGCTGCCGCGAAAGCCAATTTCCCTGTCACGCCTAAAGTATGAAACCACTGGGTCGATAGAATGTTTCTTGCGCACTGCGAAATAGCTCGCAAGCCCAGCAATCATGGCAGTTTCGCCCGCAGAATTGCACAATTTGTCACAGATTCACCGCCACCCGCTCTGTATAATCCGGCATCAATTTTGCAGCAAAACCTACTGATTTCGGGTGCACTGCACTGCCAGCAATCTAAATTGGGATGCGTGTCGTTTAATGACCCATATCACGCATCGGCAACGGAGTAATTTCATGACAAGGCGTCTTTCTCGACAACTCTTCAATCTGACCGGATTGGTTCTGGCGATAGGTTGTGCTAGCCAGATTTCGGCCCAACATGCAGCGGAAGCAGCCATTGATGAGTCAACTGTTATCTATGAGGCTGACTTCTTCAGTCAATACTCGCCTATCTCCGTAAATGACATGATCAATCGCATCCCGGGCATTGGCCTCGCATTGGGTGGTGGCGGTGGCGGACGCCGCGGTCTGGGTTCAGGCGAAAATGAAGTCCTGATTAATGGTCAGCGCATCACAGGCAAAAGCAATTCCAGTCGCGACCAGCTCAATCGCATCTCGGCGAACCAGGTCGACTACATTGAGATCATTCGCGGCACTACAGATGATATCGATGTACGTGGCGGTGGCCAGGTAGTCAACGTGGTGCTACTGGATGCCGCATCCCGCTCCAGCATATCTGCCGAAGTCAACATGGATCGGCTGCGTGACGGTACTTACGATCCCGGTGCCAAACTGTCGTACACAGGTCAAACCGGGCGTTTCAATTATTTGTTCCATGTAGAGGCCGAACCGCGCTACAGCAATCGCTTTGCCAACGAAATCAGTTTCGATGCCGATGGTAATTTGCTGGAAACTCGCGATGAAGAGAACATTAGAGATCAGACTGAATTTCAAACGAGTTTTAATCTCGGCTATCAATTCGATAACAGTGTGGTGCAATTCAACGGCCTGTATGGTGAGTCCAGCCCACCGTCAGACACCGACAGGGTCATCACGGATTATAGCGGTACTGCACCCGTTACCAGCCTGGAGCGCGAACGCAATGAGAATGACCGTTCCAACTGGGAGATCGGTGGCGATTACGAGTATGAATTCAATAATGGCGGCAAGTATCGCTTTCTGTTCATCGTAAACGAAAACGAATATGACAATACCCGCGAGCGTTTCGATGTGCTCGCCAACAGCGAAGAGAAGAATCTGTTCCTGTATAACTACGGCCGCAACCGCGAGCGAATTGGCCGTACCTCCTATACCTGGAATCTGACTGACAGCCAGGGAATGGAAATCGGTGTTGAACGCGCCCAGACCATTCTTGATACCAACCTGCGCCTCGGACTGGCAATTACCAGCGGTATGACCGATCCAGCATACGGAGGCCTGACTCCTGTAAATATCACTAACACGACATCTACTGTAGAAGAAATTCGCTACGAAAATTTTGCAGTTCATAACTGGCAAATCAACGACCGCATGTCGCTGGAAAGCTCACTGATTTACGAAACCTCTACGATTTCCCAAAGCGGTGATGTGCGTAATGAGCGAAATTTTGATTTCGTCCGCCCCAAAGTTGACTACCGCTTCGACATTACAGATTCCGTCCAATTGCGTGCCACTGTAGAGAAGTCAGTTTCACAGCTCAGCTTTTCAGACTTCAGTGCTTCAACTGACAACTCTGACGACGATCAGAATACACAGGCAGGTAATCCTGAAATCGTACAGGAGCAATCCTGGAACTATGACCTGAATCTCGAATACCGACTGCCTGATAACATCGGCGTGTTGAACGGCCGTATTTTCTATCGCGACATTCAGGATGTGATTGATCGAGTCGATGTATCCACAGGGCCAGATGATCTGCAGTCGGCCCGCGGCAACATTGGCGATGGCCAGCGCTGGGGTATCAATCTCGACGCCAGCACTCGTCTGGGTTATGTGGGTCTGCCCAATGCATTGCTGACCATGGGTTACGGCACCAGCGATTCAACTGTAACCGACCCCTTCCTGGGTATTGAGCGTCGTATGCGCAACAATGGCCGCGGATTTGGTCGCATGGATTTCCGTCACGACGTAGTGGCCTACGATCTCAGCTATGGCTTTGGCGTACGTGTACCGGTGAACGGTGGTACCGGACGGCAGCAAATCGACATCGCTGATATCGAGACTGAGCGCAGTGAGACCGGGGGTAATGTTTTTGTTGAGAAGAAAGCTTTCGGCGGACTAACCTTCAGATTCGAAGCACAGAATGCATTGGACAGTGTAAACTGCCGTGAACGTATTCGTTTTATCGGTGCTACTTCAGCCGGTATCATTGAAGAAATAGAAGACCAGTGCTCGGGTGACGGTATCAAGTACGCCCTCAAGGTGCGCCACACCTTCTAGCGCGACCTGAAAACTCAGACAATAAAAAAGGACACTTGAAGTGTCCTTTTTTGTTTTTGCAATCCTGCAATCAGATCATTCTGGCAACTTGGTGAAAATCATCATGTGTTGCCAGGGCAGGAAATCCAGCGTGTCTGTCCAGTCCAGACCAAACAAACTCATTTCCCTCACAACCTGCTCTTCTGTCATTTTATGCAGCGGACGAATCGGTACGTTGGGGTCTTCGCCGCGATACTCCAAAAGAAATATGCGTCCGCCTGGTCTCAATGCTTCATAAATACCGTCAATCATTTCAAACGGGTGTGAAAACTCATGGTAGGCATCGACCATGATTGCTGCGTCGATGGAATTTGGCGGTAGTCTTGGGTCGTCAATCTCTCCCAGCACACCTTCCACATTGGTGATGTTTTCAGCTGCCTTGCGCGCCTCAATGATATCCAGCATCTCCTGTTGAATATCAACTGCCAGCACTTTGCCATCGGGTACTTTGCGCGCAATACGAAAGGAAAAATATCCAGAGCCGGCTCCAATATCCGCCACAACATGATCCGGCGCCAGTGTCATATTTTCGACCACCGCATCGGGCATTTCTTCCTGCACGCGCCCCGGACGATTCAACCAGGCTGCCGCCTGATGCCCCATAACGAATGAAATTTCCCTTCCCATATAAAACTTCCCGATACCCGTGGTACGGCGGTCCGGATCCTCAATATAACCAGGATGCTCAGCAGCAAAACCTGGCGCAGCCAATAGCAGCGCCAGCAGCAAGAAAGAGAGTCGTAAAGCGAATTTCATAAAGGAGTTATTGATTACCATGCGTGATCAGTCCGGGGACGGCCAAATTAATTCAAAGGATAGGTATAGTAGGCAATCAATTCACTGCAAAGTCAAATTGGGCAAACAGCTTGGGTGTTCCGGGAAAAGTCGCAGGCAAAAAAAATCCGCAGTAGTTGCCATCTCTAATTTGGATGGCAACCCTGCGGGCCAAGGATACTGCGGTTAGTAATTCTGTGTTAAAGCAACTTAAGCAATCTTTTACCGCTGCCTTTGCATTTGGGGCAGGCACTTTGTTTGGTAATCTTGCCACTACCGTCGCAGACGTTACACACATCCTGATAGGGCTTCTTTAATATGGTTTGCAGCTCGCTCAGAGCCTGCATAGGTTTACTATCATTCGTAAGAGTCATCACTACTTCTCCTGATCAAACAACAACGAAAACTCTCGTTAACCGCGTCATTTATTCATTGACATCTTGTTAATGTGGATTATGTAGAATCACCGGACTGAAAAGTGTTAGCTGGCTCACAGAATTCATAAACACTTCTAAAGTTTAGGGAAATATTATTTCCTATATAAATTAGTTAGTTAAGTTGATATTCTCGCATTTCTTGTGAGAACTACATCGCACACGCGTGGGAAAATTATGAGTAAAGTTCTTGATGGTATCCGGGTTCTGGATTTCGGGCGCTATATCGCTGGTCCATACTGTGCCACTTTATTAGGCGACATGGGCGCCGAGGTGATACGCATTGAAAAAGTAGATGGCAGTGAAGATCGTTACCTGTCTCCCATTACTGAAAAAGGCGATGGCGCGCTGTTTATGCAACTGGCGCGTAACAAGTTGGGACTTACACTTAACCCCATGAAGCCGGAAGGACGTGAGATTGTCCGTAAGCTCGTAGCAAGTGCAGACGTGGTTGTTGCCAACCTGCCTCCAGATACACTCAAGGCCATGGGTCTGGACTACGAGAGTCTGGTGCAGATCAAGCCCGATATAATTCTCACCATGATTTCAGCATTTGGCAGAGGCGGTCCCTATACCAATCGGGTTGGCTTCGATGGATTGGGTCAGGCTATGTCCGGCGCCATGTATATGTCAGGCACTCCCGACCAACCCGTGAAGACCTATGCCCCCTATGTTGATTTTGGTACAGCCAGCCTCTCCGCCTTCGGCACTATGGCCGCGTTGTTCGAACGGCAGAAAACCGGTAAAGGCCAGGTAGTTGAAGGCAGCCTGTTCAATACAGCGCTCACTATCATGAATGGCACTGCCATTGAACAGGCAGCGATCAAGCGCGACCGTGTCGCCACACTCAATCGCTCGCAAACCTCTGCTCCTGCCGACACTTTTAAGACCAAAGACGGCTGGGTGCTGGTGCAGTCAGTTGGCGGCCCACTATTCAAACGCTGGGCTGAATTAATGGGCGAAGATCACTGGCTTGATGATCCTCGCTTTCAGTCTGATATCAGCCGTGGAGATCATGGTGAGGCGATCAGCGAACGGTTGGCCCAGTGGTGCGCCGAACGTACGACTGACGAAGTGCTGCAGCAGATGGAGGAAGTACGACTGCCTGCGGGTCCGGTTATGTCACCCCAGGATGTGCTCGACGATCCCCATATTGCTGCCAAGGAACTGTTCAAGCCGATTGACTATCCGGGACTGAATACGCCCGCGCCTATCATGCAAACACCCGTTGAGCTGTCTGAAACCCCGGGAGAGATCCGTTCCCGTGCACCAACACTGGGAGAACATACAGACCAGATCATGCGGGAACTCGGATACAGTGCTGCAGAAATCACTCAGCTAAAAGAATTGCGCGTAATATAAGACAGGCTTGTAAAAGCTGAATTCGATACTAACAATAATAAAGGAGTAATCATGCGCTTTCAGATGACCGTCAGATCACTCGCCCTGTTTATCACCTGTATGACCCTTGCTGGTGGCGCTTTGGGTCAGAACCTGGTGATACCGCCGCCTATCGAAGCCGACCAGTTCGCCGCGGATATTCATCTCGATTCTCTGGCGCGTCTCCCTGCTGTGCAGCGTGATGACCTGGATGCGCGCGGGCAGGAAGTTTTCGACCTCTGGGTACAACCGGGCACAGGCTATGGTACCGGACTGCGCGGTCCGATCGGAATGTGGATGCATAGCCCTGAACTGGCCGCTGCCATGTTCGATGTACGACAACGCGTGAGATATGAAACTGAGAAAGACCAGCGGCTCACAGAACTGACAATCATTGCCACGGCTCGTGAAATCAGTAACCAGTATGAGTGGAGCGCACATGAGGGACCTGCGCGAGTTGCCGGGCTGGAAGAACAGATCATTGATCTGGTGAAATATCGTCGGCCCTTACCTGCCATCGACAGTATGCCGGGGTTTGGTGAAACCGAACGCACCATCATCCAGTTTGCACGAGAAGTAGTGAGTGAGGAAAAAGTCAGCTCATCGACTTTTGCTGACGCGGTCCGAATTTTCGGGCGCGAAGGCACAATGGATCTGGTCGGCCTGATCGGGTATTACAATTTTGTGGCAATTACACTCAAGGCGTTCGACTTGCAACGCCCACCGGGAAGCGAGCTGCTACTTCCGATTTCCACTGCAACACAATAAGGGAAAACAACATGAAAAATGTGACATCAGGCGCTTTAATATTTTTTCTCGGGCTCGTCGCAGGCGGCACTTTAACATTCAGTATTGCCGCTGAAGACACTGCTCCAAAAGCATTCCTTATCGTTGCGGCGGATCGCAACCCTGGCATATCAGAAGCAGACTACGGGCCCTACAGGCAAGCTGCCGGACCACTGGCTGCAGCGGCTGGCCTTAGCATGACTGCAGCCTCGCAAGCACCCCGATTACTGGAAGGTAACTGGCCCTTTGGGAATGTGGCAATCGAGCAGTTTGACTCAATGCAGGCGCTGCAAGAGTTCTGGTATTCCGATGGATATCAATAGGCGATCGCGTTGCGAAAAGACCTGTCGACGATCAATTTCATCGTGGCGGTTGAAGGCAACTGATTCAGCCCTCCTGTAACATACGATGAATCCCGGCTCGCTCTACAGCGAGTCGAGGAATTTGAGCATGTGATCATTGGTGGCTTCTGGCGCCTCCTGCTGAACCCAGTGCCCCATATTGGGTATCAGTTCGACACCACGCAGATCATTTACCACGCGTGACATACTGGCAGTAAGTTGTTCGGCCGTAGCTCCAGCGATGACGATATCGCGAGAGCCTGCGATAAAAATCGTCGGCACCGTAATCTCTTCACGCTCGTATTCGTGACTGATTTCCCAGTTACGATGAAAATTCCGATAATAGTTAACCCCGCCACGAAAGCCTGCGTGTTCAAACTGGGAAACCACATAATCCAGATCTTGTTGTGTCAGCCAATCCGGTAATCCGGTCGGTGCGCCCAGGCGCCCGATCCAGCCACCTGCGGATCTGAGAGGGTCAGTTATCTCAGGCGCTTCGCGTGGCGAGGTTGGCGACAGATAGAGGCGGCTAATCAATCCATAAGGATCAGAATCATATTCTGCTTCCGCCACGCCGCCAGCCTCGTTGTGATAGAGGATGTAATAGAAATTATCGCCAAAGGCGGCCCGCCAGGCATCCATCGGTGAACGCGGTGAGCGTCCGCCATAAGGCACACTCATCGCAATCAGGGCCGGGAAACGTTCCGGATAGCGCAGCACAGTCTGCCAGGCCACGATGGCGCCCCAGTCATGCCCGACCATCACCGCAGTCTCTTCGCCCAGGGCATCGAGGACTCCCACCATATCGCTGGTGATTTCCTCAATGTTGTAATCTTCCACATTCGGCGGCGCATCTGTTGCACCATAGCCTCGCATATCTGGGGCTACAGCTCGATATCCTGCGGCTGCCAGCGCCTCCATCTGGTGACGCCAGGAATACCAGGACTCCGGCCAACCGTGGGCAAGCAGCACCATGGGGCCCTCGCCCATTTCTGCAATTCGCATGCGTATGCCATTGGTTTCGATAAAGCGAAAACTAACGCCTGATACAGGTGGCTCTTCATTCATTATATTTGCTCCTGCGGGTTGCGCCATGGATACCTGGGACACCAACACCAAAGCAAGTATAACGAGCCACGCCCGTAGCGGACGACTGACGATAATGTCCAGATTCATGATGCACCTCTCCTACCCTGACTAAAATTTTCCTGTTTATTATTTGCGCACACATAGTGTGGCAAAGTTTCCGCAGCTTACCATGTTCAAGTCGCGGCTTCCTTGCTCCAGATGAATTCGCTATGCTGGGGGAAATCAGGGAATTAACGCAATGCCAGACAATTATGATGTGCCATATATGGAGCGAACCCGGGATTATTACCGCGCCCAGGGTTACTTCTCGGACTATGTCTGGGCAAGTTTCGATGATTGCCCGTTTACGCCACTGGACAAGCCCCTGAACCAGTGCAGGGTAGCTGTTGTCACAACTGCAATGCCAGATACAGAAGAAGGCAGATCCAAGCGTCAGGTCTACCTGAATAATGTCGATCCGGTACCAGATTCCATGTACACCCGCGAGCTGTCCTGGCATCAAGCAGTTACCCACACCGATGATGTTGCGAGTTTCCTGCCACTACAACAGTTGACTGCACTGCAAGCGGAAGGCGTTATTGGATCACTTGCGCCTCATTTTTATTCTGTGCCAACTGAATACAGCCAGCGCAATACCACACAGCAGGATGCACCCGAAATACTGGCGGCATGCCAGAAGGACGAAGTAGACATGTGCATTCTGGTACCGTTGTGACCAGTCTGTCATCAAACCGTGAGTTTGATCAGTCGACATCTGGAACAGGCGGGCATCCCTACCGTCATAATGGGTTCTGCAATCGATATCATTGAGCACTGTCGTGTGCCCCGGTACCTCCATGCTGACTTGCCACTAGGCAATCCCTGCGGAGTACCTTTCGATCGACCAATGCAGATGCAATTTGCCCGGCGCGCGCTGGACCTGATTGCCAATGCCACTGCACCTGAGACTGTGACACGAAATCCTGAGACCTGGCCCGGTGACAACTCATGGCGTGATGACTACGCTCGCGTGGATGATTCCAACCGGGCAGAATTAATGGCGCGTGGAGAAGCCAGACGCAAGCAACAGGCAGATGCCAAGAATGCGGGCATCAAGCGCGCGCAGATGATTTCCGATTGATCTTTTAATCCGCTGCAGTGCGATATTCAAAACCTGCATTCTTCAACCGGACTTACCGTAAATTTTTAGCTATCATCCCGCTGCACCGTCGCTATGAGGATATTGCAGTTTGAAACAGAATGAATTCCAGAACATGTGGGAGACGATGCAGCGCGAGGGCTATTTCCGCGAGCATCCCCACTACAGCGATCATTTTGGGATAACACCCGACAAGCAGGAGCTGGAACTGGATGCGGCTATAACATCCCTCGACTTCTCTGCTGATGACATCACCATGCCCATTCCCTACAGTGATGAGCTGGAGCGCAGCGTAAAGCGCACAGAGTCCACCTGGCTATACCGGATGTTTGACCTGCCCCGCAGTGGATGTGCTTACGACATCGGTTGTGGCTTTGGTCGCTCGCTGATCTGGATGACTGAAATTTATGATCAGGTAATTGGCTCTGATATTTCTCCCACCGTTATCCAGCAAGCGCAGGATAATCTCAAAGACGCTGACAATCTGACCCTGTACGCTAATTCAGCCGATGCCCTGCCTTCCGGGATCACGCAGAAAAGCATCGATGTGGCTTACATCTTTACGGTCTTTCAACATATCCCACGTGAGTACGCGTGCCAGCTTCTAATTCAGCTACAGCCCTTACTGAAAGAAAGTGGGAAAGTAGTTTTCAATTTGCTCACCAATATCAATGAAGAACTGAACACTGGCGAGATCAATACAGAGTGGGCAATTGGTTACAGCCATGAGCAGGCTAATGCGATGGTTCAAGACGCCGGATTGTCATTACTACGCATGACCACTTGGTCACGCCCCGAAACTGATGTGCAGTGGTTGTGGGTATTGGCTTCAAATAACAAAGAAAATTAAATTCGGAATTGCGACCATGATTCTCGAAGTAGCTACCCTGGACGTAAAACCCGGAATGACGCAGGAATTCGAAGCCGCCTTCAACGAGGCGCAATCAATAATCAGCGCCATGCCTGGGTATATTTCCCATGAATTGCAATTATGTGTGGAGAACGACAACCGATACATTCTACTCGTTAGATGGAAAACGCTGGAAGATCACACAGTAGGATTTCGAAATTCAGAGGAATACAAACGTTGGAGCCAGCTTCTACATCATTTCTACGACCCGTTTCCCACAGTGGAACACTATCAATCGATATCGGGAATGGGGAGTGAGACGTAGCGTGATGAAATATTACAAATTGTAAACAATTTCGTTACAGGCGCTTATCTGTCTCGTCAATCACATGATTTTCCTTGATTTCATGGGCAACATCGGGGCTGCGCGGTGGGCTTTTTCCAGTAATTCGCGTACCTTAAGCGACCTGTTATACGATACCGACGCCGGACTACAGAAATTTCTGAACTGACAACCAGTGTATGAAACACCAGTCAAGCCGGAGCTCAAGTCCGACCCGACTGATTTAACTTATTTAGATGCGCTTCAGATAGCGCGCTACCGGCGTGAGTTCAAAACCCATCTTTTCGTAGATCCTGCGCGCAGGTTCATGCCCTGGATCTCCCCCGGTTTCCACCATGACCAGCTTGAAACCGTGGTTTTTGATACGCGCAATGGATTCATTCATGAGCATCTGCCCAATACCCCTGCTTTGGTACTCGGGGTCTACGCCAAGCATGTAGATCTGGCCCAAATAATCATCCGGATGCAGCGAGATGGAAGAGAAGCCGAGAATGCTCCCCTGATCTTCTGCGACAAAGACTTCTATATCAGGCGAATCACAGATCGTATTCAGCGAGCGGGTCTGTTCTGCCTGCCAGTCGGGTACGAAAATCTCGTATATATCGGGGCTGATTGACAGCTCATATTCGCGGAATACGGGTTCCCAGGCACGCATGGTAATATCCAGCAGGAAGGATTTGTCTTTAGGTTGGTAATTTCTAATATTCATACTCATTCACTCAAATCTGGCTGCAGCGGGCTTGCGGGCTGCACGATTAATTCAATTACAATTGAGGTATTGACAGACATCAGGTATACAGCAGCATCCCGGAAATCCAGCAAAGATCAGGAATGAGGCTTAGCGAATGCGTGGGGCGAGGTGGTTCATTTTAAGCAAGGTAATCTGCGTTAAAGTGACCGAAATTGTATACGAATTAAGGGGTCAGAGTAAAAATACAGTACTGTATTTTTACTCTGACCCCTTAATTCTTAATTAATTCAAAAAAGCACGCATAAAGCGGGCTTGTTTGTTTGGCGCACCCGGCACGATTCGAACGTGCGACCCCCTAGTTCGTAGCCAGGTACTCTATCCAGCTGAGCTACGGGTGCTAATCTGATGTCCAATTCTGTCTTACTGCTTACTTCTACCAGGGCATCCTTGCTTACGCCGGATGCTGGTGCTCGAAGAGGGCGGTATTATAGCGAAATCGTTGGTTTTTCATAGTCATATGACACATTCAGTGGCTGCCCGCCTTTAACCCTGCCCGCCCCTGTAATACCATTGCCTGTCTTTTATTTTGTGTTCTTCATATGCCCCTGAAAACTAAGCAATTGTGCCTGCTGGCCTGCCTTTTTGTTGCCGGCTGCAGCGAGCCCAATACCTCCGAAACCTATGTTGATCCGGCTGCCGGTGCTGAATATACCGGTGCCACCGGCGACTATGAGGCAGGTATAGAAGCCGCCTTTGCCGGGGACTATGACACTGCCCTGGCTGAATTCACCATAGCTGCCGAGGCCGGGCTGGATCTGGCTCAGTACAACCTGGGAATTCTCTATTACACCGGTCAGGGTGTAGAGCAGGATCTTGGGCAGGCCTATACCTGGACACGAGCCGCCGCCGAGCAAGGCCACGTGGGTGCGCAGGCCAATCTAGCCATCCTTTACTTTGAAGGCAGTGGGGTGAACCGTTCGTTTGAACGCGGATTGGAGTGGTACCAGACTGCCGCCTGGAATGGCCATGGCGATTCGGCCCTGGGTCTCGCTACGATGTACCTGGACGGCGATCGGGTTGATCGCGACCTGGTGACCGCCCATGCCTGGGCCAATCAGGCAGTCTATAACGAGCACCTGGATGCCGAATCCCTGTTGTCGGATATCACTGCCCGGATGGCCGACGATGAACTGGCTGAAGCCCGCCGCCTGTTCGCCCGCTGGCAGATAAATCAGTAAATATTACCTCCCGGGTAATGGTTTTGCTTCCCTCTCCGCTTTAACATCTCCTTTGGTAGAAACATTTGAGGGAGAAATCATGCCCGCCGTTGGCCCGCTGCTTAGTGAATATCGCAAGAAAAACCGCCTGTCCCAGCTTGATCTATCCCTGCTGGCTGAAGTGTCTTCACGGCATATAAGTTTTATTGAAACTGGCCGCACTCAACCCAGCCGTTCCATGCTATTGCGCCTGGCCGATGTCATGAATCTCACTCACAAGGACAGCAACCTGTTGCTGCAATCGGGCGGATTTACAGCCGCTTATTCAGAACTGGATCTGGCCAGCGCGAAAATGAAGCCAGTGCTGGAGGCACTGAAAATAATTCTGGAAAACCACAACCCATTCCCTGCCCTGGTCATGGATGGCAATTACAATCTGCTAATGGCAAATACAGCACAACAACAACTGGTGGGACGAATTGCGGGCACCAAACAAGCACTACCCACAAGCAATTTAATGGAAGCATTGTTCTTGCAAGATGCTTTCAGGCCCTATGTGGCCAATTGGAATGAAGTGGCAAGCCATCTTCTGCGCCGTTTGCGCAAACAGGTGCTGGCCTACGGCAAAGACGAGCATGCAAAGCTCTATAATCGTCTGCTGGAAATGTCACCACCGGAAAACTGGCAGCAACCAGATGACAGCGCTGAGGATGGCCCCATGCTGACTGTAGATTTTAAGGTTGGCGACCTGGTGCTCAGCACATTCTCAACGATCAGCCAGTTCGGCACTGCACTCGATACAGGAATGGAAGAGCTGCTCATAGAGAGCTACTTCCCTGCTGACGATACTTGCCGGGAATTTTTTCTACGCCAGCTCGCGTAGCGGGTTGTTCTAGTTAGCCGCTGCTTGTTCGTCTGCCATCTTGGCCTCGGCAGCCAACAATAGCTGGTCCAGCCAGGCCTGAAAACTTTCCGGGTCTACGAATGGATGCGGATCCCCGTCTTCACGTTCCTGCAACATTGCATAGCGATCGAATATATCACCACTATTTGCATGATTCGGAATGTTGACTTCTATCTCGCCCATTCCTTTAAGGAAGTTCACGCTATCAATATACATCTGCGTACGTTCCACACCGCTAAAATTCATACCGACCCCTCCAAACATTAAGGCAGTATGGGGGTAGCCATTGTCGTATACGGTAAACTGGGTAGAGGCTACACCAGGTGTGTGGCCAGGGGTTTTATAAAACTGCAGTCGCGTGCGCCCGAGATTCAATGTCCCACCATTGGTAATACTAAGATGGCGAATGGGTTTGGGATATTCCCGAAAAACTGGTGGCTCTTCTGTCATTTGCCAATCTTCGTCGGTCATTAACACCACACTGCCAAATTCCTGCTGAAAACGCAGTGCTCCACCGATATGATCATAGTGGGCGTGCGAAACAATCACGTATTGAACATCATTCGGGTCAAATCCCAGCTCACGAATGCCATCGACAACCAGTTGCGTCAGATCCCCATAGAGCGTATCGAATAAGATCAGGCCCTGATCCGACACCAGCAGCCAGGCAGAAACCCATCTGGCACCGACATAGTAAAGATTGTCGAATACCTGAAATGGCTCGACGCGTTGCACAGCAGGATCATCATCGGGCGCAAGCTCCTGGGCTGAAGCAGAACCAATGCCAATAATTAACAAAACCAGCAATACAAATTGGCCTGCTCTGTGCTTGTACTTGAACTGTGAGGACATAATGACTACCTGCAATTGAATATCCGGTCATTATGACTGTTTTACCTGCCCTAAAAAAGGGCGACGAAGCACGATACGCTATCGGGAATACTTGTATTCAAATGCCAGAATCTGGTTAACTCCGCTCGCGAATTCCGGGTTTCACGAGAACTCAATACAGAACAGGGTCACAAGCCCAAAACACATCAGGTACGAACATGATTATTGGCTGTCCAAAAGAAAGCAAGGCACAGGAACACCGCATCGGCTTAACCCCCTCTTCCGTCAAATCCCTCACCGCCAGCGGCCACGAAGTCTGGATTGAAAAAGCAGCCGGTCTCGGAATTGGTGTGGATGATGCGGAATATGAAGCGCAAGGTGCAAAAATTGCCGCGAATATCGAAGAAGTATTCGAGCGCTGCGAACTGATCATCAAGGTCAAAGAGCCCAACGCAAATGAGCGCGCCTTGTTACGGCCTGAACACACGTTGTTTACCTATTTACACCTGGCCTCTGATCCCGAGCAAACCGCTGATCTGCTAAAATCCGGCGCGACCTGTATCGCCTATGAAACCGTCACAGACGACGCTGGCAGACTGCCACTGCTCAAGTCCATGTCGGAAATTGCGGGCCGTTTGTCAGTGCAGGCAGCCGCCTATCATCTGATTTAACACAATGGCGGGCGCGGGGTCTTGCTGGGCGGTGCAACCGGCGTAGAGCCCTGTAACGTTCTGGTCATAGGTGGGGGCATTGTTGGCATCAATGCAGCTCGCATTGCATTGGGTCTCGGTGCCAATTTCACCATACTGGACCGCTCCGAACAGCGCCTTGCAGAATTAACTGAAATACTTGGCACACAGGTTACAGCCCTGCAATCCACTGCAGAAATAATCAACGAACAAATTACGAATTCTGACCTGATTGTCGGAGCCGTGCTTATACCCGGTGGCAAAGCTTCGAAACTGATCACCCGGGATATGCTAGAAATAATGCGACCCGGTACTATTATCGCGGACGTCGCCATCGATCAAGGTGGTTGCTGCGAAACATCCCGGCCAACAACTCATGCCGATCCAGTTTATGAAATCGATGGAATCGTTCATTATTGCGTGGCCAATATACCAGGCGCGGTTCCAGTGACTGCATCCGCGGCATTGAATAACGCTACACTGCCGTTTATAGAAAAACTTGCCAATATGGGAATTGTTCCAGCGTTGTTAGATGATCCGCACCTGCTGGCAGGGCTTAACGTACGAAGTGGAAAACTCACGCGCGAAGAAGTTGCCAATGATCTGGCGCTGGAATTTACTGCGCCGATGCAGACCTTGAGCGAATGAATCAGTAAGAGCGTGGCAAATGCAGTACGTGCTCGGCCACATAGTTGATCACCATTTCCTGGGAAATCGGTGCCAGCTTCATGAGCCGGGCTTCACGCCAGTATCGTTCCACATGGTATTCACAGGCATAACCGAAACCACCATGCGTTTGCAGTGCGGCATCGGCTGCGAAGAATCCGGCTTCTGCCGCAAGCCATTTCGCCATATTCGCTTCCTTACCGCAGGGTAGCTCGTTGTCGATCATCCAGGCCGCCTTGCGTACCATCAGCTCAGCCGCCTCAAGCCGCGTTCGAGCCTCTGCCAATGGAAAGGCGATGGCCTGGTTTTTACCAATAGGCCTGTCGAAGACAACGCGCTCACCAGCATAATTCACTGCGCGGCGCAGCGCAGCATAGCCAATCCCGACTGCTTCGGCGGCTATTAGTACGCGTTCTGCATTGAGGCCATCCAGCAAATATTTGAATCCCTGGCCTTCTTCTCCGACCCGATCACAATCTGCTACCGGCAAATCATCGAAGACAACTTCGCAGGTGCGCACGGCGTTGCGCCCCAGCTTGGGGATAGCCGAGATCTGCACTTCAGGCCGCTGCAGTTCCGCCAACAGGAGCGTCATCCCATCAGTTTTTTTGGCAATATCAGCTTTTGCGGTGGTACGCACCAGCAAGAGTACGCGCTGCGATTCAAACGCCCTGGTTGTCCAGACCTTGCGACCCTTCACTATATAATCGTCGCCATCCCGGCGTGCAAAGGTCTTTATCGCGGTGGTGTCACTGCCTGCATCAGGTTCGGTAATACCAAAAGCCACTTGTAGCTTACCGGAGACCACCTCAGGCAGGTATTTCTCTCGCATGGCCTCAAAGCCGTGCTTGACCACAGGATGCATGCCGAAGATTGACAGATGCAGAGGGGTGGCCCCGTTCATGGCAGCACCGGAACCCGCGACCTCCTGCAATAGCAGCGCAGCTTCCTGAATGCCCTGCCCTGCGCCACCATAGCGTTCAGGCGTCGCAATGCCCAACCAGCCCGCTTTTGCAGCCTGGTCAAAGAAATCTTGGGGGTAGGTTTGATTACGGTCGCATTGCTCCCAATAATCGTCATCAAAGCCGGCACACAGTTTTTGCACGGCCGTGCGTATCAATTGCTGTTCTTCCGACAGGGCGAAGTCCATTAACTGGTTTGCCCGGAAATATGAGCAGCCAACTCGAGCACTTTTTTGGCCTGCTTCAGATGTGGCACATCAACCATTTGACCTTTGTGCATGAAGGCCATCTTGCCGCTTTTACCATGTTCCTCGAAAGCCGCCACCAGCTCTCTGGCTTCGTTTATGGCAAGTTCGTCGGGTGTAAAAGCGCGATTCACAATCTCAATCTGGTCAGGATGAATGGTCAGCTTGCCTGTGAAGCCCATATCCGCCGCCATGCCGCATTCGGCTTCCAGACCTTTATGGTTTTTTACATCTGTGAATACTGCATCCAAAGGTTGCACCCCGGAAGCCACAGCCGCCAGTAAACAAAGTGATCTCACCTGCTGAAACACCGGCAGATACTCGCCATTATCATCACGTCGGCGCCGGGCACCCAGGGAAACCGCCAGATCTTCAGCGCCCCAACTCATCCCGGTGACCCGAGGATGCTGGGCCATTGACTCCAGATTAAACACAGCGGAGGCTGACTCGGTTGCAATCAGTAAAAACTCAGTCGCACCCTCTGACATTTTTTTATTCGCTTCTGCTGTCGCAGCGAGGCTCGAGGCCGCTACGATCATCTTGTAGTCTTCAACCTTGGGCAGGACGATACCGTCAGGGCCAGCAGCCACGATAGCTTCCATGTCGTCCCTACCCCATTCCGAGTCGAGTGGATTGATACGTACGAACTTTTGCTTCGTACCAAACTCTGAATCTCCAAGCCAGGCGCAGACTTCAGCTCGTACCGCCGCCTTGTTCTCCGGCACAACCGAATCTTCCAGATCCAGGATAAGCGCGTCAGCAGGCAAGGCCAGCGCTTTGCTGAACATCTTGTCGTTGCCGCCTGGCACAAAATGTATGGATCGACGTATCTTCATTCGTAATATCAGCCCTGAGTTTGCCTGATCATCATGCCTTTGCGTCGACATTCACAAACGACTTCGTCACGTTGATTGAGCGCTATATGCTCAAACCAGACTATGCCGCGATCGGGTTTGGACTTCGACTCTCGTTTGTCCACAATTCGGGTGCGAACTCTCAGGGTATCGCCGATGAAAACAGGATTGGGGAATTCAACATTCTCCATACCCAGGTTTCCAATGGTTGTGCCTAAAGTCGTATCACCCACCGACAAACCTACCGCAAGTGCGAGGGTAAAGTAGCTGTTAACCAAAATCTTCCCATGCTCGGTTGTCGCTGCGAATTCAGCATCGAGATGCAAAGGTTGAGGATTGTGAGTCATGGTAGTGAACAGCAGGTTATCTGTTTCAGTCACAGTACGATGCGGCAGATGTTCGAAGACTGCACCTACTTCCAATTGTTCAAAATATTTTCCGGTCACACCGATTCCTCGTCTGGGATTGGACTGATGGTATAACATGGCTGCATCAAGGCGCCAATCGCAAACGCTTATTGATAGCGCTCAAGAATAACAACCGATACAGGCAGACATTGTGAAGGCATCAAACATTGATTCCCAGGACCTTACCCAGTGGATTGGGCGGGAAATCGGGCTAAAAGATACAATAACGGGCACTACTGCCCATAGAATGGCGCGATTACTGGATTTGCCAGATGAACTGTCTGGTGGAGACTCCCTGCCCCTGCCCTGGCACTGGGCCTATCTGCTGGACGCAGCTCCGCAAAGCCAGCTCGGTGCTGATGGACATGCCAGGCGCGGCAGTTTTCTGCCGCCTGTAGCACTTCCCAGGCGTATGTGGGCAGGTAGTTCCATTACCCTGCATTCTCCACTCTGTATCGGCGATGAAGCTGTCCGCAAATCCAGAATAGACAATATCCAGACAAAGTCAGGACGAAGTGGCGACCTCGTTTTTGTTACCGTTCATCACTGTTACTATGTGGAGAATGAGCTCAGGCTGGAAGAAAATCAAGACATCGTCTATCGCGACCATTCTGAATACACAGTTGTAGTACCAGATGCAAAGAATAAGAAAACCGCAGATTTCACTATCGATTACAAACTGGATATCACGGCCCTGTTTCGTTACTCGGCACTGACGTTTAACGCCCATCGAATCCACTACGATCATGAATACGTGACAAAGGAAGAAGGTTATCCAGGCTTGATTGTACATGGACCGCTGCTGGCAACGTTGTTGTTGCAGGGGTTGCGGGATGAGGCTGGCGTGAATAATGTACGTAAGTTTCAATTCAGGGCGAAGAGCCCGGTATTTGTAGATCAGGTATTTAGTGTGAGAGGCGCGCAGACTGATTCAGCGGACACATGGGAAATTTGGATCGAGAATGCGAATGGAGTGGTTTGTATGGCAGCTACTGCGTACCTCACGAGCACTTAAATGAACGCGTAGGCTGTTTCGAAGTTCAAGAGAATTTCTTGCTGAGTTGAGCGAAGGGAAAGAAAAAATAGCTGAACTTGCAGAGTCGCACCCTACTACCTTACAGGACAAAAAGCCCGGCTAAGCCGGGCTTTTTAATATGGCGGAGAGGGAGGGATTCGAACCCTCGATAGGATTTCTCCTATACGCCCTTAGCAGGGGCGCGCCTTCAGCCACTCGGCCACCTCTCC
>Ga0181579_10000076_pt1 | contig 62422 bp, 63 predicted proteins | sample 071ome_24_FD_132996 | JGI IMG/M metagenome (GOLD analysis project Ga0181579, IMG submission 132996) | Coastal salt marsh microbial communities from the Groves Creek Marsh, Skidaway Island, Georgia - 071402CT metaG (megahit assembly) | ecosystem: Environmental > Aquatic > Marine > Intertidal...
GCGGTCGATTTCCGTGGGATCATCCATCAGCCGGCGCATCTCATCACCCATGGGGCCGAGCGCCGTTACCGCCACATCGGCAAGCGCGGGCTTGAATTCGGAAAACGGCTTGCCGCCATACTCCGCCATGATGTCGGCGGCGGGCCGATCGGCCAGCGCGGCGAAGATATCGATCAGGTTGAATGCCTCCGGCCGTGTCTCCGCCGTCCCCAGCGCTTCGGACCCGTCGGGCACCGGTTCGGGGTCAGTCCTGGCGCGGCGGATTTTTTTCGCGATTGCATCGGCATCATCGGTGATGTTGATCCGGGAATTATCCGACGGATCGGATTTGCTCATCTTGTTGCGCCCGTCGCGCAAACTCATCACCCGCGCCGCGTGATCAAAGATCAGGGGCTCGATAATGGGGAAAAACTCCGTCCCGAAATCGTTATTGAATTTCTGCGCAATATCGCGGGTCAACTCCAGATGCTGTTTCTGGTCCTCGCCCACCGGCACGTGTGTCGCGCGATATGCAAGGATGTCCGCCGCCATCAGCGCCGGATAGACATAAAGCCCGACGCTCGCGTTTTCGCGGTTCTTACCCGCCTTGTCCTTGAATTGCGTCATCCGGTTGAGCCAACCGACCCGCGCAACGCAATTGAAAACCCAGGCGAGCTCCGCGTGCTGTGGCACCGCACTCTGGTTGAAGATGATGCTTTGTTCGGGATCGACGCCCGCGGCGATAAAGGCGGCGGCGACCTCCCGCGTATTGCGGATCAGTTCCGCCGGGTCCTGCCAGACGGTGACGGCGTGCAGGTCGACGACACAATAGATGCATTCGTGATCGTCCTGCAGCCGGACGAAATTCCGGATCGCGCCGAGATAATTGCCAAGATGCAGATTGCCGGTCGGTTGAACGCCGGAAAAGACCCGCGCCATGAGCTGTCCTTTATAGTCGTTGAGCGCGGCGTTATCCCGCCATTAAGGTTACGGGTCAAGCGACGGTTTGCGCCGCAAAATCCCCTTTATTTCAGAGAGCGACGCCGCACCGGTCGCGGTGGCGAGAACGCCGTAAACCGCCATCCCGCCCAACACCAGCGGGATCAGCGCCATTATCCGCTCCGCCAGCGACGCGGAAAACGCAGCCTCAAGCCAGCCATGCGCGACCCACAACCCGGCCCCCATCCCGGCGGCCGCGAGACAAATCCGCAAGGCCCTGCCCTTAAGCCGCGCATCGAGACGGTGATGCCCGCGCCGCGCCAGGATCAGCGCCAGCAACCCGGCATTGACCCAGGCGGCAATCGCGGTCGCCAGCGCGATCCCGGCATGCGCCAGAAAATGGATCAGCGTCAGGCTGAGTGCGATATTGATAGCGACGCAGACGATCGCGATCTTGACCGGCGTTTTGGTGTCTTCACGGGCGAAAAAGCCGGGCGCAAGCACCTTGACCAGCACATAGGCCGGCAACCCGACGGCATAGGCGGTCAGCGCCAGCGCCGTCGCCCGGGTCGTCGCGGGATCGAACGCACCGCGTTCAAACAGCACCTTTATGATCGGATCGGCGATCAGCACCAGCGCCACCGCGGCCGGCACGGTAAAGAGCAGCGCGATTTCTATCGCCCTGTTCATCGACTCGCGCGCCGCCGCATCCTCTCCCTGGCGCAGCTGGCGCGACAGCAGCGGCAAGAGCGCCGTCCCGATGGCAACGCCGATGACGCCGAGCGGCAGCTGATTCAGCCGGTCCGCATAATAGAGGAATGACACCGCCCCGGCGGGCAGCGTCGAGGCGATCACGATATCGATCAGCAGATTGAGCTGCACCACCCCGGCGCCGATGGCGCCCGGCACCATCAGGGTCAGCAGCCGCTTCACCCCCGGCGTCAGCCGCGGTTTCGGCAGGCGGAAAACCATGCCGGCGCGGCGGCAGGCATGGATAAGCCACAGGAACTGCGCGATGCCGGCGGCGGCCACGCCCCAGGCCAGCCCGTGACCCGGCGTCGGCAAATGCGGCGCGGCAACCACCAGCCCGCCGATCAGACAGATATTCAGAATAATCGGCGTCGCGGCGGCGGCGGCGAACCGGTCGAGAGAATTCAGCACCCCACCCAACAGCGAGACCAGCGATATAAAAAGGAGATAGGGAAAGGTAATGCGGGTCAGTTCCACCGCCAGGTCAAAGCGGACGGGATCGCCGGCGAACCCCGGCGCGAACCCGTACATCAGCAGCGGCATCGCGATCTGCAACAGGGTCACGAAGCAAAACAGAAACACCGCCATGACGGACAGAACGGCTGCGGCAAAATCGCGCGCCGATGCCTGGCCATCCGCCGCCAGCCGCCCGGCGAACAGCGGCACGAAGGCGGCGTTGAACGCGCCCTCGGCAAACAGGCGGCGGAAAAAATTCGGCAGCTTGAAGGCGACGAAAAACGCGTCCGCGACAGGGCCCGCCCCCATCAGCGCGGCGATCAGAATATCGCGCAGAAATCCGAGAACGCGGCTGATCATGGTGTAGCCGCCGACGGTCGCAATTGCCTTGAATAGCGCCATCTAACGCGGCACGGTCATGGGAATTAAATCCGGCATTCGATTACGACGCGGTGCCGGCGGAATGGGGTGAAACCCTGCGCGGGCGGCGGGCCGCCTTGCGGGCGGCGCCGCGCGGCTGGCGATTGCGCGCCTCTTCGAGATCTTCCGGCGAGGCGCCCAGCGTCTCAAGCAGCTCCTCCCGGATCTGGTCTAGCTTGCGCTCATTGGTGATCTGCATTCCGAACCCGTCCTTGACGTAGAACACGTCCACCGCCCGTTCACCATAGGTCGTGACCAGCGCGCTGGACACCTGCAGGCCGAGGTCTGCCAGTGTCCGGGTAACGTCATGCAAAAAGCCGGTCCGGTCGCGCCCGTTGATTTCGATCACCGAATGAGTGCGGCTCGCGCCGTTATTGATCAGCACGCGCGGCGAGACGGAGAACACGTCATCGCGGCTGGAGATCACCGGCTTTTTTTGCAACTCGACCGACGGCCGCCATTCGCCGCGCAGCGCCTGTTCGATCCGCGCCGTCAACCGGTCGATATCGCCCTGACGGACAAAGGCGTTCCCGGTCGAATCCTGGATCGCGAATATGTCGAGCGCCATGCCGTTGGTCATGGTGAAAATCTTCGCGCCGACGATATTCGCGCCGGAAACGGCGATCGCCCCGGCGATGGATGAAAACAGGCCGGGGTGATCGGGTGTGTAGATCGTCAGTTCGGTTACCGCGTGGACATCGTCGGCGCGCGTATCGTAGGCGATCTGCCGGTCATTGGCCAACGCGTCATGGATCAACGCCGCATGGCGGCAATGCGTATCGGTATCAAGTGACAGCCAGTAGGACGGGTAGCCGAGAGCGACGATTTCCTCGATCGCGCCGCCGGACCAGCCCATATTGCCGAGCGTTTCGGACAAGGCGTGTTTGGCGCTTTCGATCCGGGCTTCCCGGCCCGTCGTGTCATGCCCGCCGGAAAGCTCCGCCTCCGTCGCGTAATACAGCTCACGCAGCAGCGACGCCTTCCAGTTATTCCAGACATTGGGCCCGACCGCCCGTATATCGGCGACCGTCAGACAAAGCAGCAGCCGCAGCCGTTCAACCGATTGCACCTGTTCGGCGAAATCAATGATGCTCTTGGGATCGGCGAGATCGCGATGAAAGGCGATATGGCTCATCAGCAGATGATAGCGGACCAGCCATTCGACGGTCTCGGTTTCTTCAGGTGAAAGACCGAAACGGGGACACAAATCCAGCGCGACCTCCGCCCCCAGCACCGAATGATCGCCGCCGCGCCCCTTTGCGATATCATGCAGCAGGATGGCGACATAAAGCGCGCGTTTGGAGACCAGCTTGTGGATCACCTCGCTCGCCACCGGCATGTCGTCCTTGTATTTGCCCTGTTCTATCCCGTGCAGGATGCCGATGGCGAAGATCGTATGCTCATCGACCGTATAGACGTGATACATGTCGTGCTGCATCTGCGCGACGACACGCCCGAAATCGGGCACGAAACGCCCGAACACGCCCGATTCGTTCAGCCGGCGCAGCGTCACGTCGGCGTCGTTCGGGTCGGTCAGCATCTCCACGAACAGCCGGTTGGCTTCCTTGTCGTCCCGGATGGTGTCGACCAGCTTCAGATGCCGCGTGATCAACCGCAATGCGCGTGGATGGATATCGCGGTCATGGGTCTGCGCCGCGCGAAACAGCCTCAGGATCCGAACCGGGTCCTCTGTCAGTTCCGATCCGGATTCGACGGATAACCGACCGCTTTCGATCTTGAACCCCTCGATATCGCGGCGGAATATATCGCGCGCCTTGAAGTTGAACGCGTTCCAGCGCTGATGCTCGGCCTCCAGCGCGGCACAGAATATCCGCGTCAGATCACCGACCTCCTTCGCCGTCAGATAGTAATGTTTCATGAAGCGTTCGACGCCGAGCGTTCCGGCGTGATCGCGATACCCGATGCGGCGGCCGATTTCGGTCTGAACGTCAAAGGTCAGCCTGTCCTCGCCCCGCCCGGTCAGATAATGCAGATGCGACCGCACGGTCCAGAGAAAGTTCTGCGCCTTGGCGAAACGCCGCGCCTCCGCCGCCGTCAGCACGCCCTTTTCGACCAGGTCCGGCACGGCATCGACCTGATAAAGATATTTGGCGATCCAGAACAGCGTATGCAGATCGCGCAGCCCGCCCTTGCCCTCCTTCAGGTTGGGTTCCAGCACATAGCGCGAATCGCCCATTTTCTGGTGGCGCTCATCGCGTTCCACCAGCTTGGCTTCGGCGAAGGCCGGGCCGGAATCGGCCATCACATTCTTGCGGAAGGCGCGCCGCATATCCTGAAACAGCTTGCGGTTACCCCAGAGGAAACGCGATTCCAGAACCGCCGTGCGAATGGTGATGTCGTCTTCTGACAGCCGCACGACCTCTTCGACATTGCGGGTGGCGTGCCCGACCTTGAGACTGAGATCCCAGAGCAGATAGAGGATCGATTCGACGATCTGCTCGACCCGGGGGGTCAGCCGGTAGGGCAGCAGGAACATCAGATCGAGATCGGAAAAGGGCGCGAGCTCGCCCCGCCCGTACCCGCCGGTGCAAACGACGCAAATCCGTTCGGCGGAGGTCGGTTCCGCGGTCGGATAGATATGGGTGGTGGTGATATCGAGCGCGAACCGCAGAAGCTGATCCATCAGAAAGGCGGTGGCGCGGACATTGGTTTCCCCGGTTTCGTGGTCTTCCTCGAACCGGCGGCGGACTTCATCGCGCCCCTCGGCCAGCGCCCGCTTGATCATCTCGAACAGGCGTTTGCGCGATTCGGAGGTCGATTCGTCTTCCGACCATTCCGCCTCATAGGCGGCGGTCAGCGCCTCAAGATCGATGATTTCTTTGCGTTTGAGGATCGTCGCCATGGGAGACCCGGCCTGTTGAAATTCACGCGCGCGCGGCGCACCCCATGGTTAGCACGAGCGGCGTGGTCGAATGAACCGTAACTTTGCGGCGGGAATGGGGCGTGCGCCTTAACCCCCCAGCATCCCCCGGAGCCGGTAGAGGAATTCCAGCGCCTCGCGCGGCGTCATGGCGTCGGGATCGGCGGCTTTCAGCGCCGCCTCGATCTCCGATTCCTTTTGCGATTCCTGTTTGCCCTTGCCGCGCGCGGCGGTCGCGTTAAAGAGCGGCAGATCATCGGCCAGCCGGCTGACCGCGCCGCCCTGTTCACCGGATTCGAGGGCCGCCAGCACCTCTTCTGCCCGGCCGATCACCGCCGGCGGCAACCCCGCCAGCCGCCCGACATGGATGCCGTAGGACCGGTCGGCGGACCCGGCCGCGACCTCATGCAGGAACACCACGTCTTCTCGCCATTCCTTGACCCGCATGGTGTGACATTCCAGCGACGGCAGCCGCGCGGCGAGCGCCGTCAGCTCATGATAATGGGTGGCGAACAGCGCCCGGCATTTATTGACGTCATGAATATGTTCGAGCGCCGCCCAGGCGATGGACAGCCCGTCAAAGGTTGCCGTGCCGCGCCCGATTTCATCGAGAATGATCAGCGAGCGTTCGGTGGCCTGGTTCAGGATGGCGGCGGTTTCCACCATTTCCACCATGAAGGTCGAGCGCCCGCGCGCCAGATCATCCGCCGCGCCGACCCGGCTGAACAGCCGGTCTATGACGCCGATGCGCGCCTCTTCCGCCGGAACGAAGGACCCCGCCTGGGCGAGAATGGCGATCAGCGCGTTCTGGCGCAAAAAGGTGCTTTTGCCCGCCATGTTGGGACCGGTCAGCAGCCACAGCCGCCGGGCGGGGTCGAGGTCGCAATCATTGGGCACGAACGCCGCATCGGCGGATGAGTCGAGCGCGGCCTCCACCACCGGATGACGGCCGCCCGCGATGGCGAAGGCGGCGCCGTCTTCCATGGCCGGGCGGACATAGCGCCGCGCGGCGGCCAGCGCAGCCAGCGCGGCGGTCACATCGATTGTGGCGAGCGCGGTTGCGGCGCGGGCGATATCGCCGGCCCGGTCTTTTATTTCGCCGGCAAGATCAGTGAACAGCTTCTGTTCCAGCGCCAGCGCCTGATCTGCGGCACGGGAAATGCGCCCTTCGAGATCGCCGAGTTCCACCGTCGTATAGCGTACCGCGCTGGCGAGCGTCTGGCGATGGATGAAATCGCTGTCTTCGCCCGACGGCATCTTGTCGGCATTGGCCGCGGTGACCTCGATGAAATAGCCCAGCACATTATTATGGCGCACCTTCAGCGACGCGATGCCGGTCGCCGCCGCGTAATCGGATTGCAGCCCCATGATCAGCTTGCGGCTGGAATCACGCAGCGCGATCAGCTCATCCAGCTCTTCCGAATAGCCTTCGGCGATAAACCCGCCATCGCGCGCATTGACCGGCAGGGTGTCGGCAAGCGCGCGGTCGAACCTGTCGCACAGCGTCTCGAAATGGCCGAGCCCCGAGACCTCGCCCGAGAGCAATTCAGGCAGGGGCGATGCGGCGGAGTCGGCCTGCAACCGGTCGCGGATCAGGGCGCCCTGGCGCAACCCGTCACGAATGGCGGCAAGATCGCGCGGCCCGCCCCGGTCGAGCATCAGGCGGGACAGGGCGCGTTCCACATCCGGGCATTCGCGCAAATAGCCCCGCAGGTCGTCGCGGCACGTGGCGGACTCATACAGCCAGCCGACCGCGTCATGACGCCCGGCGATATCGCCGAGCCCGGTCAGCGGCGCGGCAAGCCAGCCCGCCAGCAGCCGCCCGCCCGCGCCGGTCACCGTGCGGTCAATGACGGACAGGAGAGACCCCTGGCGGTCGCCCGAAAGCGTGCGGGAGATTTCCAGATTGCGGCGTGTGGCGGCATCGATTTCCATCACCGCCCCGTCGCCGAGACGGCGCGGCGCATCGAGCCGGGGCAGGCGGCCCTTCTGGGTCAGCTCCACATAATCGAGTAGTGCGCCGGCGGCCGCGATTTCGGCCCGGCTGAACGCGCCGAACGCATCCAGCGCCGCGACCTCATAGGCGGCTTCAAGCCGCCGGCGGGCCGCCTCGCTATCGAAGCGGGAGGAGGGCAGCGGGGCGAGAATATCGCGCGCCTCGCCCAATATCTCGAACAGCGATTCATCCCGCAGAATTCGTTCGGGCACCAGAAGCTCGCCCGGTTCCACCCGGGCAAGCGCCGCAGGCAGGGTGGCCGCGCTCACCGTCTGGACAAAAAAGGCGCCGGTGGAGATATCCAGCCAGGCGAGGCCGAGCGCCCCTTGCGCATCGCCCAGCGCGGCCAGAAAATTATTGCGCGCCGCATCCAGCAGCGCGTCTTCCGTCAGCGTGCCCGGCGTGACGATGCGGATGACATCGCGCGCGACGACGGATTTCGAGCCGCGCTTTTTTGCCTCCGCCGGGTTTTCGGTCTGTTCGCAGACGGCAACGCGAAAGCCCTTGCGGATCAGGCGCGACAGATATGAATCCGCGGCATGCACCGGCACCCCGCACATCGGGATATCAGCGCCGTCATGTTTGCCGCGTTTCGTCAGGGTGATGTCGAGCGCCGCCGAGGCCGCGACCGCGTCATCGAAAAACAATTCGTAAAAATCGCCCATCCGGTAAAAGAGCAGGCAATCGGGATGGGCTTCCTTGATGGCAAGATATTGCGCCATCATGGGCGTTACCGCGCCCTGCGCGCCCGCGCCCCTGCCGCGTTTTTCCATGCCGCTGCCCGATCCGTCCGCCATGGGTTGAGGATATCATCCGCGCGCCGGGTGCGTCATCCGCCGCGCCCGAACTCGATGAAGACTTCGTGACAGACGCGCCAAATGCTTGCGCCGACGCGCCGTTGCCATCACATTGACGGGATTACGGTCGGGGAGGTACGGCTCATCATGGCTCGGAAGGCGAAAAAGACCGCGGCGCGGAAAAAGGCGGCGGCAAAAAAGAACAGCTCGAACAAGGCGACTATTTCGAATCTGGAACGCGAGGCACTGGCGCTTCATGCCGGCCCGCCGCCCGGCAAGCTGTCGATCCAGCCGCTGAAACCGATCACCACGCAGCGCGATCTGTCTTTGGCCTATTCGCCGGGCGTCGCCGCGCCCTGCCTTGAAATCGCCAGGGACGAAAACACCGCCTTCGAATACACCAACAAGGGCAACATGGTCGCGGTGATTTCCAACGGCACCGCGGTACTGGGGCTGGGTGATCTAGGGGCACTGGGCGCAAAGCCGGTGATGGAAGGCAAATGCGTCCTGTTCAAGCGTTTCGCGGATATCGACGCGGTCGATCTGGAAGTGGACACATCGGACATCGATGAGTTCGTCAATTGCGTCCGGTATCTGGGCCCCGGTTTCGGCGGAATCAATCTGGAGGACATCGCGGCGCCGGCCTGCTTTATCATCGAGGAACGGCTGCGCGAGTTAATGGACATTCCGGTATTCCATGACGATCAGCACGGCACCGCGGTGATCGCCGCGGCCGGGCTGCTGAACGCGCTGGAAATTACCGGGCGCAAGCTGAAAGAGCCCAAGGTTGTGGTCAACGGCGCCGGCGCGGCGGCCATCGCCTGCCTGGATCTGTTTATTGCGATGGGGCTGCCGAGGAAAAATGTCGTGCTGTGCGATTCCCGGGGCGTCGTCCATCAGGGCCGAGAGGCCGGCATGAACCAGTGGAAGTCGGCCTTTGCCATCGACACCGACGCGCGGACACTGGAAGACGCCATGAAAGGCGCGGATATTTTCTTCGGCGTTTCCGTCGGCGGCGCGGTGACCCAGAAGATGGTCAAATCGATGGCCAAGGCGCCGATAATTTTCGCGCTGGCGAACCCCGACCCCGAAATCACACCGGAAGACGCGCGCGCGGCGCGCGACGATGCGATCATCGCCACCGGCCGGTCCGATTATCCCAACCAGATCAATAATGTGCTGGGCTTTCCCTATATTTTCCGGGGGGCGCTCGACGTCCGCGCGCGGCGCATCAATGATGAGATGAAAATCGCCGCCGCCCGTGCCCTGGCGGACCTGGCGCGGGAAGATGTGCCCGATGAGGTGGCGGGCGCCTATTCGGGCCGGCGGCTGACCTTCGGTCAGGATTATCTGATCCCGACGCCGTTCGACCCGAGGCTGATTACCGCCGTGCCGCCCGCAGTGGCCGAGGCCGCGATAAAGACCGGCGTGGCACGGACAGAGATCGCCGATATGGAAACTTATCGCCACGCGCTGGCGCAGCGGATGGATCCAACCGTCGGGCGGCTCCACAATATCTTCGAGACGGTCAAGCGGCGCCCGCGGCGGATCGTTTTCGCAGAGGGCGAAGAAGAACCGGTAATTCGGGCGGCGCTGACCTTCCGCAATGCGGGATACGGCACACCGGTACTGATCGGCCGGGAGGACCGGGTCAAGGATAAGATCAAGGAGCTTGGCCTGCCGGGCGCGGACAAGCTCGAAATCCACAATGCGCGCTTTTCCAAAAACAACGACAAATATACAGATTACCTCTATGGACGGCTGCAGCGACGGGGCCATCTGCGGCGTGACTGTCAGCGCATGGTGGTAACCGACAGGAATATTTTCGCGGCCTGCATGATCGCGATGGGCGACGCCGACGGCATGGTCACCGGCCTGACGCGCAATGCCCCGACCAGCTGGAACGACGTGCTGCGCGCCATCGACATCAAAAAAGGTGAGTCGCTTTTCGGCCTGTCGATCGTCACGGCGCGCGATCGCACGGTGTTCATCGCCGACACCATCGTCCATGAAACCCCGACCGCGCAGCAACTTGCCGAGATCGCGGCGCAGGCCGCCGAACGGGCGCGCACGATGGGACACGAACCCCGCGTCGCGCTGGTCTCGCATTCGAGCTTTGGCGGAAGGGAAAGCGAACGCATCGACACGATCCGGGAAGCGGTTGCCATTCTGGATTCAAAGAAGCGGAAATTCGTTTATGAAGGCGAAATTTCGGTCAACACGGCGCTGGATCCGGCGATGAGCGATATCTATCCGTTCAACCGGCTGGAAGGACCCGCGAATGTGCTGGTCATGCCCGATTTGTTTTCGGCGTCGATTTCTTCGCGCATCCTGCAGAAGCTCGCCGGCGCGACCGTCATCGGCCCGATGCTGGTCGGGCTGGACAAGCCGGTGCAGATCGCCCGGCTGGATGCCGGCGTTTCGGACATCGTGACCAATGCGGTCCTGGCGGCGTATGATTCGATAAGCTAGGCGGCGGCGCGCCGGAGGGCGCGCGGCCGGCACAGACAAAGGATACGGATCAGGTGGTATCCCTTGCCCGGATATGGCGACCCTTGCTGGCGATGTGTTCGCCGGCGGTGCTTGTAATTGTCGCGCTCGCGGCGGCGGAGGGATTTTCGACTGCCCATGCGATTGTCGCGGTACTGGCCGCGGCCGGCGGTATCGGACTTCTGGTGCATGCGCTGCTGTCCGATGTCGCCGCCCTCAGGAAATTTATCGGCAATCTGGGGGACGATCCCGATGCGCCCCGGCCCCCGCTGGTCTTCAGCGGCACGCTGGCGCCGCTGGTCACCGGGATGCGCGAAACCGTCGCCGTCAGCGTGGCCCGCGCCGCGCCGCGGCCGGCGACCAATACCAGATCAACGCCGGGGCTCGACCGATTGCCCGATCCGGTCCTGATGCTGAATGAGGACAGGCGGATCACCCGGGCGAACTTGGCGGCGCATGAATTGCTGGGCGACTCGCTTCTGGGCAGGGATCTCTCCACCGTATTACGAAATCCCAATGTCCTGCTGGCGGTCGACGGCGTGCTGGCCGGAGACGAGTCCACGGCCGAGGTGGAGTTCGATTTCACCATTCCGGTCGAGCGTAATTTCAGCGCTCGTATTTCCGCCCTGGAAGAAGAAGGCGATGTCGATATCGCGGTGGTCATCGCGCTTTACGACATCACCGAGCTGAAACGCACGGAGGCGCTGCGTTCCGATTTCATCGCCAATGTCAGCCATGAATTGCGCACCCCGCTGTCGGTGCTGCTCGGCAGCCTTCAGACATTGCGCGGCGCGGCGCGGGATGATCCGGAAGCCCAGGAACAGTTTTTCGGACTGATGGAGAATCAGGCGGAGCGGATGTCGCGTCTGGTTGACGATCTGCTGTCGTTATCCCGTATTGAAATGAACGAACACGCCGTTCCGACACAGGCGGTGGATATCAGCGATATGCTGGAAGAGGTCGTCAGCACACTTTCCATCAAGGCACGGGAGCAGGCGATCAAAATCAGAACCGAAATCGCCGAGGGGTTTCCCGAACTGCCGGGCGACAAGAACGATTTGTCGATGGTCTTCCAGAACCTGTTGGACAATGCCATCAAGTATGGCAATCCCGATTCGGAAATCGACATCGCGGCACGCCTGGCCGATATCGCGAAGCTGCCGTCGGCGCTGAGCGGAAACCTGCCTTATGTCGCGATATCGGTGCGGGACAGAGGGCCGGGCATTGACGCCGATCACATCCCGCGCCTGACGGAGCGTTTTTACCGCGTCGACAGCCAGGCATCGCGCCAACGCGGCGGCACGGGGCTTGGCCTCGCCATCGTGAAGCACGCCGTCAACCGGCATCGCGGCGCGCTCGCCATCGAGAGCGAGCCGAATTCGGGCAGCACATTCACGGTTTATCTGCCGGTGAGGCGAAGCGGTCCGGAACCGCGCTCTGACGATTGACGGGCCAAAGGCAACCGCCCGTCGAATATTCTTCGGTTTACCGGAAATTCCGCCGAAAAAATGACGGCTGTCACATAACTGTCACATAACTGAAATATAACAGTCACGGGAACGCCATAGGTTATTTGCGTCACCGGCGCGGCATAGGGAGTGCCGCCGGGATGGCAACAATATGGACCTGAAACACTTCCCCAAGGAGAGCTCCATAATGGCTTACAAATCCCTGCTCGTTGCGGCGGCGGCCGTTGCCGTTTTCGCCGGTTCCGCGCAAGCCCGCGATCAGATTCGCATCGTTGGTTCATCGACGGTTTTCCCGTTCGCCACGGCGGTCGCTGAAAACTTCGGTAAAACCACCAAATTCAAGACCCCGGTCATCGAATCCACCGGTTCCGGCGGCGGATTAAAGCTGTTTTGCGCGGGTGTGGGCGTAGGGCATCCGGACGTTACCAACGCGTCGCGCCGTATCAAGAAATCCGAGGTGGATCGCTGCGCCAGAAACGGCGTCGAAAAAATTACCGAGGTCAAGGTAGGGTTTGACGGCATCGTGCTCGCCAACGCAAAGGCCGGGCCGAAACCGGATTTTTCATTGCGTCACGTGTTCCTTGCGCTGGCCAGACAAGTACCGGCGGACAAGGACGGAAGCAAACTGATTCCCAACCCCTATAAAATGTGGAGCGACATCGATGCATCGCTTCCGAAGGTCAAGATCGAAGTCCTGGGCCCGCCACCAACCTCCGGCACCCGCGACGCGTTTGTCGAGTTGGCCATGGAAGGCGGCTGCAAGACCTTCAAGGCCATCAAGGCCATGCGGAAAACCGCCAAGAAGAAATACAAGGCCATTTGCCACGGCATCCGGGAAGACGGCGCCTTCGTTGAGGCGGGCGAAAACGACAATCTGATCGTCCAGAAGCTGGTCGCCAATCCGAGCGCCTTCGGCATATTCGGCTTCAGCTTCCTTGATCAGAACACGGACAGCGTCACAGGCTCGAAAATCAACGGAACGCCGCCGACCTTCGAGAATATTTCTTCCGGCAAATACAAGATTTCCCGGTCGCTTTTCTTCTATGTCAAAAATGCCCACGCGGGGGTAATCCCGGGGTTAAAGGAATATGTCGCCTCCTTCGCCAACGAAAAGGCGTTCGGGCCCGATGGCTATCTGGTTGACAAGGGGTTGATCCCGCTTTCCGACGCGGAACGGAAAAAAGTTCGCGCCGCGGCGCGAGCCCTTTCACCGCTCTCAATGTAGAGAGTGGGTTACCGGCGGTTCCCTGACGGGACCGCCGGTTTTTTTTGGTAGGAACAGTCGATAAACAAAGCGCCTTTTAAATGTCCCCCGCCTTTATAGCCTGCATCCTCGCCCTTCTGATTGTCTTTGGACATTTTATCGGGCGCAGACGGGCCGCGATCCTGGTGAACGGGGACATTCGCGGGCTCCATTCATTGCCGCAATATTACGGTCTTTATGTCGCCCTCTGGACAGGGCTGCCGGCCATCGCCCTGTTTGCGATCTGGGCGGCGTTTCAACCGTATTTCCTTGAAAGCCTGGTCGTCGGGTCGCTCCCGGAAGCACAGCGGAATATGCCGCCTGAGCGGCTGGGCCTGCTGTTGAACGATGTATCAAATCTTGCCGACGGCAATATCACCAGCCGCCGTGACGACCCGGTCGTCATTGCCGCGGCCGCCCGGTTTAACGAATGGCGCGCGACCGGCAACGCTGCCTTGTTCGCGGCCATCCTCGCATTTTCCTGCGGCGGGCTATTTTGGGCCCATCGGCGCATCAGGCCGCGGCTCAGAGCGAGAAATTTCGTCGAGGGCGCATTTAATGCGTGTTTGGTCGTTGCTTCACTGATCGCGATTCTGACGACCATCGGCATCGTGCTCTCGCTGATATTTGAAACCATCCGGTTTTTCGGCAAGGTCCCGGTAACCGAGTTTTTGTTCGGGCTGGAATGGAGTCCGCAAACAGCGCTCCGGGCCGATCAGGTTGCGAGCGATGGCGCGTTTGGCGCGGTGCCGATATTCGCCGGCACAATTCTGATCACGGTCATTGCCATGATTGTCGCCGTTCCGGTCGGACTGATGTCCGCAATTTACCTGTCTGAATACGCGCCACGCAAATTACGGGACATTCTGAAACCGGCCCTGGAAATCCTGGCCGGCATCCCGACGGTTGTTTACGGCTTTTTCGCGGCCTTGACCGTAGCGCCTTTTATTCGCGGACTCGGTGAGAATATCGGGCTCGATGTGGCCTCCGAAAGCGCGCTTGCGGCCGGCCTGGTCATGGGGGTGATGATTATTCCGTTTGTGTCTTCGCTGTCGGATGACGTTATAAACGCTGTCCCGCAGACCTTGAGAGACGGTTCCTATGCGCTTGGCGCAACCCAGTCGGAAACGGTCCGTCAGGTGATCGTCCCCGCCGCGTTTCCGGGAATTGTCGGGGGCGTGCTCTTGGCAATCAGCCGCGCTATCGGCGAAACCATGATCGTGGTCATGGCGGCGGGGCTGGCCGCGAATTTGACCGCAAACCCATTGGAAGCCGTTACAACGGTCACCGTGCAAATCGTCACGCTCCTGGTGGGAGATCAGGAATTCGACAGCGCCAAGACGCTCGCGGCATTTGCGCTGGGGCTTGCCCTGTTTTGCGTAACGCTGGTTCTGAATGTGATCGCGTTACGCACCGTCCGCAAATACAGAGAAAAATACGATTGAGGGCCGCGCTGGAATGACCGTCGACGGAAAAAACACGGCAGAGCTGGCCGCGCAGCGGCGTCATCGTCGTTACGCCGCGGAACGCCGATTCAAGATGTACGGGATCATTTCCGTATTGGTCGCGATTGCGGCGCTTTGCCTTCTTCTTGGCAGTATGCTTGCCCAGGGGCTTCCCGCCTTCAGCCAGGCCTATCTGACCCTGTCGGTGGAAGTGCCCACCGAGGACTTTCGGGTGGACGGAAAGGTTGACCGGCGGGCAATCGGGGACGCCAACTTCAACGCCTATATCCGCCAGAGCCTGCGCGCGAAATTTCCGGAGGTCCGGTCACGCCGTGATCGCAGATCGCTTTACAAGCTGATCAGCAGCGGCGCCGCGTTTGAACTGCAGCATCTCGTGACGCAAGACCTGAGCCTTGTCGGCAAAACCTTCTCCCTGGAGATCGCCGCTTCGGACGATGTCGATCAATATCTCAAGAAAAATATCGTGGCCGATAATCAGGGACGTATTTCGGTCAAACAGGCGGGCTGGATCGACAAGCTGGTCGCGGAAGGAACCATCGGACAGAATTTCAATTTCAGATTTTTCACCAATGGCGACTCACGCGAACCGGAATTGGCGGGCATTTGGGGCGCGGTCATGGGGTCGTTGCTGACAATGTTTGTTACGCTTGCGTTGTCCTTTCCTCTGGGGGTCGCGGCCGCGGTGTATCTGGAGGAATTCGCGCCCAAGAACAAATGGACCGACCTGATCGAGGTCAACATCAACAACCTCGCCGCGGTGCCGTCCATCGTGTTCGGCCTTCTGGGGCTGGCCGTTTTTCTGAGCTTTTTCGGCATGCCGCGCTCGGCGCCGCTGGTTGGCGGCATCGTTTTGGCGTTGATGACCCTGCCGACGGTGATTATCGCGGGGCGTGCCGCGCTTGGCGCTGTACCGCCGTCAATACGTGAAGCGGCCGCCGGTATTGGCGCGTCTCCCATGCAGGTGGTGTTGCACCATGTACTGCCGCTCGCCTTTCCCGGCATTCTTACCGGCACAATTATCGGAGCCGCCCGGGCATTGGGTGAAACCGCGCCGCTGCTGATGATCGGCATGGTGGCCTTTATTGTAGATATCCCTACCGGCATTACCGATTCCGCGACGGTGCTTCCGGTACAGATTTTCCTGTGGGCGGACAGCCCGGAGCGCGCCTTTGTCGAACGAACGGCTGCGGCGACACTTGTCCTGCTGACTTTTTTGATCGTGATGAACCTTGCCGCGGTGCTGTTACGCAAAAAATTCGAGCGGCGCTGGTAGGTCTTGTAATTCTTTGAAGAGGATGGTCCGTTGAACCAGGAAAATATGAGAGGGCTTAATCTCGATCCGCCAACGCGGAGAATCCCGCCCGACGACGCCATGGAAGAATCGAAGCTGCAAATGGACATGGATAAGAACGATATAAAAATGTCTACCCGAAACGTCTGCGTGTTCTATGGCGAGAAACAAGCGTTGTTCGATATCAACCTGGATATCCTGCGGCAAAACGTTACCGCCCTTATCGGCCCGTCGGGTTGCGGAAAGTCGACCTATTTGCGCTGTCTGAACCGGATGAATGACACGATCGACGGATGCAGCGTCAGCGGCGAAGTCCAGATCGACGGCAGGGACATTTACGACCCAAGCCTGGATGTCGTTGAATTGCGGGCGCGCATCGGCATGGTTTTCCAGAAACCGAACCCGTTTCCCAAATCGATATTTGACAATGTGGCTTATGGCCCCCGCATCCACGGCCTGGCCAGCGACCAGACAGAACTCGACGAAATCGTTCACACATCGTTGGAAAAAGCGGGCCTGTTGAAAGAGGTCAAGGACCGGCTGAAAGAGCCCGGCACGGGCCTGTCGGGCGGCCAGCAGCAGCGTCTCTGCATCGCGCGCGCGATTGCCGTCAGCCCCGAGGTCATCCTGATGGATGAGCCCTGCTCGGCGCTGGACCCGATCGCCACGGCCCATGTCGAGGAGCTGATCGACGAGCTGCGGGATAATTTCACCATCGTGATCGTCACCCACAACATGCAACAGGCCGCGCGCGTCTCTCAGCACACCGCCTTTTTTCATCTTGGGCAACTGGTGGAATTTGGCGTTACCGAGGAAATCTTCACAAGCCCGCAGGACGAGCGGACGCAGGGCTATATCACCGGCCGGTTCGGATAATCGGCCCTGCCCAGGCCGGCTTTATGGGAGCAGCAAAATGTCCCGAGACCATATTGTAAAATCCTATGACGAAGAAATTGAACGTCTCAATAATTCCATTGTTGAGATGGGCGGGCTGGTGGAATCCCAGATTGAACGGGCCATGAAGGCGCTGGTCGAGCGTGACACGGAGCTTGCCTACAAGATCATCGACGATGACGACCGGATCGACGATCTGAATTATGAAATCGATAATCAGGCGGTCCGGCTTCTGGCGCTGCGCCAACCGATGGCGCGCGATTTGAGAAATATTGTCGCCACCTTCAAATTGTCCGCCGATCTGGAGCGGATTGCTGATTACGCCACCAGCATGGCGCGGCGCTCCATACCCCTGTCGGAAGTCGACCCGATTCGCCCGGTGCATGCCATCCCGCGGATGGGGCGGCTGACCATGACGATGATGAAGAACTGCATCGACGCCTATATCGAACAGGATGCCGAAAAGGCGCAGCGCGTCTGGAACGCAGACCGGGAAGTCGATGAGATGTATGTCAGCCTGTTCCGCGAATTGCTGACTTACATGATGGAAGACGCGCACCGTATCAGCGCCTGTTCGCACGTACTGTTCATCGCCAAGAATATCGAACGCATCGGCGATCACGTCACCAATATCTGCGAAACGATCTATTACATGGTAGAAGGCGAGCGTATGCAACAGCAGCGCACCCGCCAGACCAAATCCGACCGCCTGCTGACAGACAGTATATCCGAGACATGAAACCGACCGTGCTTGTCGTTGAAGACGAGAACGCTCTCGTCACCCTGCTAAAGTATAATCTGGAGGCCGAAGGCTTCGACGTTGTCGAGGCGCTTGACGGCGAGAAAGGTCTTCTGGTTCTTTCCGAACGCACCGTCGATCTGGTCGTGCTGGACTGGATGCTGCCAAACCTGTCCGGCATCGAGGTCTGCCGCCGCATCCGCCGCCGGCCGGAAACGCGCAACATCCCGATCATCATGCTGACCGCGCGGGGCGAGGAAGCCGACCGCGTGCGGGGGCTCAACGCCGGCGCCGATGATTATCTGCCGAAGCCGTTTTCCTATAAGGAGCTGATCGCCCGTATTCACGCCGTGCTGCGCCGCATCCGGCCGGCGCTGGAAGAGGAAACGCTGCGCTTTCACGATGTCGAGATGAACATGGCGACCCACCGGGTGATGCGCGAAGACCGCTCGGTCAAGCTCGGCCCCACCGAATTTCGCCTGCTGCGCCATCTGATGGAAAACCCCGGCCGGGTTTTCGCCCGTCATCAACTGATTGACGCGGTCTGGGGCCACGACGTCTATGTCGATGAACGCACCGTCGATGTGCATATCCGCCGCCTGCGTAAGGAACTGAACGCCGAGGGCGAAACCGATCTGATCCGTACCGTGCGCTCCGCCGGCTATTCTCTGGACGCGCCGGAAGTCACCGCCTGATCCGGATCAAACCGGATTGGCAAGCACCCGTTTGTGGGCTGCCACCGCGTCATCGTTAAAACAGGCAAAGACGACCCGCGCGATACCGGCGTGGCGGACAAGCGCGTCCCGCACTGTCGCGACAGCGATCGCCGCCGCCGGTCCCGGCGGGTAGCCATAGACGCCGGTGCTGATGGATGGAAAGGCGATGCTTTCCAGCCCGCATTCGGACGCGATGTCCATGCAGCGGCTGTAACAGCTTTTCAGCAAGGCGGGCTCACCCCCATCGCCGCCGCGCCAGACCGGCCCGACTGTATGGATGACATGGCGGGCGGGCAGCTCATATCCTTTGGTAATTCTCGCATCGCCCGTGGGGCAGCCGCCGAGAGACCGGCATTCCTCCAGGAGACCCGGCCCCGCGGCGCGATGGATCGCGCCGTCCACCCGGCAAGGTCTCGTTGGCGGCGTTCACGATCGCATCGACCTCCAGCAGCGTGATGTCGGTCAGGAGAATTTCGATCTCCGCCGTCACGGTTCGGTCTCCGGCCTTTTGGGCACCAGATCATTATAATTTCTGGCCAGAATGAATAACAGAAGCAGCGCCGGGACTGCCAATCCAGTTGTGAGGATAAAGAAATTCATCCACCCAACTTGATCCGCCAACCAGCCCGAAGGCACCGCGAATAGTACGCGGCTCAGTGCCATCAGGGATGTAAATAGCGCGAATTGAGTGGCCGTGAAGGACACATTGCAGAACCTGGACAGCAGAGTCACGAATGCCGCCGATCCGAGCCCCCCGGTGAAGTTATCCGCCCCTATAGCCACTGTAAGAAAAATGAGATCGTGACCGAGCGTGGCGAGATAGGCGAAAAGCAAATTGGTCACAGCCTGCAAAACCCCTCCCAGAGCCAGGCCCGCAATTACACCGAATTTGAGCACCATAACCGCGCCAGCAATCGCCCCCAGCGCGGCCATGCAAATTCCGAAAACTTTTGTGATTGCAGCCGTTTCGACGCCGGTAAATCCCAATTCCCTGAAAAAAGGATATGACATGGCGCCCGCGACGGCGTCACCGTATTTGTAAAACAAGATAAAAATTGTCGCCCAAATTGCAGCCTTCCAATTTCTATCGAAAAATTCCGTCGCGGGCGTCAACACGGCAGCGTTCAACCGATCGATGATACGGCTTGGCAGGTCCAGCATGCCGCGACGTGAATTATCATCGAAAACTTCGGAAGCAAATATTCTTGTTTCAGGTTCCGGCGCAATCAGGGTGGCGATCACCCCCACGGAAATCAGCGTCCCCATCGCTGTGTAAATTACCGACCAGTCAATGAAGTCTGACAGGGCAATTGCCCCGGCACCAGCCACAAGGAGGCCAATCCGATACCCGACTTGCGTAGAACTTGCGCCGACCGCTTGCTCATCGTCATCCGCCCCCAAGATTTCGATGCGATAGGCATCAATAACGACATCTTGGCTCGCGGAAAAAAAAGCCATCGTGACAGCCGCAATCGCCAAGAACTGAAGACCTTCCTTTGGATCGCTATACCCGACGACAGCAATCGAAATCATCAGAGGAATCTGGATCGACAAAAGCCAACCCCGACGCTGTCCGAGGCGACGAAATATTGGCGGTGGGGAAACTTGGTCGAAAACGGGCGCCCATAGGAATTTGAAGGCATAGGGAGTGGAAACTGTTAGAAGCCCGCCAATTGCGGTCAACGACACACCCTCTCCCTTGAGCCACCAAGACAATGTCGAAAAGCCGAGCAGCAACGGCAGCCCGCTGGAGAAGCCCATCAGCAGAATGACCAGCTGGCGCCGGTCGGCATAGACGGCAAGGGCCGCCCGCCAGCGGGTCAGGGTAAATCTGTCTTCGGCCATGACAAGATCATAGAAAACTCGGCGGCGCGGGGGCGTGTTTGATCGAGAATTGCTATAAAACGCAATATTATTAGTTATTTTCTATTTATTATCGTCAGATATTATAAGATTGCCTATGTAATTCTTTTTTTATGACCAAAGGGCCGCGGTGGCCCGGCGCCACGAAAACGTCGGTTATGACGAAAAGCTGAATGCGTTCGTTGGCGAAGTCGTCAACGCACCCTATGGCGTGCGCCTCTCCGCCGACAGCGAGGCGGAGCTGGAGCGTAAATTTACCAGATTGCTGACGCGCTATCTCGGCCAGAAAGCAGCCTGAGCGAACCGGGGCGGGAGGGTTTCTCCCGCCCCCTTTTCCTACAGCCCGTTTTTCGCCAGAAGTTCGGTCAGCGGCGTTTCCGGACGCGCGCCGTAATGGCTGATGATTTCAGCCGCGGCCATCGCGCCGATACGCCCCGATTCCTCCAGAGAGCGCCCGTTGGTCAGCCCGAACAGGAACCCGGCGGCGAACAGATCGCCGGCGCCGGTGGTGTCCAGTACCTTCTCGACCGGCGCGGCGGGGATCTCGACAGCCTCATCGGCGGAAATAATGACCGCGCCCGCCTCGCCCTTGGTCAGGGCCGCGATTTCGCAATGGCCGCGCACGTTGAAGACCGCCTCCTCGAAGCTGTCGACCTCGAACAGGGAGGTGATCTCGACCTCGTTAGCAAACAGAATATCGATATGGCCGCTGATCAGATGCATGAATTCGGCCCGGTGCCGATCAACGCAGAACCCGTCCGACAGCGACAGCGCCACCTTGCGCCCGGCGGCATGAGCGGCCTCAGCGGCGTGCACAAAGGCCTTTTTCGCTTCCGGCGGGTCAAACAGATAGCCTTCGAGATAGGTGATCTGAGCCGATGCGACGGCCTCGACATCAATATCATCGGGGCCGAGCGACACCGAAACGCCGAGATAGGTCGACATGGTGCGCTGCGCATCGGGCGTCACCACGATCAGACAGCGCGCGGTGGAATCGCCTTCCGTGGCGGCAGGTGTCCGGTAATCGACCCCGATGGCCCGGATATCGTGACGGAACACCTCGCCCAGCTGGTCGTCGCGCACCTTGCCGATATAGGCGCCCTTGCCGCCAAGCGACGCGATCCCGGCCAGCGTATTGGCCGCTGAACCGCCGGAGACCTCAACCGCGGACCCCATCGCGTCATAAAGCGCGTGGGCGCGGTCGGTGTCGATCAGTGTCATCATGCCCTTGGGCAGATCCTGGGCATCGAGAAACGCGTCGTCTTCGGTGGAAATGACATCGACGATCGCATTACCGACGCCGATCACATCAAGGGTCGCACTTGGCATAAAAACTCCTTAAATATGCAGTGAAAGAAATGCCCCTAACGGGCGCGGGCGCAGTATAGCGGCGGCAAACCATACGCCAAGAGCGTCTTGGCAATGGCCGGCGAGCACCGCCCGTCCGGACTTGATCAATGGCGCGGGAGAGACGTCTAAAATGTTTTCAGGACTGATCAAGGCGCTGAACCAGGCCCCCGACCCGGTCTTCCGGAAAGTCGCGCTTAAGGCGCTGGGATGGAGTCTGCTGCTCTTTGCCGTGTTGATGGTCGTCGTCTGGTATGTGCTGTCCTCGACACAGTTTTTCGGCATGGGCTGGCTGGAGACCCTGGCCGATACCCTCGGCTGGTTCGCCGCGCTGCTGATCGCGGGCTTGCTGTTTCCGGGCGCGGCGCTGACGATCATCACCTTTTTACTGGACGACATCGCCCGCGCTGTGGAGCGAAAACATTATCCCGACCTGCCCGCGCCCCGGACCCAGAGCGTCTCCGAATTGGCGGTGACGGGACTGAAATTCGCAGCCATTGCGGTGTTGCTCAATCTCGCCGCCCTGCCGCTTTATCTCGTGCTTTTATTCGTTCCGCCGCTGAATATTTTTGTTTTCGCCGGCGTGAACGGCTATCTTCTGGGTCGCGAATATTTTGAGCTGGTGGCGTTCCGGCGTCTTGCGCCAAATGCGGCGCGGGAGATGTGGAAACGCAATCGGGGAAAGCTTTTTTTCGCCGGGGTCATCATCACCTTGATGTTGAGCATCCCCTTCATTAACTGGTTTATGCCCGTTATCGCGGCGGCCTATATGGTCCATATTTTCGAAAGCACGCGGCAATCCGAATCCCTGTAGAGGGGCAGCCGCCAGAAAGAGGACAAGAGTATGAAATTCACCAGACGACCGGATAACGAGGACACCGCCGGAGGCGGCGGGGCGCTTCCCCTGCAATCCGGCGCCCCGAAAGATGTGCCGCCGGCAATGCCGCGCCGGTCACCGCCGACCATCCCGTCGCGCAGCCGCGAATTCAGCCCGGAGCCGGCGGAAGACCGGTCGGTCGGCAGCTATGGCGAGGGCAAGAAGCTGGTGGTGGGGCGCGATATCTCCCTGTCCGGTAAAATCAGTTCCTGCGAGAAGCTGGTGGTCGAAGGCACCGTTGAGGCCGACATCGCCGATTGCCGGGAGCTGGAAGTCGCCGAAGGCGGCTTGTTCAAGGGAGAGGCAAAGATCGAGGTCGCCGAAATCGCCGGGGAGTTTTCCGGATCGATCACGGCCAGCGATTTGTTGATCCTGCGCGCCAGCGGAAGGATCACTGGCGCGGTCAGCTATGGCAGGCTGGAGGTCGAGCGCGGCGGCGAGATCAGCGGCGACATCAAGGCGGCGGGGGACGCCTCATCCTGAAATCGTTTTTCGCGCTGGCCCTTGGCGGCGCGCTTATCGGCTGCGTTGCCACGGCGCCGGAAAACCCTCCCCCGTCCGCTGCGCCGACCGCCAACCAGCAAACCCCGGCAAGCGCATCCGGAGAGACCACGGCAAAAAAAGTTGCGGGGCGGCCATCCCCCGTCCCGGAACCGCCCCGGGCAAACTCCCTGCTTGGCCGCGCGGATGCCGATATCCGCAAGCTTTTCGGCCCGCCGGAATTTATCAGGCGTGATTTCGGCACCGTATTGTGGCGCTACCGGCTGGGCGATTGCGTCCTCGAATTCGCAATGTATCGGCGGGATGCCGACGACGTGCTCTCCGTCGCGCATCTGGAGGCGCGCAACAGAAGCGGACAGGCCGCCCCGGCACAGTCTTGCGTTTCACAAATTTTTTATGCCTCTGCCAGACAGGCGGGGTAATCCGCCCTGCTAACCGGCGAGGGTCTTGGCCTTATACTGGCAGATATCGGCGTTGACGCAGGCGGGGCAGTCCGGTTTGCGCGCCTTGCAGACATAGCGGCCGAACAAGATCAGCCAGTGATGGGCGTGCAGCATGTATGCGTCCGGCGTTCGCCGCAGTAACGCCTTTTCAACCGCATCCACATTCTTGCCCGGCGCCAGCCCGGTTCGATTGGAGATCCGGAAGATGTGCGTATCGACCGCCATTGTCGGCTGACCAAATGCGATATTCAGAACGACATTGGCGGTCTTGCGCCCGACCCCCGGCAGTTTGACCAGCGCATCGCGGTCATCCGGCACCACCCCGCCATGTTCGGCGATCAGTTGCTGGCTCAGCGCGATCACGTTTTTTGCCTTGTTGCGGTATAACCCGATTGTCTTGATATGCCGGATCAGCCCGGCCTCGCCCAGCGCCAGCATCTTCTCCGGCGTATCGACGGTTTTGAATAGTTCCGCGGTCGCCCTGTTGACCCCGGTATCGGTCGCCTGCGCCGAAAGCACGACGGCGACCAGCAACGTATAGTGATTGACGTAGTTGAGCTCGCCTTCCGGTTCCGGATCCCGCGCCGCCAGCCGTTCATAAAACAGCGCGACATTTTTCAAGGTCATGGCCATATCGCTCTATAGCGCATCCCGGCGGCGCAATCACCCACGGCGATTGCCTTGTGGCGCCAGGGCCCGACAATTTCTATAATCCCGCCATGACAGTGACCGGAGAGCATGAGTTTGATGAGGGCGGCGCGGTGCGTTTCGACGCGATATTGCAGCCCAATACAAGCCTGCCGCCAAAGGCGTTTTTTCTGCTGATGGCGGCGCTCGGCTTTGTCAGTTTCTGCGCCGGCATCATGTTCGTCATGGCCGGGGCATGGCCGGTTTTCGGGTTTTTCGGGCTCGATGTCCTTATCGTATATGTCGCGTTCAAGCTGAATTACCGGCAGGCGAAACGGTTTGAAACGTTGAGGCTTACCGATGACGCGCTTCTGGTTGAACGCATTTCCCCGACCGGGCGGCGCCGGAAATACAGATTTCAGCCCTATTGGCTGAAAGTCGAACTGTCCGAGGATTTGCATCGCGGGCGGACCCTGACACTGACCTCGCACGGAAAATCCCTGGAAATCGGCGCGTTTTTGAGCCCGGATGAAAAATTTGACCTGGCCCGGGCACTGCGGGCCGAACTGAGCCGCCTGAAATCCGGCGCGACCCGGTCTTATTCGGGCTGACCCCGGCCCGGATTTCCGGAGTCCATTCTGCGACAGAAGGGTGGATTCAAAGCCTCGCCCGGCCACCCGGTCACCGACATCATTGATTTTTCACAATTTTTAATTCTGGCACGGCCATTGCATTAATGGATTCGAAACGTCTTACCCGCCTGTGCGAAATGCGTTCGGAGACTGGTTGGAATGAAAAATTTTGCCCTCAGGCCCTATATCGGCCGCATCATCATTTTGAGCATTTTCATCCTTGTCGTGCTGGGAGCGAGTTTGAACCTGACGAGTGAGCCTGCCCCGTATCCTGTTCAACTCGGTTATCTGGCCGGCGCATATCGGTAATTTTAAGGCCGTCTATCCTTTAGGCAGGCCAAGCACGTCGGCCATCGTATAGAGCCCGGGCGTCTTGTCGCGCGCCCATAGCGCGCCGCGCACCGCGCCCCTGGAAAAAATCTGACGGCTCGACGCCTTGTGCGCCAGTTCGAGCCTTTCGCCATCCGCCGCGAAAATCACACTGTGATCGCCGGTGACGTCGCCGCCGCGCAAAGTCGCAAAGCCGATATCGCCGCGCCGCCGGGCGCCGGTCTGGCCCTCGCGCGACAAAACCGCCCGGTCTTCGAAACTGACATCCCGCCCCTCGGCAGCTGCCCGGCCAAGCCCCAGGGCGGTGCCGCTCGGCGCATCGACTTTGTGCCGGTGATGCATCTCGACAATTTCTATATCGAAATCGTCATCCAGCATCGCCGCGACCTGACGGGTCAGCGCGAACAGAATATTCACCGCGAGACTCATATTGGGCGCATATACGATCGCGGTTTTTTCCCCGGCCTTTTGCAACACCAACTCCTGATCGGCGGTGAGCCCGGTAGTACCGATGACATGAATGCATCCGGCCGATGCCGCGCGTTCCGCGTTCTCTGTCGTCGAATCCGGCGCGGAGAATTCAATGACCGCGTCAACGACGCCGAACAGAGCGGCGGGATCGCTTCCGATCTCGACACCCAGCGCGTCAATCCCGGCGACCTCACCCGCATCGCGCCCGATGGCCGGGGTTCCGAGCCTGTCACAGGCCGCGAAGACTGCACAACCGTCAGTTTCCGTTACCTGACGCACAACCGCCCCACCCATGCGGCCGCCGGCGCCGACGACTCCGATCTTCATATCGGCCATGACAAAAATTCCTCAACCGCTATTCCTGCGGCTAGTGATAGCGTCTCTCGGTGAAATGGCAAGCCGGACGGAAACACGGCGCGCAGGGAAACGGGTCAGTCCGTCAGATCTTCCCAGAGCTCTTTCGCGCGGGCGAAAAAGCCTTCGGATTCGGGGCTGGTCGATTTAGCGCCGCCTTTTTTATTGCCGGAAAGCGATTCTTCGAACGCCTTCAGCTTTTCACGCTGATCGCGGTTCAGATTGACCGGCGTTTCGACCTGAATCTCGATATACATATCGCCGCGCCGGGAATCGTTCAGGATGGACATGCCCTTACCGCGCAGCCGCAGCCGGTGGCCGGATTGCGTCCCGGTGGGAATGGAAACCTTGGCGCGACCGCCATCGATCGACGGGACTTCGACATTGCCGCCAAGCGCGGCGGTGGTCATCGGGATCGGCACCGTGCAATAGGTATGCGCCCCTTCGCGCTGGAACAGGGCATGCGGCGCGATATCGACATGAATGTAGAGATCGCCCGGCGGCGCGCCGCGCATCCCGGCTTCGCCTTCGCCGGACAGCCTGATCCGCATCCCGTCTTCAACGCCCGCCGGAATATTCACGGACAGGGTCTTTTCCTTGCGCACAGCGCCCGCGCCGTTACAGCTCTTGCACGGGTCGGAGATCGTTTGCCCTTCGCCATGGCAGGTGGGGCAGGTGCGCTCCACCGTGAAAAAACCCTGGCTTGCGCGGACTTTTCCATGCCCGTTGCAGGTGGCGCAATTTACCGGCTGCGACCCCGGAGCCGCGCCGGACCCGTTGCAATCCTCGCACGCGACCGCGGTGGGCACGCGCACGCGGGTTTCCTTGCCCTTGAAGGCGTCCTCCAACGTGATTTCCAGATTGTAGCGGAGATCATTGCCGCGCGCGGGGCCGCGCCGTCCGCCCCGGCGGCCGGAAAAATCGCCGAACATTTCCTCGAAAATATCGGCAAAACCGCCGGCATCGAACCCGCCGAAACCGCCGCCGCCCTGACCGGCCGTCCCGTCAAAGGCGGCATGGCCGAACTGGTCGTAGGCGGCACGTTTCTGTTCGTCCTTCAGGACGTCGTAGGCTTCGTTGATTTCCTTGAATTTCTGCTCAGCCGCATCATCCCCGGCATTACGGTCAGGGTGATACTGCATGGCAAGCTTGCGGAACGCCCGCTTTATCTCGTCTCCATCGGCATTCTTCTGAACGCCGAGGACGTCATAATAATCCTGCTTGGCCATTGCGCCGGTCCCGGTTCCGAACTGCGGTCAGACGAAAGGAGCCGGCCTCCGATCAGGAGGCCGGTTTGTCCTTGTTGTCTTCGTCCTCGACTTCCTCGAAATCGGCGTCGACGACGCCTTCTTCCGCCTGGGCACCCGGGTCACCGGGATCGCCGGCGGCACCCGTCGCGGCATCGGGTTGGGCGTAAAGCGCTTCCCCAAGCTTCATCGCGGACTGCGAGAGAGCCTCGGTCTTGGCCTTGATCGCTTCGGCATCGTCACCCTCAAGCGCTTCCTTCAGGGCGGCGATATCCGCTTCAATCTGGGTCTTGTCCGCTTCCTCGATCTTGTCGGCGTTTTCGCTGATGCTTTTTTCCGTGGCGTAGATCAGACCGTCCGCCTGGTTGCGGATTTCGACCTGTTCCTTGCGCTGACGATCTTCCTCGGCATGGCTTTCCGCGTCCTTGACCATCTGGTCGATCTCGTCTTCGGAGAGACCGCTCGACGCCTGGATTCTGATCTGCTGTTCCTTGCCGGTCGCCTTGTCCTTGGCGCTGACATTCACGATGCCGTTGGCGTCGATATCGAACGTGACCTCGATCTGCGGCACACCGCGCGGCGCACCGGGAATACCGACCAGATCGAACTGCCCGAGCAGTTTGTTATCTGCGGCCATTTCACGTTCGCCCTGGAAGACCCGGATAGTTACCGCGGACTGATTATCCTCGGCGGTGGAAAATACCTGACTCTTCTTGGTGGGGATCGTGGTATTGCGATCAATCAGCCGGGTGAACACCCCGCCCAGCGTTTCGATGCCGAGCGACAGCGGCGTCACATCCAGCAGCAGCACGTCTTTCACATCGCCGGTCAGAACGCCCGCCTGGATGGCGGCGCCGAGCGCGACGACCTCATCCGGGTTTACGCCGCGATGCGGCTCGCGCCCGAAGAAGGACTGCACGGCGTCGATGACCTTCGGCATACGGGTCATGCCGCCGACCAGAATTACCTCGTCGATTTCACCGGCGGAGAGGCCGGCATCCTTGAGCGCCGCCTTGCAGGGTTCGATTGTGCGCGAGATCAGGTCATCGACCAGCGCCTCGAGCTTGGCCCGCGTCAGCTTGATGTTGAGATGTTTCGGGCCCGATGCATCCGCCGTGATGAAGGGCAGGTTAACTTCTGTCTGCATGGAGCTGGACAGCTCGATCTTCGCCTTTTCGGCGGCTTCCTTAAGACGCTGGAGCGCCAGCTTGTCGCCGCGCAGATTGATGCCCTGGTCCTTCTGGAATTCATCGGCGAGATAATCGATGATCCGGCCGTCGAAATCCTCACCGCCCAGGAAGGTGTCACCGTTGGTCGATTTCACTTCGAAAACGCCATCGCCGATTTCCAGAACGGAAATATCGAATGTACCGCCGCCAAGGTCATAGACCGCGATGGTGCCGTTGTTTTTCTTTTCAAGCCCGTAGGCGAGAGAAGCCGCCGTCGGCTCGTTAATGATGCGCAGCACCTCAAGCCCGGCGATCTTGCCGGCATCCTTGGTCGCCTGACGCTGTGAATCGTTGAAATAGGCGGGAACAGTGATGACCGCCTGGGTGACTTCCTCGCCCAGATGCGCTTCCGCGGTTTCCTTCATCTTCATCAGGATGAAGGCGGAAATTTCGCTCGGGCTGTATTTCTTGTCGCGCGATTCGATCCAGGCGTCTCCGTTATCGGCCTTGACGATGGAATAAGGGACCAGATCGACGTCCTTTTTGGTCATCGGATCGTCAAATGTGCGTCCGATCAGGCGCTTAACCGCAAACAGCGTATTTTCCGGGTTGGTGACGGCCTGGCGTTTTGCCGACTGACCAACAAGACGTTCGCCGTCTTCCGAAAACGCGACCATGGACGGGGTCGTGCGCGCACCTTCCGAATTTTCGATAACGCGGGGCTCGCTGCCCTCCATAACGGCGACACACGAATTCGTGGTGCCGAGATCGATACCAATAACCTTGCTCATGACAATCCTCTTTCTGCGGCGATTTCCTGCGGCCCGAACCGGCGCCTTGAGAAACCCCTTTGTTCAAGTCCCGGAACCCCCGGTAATATAATTTTGCTGGGTTCCCGTGGATCGGTTTTTGTTGATGGTCGTTATATGGGGTTCAAATTAACGAGCGCAATGTGTGAGACGCGATTTTCAGCCGATTTTAGCGCGACCGGCACGATGATTCGCCTTCTTTCTCAAGACTGCCCTTGTTTCGGCCCCGAAACGGCCTGGTTCGCCCTTATTTATCAAGCCTCTGTATCAAGTTCGCGGGGCTGATTTCCGGGCGCCGCATCCGGCGCTTTCGCCACGCCGACCCTGGCCGCGCGCAGCAGCCGGTCATGGATCATATAGCCGTCTTCGACCACCTGCATGACCGTGCCGGGCTCGGCCTCCGCCGTCGGCACCTCAAACAATGCTTCGTGGCGGTCATGGTCGAATTTTTCACCCATCGGCGATATCCGGACGATGCCGTGCCGCTCCAGCGTGCTGGCGAGTTCTTTCTCGGTCAGTTTGACCCCTTCCAGAAGAGCGTTGACCGCCTCCGCGGCCTCGCCCTCCAGCTCCGGCACCGAAGCCAGCGCACGGGCCATATTGTCCGCCACCCCCAGCATGTCGCGGGCAAAATTCGTCGCGGCGTATTGCAGCGCGTCCTCGCGATCGCGCCGTCCGCGCCGGATCAGGTTCTCATTCTCGGCAAGCGCGCGCAAAAGCCGGTCCTTCAGCTCCGCCACTTCTTCTTCCGGCGTCTTTTCGGCCGTTTGACCGGGCCCGGCTCCATCTCCGTCCTGAACTTCTGATTCTTGGGCCGTGTCTTCGGCGATCACCTCTTGCAGCTGATCTTCGGCCACTTCCGGCGTTTCGTTGTCTTCTTCTTTTTCCGTATCCGTCATTTTTCCTATCCTATAACCCGGCCGATAACCTGAGCCGTATAATCCACGATGGGGATAATCCGGGAATAATTGATGCGTGTCGGACCAATAACCCCGATCGCTCCCATGATTTCACCGTTCGATCCGCTGAACGGCGCGGTGACGATGGCGCAACCCGTCAGATCGAATAATTCGTTTTCGGAACCGATAAAGATCTGCACCCCGTCGCCTGTCTTGGTCAGGTCGAGCAGGCGATCAATCAGCTCTTCCCGGTCGAGCGCATCGAACAGCGCACGCACCTGTTCAAGTTCCGTCACCGCGTTCACATTATCGAGCAGCCTTGCATGGCCTTTGATAATCAGCGAGCCGCCCGTCCCGGCATTGCCGCCTTCGCCGCCCCAGGTGACAAGGCCGGTTTCCACCAGATTGCGGGTCAACGCGTCGATCTGGGCGCGGTGATCGGCGATTTCCAGCTGAATGACATTGCGCGCCTCATCCAGCGTCCGCCCGGCAAGCCTTGCATTGAGATAGTTGGCCGCCTGAACCAGCACGGTGGGCGGCGTGCCGGCCGGCAAATCGATCAGCCGGTTTTCGACAATCCCGTCTTCCGCAACCATGACGACCAGCGCGCGCCCATCGCCCAGCCCGACAAATTCAAGATGTTTCAGCGCCCGGTCGCTTTTCGGGGCAACCACCAGACCGGTGCAGTGAGCGAGGCCCGAGATCGCGCTGGTCGCCTCTTCCAGCGCTTCCTTGACCGATTTTCCGGCGGCGGCGCATTTTTCCTCGATACTGACCCGCTCGTCATCCGACAGGCTGCCGACCTCCATCAGCCCGTCGACAAACAGCCGCAAGCCGAGATCGGTGGGCAGGCGCCCGCCGGAGGTGTGGCGCGAATAGAGCAGCCCCATATCCTCAAGATCGGCCATGACATTACGCACCGAAGCCGGAGAAATGCTTTCCTCCAGACGGCGCGCGAGGATTCGGGAGCCCATCGGCTCGCCGGTTTCCAGATAGGAGCTCACGATCGTGCTGAAAACCGCCCGGGAGCGGTCATTGAGCTCCGCGATCAAGCTGTTGCGTGCGGGTTGCATGACGATTTCCAATCGACCGGAATGTAGTAACGCCGCCCGGTCAGGTCAATGCGCGGAATTGCCTTCGTGGCGGTGGACGGCGGCGGCATCGGCTTGTAGCGTGCGGCTGGATTTTTTCCGGTCCCAGAAAATTTTAGGAGTTCATCATGACATCCCGTCCATCCGGCCGCGCCGCAAACGAAATGCGCGCCGTCTCGCTAGAACCCGGCTTCAGCCCCTATGCGGAAGGCTCCTGCCTGGCGAAGTTCGGCAACACTCATGTGCTGTGCTGCGCGACGGTTGAGGAAAGCGTGCCGCCCTGGATGCGGAATAGCGGCAAGGGCTGGGTGACGGCTGAATACGGCATGCTGCCGCGCTCGACCCACACCCGCACCCGGCGCGAGGCGGCGAGCGGCAAGCAAAGCGGCCGGACCCAGGAAATTCAGCGGCTGGTGGGGCGCAGCCTGCGCGCGGTGACGGATATGGAAGCGCTGGGCGAACGGCAGATCCGTCTGGATTGCGACGTGCTGCAGGCCGATGGCGGCACGCGCACGGCATCGATCACCGGAAGCTGGGTCGCGCTTAAAATCGCCATCGACGGGTTGATCGCCGCAGGTGATCTGGAAGCAACGCCGCTGATCGGGTCTGTGGCCGCCGTTTCCTGCGGGATTTATCAGGGCGTCTCCGTCCTAGACTTGGATTATGCGGAGGATTCCAACGCCGAAGCGGACGCGAATTTCGTGCTGTCGGGCGCGGGCGGCATCGTCGAGGTGCAGGGTACGGCCGAAGCCGACCCGTTCAGCCGCGATCAGTTCAATGAGCTGATGGATCTGGCGTTCAAGGGGTGTGAGGAGCTTACCGCCCTGCAAATCGCGGCGGCTGGCGGGGTGTAGACCGCGATGGGCGCGCGCCGCTTTTCGGAAAAGGCTCTGGTGATCGCCAGCCATAATCAGGGCAAGGTCCGCGAAATCGGCGATTTGCTGGCGCCATACGCGGTTGAGGTCATATCCGCCGCGGATCTCGGCCTGGCGGAGCCGGAGGAAACCGGCGCGAGTTTTCGCGAAAACGCCGAGCTGAAAGCGCGGCTGGCGGCGGAGGCGGCAAATCTGCCCGCCCTGGCCGACGATTCGGGCCTTTCGGTCGCCGCGCTGGACGGCGCGCCCGGGATTTATTCCGCCCGCTGGGCCGGAGAACCGCGTGATTTTGACGCCGCCATGCAGCGGGTGGAAACGGAACTGACCGGCAAGGACGACCGGAGCGCCGCCTTTATCTGCGCCCTGTCGCTTTGCTGGGCGGACGGACATATGGAGACCTTCGAGGGCAGGGTCGAGGGAACGATCTGCTGGCCGCCCCGGGGGGATAAGGGCTTCGGCTACGACCCGATTTTCGTCGCAACCGGCATGGACAAGACATTCGCGGAAATCGAGCCCGCGCAAAAGCACGCGATGAGCCACCGGGCGGACGCGTTTGCGCAGCTGACTGCGGCGTGCTTCGGCACCGATGGCTGAAACAGCATCGGCGGAACCACTCGCGGTCTATATTCACTGGCCGTTTTGCCTGTCCAAATGCCCCTATTGCGATTTCAATTCCCATGTCCGGGAGAATATCGATGTCGACCGCTGGCGCGCGGGATTTCTCGCCGAAATCGATCATTACGCAACTGAAACGACGGGACGGCGGGTATCCTCGATCTTTTTTGGCGGGGGCACGCCGTCACTGATGCCGCCCGATCTGGCGGGTGACCTGATCGAACGAATCAACACGCTCTGGGGCCTTGGACCGGATTGCGAAGTCACACTGGAAGCCAATCCGACCTCCGCCGAAGCGGCGAATTTCCATGCGTTGGCGCAAGCCGGGGTCAACCGCCTGTCGGTCGGCGTCCAGGCGCTGAACGACCCCGATCTGGCGTTTCTCGGGCGGCAACATTCGCACCGGGAAGCGCTGGCGGCGATCGACGCGGCGCAAAGTGCGGTCGATCGCGTGTCGTTCGACCTGATCTATGCCCGTCCGGGTCAAACGGCGCAAACCTGGGAAGAAGAGCTGAAAACCGCGCTTTCCATCGGCACGGAGCATCTGTCGCTATATCAGCTGACCATCGAACGCGGCACGTCGTTCTTTGCCGCCTATCGCGGTGGCGATTTCAGCCTGCCGGACGAGGATTTGGCGGCGGCCCTGTTCGATCTCACCAATGATATCTGCGCCGGGCATGGATTGCCCGCCTATGAAATTTCCAACCATGCCCGCCCGGGCGCGGAATCCCGCCACAATCTGACCTATTGGCGGGGCGGCGATTATGCCGGGATCGGACCCGGGGCGCATGGCCGATTGACCATTGACGATGTTTGTTACGCAACCGAACAGATTACCGGGCCGGAAAACTGGTTGGCGGCGGTGGAGCAAGACGGCCATGGCACCAGGCGGCGCGAGGCGCTCACCCGCGATATCCGGATCGAGGAAATCATCATGACCGGGCTGCGCCTGGCGCAGGGGCTGGAACGGCGGCGTTTCGAGGCGCTGGCCGGATGCGAGCTGGAGCAGGTTTTCGAGGCGCGAACGTTACGGCCCCTTCTGGCCCACGGGCTCTTGACGCTGGATGAGGCGGGTTTGCGCGCCACCGGGGAGGGGCGGCTGAAACTGAATGCCGTGCTGGCCGCGCTGCTGGGTTAGTTGACCACCGGGGCGGGGAATTTCTCGGGTGCCGGACTCACCTCCACCGCGCCGCCCGGCTGTACCTCGATCACGGCAAAATTATGTTCGACCAACCCGTCTTTCCGGAAACGGAACAGACCGATGCTGCCGGCAAAGCCGCGCGGGTCGGTCAATGCCGCGCTGGAAAAGGCGGGCGGTTTCTGCGCGCCCAGAACAGCCGCAATCGCACCCGCGTCATAGGCAAGCGGCGCCAAGGGATGCGGGGATTTACCATAAAGCGCCCTGTACCGGTCCTCGAAATCAGCCCGGGCGCGCAGCGAGGGCGCGGCGTACCACGCGCCCTGCAGCGCCGGTTCACGAAGCAAAGACCGTTCCCCCCAATCGGAAATGCCCAGAATACGCACCGTTCTGGTATCAATTTCATAATAGGGCAGCAGCGGCGCGAGCGCCGTCAGCGCCTGACCATTTTCAATCAGCAGCACCGCGTCGAAATCCACATCGCCGAGGGTCTCAAGTTCTTCCAGCCGCTTCAGCGCGCGCAGAGACAGCGGATCCTCCTTGCCGGCGAGCTCTGCCTTCTGGTCTTCCAGCGCCTTTTTACGTTCGTCGTAATCACCCAGCCGCTTGACCGACTGCGCGACGCCATCCTGTTCGCCCGGAACATAACGCTCCATGCGCGTGAGTTCGCCGCCCACCCGCAGCACGGCGTCCTGATAGGCGGCGCGGATCAGGTCGCCATAAGCGCCGGCCGGCAATAATCCCGCGAAACGCTTGAGCCCGCGCGAGGCGGCATAGGACACCACCCTTTCGATCCGCTGGCGCGGCACCAGCCCCACGATATAAGCTTCGGCCCCGGCGGCGGCGCGGTTATTGGTAAAAGCCAGCGACACCACGCCCTGCCCGGCCTTCAAATCGGCCACGGCGGATGCGGCCTCCGAAAAGACCGGCCCAATCAGGAATTGCGCGCCGGAATCGATTGCCGATCGCGCGGCCTGACGGGCACCGGCGGCCGTTCCCATCGTGTCGCGCGGCAGCAGCACCAGATTTTCCTCCGCCACCTCAAACAGCCCGAGCTGAACGGCATTGAGGAGAGATTTTCCGAGCGCGGCATATTGCCCGGACATCGGCAGCAACACGCCAACCCGGATTTCGGCCCCTTCCGGCAGGGTCAGGGTGACCTTCTCCGCCGGCGCGGGCGACGGCGCCGGGGCGGGAACCACCTCCACTTTTTGAGGCGCGGGCGCGGAGGCTTGTGTTTCTTGCTTGGTCACCGGGGGCTGGTTCGCGCTATTCTCCACACAACCGGCAAGCAGAAGCGCCGACCCCGCCAGGGCAAAAGCGGCGGACCGTAGAGGCGGAAAAACGCGGGAAAGGAGCGAATACATCATTGGGCGCCAGGGACGATAATAGCGGGCGCGAGCCTATCGCCGCAGCCATGCGAAGTAAACTGCTGGAGACGCCCGTCGGGCCCGGTCTTCATGTCGTTTCCACTCCCATCGGCAATCTGGCCGATATCAGCCTGCGCGCACTGGCAACGCTGGGCGCCGCCGATCTGATCCTTTGCGAGGACACGCGCGTGACGGCAAAGCTGAAATCCGCCTTCTCCATCGGCGCGCCCTTGTCGGCCTATCACGATCATAACGCGGCAAAAGTTCTGCCGGGCATTATTAAAACGCTGGAAGAGGGCAAAATTGTGGCGCTGGTATCGGATGCGGGCACGCCGACGATTTCCGATCCGGGATACCGGCTAATCAACGCGGCGCGGGAGGCGGATATTTCGGTTACCGCCGTGCCGGGGGCGAGCGCCGTGCTGACCGCACTGGCGGCAAGCGGCCTGCCGACCGACCGGTTTTTCTTTGCCGGCTTTCCGCCGCAAAAAGAGGCGGCGCGGCGCAAGGCACTGTCGTCCCTTGCCGAAATTCCCGCGACGCTGGTGTTTTATGAATCGCCCAACCGGCTGGCTGCCAGCCTGGCCGCAATGGCGGAAATTCTGGGCCCGCGCCGGGCGGTTATCGCGCGCGAGCTGACCAAGCGGCATGAGGAAATCCGCCGGGGCGATCTGGCGGCGCTGGCCGCAGAGACGGCGGAAGCACCCCCGCCCAAAGGCGAGATCGTCATTCTGACCGGACCGCCGGAAGCACCCGACGCGCCGGGCCCGGCGGAAACAGACGCGCTTTTGCGCGCGGCGCTGGAAACCCGGACCGTGCGCGACGCGGCGGCCGAAATCGCCGCGCAAACCGGGCTGAAACGCCGCGATCTCTATAACCGCGCGCTCGCGCTAAAGGACGGCGATGGCGGGAACGGCTGAAAGACGCGCACGCGAAGCGGGCGGGCGGCGGGCGGAAAATCTGGCCGTCCTTGCGCTGCGGCTCAAGGGATACCGGATTTTGGCCCGGCGGTACCGCAATCCGGCGGGGGAGATCGACATCGTTGCGGCGCGCGGCCGGATAACCGCCTTTATCGAAGTCAAGGCGCGGGAGACGGAGGCGCTGGCACTCGACTCCGTTACGGCGCGGCAACGCCAACGGATCGAGCGCGCCGCTCTGGCCTTTCTGCGCGGCCGCCGGGACCTCGCCGGTCGCGATATGCGCTTCGATCTGATCGCGGTAATGCCGGGAAAATGGCCGCGCCACCTGATCGACGCTTGGCGGCCCGGCCCGTGACCGGCAATATAGGCGCTGAAACGATTACACCGCCGATGATTTTTTCCCGCCGACATATTTTGCCCCTGGTGGCGCTGGCCCTGCCGCTGGCCGGATTCGGTCTGTCGGGCTGCGTCAGCACGGTGGTCGGGGTCGGCGCGGCGGCGGCGACCGCGGCGCAGGAGGAACGCGGGATCGAGGCGGCGGCCAACGATCTCGCCATCAAGACCAATATCAACGGGCTGTTTCTGGATAAGGACAGCGATATCTGGTCCGGCATCACCTTGACCGTGATGGAAGGGCGCGTGCTGATGACCGGGACGGTGCGGACGGAGGCGCAGCGTGGCGAGGCCGGGCGCATCGCCGGGCGGGCCAAGGGAGTCCGCACCGTGCTGAACGAATTGCAGGTCACGCGCGCCGAGCTCAACGGGCTGCGGGACCGGCTGATCACGCTGGATTTGCGCGACAAGCTGCTGCGCGATGACTCGATCCTGTCGATCAACTATTCGCTCGATACGGTCAACGGCGTGGTCTATGTGATCGGGATCGCCCAGGACAAGGCGGAGGCCGCCCGCGTGCGCGCCCATGCCCGCCATATCGAATATGTCCGCCGCATCGTTGATCACGTCATCACCAACGACGATCCGCGCCGGCCCCGGAGAACGCCCGAACAAACAAAGGCCGGCAAATGAGCCACGCGGAAGAATTGACTGAAACGCTGGCCGCCTGCTGCGCCGTGCCGGAAGAAGAAATCGATATCGCGGAAGCCGCGCTGATCGCCGCCGCCTTCGACCGCGAGGAATGCGATCTCACCAGTTACCGCGCCCATTTGGCGGAGATTGCGAAAAAGGTCGCCGCCCTTGCGCCGGACCTCGCGCCCGATGACGCGGACGGGCGCGCCGAAGCGCTGCGCGCGGTCATCGCCGAGGAATACAGCTATTGCGGTGACACGCTGACCTATCACGACATGCAGAATGCCAGCCTGTTACGGGTAATCGACCGGCGTAAAGGCCTGCCGGTCGCGCTCGCCATCATCTATCTGCATGCCGCCCGCGCCCAGGGCTGGCGGGCCGACGGCATCAATTTCCCCGGCCATTTCCTGATCCGGGTGGAGGCGCAGGGCGCGCGCGTGATTATCGACCCCTTCAATGGCGGGATCGAACGCAATGTCCGCGATCTGCGCGATTTCCTGAAACAGATGTCGGGAGTGGAGGTGGAGCTGGCGCCCGAACATTACGCGCCGATCACCAATCGCGGCATTCTGATCCGGCTGTTGAACAATATAAAGCTGCGCGCCCTTTCCGCCGGTGAGCTGAACCGCGCCACCGATATAATCGAGCGCATGCTGATCGTCGCGCCGGGCGAGGCGGCGCTGCTGCGAGAAGCCGGTCTGTGCCATAGCCGGCTCGGCAATCTGCGCCGCGCGCGCGAGGCCCTTGAACAGTTCGTCGAACGGGCGGAGGATGCCGCCGCCCGGCAGGAGGCCGAAGCGATTTTGCGCGATGTGCGCGCCAAACTGAATTGAATAACGGAAAAAGAATATGAGCCTGGCCGTCGCCATCCAGATGGACCCGATCGAGAGCATCGATATCGATGCCGACAGCAGCTTCATGCTGGCGCTGGAGGCGCAGGCGCGCGGCCATGCGTTGTTTCATTATCTCCCCAGTGAGCTGAGCTTTCTCAATGGCCGGCTGTTGGCCCGTGCAAGGCCGCTCGAGGTCCGCCGCGAAAAGGGCAATCATTTCACCTTTGGCGAGACGCAGATCATCGATCTCAAGACCGTCGATATCGTGCTGATGCGCCAGGACCCGCCCTTCGACATGGCCTATATCACCGCGACGCATTTGTTGGAGCATATTCACCCCGACACGCTGGTGGTGAACGACCCCGCCCATGTGCGCAACGCGCCGGAAAAGCTGTTCGTCACCCATTTTGACGGGTTGATGCCGCCAACACTGATTACGTCCGACAGGCAGCAGATCCTCGATTTCCGCGAAGAGCATAAGGACATCATCATAAAGCCGCTTTACGGCAATGGCGGCGCGGAGGTGTTTCACCTCAAACCCGGCGATGAAAATCTCGGTTCCTTGCTGGAAATGTTTACCGACAAATACCGCGAACCGATTATCGTGCAGCGTTACCTCCCCGAAATCCGCGAGGGCGACAAGCGCATCATCCTGGTCGACGGCAAGCCGGTCGGCGGGGTGCTGCGCGTGCCGGAAGAGGGCGAGGCGCGGGCCAATTTCCACGCCGGCGGCGGCGCGCGGAAGACCGCACTGACGGAGCGCGAAAAGGATATCTGCGCCGCCATCGGCCCGGCGCTGTCGGAACGTGGGTTGCTGTTCGTGGGCATCGACGTGATCGGCGATTATTTGACAGAGATCAACGTCACCAGCCCGACCGGTATTCAGGAAATCAACCGGCTGGACGGGGTGGAGATCGAAAAGACCCTTTGGGACGCGATCGAGAAACGCTTTAACAAGCGGCACGACAGACGGCCGGTTTAGGAGCCGCCCTAAAACCTCACTGTGAAGAATTTTACCATGGCGCTGTAGCCGTTGTTCTGATCGGCGGAGAAGGCGAGGCTGGTCTTCGCCGGGCCGTTATCTCCCAAGAAGCCGAACAGCCAATCCGCCGGAGCGGAGGCTGACAGCGTCACCGACCAGCTATTGAGATCGGTGCCAATGCCGCCATGGGTGTAGCTGAGATTGGCCGCCGCTCCCTCTCGAAAATTCAGGCTTATCGCAGGGTTGATGGTCGCCGAGGTGCGTTCGTCGGTCAGCACAGCGCCGGAAGCGTACCGGGTATCACCGTTATTCTTAACTTGTGATCGCCGGAAATCCGCAGCGAGGGCGTCACCAGCGTCAGCGGGCCGTTTCCCGCCACCAGATAGGTGTAGCTGACTGTCGGGCCAAGGCTGATTGAGCCGGACTCGCTGGTTCGGGAGGCGGTGAAATTGCCGGCGCTGTCGGTAAAGGCGTCGGTATCCGACGTCGTGAAATAGCCGCTGACCGACGGCGCGATGGTCCAGTTGCCGGTGGCAAACGCGGCGCTAACGCCGAGCGTCGAAAGCGTCTGGAAGCTTTCGAAATCACTGGTCGCGCCATTAACGGTCAGGTCGGTATAGGTCGGCCCGGCGGAGAAGCTGGCCGAGATCGTCACGTTATCGATGGGGCGCACACGCACCAGGGGCCCGATCAGATAGGAAAAGCTGTCGGATTCCGACCCAGCCCCGTCTGTCTTGGTCGTGTTGCTGGTAAAGGCCGAGACCAGCCCAATGCCGATTTTATCGCTGAGCCGGTAATCGAAGCCAAACGCGCCCTGAAGGGAGCGGCTGACATAACCGGCGTTGTTCGCGCCGTTCTCTGCGCCCGAGTAGGAAATGCGGCCGACGATATCAAGATTCTTCGGCAAGGGAGAGCCTCGACCGGAGCCGGAATCTCCCATGCCCGCCGCCGCCAGCCTGTTGAGCAGGCCGGACAGTTTGAAGCTGGTCGAGAACGACCTCAATGCTCCGGATTTTTCCCCGGCTCTTGCTCGCCTTAGATCGAATCCGTTGATTGATAGCGAAAACGGCAACTGGATTTCGAATATCGGCCGGTTGAGGTCTTTTAACTGGGCTTCAATCCTGTCCCCCTGTTCGGCTAGTTTGTCAGCGCGCTCCTGCAACGGGCGGACCTTTTCCTCCAGCTGCTTGATATCGTCCCGCACCGCGTCGATTTCCCGGATCTTTGCGGCGGTCTGCTGCTGACGTTGCTCCGGCGACAGATCCGGATCGTGCTGTATATCGGCAATTTCTAGCGTTTTAATCTGAATTGTCTGCCGTGCCACGGAGATGCTGTTTCTAGTCGGCGCGATATCGAAATAAAGGACACGCAGTTCGGTCTGAATGGTTGCAAGCTGCCCTTGCAACCCGAATATCTGCCGCTGTTCCGGCGTCATATTGTTTAGCAAGGTCGTAATCTCGTTACCGCCGCCATTGACGATCTGGTTGACGATATCGTTGACAAGCTCCTGCGTATCCTGTGCGGTGTCGTCGTTACTGCCACCGCCTCCTGTGGTTGCCGCCGTCAGCGTGACAGTGCCATTGAACCGGACCGAACCGAGCGAATTATCGGACTTCGTATATTGAAAGGTCGTTTCGGTTGGGCCCATTGAGACATTCTTGGAATCGATGGTCGATCCGTCAGGCGGCACGGTGCCGCCATTGACGGTGCCAGTCGGGCAATTGACCGATGTGCCGGAGGCCAGCCCGTCAATCGCCGTCGCGCCCACCGTGCAGGCGGCGAAAGCACCAGACGTGGAAAAAATGCCACCCAGCATCAAGGCCGTAAGAAGAACTTTTCGTTGGCCGGAAATTCGGCGAATGACGCGTTTCATTGCACTGGGCTCCCCAAAAGCCATTCGTGATCGAAATGCGGAAGATGTTATAGACCAGTTCGCTAGCAGAATCTCCCTCTTGCAACCAAAGGAACAAAATGCGAACATCCGTTGTGTGATGATAGCGGAGGTTTCGCGATGGTTGCGGCGGATGGCGGCGGTTTCATGACCGGGCATGAAGATGACTATGGGGCCGGAACGGGCGCGGGCAACAATGCCGAGCGCATGATCGCGCGGGTGTCCACCGTCGCCTTTGCCGGGATCGACGTGCTGCCCATCGATGTGCAGGTGCAGATGGGATCGGGGCTGCCCGCCTTTACCATTGTCGGGCTGCCGGACAAGGCGGTGGGGGAGAGCCGCGAACGCGTTCGCGCGGCGCTGGGCGCCATCGGGCTGGCCCTGCCGCCCAAACGGATCACCGTCAATCTCGCCCCGGCCGATCTGCTGAAAGAGGGCAGCCATTTCGATCTGCCGATCGCGCTGGCGCTGCTCTCCGCCATGGGGGTGATCCCGCAAGGGGCGCTCGACGGGTTTTGCGCGCTGGGTGAGCTCGGGCTCGACGGGCGGCTGGCCCCGGTCGCGGGGGTCCTACCAGCCGCCATCGGGGCAAGCGCGGAAGAAGCCGTGCGCGGTATCATCTGTCCCGAACAATGCGGCGGGGAGGCCGCCTGGGCCGGTGAGATCGAGGTACTGGCCGCGGCCTCGCTGCTATCGCTTATCAACCATTTCAAGGGCACACAGGTGCTGACCCGGCCGGAGCCGAAACTGGCGCTGGCCGACGGCGCGGTGCCGGACCTCGCCGATATCAAGGGGCAGGAAGGCGCCAAACGCGCGTTGGAGATCGCCGCGGCGGGCGGGCATAACCTGCTGATGTGCGGCCCGCCGGGGGCGGGAAAATCGATGATGGCGGCGCGGCTGCCCGGTATATTGCCGCCGTTATCCCCGGTGGAGGCGCTGGAGACCAGCATGATCCATTCGGTGGCGGGGGAGCTCTCCGGCGGGCGGCTGTTGAACCGGCGCCCGTTCCGCGATCCGCACCATTCGGCGAGCCTGCCCGCTTTGGTCGGGGGCGGCATGCGCGCCAGGCCGGGGGAGGTCTCACTGGCGCATAACGGCGTGCTGTTCCTGGACGAGCTGCCGGAATTCGCCCGCCCGACGCTGGAAAGTTTGCGTCAGCCGATGGAGACCGGGCGCGCCGTGGTCGCCCGCGCCAATGCGCATCTGTCCTACCCGGCGCGGTTTCAGCTGATCGCGGCGATGAACCCGTGCCGCTGCGGCTATCTCGACGATCCGGCGCAGGCCTGTTCCCGCGTGCCGCGCTGCGGACAGGATTATCAGGCGAAGATTTCAGGGCTGTTGTTTGACCGGATCGATATTCATATCGATGTCCCCGCCGTCAGCCCGGCCGATCTGTCCCTGCCGCCGCCGGCGGAAGGAACGGTCGATGTCGCCGCGCGCGTACTGGCCGCCCGCGATATTCAGACAGGGCGGTTCGCCGGCCTCACCGATGGCAAACGGCCGGTGCGCACCAATGCGGACGCCGACGGCAAATTGCTGGAGGAAATCGCCGCGCCGGAAGAAGCCGGACGCAAGCTGCTGGCCGATGCCGCCGAACGGCTGCGCCTCTCGGCCCGGGCCTATCACCGGGTGCTGCGCGTCGCCCGCACGCTCGCCGATCTTGACCATGCCGACACCGTCGCGCGGATTCACATCGCCGAGGCGCTCAGCTGGAGACGGGTGGGGTTGGGGGGCTGATTCCAGCAGCGACCATAATCAGTACTTCATACTGACCGTGACGCCGCGCCCGTCTTTCACATCCATCGGGCGGAGCGCGATATTGTTCCGCATCAGGAACGGGTTGTTATCGACGATCAGCCTGGCGATGAAATGGCCGAGCGCCGCGCCGAGCACCGTATCGGACGCCCAGTGCCGGTTCTTGTTGATGCGCTGCATCGCGACCAGCGTGGCGGTGGGATAGGCGACCCACGGGACCCACGGGTTGGTCGGGGCATAGGTTTCCGCGATCACCGTCGCGGTGGCGAAGCCGACAATTGCGTGGCCGGAAGGGAAGGAATCGTTATCCCCGCCATCGAACCCATTGAATTTCGTCGCGCCCGGATTGGGTTCGGCCAACGTGCCTTCGGGCCGGGTGCGCCCGGCGAAATGTTTGAACCCCTCGCCCAGCGCGCCGCCGATGGCGACCGCCTGGAACAGCATCAGGGACGCCGCCTTTTCGCGTCTGGCGCCAAACAGTTCAGACACCAGATAAGAGCCCATCGAGCCCGCCAGCATCAGATCGAAATCGCCCAGCGGTTCGAATATATCGAAGAAATCATCCGTGCTGGAGGAGCGCACATCCGCCTGCCAGAAATTCTTAATGTTCTTGTCGACCGCGATCAGCGCGCCGGTCACCCCGGCAATGGCGCCCGCGGTCAGCCAGTCATTGCGGTCCCAGCGCGCGGGCGCGGAAACAATGCGCCATACATTTTCAGGCCAGCTCAGCAAATAGTCTTTCTTGATGGCATAGATGCCATCGACATAACGCCCGTCGCCGGAAGGCGCGCGCCGCCGTTCCATAACGGGCGCGGCCCGGCGGGATTGCGTGCCGCGTTGTTGCGCTACGGGTTGCGGCTGCCAGACCGGTTGCGGCGCGACGGGGCGGAGGTACGGGTTGGCGGCGACCGGCGCGGGCGTCGCGAATACCGGCACGGGCGCGGGCGTTGTTGGCGCGTATCGCGGCCAGCCCTGCGGCAGGGCAACCGGCGCGGCGGGTTGCCCCGGGGCGGGGCCGAGCTGTGGCAGAACCGGAACCTTCTGCGCCCGCAGATAGGCTTGCGAAACCGGCGGCATCGCCATCGGTTGGAGCGCGGGGCCGGGCCGCGCGTCATAAACCAGCACCGCGCCGCGCGCCTGTTCCATCGCCGGGCCGCGTTCGGTCTGCACAAAAGGTTGCGCGCCCGCCAATACCGGGGCCAGCGACACCGCCGCGGCAAGGAGAGAGAGGCGCGCGCGGATCATCGGTTTCAGCCGCGGCTATAGGAACCGTCGGGCGGCACGTCGCCGCCTTCGAGCATCGGACCCAGCGGGCGGCCCGCCAGAATATGGATATGCAGATGCGGCACTTCCTGATGGGCGTGGCCGCCGCAATTGGCCAGCACGCGGTATCCGGCATCGGGCAAATTCAGCGCACGGGCGGTTTCGCCCACCGCGCGCCACAGCCCCTCGATCTCTTCCGCCGACGCGTCACGGGTGAAATCATCCATTGAGACATACGGCCCCTTGGGGATGACCAGCACATGAACCGGTGCCTGCGGATTGATGTCTTTGAAGGACAGCGCGTGATCGGTCTCATGCACCTTGTCGCAGGGAATCTCGCCCCTGAGGATTTTTGCGAAAATATTATTCTGATCGTAAGCGGACATAACCCCCCGGCCCTTTTCTATTTCCCACGCGACGCCTTTTCGGCGATCCCCGATGTGCCCTCTCGCCGGGCGAGCGCGTCCCAGACTTCCCCGGGCGCGATCCCGGCCTCGGCCCACAGCACCAGCAGGTGATAGAGCACATCCGCGCTTTCCGCGATGGTTTCTTCTTTCTTGCCGCCAAGCGAGGCGATCAGGCATTCGACCGCTTCCTCGCCCAGCTTGCGAGCGATCACCGGCGCGCCGTCGGAAAACAGTTTCGCGGTATAGGAGCTATCGGGCGACGCGCCCCGGCGGGATTCGATCACGGCAAAGAGCCGGTCCAGCACTTCGGCATTGTTCGTCGGATTTTCGGCCATCTTTTCGCCCCCCTAATCGGCACCCCGACCCGATAGCAGATCGCGGCGGCCAAGTCACGGGCGGTCAGGAAACAGGGCGCACCGCGACCCCGGCTTCGGCCAGGCGCGCCTTAGCCTCGCCAATCGAATAATCGCCGAAATGAAAGATCGAGGCGGCCAGCACGGCCGTCGCATGCCCGTCGCGGATGCCGTCCACCATGTGATCCAGCGTGCCGACACCGCCTGACGCAATCACCGGGATACCCACCCGGTCGGCCACCGCGCGGGTCAGTTCGATATCGAACCCGGCGCGCGTGCCGTCCCGGTCCATGGAGGTCAGCAGGATTTCCCCGGCGCCGAAGTGCTCCATCTTTGCCGCCCAGTCGACCGCGTCGATCCCGGTCGGTTCACGCCCGCCATGGGTGAAGATTTCCCATTTGCCCGGCCCGGTCGATTTGGCGTCGATGGCGACGACAATGCATTGCGAGCCGAATTTGGCCGCCGCCTCGCCCACGAATTCGGGGTTATGCACCGCTGCGGTATTGATCGAGACCTTGTCGGCGCCGGCCAGCAGAAGCTTTCTTATATCCTCCACCGTGCGCACCCCGCCGCCGACGGTCAGCGGCATGAAACATTGTTCGGCCGTGCGCGCGACCACATCGAACAGCGTGTCGCGATTATCCGATGACGCGGTGATATCGAGAAAGCAAAGCTCGTCCGCCCCGGCCTCGTCATAAAGGCGCGCCTGCTCAACCGGATCGCCGGCATCGATCAGATCGACGAAATTGACGCCCTTTACCGTGCGCCCGTCCTTTACATCCAGGCAGGGGATGACCCGCATTTTCAGCATTGCCCGTTATCCCTTGCAGACGGCGAGCGCCGCCGCCGGATCGATCCTGCCGTCATAGAGCGCGCGGCCGCTGATGACCCCTTCGAGCCCGGCGGATTCGTGCGATTTCAACTCCACCAGATCCTGGATGGAGGAAACCCCGCCCGAGGCGATCACCGGGGTGGTCAGCGCAAAGGCCAGATCAACCGTCGCCTCGACATTCACGCCGGCCATGGCGCCGTCCCGGTTGATGTCGGTATAAAGCACCGCCGCCGCGCCGCTATTTTCGAACTTGAGCGCGAGGTCGAGCGCGCGGACGCCGGAATCCTTTGTCCAGCCCTCGACCGAGACATTGCCGTCGCGCGCATCGATCGCGATGACGACACGATCCGGGTAGTCCGCGCAAGCCTTGAGCACGAATTCCGGATCAGCCAGCGCCGCGGTGCCCAGTACCACCCGCCCTACTCCGGCATCGATCCAACGATCCAGCATTTCCCGGTTGCGGATCCCGCCGCCGAGTTGCACCGGCATATCGGTCGCCGCGATAACGGCGGAGACGGCGTCGGCATTCACCGACCGGCCCTCGATCGCACCGTTAAGATCGACCAGATGCAGCCATTCAAACCCCTGCTCTTGGAATTCGCGGGCCTGTTCGGCGGGCTCCACATTGAAAACGGTTGCGCGATTGAGATCGCCGCGCAGCAGCCGCACGCAAACCCCGTCCTTCAGATCGATCGCGGGAAACAGGATCATTTCGCTTTATTATCCTTTTTATCTTTTCTGGGTTTGGCGCGCTTCGCCGCCCGTTTCGGGTGGGCCTTCAGCGGTTTGGTATAATAATAGCCGGTTACCGGGTCACCATTGACCAGCGCGTAATGCGGGTTCTCGCCCCAACGTTCATAGCCGAGCTTTTCATAAAGCCTGATCGCCGCTTCCTGAGTCGCGCGGACATCCAGATTGATATAGCGGACGCCCTGTTTGCGGGCGAACAGCTCGCAGGCGCGCACCAGGCCGCGCGCGAGACCGCGCCCGCGCGCCCAGGGCGCCACGAAAATGGTGGAAATCGTTGCCGTGTGGCGTTGCGCCTCGTTATTGCGGGGAAAGCGCGACAGGATCGCCGATCCGGCGACCCGGCCATCGGTGCGCGCGATAAAAAGCGTCCGGTCGGGCACCAGCAGAACACCGCGCCAGAAGGCCTCAAGCGTCTTGCGCGGGGGCGGTTTCAGCCAGCCGAACCCGCCGCCGTCGATGATCGCGGTTTCCGCGGCCTCACACAGATCCGCCAGGTCGGTATCGTCCAGTACATCGGGTTGGTCGATGCTTGTGGGCGGCGGTTTTTTGGTCTCCGCCATCAATCAGGGCCGCCAGCCGATAAAATTCGCCAGCAGGCGCAGCCCGGCGGCCTGGCTCTTATCTGGATGAAACTGGGTTCCGATCATATTATCCCGTCCAATCGCCGCAGTAACGAACCCGCCGTAATCGACATGGGCGATGACCTCGTCGTCCCGTATCGCGTCATACGCATAAGAGTGTACGAAATACAGATGGGAACCGGTCGGCAGCCCGTCCAACACGGGATGCGGTTTATCCACAACCAGATCGTTCCACCCCATATGGGGAATTTTACAGGCGGGATCAGACGGGGTTAGCCGCCGCACCGTGCCGGGAAACCAGCCGAGCCCGGTGTGATCGCCATGTTCAATCCCGTGCGCCGCCATCAGCTGCATCCCGACACAGATACCAAGAAACGGCACCGCGCGGTTCAGGACCGCGTCATTCAGCGACTCCAGCATGCCGTCGAGACCCGCGAGACCGGCCATGCAATCGCCGAACGCACCCTGCCCCGGCAGGACGATCCGGTCCGCATCCCGCAGATCGCCGGCGTCGGCGCTGACCGTGACGGAAACCGCGCCGGCGCTATCGCGCGCGGCGGTTTCCACCGCCTTGGCGGCCGACCGCAAATTTCCAGAGCCGTAATCGATAACCAGAATTTTCATTTTGGTCGTCCGCCTCACGCCCGCCCCGGCAGCAATAGCCCGCCCGGCGGGCTGGCAAATTCATCATCAAGCCATCGCACCAGCGCGGCATCCGCGTTCGCCCCCGCGACGATGGCCTCGGTGCGCCATCCGGCGCGTTCCAGCGCCGCGCGGCGCCAGTCATTGGCGTGAAACCCGATCAGCACGGAGAGGCCGATCTGGCTGAGTGCCCCGATATCGGACCCCGCCTCCGCCCAGAGCAGCGCCGCCGACAACGCCAGCTCCGCCGCGAGAATGCCGGCCGCCGCGATCCAGCACCGATGATAAAGCGCCCAGAAAACACCGAAGACAAACGCCCAGAGGGAGAACCCCTCACGGATCAGAACAGGCTGACTGTCGGCGTCCGCGCCGCCGGGGGCGAGATGAACGGTAAAAATTCGCACAGGAATCTTCCCGCCCCGCTCAGCCCGCGTCGCCCAGCGTGCCCTTGGTCGAGGGAATTTCAGCGACGCTGCGGGGATCGATGGCGATCGCCGTGCGCAACGCGCGCGCCAGACCCTTGAAGCAGGATTCGACGATATGGTGATTATTCTCGCCATAAAGCGTTTCGACATGCAGCGTGATCCCCGCGGCTTGCGCGAAGGCCTGGAACCATTCCCTGAACAGTTCGGTATCCATATCGCCCAGCTTCGGACGCGTGAAATCGACCCGCCAGACCAGATAGGGCCGGCCGGAAATATCCAGCGCCACCCGGCTCAACGTTTCATCCATGGGGATGTGGGCAGTGCCATAGCGGGTAATGCCGCGCATATCGCCCAGCGCTTTCGCCACGGCCTGACCGATCACGATGCCGGTATCCTCTGTCGTGTGGTGGTAATCGATATGCAGGTCGCCCTTGGCGCGGACATAGAGATCGATCAGCCCGTGCCGCGACAGCTGCTCCAGCATGTGATCGAGAAAACCGATCCCGGTATCCACGTCATAGGCGCCGGCGCCGTCAAGATTGACACGCGCCTCAATGCTTGTTTCCCGCGTTTCGCGGGTAATGGATGCGTCGCGCATAGCGAATTCCTTCTTTGTTCCCGGCCTTTTAGACTATTTCCCGCGCCGAATGAAGCCCGTTGCGCGGTTTGCGGATTAAGGTTGCAATATTGGCCGCCATTTCGGAAAATGCCGGTTGTCGAGGGGCCACCGTTAGGGAAAGAAAAACGGGCGGCTTTTTTTATGCGTGAATGTGTTCTTGAAGACGGCGATATTCTGTTCCGGCAGGGCGACCGGTCCGAAGAGATCTATATCGTCAATTCCGGTCAGATCTCCCTTAGAACCCCTGAAGAAGACGGCGGCGTCCGCGAAGAGATCAAGAGCGAGGGCGCATTGTTCGGTGCCGATGAATTGCTGGCCGGGCTGGCGCGCGCGGCGCAGGCAACCGCTGTCGGCCATACCGAGCTCTCGGCGTTTTCCCCGGCGGAGATTTCCCAGGCGCTGGCAACCCAGCAGACCTACCAGCAGGCGGGGCGGAACGGCGGCGACACGCCCGGTCACGATAACAGTTTTGCGCTGGAAACCGGTCCGGACCGGTTGGTCCTGATTGCCGAAAGCAACGCATTAATTCAGCAGCTTGGCGCCGCGCCGATTATTATCAGGGAATTTCCGTTCTTTATCGGCCGCCATGAAGAAGGCGAAGAAAATTCCCTGAACCTCGCGCTATCTGATGAAAAACCGTTTCATCTGTCCCGGCGGCATTTCATGTTCGATCTCCGGCGGGGCTATTTCAGCATTTCCGATTGCGGCAGCCATCACGGCACGCTGGTCGACGGGGAATTGCTCGGCGCGGAGAAATCCGCCTTTCGCGCGATCCTGGGATCAGGCGACCATGAGATTATCGCCGGGCGGGAAGTTTCGCCATTTCGCTTTATCTGCCGGATACCGTAAACCCTCCGGCAATGTCCGCCCTTGACCCGGGGCGGTCCGCGCCCACATTCTCTGGACCGGCTGCCCGCCGCCACGGCGGGCGGAATATAATCGCGGAGTCATTCTTGGATCAGCACAAAAATCAGGATACCTGGTATGGAACGACGATCCTGGCCGTCCGGAAAGGCGGCAAGGTCGTCATCGCGGGCGACGGCCAGGTTACTCTTGGCGCAACCGTCATCAAGGGCACGGCCCGCAAGGTCCGGGCGATCGGCGACGGATCGGTCATTGCCGGGTTTGCCGGCGCGACCGCGGACGCCTTTACCCTGTTCGAACGGTTGGAAGGCAAGCTTGAGGAACATCCGGGCCAATTGCGCCGCGCCTGCGTGGAGTTGGCCAAGGACTGGCGCACCGACCGGTATTTGCGCCGGCTCGAAGCCATGATGGCGGTGATCGATAAAGATGAATCGCTGGTCCTCACCGGAACCGGTGACGTGCTGGAGCCTGATGACGGCATTATCGGTATCGGGTCCGGCGGCTCCTACGCGCTGGCCGCCGCGCGCGCGCTGATCGATGTCGACGGGCTGGACGCCGAAGCGGTGGCGCGCAAGGCAATGGCCATCGCCGCGGATATCTGTGTCTATACCAACACCAACCTGACAATCGAAAGCCTGAATACCAGTGACTAGTTTCAGCCCGCGGGAAATCGTTTCCGAACTCGACCGTTATATCGTCGGCCAGAATGACGCCAAGCGCGCCGTCGCCGTAGCGTTGCGTAACCGCTGGCGGCGCCAGCAGCTGGAAGAGGATTTGCGCGAAGAAGTCCTGCCCAAGAACATCCTGATGATCGGCCCGACGGGGGTCGGCAAGACGGAGATCGCGCGGCGGTTGGCGCGGCTGGCCCAGGCGCCCTTTATCAAGGTCGAGGCCACCAAATTCACCGAGGTCGGCTATGTCGGGCGTGATGTCGAGCAGATCGTGCGGGATCTTCTGGAAACAGCCATCCATGAAATCCGGGAACGCCAGCGGAAAGACGTGCTGGCCAAGGCTGAACTGGCCGCAGAGGAGCGGGTGATCACCGCGCTGGTCGGCGAAAATGCGGGTGAGGATACCCGGCAGAAGTTCCGCAAGATGCTGCGCGAAGGCGCGCTGGACGATCGTGAAATAGAGCTGGAGGTTTCGGATTCAGCCGGCGGCGGCATGCCGACATTCGATATTCCAGGCATGCCCGGCGCGCAGATGGGCATGCTGGACCTCAGTGACATGCTGGGCAAGGCGTTCGGCGGTAAGATGACCAAACGCAAGATGACGGTCGTGGACTCCTATGAAGTGCTGATCGCCGATGAAAGCGACAAGCTGCTGGAAGAAGACAGCATCGTGCGCAACGCCATAGAGTCTGTGGAGCAAAACGGCATCGTCTTTCTGGATGAAATCGACAAGATCTGCGCACGGTCGGACCGCCACGGCGCCGATGTCAGCCGCGAGGGCGTGCAGCGCGATTTGCTGCCACTGATCGAGGGCACGACGGTTTCGACCAAGCACGGTCCGGTTAAAACCGATCATGTTCTGTTTATTGCCTCCGGCGCGTTTCATCTGGCCAAACCATCCGATCTGCTGCCCGAGCTGCAGGGCCGGCTGCCGATCCGGGTCGAGCTGAAGGCGTTGGGCGTTGATGATCTGAAAGCGATCCTGACCGAACCGGAGGCCAGCCTGATACGTCAGTACAGGGCGCTGATGACGACCGAGGATGTGACACTGGAATTTTCAGATGACGCCATTGCCGAAATCGCCAAGGTCGCGGCGGAGGTCAATCAGACGGTCGAAAATATCGGCGCCCGGCGGCTCCAGACAATTCTGGAACGGCTTCTGGAGGAAATCAGCTTTACCGCCGCGGACCGGGGGGGCGAAACCATCACCATCACCCCGGATGAGGTACGTGAGACGGTGGGCGATCTGGCGAAGAACGCCGATCTCAGCAAATTTATTCTTTGACCGGGCGCTTGCGGCGCAGCAGCACGTAAAAAGCGCCGCCGCCGCCATCGCGCGGTTGCGCTTCGGCGAACCCGATGATCAGCGGGCGAATGGGCGGACTGTTGAGCCAGCCCGGGAACTGGTTGCGCAAAATGCCGCCGCCCTCGCTGACACGGCCTTTTCCGGTAATCACCAGGATTGAGCGCGCGCCGCGCGCCGCCGACCGTTCGACGAAGCCGGTCAGGGCGCGATGCGCCTCATCCTGGGTCATGCCATGCAGATCGAGCCGGGCCTCCGGCCGCAGCTGACCGCGGCGCAGCCTGTCCATCGTCCGGTTATCAACATCGCCGGCTTTGCCGGCGCTGAGCGGCGTTGCGGATAGCGACGTCTTTACTGGCGGGGCGGGCCGCCGGATCGGGTCTTTTGTAGCCGGGCCGGGCGATTTTCGGATTTCCGTCTTCGGCGTTTTTCTTTTTTCCGGGGGCGCATCGACATCACGCATGGCGGCATCGAACAGCGCCGCATCTTCGGGGGAGAGACCTGCCGGGCCCCCGGGTTTTCTTGCACGGCTCATCGCCGCGCGCTCCGCGTTTCCGGCCCGGCCTTTGGCAGCAGCACAAACATGCGGCCCGGCTGTTTCATTTTCCCCGCCGCATCCGCCGCCGCCTTGCCATGGCCGAAAAAGATGTCGCCACGCACCGCGCCCCTGATGGCGGCGCCTGTATCCTGCGCAACCATCAACCGCCGGAATGACCCGTCGGATGCTGGTTGTTTCGTATCGAGCCAGACGGGCGCGCCCATCGGAATAAAAGACGGATCGACCGCCATGCTGTGCCCAGGCGTAAGGGCAACGCCCATCGAGCCCAGCGGGCCCGGCCCGACAATTTTCCTGAAAAAGATATAGCGGGGGTTGGTGTTGAGGACGCGTTGCGCCTTGTCGGGATTTGCGGCAAGCCATTTCCGGATCGATTGCATGGAAATATTTTCCCGGGCAAGGGCGCCATTGGCAATCAAGGTCCGCCCGATCGCGGTATAGGCCCGACCGTTATTCGCCGCGTAACCGACACGGATAACGCCGCCATCAGGCAGTGAAATCCGTCCCGATCCCTGAATATGGAGAAAAAACACATCCGCGGGATCGTCTCCCCAGGCGATGATTTCCGCCTGTTCCAGTAAACCGCCCGCATGAATTGCCGCGCGGTCGGGATAAGGAATCAGCGTCCCATTTTTTACACGGCCGGAAATCGATTTTGCCGGTAAGTCCGCATCGAACCGGCGGAGAGGTACGGTTACCAGATCGTCTGGCCGCGCATGGACGGGATAGCGAAACCGCGGGGTTTTTTGAAGCGAGCCGTTTATTTCGGCTTCGTAATAACCTGTAAAAAGCCCGGGTTTTCCGTTGGTTTTTATTTCCCACGGGACGAACGCGCGCTCAAAAAACGCCGCCGCCTCTCTATCGGAAGCGATAGTGCTTTTCGCGCTCTCGGTACATACCCTGTTCCAGTCCGCGCTTTTCACCCTGTCCCCGAAAAGGCCGGGAAGTTTCGTGCCCGATTTTTCCAATAGCGCGCAGCCGGCTCTGAAGGCGTGGAACGCCTCCAGCGCGCCGTCCGGCGACCAGCCGGGGAGCTCTTCAAAGGATGCAACGGGGGCAATCGATGGGCGCTCATCTGGCACGTCGACCGCACAGGCGGAAACAAGGAGAACGGCGGCAAGGGCCGCGCAGCGGGACAAAAGTCTGGAAAGATCAGACTTCGTCGGGTATCCGCGTTTCGACAAGGGTCCAGTTAGGGTCGCGGGCCCGGGTATTACGGGCAAATGTCCAGATATCGCTGACCTGTTCGATGCGGTTAGGATCGCCGGCGACGATATTGTCGTCCTTGTCACGGGTGATATTAACCTGTTCGGAATCGAACTGGATGGTGACAAAGGCCATGCGGCCGTCAATCCGCGCATCGGAAATTTTGGCGTCCTTGAGGCCGATCAGGGTGAAATCGAGTTTTTCGCCCGCGCTGTCGCGTTCTTCAATCGCGGCGGAAAAATCTTCCAGCACCTCATCATTCAGCAATGTCCGGAGCGCATCGCGGTCACCATCGGCATAGGCCTGAACAATCATCTCAAAAGCGGCCTGGGCACCTTCGAGAAATTCGCTGGGACTGAAGGAAGGGTCGGCAATCCGGATTTCGGTCAAAGACGCGGCGAGCGGATCATCTTCAACGATATCGGGACTGGCCGATCCTGATTCGGGCGCGGCCCGCTCAGCCCCGGGCAGCTCTACGACATTATCGTCATTGCGCGGGGCCTCTTCACCGCGGGCAAAGGGGTCCTCCGAAGGCGGCCGTTGATGCCCGGTCTTTTTTCCCAGCACGCTGCGCAACCGCAACACCAGAAAGGCGGCGATCATCGCGAAAAGAATTATATCGAGGGCCTGAAATCCGTCGCCCATATTTCACCCAGAAACAATTTCTATGCCGACAGCCGGGAAACCACCATATAGGGTATATTGAAATCGGCGCGACCCGGCGGTCAGCGGTCAAGTACTACACTAGAACGTAAGGTCTCAATACCTAAATCTCAAGCATGGCACCCTTTCTTTTCCTCGCCTTTATCCTCATCCCGGTCATAGAGATCGCCGTTTTCATCCAGCTCGGCGGCCAGATCGGCCTGTGGAACACGATCGGGTTGATCGTCCTGACCGCTTTTCTGGGCACCGCGCTGCTTCGCGCGCAAGGCATCGGCGCGTTGCGCCGGGCCCAGGAAAGTATGGCCCGCAATGTCTTTCCAACCGATGAATTGTTCGACGGAATTTGCCTGTTAATCGCGGGCGTCCTTTTGTTGACGCCGGGTTTTGTTACCGACGCCATCGGATTTTCGCTCTTTATTCCGCCCTTTCGCCGATTTATCGGCGCGGCGCTGTGGCGTGCCCTGGCGCGGCGGGCCGATATGCATGTCCATATGCCGGATGGCGGCGAAACATCCGGGGCTCCGGGTACCATTGATGGTGAATATCGCGATGTTACGGGGTCGGATGGCAGCATGGGCGGCGGCAATCGGGAACTGCCGGATGATCGCGACAAGCGGTGAGAGCGGGCGCTTGTTCGGCGCCGGAATACGTGGTAGCGACCGGCCAGATTGAATTCGGGAGAAATTGAATGGTGGATGAACAAACCGGTTCTGAAAATAACGGCGCCGCCGCGAATGGCGAGGACGAGGAAACGATGCAGTTTGCTCCCGAAATCAACATTGAGGCGCAGTACGTAAAGGATTTGTCCTTTGAAAATCCGATGGGTCCGCTGGTGCCGCCGGAAGCGCGTACTGCGCCCGAGATCAGCGTCGACGTCACCACCGGCGGCCGTCCGGTCGGTAATGGCCGGTATGAGGTCACGCTACAGTTCCGCGCCGAGGCGGCAACCAAGGAATCCACCGTTTTTATTCTGGAGCTGACCTATGGCGGAATCATGACCGTATCGAACGTCCCCGATGAGGCTATCAACGCGATTTTGCTGATTGAGGGCGCGCGGCTGATTTTCCCCTTTGCCCGCAATATCATCGCCGACGTCACGCGCGATGGCGGGTTCCCGCCTTTGTTCCTGCAGCCGATAGATTTTATCGATCTCTACCGCAGCCAACACGCCGAATAAGCCGGGGCGGCACCCTCAGCTTTTCCAGAGCGGGTCGTCAATCCGTGCGAGAAAAGCGGCGTGCGCGGCTTCTTCCTCCGCCGTTGGGGCATGCGGGCGCGGGTAGCGCGCAACACGTTCCGCCTTCACGGCGTGGTCCGCCGCGCCGGATTTTTCGTCCTGAAGGATGAGGCCAGGCTGACGGCCGCCTTGCAGCTCCAGATAGACTTCGGCCAAAAGTTCCGCGTCGAGCAACGCGCCATGCAGCGTGCGATGCGAGTTATCGATTCCGAAACGGCGGCAGAGCGCATCTAGGCTGGCTGGGGCGCCGGGATATTTCGCCCGCGCCATGGATACCGTGTCGATGGCCTGCGAATCCGGCAGGGGCGGCCAGCCCGCCTTTTTGAGCTCCGCATTGATGAAGCCCATATCGAACGACGCGTTATGGATAACCAGCGGCGCGTCCTGAACGAACTCAAGAAAATCCTGGACGATGTCAGTGAAGACCGGCTTGTCCGAGAGAAAATCCGCGCTTAACCCGTGCACCGCCTCAGCTTCGGCGGGCATATCGCGTTCGGGGTTTATATAACAATGATAATGGTTTCCGGTGGCGACATGGTTTTGCAGTTCCAGACAACCGATTTCGACGAGCCGGTCGCCGTTTTGGGGCGAAAGGCCGGTGGTTTCGGTATCCAGTACAATCTCACGCATGTCCGCTCCGTTCCCCGTTTCGTACCCATCCGGGCCGCCATTTGCGCGGCGTCAACGCCCGCGCATCCGCCGCGATGGCCTTCAATGCCATAAAGGTAACATGACGGCCGAGCCCGGTCTGCACGACAAAATCCGCACGTTTTCTTTTTTCAAAATCGCTCATCTGATGAGCTAGCGTGCCCTGGAAACGTTCCTCGGTCATGCCAGGACGCCGCATCACCCGCTGTCGCTGAAGAAAGGCGGGGGCGGTAACGACGACCACGACATCGCACCGCCGGTCGGTCTTGCCTTCGAATAGCAGAGGCACATCAAGAACCGCGAGTTCGTTTCCGGCCATTGTCGCCGATCTAAGAAATTTTTCCTGTGCGTTCCAGACCATGGGATGGAGAATGCCCTCCAGCCGACGCAGCGCGGCGGTATCGTTGAAAACGATCTGACCCAACGCGGCGCGATCGACGCCATTTTCGCCGACGACGCCGGGAAAGGCATCGCCGATTGCCGGCAGGGCCTGTCCATTGGGACCCATGAAACCATGAACGAGCGCATCCGAATCACAAACCGGTATGCGCATGGCGCGAAACATGTCCGCCGCCGTGCTTTTACCCATTCCGACGGAACCGGTCAGGCCGATAATCACCATAGCGGGATCACCCTTTTCGCGCCGCGGCCAAAATCGTATCACGCAAGCGTGGTGTTACCGCCGGATCGATATCGAACCAGCCGCGGAACGCGGGGCGGGCCTGATGCAGCAACATACCCAACCCGTCGACAATGATATTGCCGCGTTCCAGGGCATCCGCCAGAAGCGGCGTGATCAGCGGCGCATAAACAATATCATTGACGATTGCGTCGACCGGCAATGATTTCAGGGAAATATCCAGCGGGGGTTCTCCGACCATGCCGCATTGCGTCGTATTAACCAGAAGCGCGGCTCCATCGAGAATTTCTTCCCGGGTTGCCCAGTCATAGGGTTTGCAGGGCTTGTCGAATTCGTCAGCGAGGCTTTCCGCCCGCTCAAAAGTCCGGTTGACGATACGGATTTCGCCGGCCCGCCACGTCTTCAGCGCATCAATGATAGCGCGCGCTGCGCCGCCCGCACCGCAAACAACGACGGGTTTTCCAGCCGGAGACCATCCATCGGGCGCGTCATGTTCGATGGCAGCGCGGAATCCGAACCCGTCCGTGTTATCGCCTTCAAGCGTACCATCCGACCGGACGCGAATAGTATTCACCGCTCCGATCTTCCGCGCCGCATCGCGGAGATCGTCGAGATAGGGAATCACGGCTTCCTTGTGCGGTATTGTCAGATTGACGCCGGAAAACCCCAGCGCAGCCAATCCGGAAACTGCCCGCTCCAACGCATCCGGTGCAACCGGTAAAGGAATATATACCCCATCCAGATCATATTCCCGCATCCAGAAATTATGGATCACCGGAGATAGGGAATGCTTCACCGGGCATCCCATAATGCCCGCGATTTTTGTATTTCCCGTCAGAGACATTGAGGCAACACCTTTCGTGTCCTCAAATAATCCAGAAGCGGCAAGAGCGGCAATCCGAGAATCGTAAAAAAATCTCCCTTTATTGACCGGAAGAGCTGGATCGCCGGCCCTTCCACCTGATATCCGCCCGGGCTGTTCAGTACGGCATCACCGACCATATCAAGATAGAGGTTGAGAGCCTCATCTGAAAATTCGCGCATTTGAAGATCGGCGGATCCCGTATGATGCCATGTTCGGGTACCGTCCACTGCGACACAGACCGAGCTGATCAACCGGTGCGGTTTGCCGCGAAGTTTCTGAATTTGGCGCCGGGCACCGTCTATATTTTCCGGTTTGCTGAAAATCTCATCGTTGAGCGCGAGTATCTGATCCGCGCCGATGATCAGCTTCCCCGGATTCTTGGCGCTTACCGCACAGGCCTTATGTTCGGCGAGCGTTTCCGCGATATGTTCCGCCGCAGCACCGCCGGCGCGTAAAGACAGCTTTATTTCTTCCTCATCGACCCGTGCGGGAATTACGGAAAACTCCAGTCCGGCGTTTTCGAGCATGGATTTTCGCGTCGGGCTGGCGGATGCGAGAATCAGGGCATTCGGGGACATCGCTATCCTGTTTCCACACTATTTGCGCCGGAGCCGTCTTTCTCATCCTGCCAGCTATCATATAGCGCGATGATTTCCGACGCGGTTTCTTCTATCGAACGTCTGGTTACGTTGATAACGGGCCAGCCCATGCTACTATAGAGACGGCGGGCTTCCCGTAATTCATCTTCAATTTTTTCCGGATCGATATAGTCGGTTGACCGTGTTTCACCCATTACCTTCATTCTTTGCTGGCGGATGGAAAGCAGCCGATCGGGCGAGGTCGTCAACCCGACCACAAACATCTTCCCGGTTTGCAAATCATTGATTGGGAGCGCCGCGCCCGGCACCAGCGGTATATTTGCGACCTTTAACCCGCGATGATTCGCGAGATAAATGGAGGTAGGCGTCTTGGACGTCCGTGATACGCCGACAAGCACGATTTGTGCTTCATTCAACCTGTCCAACCGCTGACCATCGTCATTTTCCAGTGCGAAATGCATCGCTTCTATCCGGTCGAAATAACCGGAATCCATGCGATGTTGCCGCCCGGGTTGCCGTTGCGTGTTTTGTCCGAAGAACCGCTCGAGGTGCGACAAGACTCCACCCAGAACATCAATACAGGGTATCGCCATTTTCGCGCATTCCTGCGCGAGCCTGAAATTCAAAACAGGATCAATCAATGTATAGATCACCACCCCTCCCCGTTCACGAACATTGGTGAGGACACGGTCGAGTTTGTCCTGATCCCGGACCTGGGCATGGGTGTGAGTCTGAACTCGGAGATTTTCGAATTGGACCAGACAGGCACGCGCCAGACTGTACGTCGTTTCACCGGTTGAATCGGAAACCAGATGAATATGATATCGTTCGTTCATGACGTTGACCTTTTCAGGGGGATCGGGGTTAACCCGCGCCCGCGGAGCGCCGGAAAAATTCTATGCAGGCTGACCCTGATTTCATTCGTGGATTATTCATATGTGTACAAATGAATGATACTTCCAAAAACCGGATTTCGTCCCCGATTCAACGATGTTTACATACTGGTTGTACACAATTAAACATATGAAAATTAATTATAAATCGTGATTTCCCCCAGATTGTTCACAAATTGGAACGGAATGAGCGCCAGTGGCGTCCGCGATTCCTTCGCTGTTAATCCCCGTTTTTCGACCGACTAACAACAAATACTATTATTATAAATATATATGATGATTAGTAGCCGGACCATTTCGCGGGGACAATTCCAATGACCGAAGAAGATTCACCTTCGAAACGCCTGGTACGGGCGTTACGCCGGGAACCCGTGGATCGGCCGCCTGTATGGCTGATGCGCCAGGCCGGACGATATCTGCCGGAATATCGCAAGATTCGTTCCGGGGCGAAGAATTTTCTGGATTTGTGTTACCGGCCGGATCTGGCGGCGGAAGTGACGATACAGCCTTTACGCCGGTTTGATCTCGATGCAGCCATTATTTTTTCGGATATTCTGGTAATTCCGGATGCGGCGGGCTGCTCCGTCGATTTTGTCGAGGGAAGGGGACCGGTCCTGTCTACCGTGCGTGACGGAAAAGAGATTGACGCGCTCGATTTCGAGAATGTGGTGGAGCATCTTCAGCCCGTCTATGAGGCCATAGGACAGGTCCGGAGCGTCCTGGTACCTGAAAAGGCTTTATTGGGCTTCTGTGGTGCTCCCTGGACGGTGGCAAGCTATATGGTGGAGGGAGGATCGAGCCGCGAATTCTCGACCATAAGAAAATGGGCGATTGAAGCGCCGGAGACGCTTCAGCTTCTGTTTGACGGGTTAGAGCGGGCGCTGACCGATCATCTGATCGCACAGATCGAGGCCGGGGCGGATGCGGTCCAGATATTCGACAGCTGGGCGGGCATTTTGGCGGAAACGGAATTTGACCGATGGTCACTGGGTCCAATAACGCGGATTTGCCAGGCAGTGAAAGCTGCTCATCCGGAAACGCCGATAATCGCGTTTCCCCGATTGGCGGGTGTCCGCTATCAAAAATTCGTGGACATCGCCGCGATTGATGCGGTCAGTCTCGACCAGACCGTACCTTGCGCATGGGTGGCAAAAAATCTGCAAGACAAGATAGCCGTTCAGGGAAATCTCGATCCGGTCTTTCTTCTGGCCGGTGGCGATCAAATGGATCGGGAAATCAAACGGATTATGGAATTATTGGGTGCCAATCCCGGTTTTGTCTTCAATCTTGGCCATGGTGTGATCAAGGAAACACCGCCGGCGCATGTTGAGAGATTGTGCCGGCTGGTCGTGGCACAATCCGGACGCGATTGATGGGTGAAAAGCGAAAAATTGCGGTCGTATTGTTCAATCTTGGCGGGCCGGACGGTCCCGATGCCGTAAAGCCGTTTTTATTCAACCTGTTTTTTGATCCTTATATCATCCGGCAACCCGCGCCCTTGCGATGGTTGATCGCGAAAATTATCTCGTCGCGCAGAACGCCGGTTGCGCAGGAAATCTATGCGCAAATGGGTGGTAAATCACCGATTCTCGAGCAAACCAGAAAACAGGCCACCGCGCTTGAAACAGCGATAAATAAGGAAGAAAGCGCTGAATACCGGGTATTTATCGCAATGCGATATTGGCATCCCCTTGTCGAGGAAACGATTGCGCAAATCGTTGACTATGGCGCGGATGAGATTCTTTTATTGCCGCTTTATCCTCAATTTTCGACCTCTACGACGGAATCGTTCTTTTCCGTTTGGGAAAAGGCCGCGAGGGATCTTGATCTGCCGGTAAAGTCGGTTTGTTGTTATCCCGAAAATGACGGATTTATCTCCGCGATCGCGCAAAAACTCAAAAGAACGGTGGCGGAGCACGAAGACGGAAACTGCCGGATCCTGTTTTCAGCTCATGGTTTACCGAAAAAATTCGTTGAGGACGGCGATCCCTACCAAGCGCAGGTCGAACAAGGCGTCGCGGCTATTCTCGATAAAGCGGGGCTGAAATCGGTTGATCATGTTGTTTGTTATCAAAGCCGGGTCGGGCCGGTCGAATGGCTGAAACCCTATACGGATGAGGAAATCGAACGGGCAGGGACCGATGGCAGGTCGGTGATCGTGGTCCCGGTAGCGTTTGTTTCCGAACATTCGGAAACTTTGGTGGAACTTGATATCGAGTATCGCGAACTGGCCGCTAGTTGTGGTGTTCCAAATTATTACAGGATCGAAACGGTTCAGGATGACCCTATATTTATCAATGGGTTGGTGGATATCGTGACACGAACCTCCGCGCGGAAGGCTGTGTTGGCTCCGGATGCTGAAATTCCTCCATGCGGCGGCCAATGGCGGTCCTGTCCGTTAAAAACGGGCTGGAATGAAAGGATTTGCCGGTGACGTCCTGGCTTGTTGAAAATTATTCGCTGATCAAGGCACTTCATATTATCTCGGTAATCGCCTGGATGGCCGGCATGCTCTATCTTCCGAGGCTCTATGTTTATCATTGCGATGCCGCAGTCGGGTCGGACAAGTCTGAAACCTTCAAGATCATGGAGCGCCGCCTGTTGCGCGCGATCATTAACCCCGCGATGGTCTCCAGCTTTCTGTTCGGCGGATTGCTTCTGGCAACGCCGGGTATCGTCGATTGGGATGCCTGGTGGGTATGGACGAAAATCGCGGCTGTTCTGGTGATGGCGGGGCTGCACGGGCTGTTTTCACGCTGGCGGCGCGATTTCGAGGCCGACCGAAATACCAGGTCCGCGAGGATTTACCGGCTGGCCAATGAAGGGCCGACCGTTCTGATGATTGTTATTGTCTTCCTGGTGGTCTTTAAACCCGGGCAATAATTCCCGGCTTGCGGAAGCGAGCGGTTGACTTGCCGCGCTATTTCAGGTACTGGAACGCCAAGTCAGAACCAGCCCGCGAAGCGAGCGACACCTTCCCTTAAAAAAACAGAAAATCCAGACCAACCGACGGTTTGTCTATAACGGTCCTTCAACGGAATTTTCTGCATCCCTCATCGACCGGACGCCTTTAACAGGTTTGAGAAATAATCATGCACTTACAGGAACTTAAACAAAAATCGCCGGCCGATCTGCTGGCTTATGCGGAAGAGCTTGAGATCGAAAACGCCTCTACCCTGCGCAAACAGGAGATGATGTTCGCGATCCTGAAACAGCTCGCCGATAATGATGTTGCCATCCATGGCGACGGGGTTCTTGAAATCCTGCAGGACGGTTTCGGTTTTCTGCGGGCACCCGAGGCGAATTATCTGCCCGGCCCGGATGATATTTATGTCTCGCCGAGCCAGATCAGACGTTTCGGTCTGCGGACCGGCGACACGGTGGAAGGACAGATTCGGTCGCCCAAGAACGGGGAACGCTATTTTGCGCTTCTGAAGGTCAATCAGATTAATTTCGATGATCCGGAAAAGGTCCGCCATCGGATCAATTTCGACAATCTGACGCCGCTTTATCCGGAATCGAAGTTCATTCTGGATGCCGATAATCCGAAGGTGAAGGATTTAACGCCGCGGGTGGTCGATATCGTCGCGCCGATCGGCAAGGGGCAAAGGTCGTTGATTGTCGCGCCGCCGCGTACTGGTAAAACCATGATGCTGCAAACGATAGCGCATTCGATCACCCAGAATAATCCGGAAGTCTATCTGATTGTTTTGCTGATCGATGAACGGCCCGAGGAAGTCACCGACATGCAGCGTTCGGTGAATGGCGAGGTTGTGAGTTCGACCTTTGACGAACCTGCGGTGCGCCATGTTCA